>WNFI01010337.1_pt1 | contig 10975 bp, 10 predicted proteins | sample 5400471 | NCBI WGS metagenome assembly WNFI01 (sample SAMN13153348, study PRJNA577476) | soil metagenome | isolation source: 100 cm saprolite on Douglas fir-dominated hillslope | place: USA:California | collected 2013-09-17 | reverse complement strand
ACGGGCAGGCCGGCCACGCTGAGCAGGTCGATCGCGTCGTCGTCGGTCGGCCTGGCGTTGTCGCGCGCCGCGCCGTAGCTCGCGGGGGCCGAGGCGGGAACGGACCTTGCCGGCCCGTCGGGACCAGCAGCCTGCGTGGAGGTGCCGGGAGAGGCCGCCATGGTGATGCGCGACGGGACTGTCGCGGGGTGGTCGGCCGGGGCTGTAGGGCGGGCGGGCGTAAGGCGGGCGGGCGGGGCAGTGGAGCCCGGCGCAGGCCCCGGGAGGCCGTTGCCGCTGGGCAGCGGCAGCGGGGAGTCGCTGAGGGTCAGCCCGAGGTCGGCGAGCTTCTGCCGGATCTCCTCCACCGACGCCGGGCCGATGTGGTCGATGGCGAGCAGGTCCTCCCCGGTCTTGGCCGCCAGCTCCCCCACCGTGTGGATGCCCTCGCGGCGCAGGCTGTTGTAGGACCGGAGGGAGAGGTTCAGCTCCTCGATGGGCCGGGCGAAGCCATCCTCCTGGCCGTCGCCAGAGCCCTCGTCCGGGGACTGCTGGGCGGGCTCGGCGGCGAGCATGTCCGCGAGATTGGACGCGAACACCCCGATCAGCTTGCCGCCCACCTCGGCCATCACGCCCCGGCCGAACTGCGCGGGCCGCCCGGTCACGTTGAGTGTCGTGTGCACGACCACGTGAGTGTGGCCGTTCTGGCTCTCCAGCGTCGAGCGCACTTTCGCCGACGCCGTGCCGGCGCCCCGGGTCTCCTTGCCCGACGCCTCCAGGGTGATCACGTGGGCATCCGGATCACGCTCGGTGAAGCGCGCCGTTCCCGCGTACGTCATGGCGATCGGGCCGACCTTGACTTTGATCCGCCCGCTGATCACGTCGCCGTCCACCGAGTCGAGGGTGGCGCCCGGCATGCAGGGCGCCACCCTCTCCACGTCCATCAGCACTTCCCACGCCCGCTCCTCGGGGACCGGGACGGTGAACGAGTGCTCTAGCTCCATCGTTTAGACTCCTGCCGCAGCCGCCAGGGCCCTCCCCGTCAGCACCCGGGCCAGGTGACGCCGGTAGTCGGGGGCGCCGTGCAGGTCGCCGGGCGGATCAGTACCCTCGCCCGCGTGGGTGGCCGCCGACCGCAGGGCATCCCTGCTGGCCTCAGCTCCCGTCGCGGCCGTCTCCGCCGCCGTGGCCCGCACTGGCACCGGCCCCATGTTCGTCAGGCCGATCTTAGCCTCTGTCACTTGCCCGTTCGAACGCTTCGCCAGAGCGGCGACGCCCACGATCGCCCAGGCTTGCGCGGTCCGGTGGAACTTCTCGTAGCGGTAGCCCCAGCCGCCGAGCTTGGGCACCCGGACGCCGGTCACGATCTCCGCAGGCTGCAGCGCGGTGGTCAGGTAGTCGAGGAAGAAGTCCGCCACCTCGATATCCCGGTCGCCGCCCGGGCCTCGGGCCGTGAGCGTCGCCTCCAGGGCCAGCGCGACGGCGGGCAGGTCGCCCGCCGGGTCGCCGTGCGACAGTGAGCCGCCGATTGTGCCGCGGTGCCGCACCGCGGGATCGGCGACCGTGCCCGCGGCCTCGGCGAGCAGCCCGCAGTGCTCGGCGATCAGCGGGTCGTGGACCAGCTGGTAGTGGGTGGTCCCCGCCCCGATCAGCAGCGAGTCGCCGTCATCGCGGACGCCGCGCAGCTCGTCGAGCCTGCCGACGTCGACCAGCAGGCTGGGGTAGGCGAGCCGGAGCCGCAGCAGCGGCAGCAGGCTCTGCCCGCCCGCGATCACCTTGGCATCCTCACCGGCATTGCCGAGCACGTGCACGGCCTCGTCCAGGGACCCGGGCCGGTGATAGTCGAACTTCGCCGGGATCATGCCGGGTCACCTCCTTCCTGGGCTCCGCCGGCCGGCGCGCCAGCTTGCGCCGCCTGTATCGCGCGCCAGACTCGTTCCGGGCTGCACGGCATCGTTATGTCCCGGACCCCGAGCGGGCGAAGGGCATCGATGATCGCGTTCACGACCGCGGGCGTGGAGGCGATCGTGCCCGCCTCGCCGACGCCCTTGACGCCGAGCCGGTTCCCGGAAGGGCTCTCGGTCCGGCTGGTGACGTAGGACGGGAGGTCGGCCGCTGACGGCACCAGGTAGTCGGCCAGGGTCGTGGTCAGCAGGTTGCCGGCATCGTCGTAGACCGCCTCCTCGTACAGCGCCTGCGCGATGCCCTGCGCGATGCCGCCGTGCACCTGGCCCTCGACGATCAGCGGGTTGACCACCTTCCCGACGTCGTCGACCGCGACGTAGGAGCGGATGGTGACCATCCCGGTCTCGGTGTCGACCTCGGTCGCGCACAGGTGGGTGCCGTGCGGGAACGAGAAGTTGTCCGGATCGTAGGTCGCGTCGGAGTCCAGCGAGGGCTCGACGCCGTCCGGCAGGGCGTGCGCGGCGAAGGTCGCCAGCGCGATCTCGCCGATCGTGACACCCTTCTCAGGGTCGCCGCGGACCGCGAACCGCCCCGGCGTCCACTCCATGTCGTCGGCCGAGGCCTCGATCATGCCCGCGGCGATCACCCGGGCCTTCTCGATGACCTTGTCGCAGGCCGCGACCAGGGCCATGCCGCCGACGGCCAGCGAGCGCGAGCCGTAGGTGTCCATGCCCCCGGTCACCACCTCGACCTTGCCGGTCGGCAGCATCCGGATCGAGGCGTGCTCCCAGCCCCCCGCGCCGAAGGACAGCGAGCCGAGCACCCGCGATGGCGCGAGCCCGCACATCTCGGTGAACGTGGAGATGCCGATGCCGAGCCGGACCGGGTCACCCCGGGAGTTGCGTTCCGACTGCTCCTGGCGGAGCTCGTCGTAGCGGAACAGCTCCCGGGCCTTCGCGGTGGCCGCCTCGTAGTTGCCGGAGTCGTATTGCAGCCCGGCGAGCGTGCTGTACGGGAACTCCTCGTGGGCGATCCAGTTCCGCGCCCGCAGCTCCAGCGGCTCGATGCCCAGCTCGGCCGCGAGATCGTCCATGATCCGCTCGATGCCGAAGGTGGCCTCGGGCCGGCCGGCGCCGCGGTAGGCGTCGGTCGGCATCTTGGTGGTGAAGACGCCGGTGCAGCGGAACGAGTAGGCGTCCATCTTGTAGATCGCGGGGAACATGAACCCGCCGAGCAGCGGCACGCCGGGCGTGAGCAGCATCAGGTAGGCGCCCCACTTGACCGGCCGGCCGAGCCTGCGGGCGACCAGCACCGCGAGCACTTCCTCGGCGGTGACCTGCAGCTTCGAGCCGAAGCCGCCGCCGACGTCGGGCGCGATCACCCGGATGTCCTGCTCGCCGATGCCGGTGACCAGGGCCAGCATGACCCGCAGCACGTGCGGGATCTGGGTGGCCGACCATAGCGTGAACTCGCCGCCCACGCACGAGGCCACCACCGCGCGCGGCTCCATCGCGCTGGGGATCAGCCGCTGCTGCCGGTAGGTGCGCTCCAGCACCACCGGCGCGTCGCGGAACGCGGCATCGATGTCACCGTTGGCGAGCGTCCACTCGTAGGACTTGTTGCCCGCCTCGTGCACCTTCGGCGCGCCCTCGTCCAGCGCCGTCCTGATGTCCAGCACCGGCGGCAGCGGCTCGTAGTCGATCTCGATGGCCTCCACCGCGTCGGCGGCCGTGTACCGGTCCCGGGCGACGACGACGGCCACCGCCTCGCCCACGTAGCGGACCTCGTCGACCGCCATCGGCGGGTGGTTCGGGATCACGATGTCGGGCGTGACCGGCCAGGCGCAGGGCAGGCTGCCCTGCTCGTCGGCGAAGTCGGCGCCGGAGAACGCCGCGATCACGCCGGGCACCTGCCTCGCCGCGGTCACGTCCACCGACGTGATCCTGGCGTGCGCGTGCGGGCTGCGCAGGAAGGCCATGTGCAGCAGGCCGGGCAGGATGATGTTGTCGGTCCAGTTGGTCTGGCCGGTGACCAGCCGGGCGTCCTCCTTGCGGAGGCGGGCCTTGCCCAGCTCGGGTGCTGGCGTCTGCGGGGCCTCGGTCTGCGCGGTCATGGCGTCACTCCTGCCTCGGCGGCGCGCTGCACGGCGCGGACGATGTTCTGGTAGCCCGTGCAGCGGCAGAGGTTGCCCTCCAGGCCCGCGCGGATCTCCTGCTCGCTCGGGTGCGGGTTGTCATTAAGCAGGTCCGCGGCCGCGATGATCATGCCCGGCGTGCAGTAGCCGCACTGCAGGGCGTGCTCCTCGTGGAAGGCCCGCTGCAGCGGGTGCCATTCGCCGTTGGCGATGCCCTCGATGGTGGTGATGTCGGCCCCGTCCGCCTGGACGGCGAGTACGGAGCAGCTCTTGACCGAGGCGCCGTCCATCAGCACGGTGCACGCACCGCAGTTGGAGGTGTCGCATCCGATGGGTGTTCCGGTCTTGCCCACAACTTCCCTGAGGTAGTGGACAAGCAGCATTCGTGGTTCCACGTTGTCGACGTACCTGGCGCCGTCGACGGTGACGGTGACTTCCATGCGCAGGCTCCCTTGGAGACGGCGATTGCGGCCTGATGCAAACCTAGGGCGGTCAGCGCCGCCGCACCACCCCTCCCGTCCGCCCGCCGGCTGCTATCGTTCATGATCGCGGGGAATTCTCGGCGACCCCCTTGAACCCGCGGGCCGATTGGGATCACGTGCCAAAACCGAATGGACCTGCTTCGCCGAACCAGCCCGACGCCCGATCTTCGAGTGGACAGCTCAGCTTCCAGCTACCCAGCGCAACTCCGCCGCACGGTTACGCCAGACGCGGGCACGGTTAAAGGCGCCGAAATCGACCTGCTGGGCGCTGATCGCGGCGATGCCCGCGCTGCTGCGAGGAGGATGATCGCGGTGAAGGTGGCCTGGATGGCGCAGTGCACTGGGTGGCGGGACTGAGGCCCGGGCCGTACGTGATGCGCTGACATGGGGTGTTCCTCTGCTCGAGATCCGGGGCGAGTTAGTGCCGCTGGATGTCTCGGACCCAGGCCTGGGCGCCCATCTGGACCGCTTCCCAGGGGCTGCCCAGCGGCGGGGTGTAGGACAGGTCGAGGTCGCCGAGGCCATCGACGGTCATGTGGTTGAAGATCGCGGTGGCGGCGATGTCGATGCGTTTGGCGATCTCGGCGTGGCGATGGCCGAACAACTGGGTGCCGAGGAGGCGCCTGGTGATGCGGTCACCGGTGAACCGCATGGTGATGCGGTGGCTGCCGGGGTAGTAGGCCTTGTGGTCGTCGGCCTCTGACTCCACGGTGAGGGGGTCGAACCCGGCCGGGGCGGCCTCGTGGTCGCGCAGCCCGGTGCGCGCGGCGGCCTGGTCGAAGATCTTCACTACCTGGGTGCCGAGGCTGCCAGCGAACTCCCGGTTCCCGCCGAGGGCGTTCTCCCCGGCCACGCGGCCCTGCTTGTGCGCTGTGGTGCCGAGCGGCAGGTAGGTCTCCCCGAGCAGCCGGTGGTGGGTGACGACGCAGTCACCGGCGGCGAATACATCCGGCAGATTCGTCCGCATCGCCGTATCTACGGCGATCGCGCCCCTGGCGCCGAGCGTGGCTCCGGCTTCCGCGGCCAGGGTGGTGTCGGGGCGGACGCCTACGACCACCAGGACCATGTCGGCCGTGCGCGTCACGGCTGTGCCGTCGGCGTTGGCCGCCTCGACCTGCAGCCGCCCCGCCGCGCTGGCCGGGGCCCGGGTGATGTGACGGACGGTAGTGCCGGTCAGCACCTCGACGCCGTGACCGGCGAGTTCGGCGTGCACCAGGGCCCCGAGTGCGGGGTCGACGGTGGGCAGCACCTCGGGCAGCTGTTCCATCTGGATGACCGACAGCCCGCGGGTGACCAGGGCGTCGGCCATTTCCAGGCCGATGTAGCCGGCCCCCACGATGACCGCGGTGGCCGGCGCGGCGTTCTCGAGGGTGCGCATGACCTCGAAGGTGTCGCCCATCGAGTGCAGCAGGTGCACGCCGTCGCCGGGCCCGAGCGCGCCGGGCCCGCCGAGGCCCGTGATCGCGGGCCGGACCGGGACCGCGCCGGTGCCGATGATCAGCTTGTCGTAGGCGAGCGTTTCCTCGGCGCCGTCGGCGGATGTCACCAGGAGCTTGCGCGCGGCGACGTCGATCCGGCGGGCGGTGGTGTCCAGCCGCAGGCCCATCCCGGCGGCTTCCAGGTCGGCGATGCTGCGGTGGGCGAGATTGCGCCAGCGGGTGACCTCGCCGGAGAGGTAGTAGGGGATGCCGCAGATGGAGAAGTTCGGGTAGGCATCGGCGAGCACCACGGTAACGTCTGCGCTGGGGTCGAGTTCGCGGGCTCGCAGCGCGGCGCTGATCCCGGCGTCGCTGCCGCCGATCATGACCAGGTGCATGGCAGGCTCCCGTCAGTAGGGCTGGACCGGGCCGGAAGGCCGACCCGCAGCAGGCGAAGCGCCGTCCTCCGCTGCGGGAGCGGCCGGTCTGGCCTGGCCGGTGTGGTGAGGCAGGATGATGTCGGCGGCCTGCGCGGGGGTGACGCCGGGATACAGCGCCTTGATAACCGCTACCGCGAGGGCGCCGCCGATGACCTGGGCGCCGATGAACGCGGGAGCCGACGACGGGGCGATGCCGGCGAAGGTGGCCGAGAACATCCGGCCCACGGTGATCGCCGGGTTGGCGAAGCTGGTCGAGGAGGTGAAGAAGTACGCCGCGCCGATGTAGGCGCCCACCGCCGCGGGCGCGGACCGGCTGCGGCCCGTCCGGGCCAGCGCGAAGATCACCACGATCAGCCCCAGGGTCGCGACGACCTCGGACAGGAAATGGGCCGGGGTGGCCCGGTGCTTGGCCGAGATGCTCACCGCCGCCGAGGCGAACATCAGGTTCGCGATCACGGCGCCGCCGATGCACCCGGTCACCTGCGCGGGCAGGTACGCGGCGGCGTCGCGCCAGCGCAGCCCGCCGAACGCCGCGTCGGCGAAGGACACCACCGGGTTGAAGTGACCGCCGGACACCGGCCCGAACATCAGGATGATGGCGAACAGCCCGGCCGCCGTCGCCGCCGCGTTCTCCAGCAACTCCAGCCCGGTAGCTCCCGGCGACAGGCGCTGGGCCGCGATGCCCGAGCCGATCACCAGCGCCGCCAGGAACGCGCTGCCCAGAAACTCGGCGGTCAGCCGTCGCCACAACGCCACGTCGCTCATCGCAGGGTCCGACCGGCCAGGCCCGGGCAGTGAACCTGGCGCCCAGGTTCGCCTGCCCTGCAAGCCTTCATGCTCATGGGTGCTTTCATTGATAGGCGTCAATGCAGCTCTAGTCCAAGCTTGCCAGCCTGGATAGACAGGCGTCAAGATAGACCCATGTCCATGCAGGCAGGCCGGAAAGCCCTGGACCTCATCCCCGCAGCCCGGCTCGAGGCCGTTGTCGAGGCCTGCGCCATACCGCTGGTCCGCGAGCCGATGGGCGAGACCGCGGCCGCGGGGCTGGCGCAGGTGTTCAAGGCCCTGGCCGACCCGGTTCGGCTCCGGCTGGTCTCCCTGATCGGGGCTCATCAGGGCGGCGAGGTCTGCGTCTGCGAGCTGACCACGGGCTTCGACCTCACCCAGCCCACGATCAGCCACCATCTGAAGGTGCTGCGGGAAGCCGGAATCATCGACTCACAGCGCCGCGGCACCTGGGTCTACTACCGCCTGGTGCCCGCCGCGCTGGAGCGCATGGCGGCCCTGCTCTCAGCGCCCGCCAAGGAAGCGCCCGTGCCCTGACAGCGACCTCAGCCAGGCAGGGAGCCGCGACGGTCGATGCGCCGGGCTCGGGGAGCAGGGCCCATAGCATCTGCCCGGCTCCGGACGCGCCGGGCCGGGCAGACGGCAACCGTAGCCGTGCGGGCCACCGGGCCCGCTAGCAGCACGCGGCGGCGGAAGCAGTCGATTCCTCAGAGTGGGGCCCGTTGCCGCCGCAGCACTCGGGGCCGTGGGCCTCGGCGTAGAAGGTCTGGCTGTCGGCCAGGACGGTGTAGATCTCCCAGGACTCGCCGTCGGGCGCGCCCTCTACCCAGAACTTGTCCTGCCGCGCGTAGCAGCAGGTGGTCTCGCCCGCACTCGCTTGAGCAAGACCGGTCTGGGCGAGGCGTGCGTGCTCGGTCTCCACGGTGTCGGTGTCGGGGACCTCGACGCCGAGGTGGTTGAGGCTGCCGCCCTGGCCTGGGTTTTCCAGCAGGACGAGCTTGAGCGGTGGCTCGGCGATCGCGAAGTTGGCGTAGCCGGGCCGGCGCTTGGCCGGGTCGGCGCCGAACAGCTTGCTGTAGAAGGCGACGGCCTCATCGATGTCATTGACGTTGAGTGCGAGCTGCACGCGGCTGGGCACGGGAACCTCCTGGGTCTCGGACTTTGATGAGCATCTATGTCTTGCCCGTGCTGCCGAGCTTGCCACAAGACTTCGGGGTCTGTCAATATAGACGTATGTCGAGGTCTCTGATGGTGCTGAGCCCGGCCGATCCGGCGGCGTGCTGCCCGCCGCTGTCGGCCCAGCCGCTGTCGCGCGCCCAGGCCGAGCAGATCGCACCGCTGCTGAAGGCGCTGGCTGACCCGGTGCGGCTGCGGCTGATGTCGCTGGTGGCCTCGCACCCGGGCGGCGAGGCTTGCGTCTGTGACCTGGCCGGCGCATTCGACCTGTCGCAGCCGACGATCAGCCACCACCTGAAGGTGCTGCACGACAGCGGCCTCATGGACCGCGAGAAGCGCGGCGTCTGGGTCTACTACCGGGCCCGTACCCAGGCGCTGGCCAGTCTCGGCACGCTGATCGGCGACCCGCCGCCCCGACCAGCCGCGGACGCGTCCGCCCCCGGCCCGTGACCGCATCCAGGCCCGCGCTCCCCGGGTCGGCTTCTGGCGCCTCGCGGGGAGTCGAATAGACCGCGATGATTGCGTGCAGCCGAACGGCCCTTGTCATGCCGCCGTCAGCGAGGCTTCTGGAACCGCGCAGTTAGCTACGGCACTAGCATCCACAGCCACAGGATTTTCCGGCCCACGCGCGCCGCCCTTCTACTACCGCCCAGGCTGCGATCCCGAGCGCGACTACGGCGTCGAGCCACCAGGCGCCCAGCAGCGTGTTAGCGGCCAGCCCGGCGAACACTGCGATCGCCAGGCAGGCGCACAGCAGGTTCTGGGTTCCCTCCCCGGCGGTGGCCGCTGATCCGAGCCTGGCGCCGATGCGCCGCTTTGCTACCCCGAGGGCAGGCTCGAAGACAGCCGTACCCGCGGTCAGGACTAGCCCGGCGAAGAACCCGGCTTCAAGGTCAAGCCAGCAACTCCGTATGATCCTTGGCCTTGTGCCCATCCTGGTTTCTGCTACCAGCTGGCTCACGGGCCCCACGCCCCCGGGACACCGCCGGTCTAGCCGAAGCGGCCTTGCACGTAGTCCGCGGTTCTCGGGTCGGCTGGGGCCTCGAAGACCTGAGCCGTCGGCCCGGCCTCGACGATGTGCCCCGGGGTGTTCTCGGCGGCGAGGAAGAACGCGCAGTTCTGCGACACCCGCTGGGCCTGCTGCATGTTGTGCGTGACGATCACGATCGTGACCTGGCTTGCCAGCTCGCCGATCGTCTCCTCGATCCGCCGGGTGGACGTCGGGTCGAGCGCCGAGCACGGCTCGTCCATCAGCAGGACGTCCGGGGAGACCGCGAGCGACCTGGCGATGCACAGCCGCTGCTGCTGGCCGCCGGAGAGCGCGCCGCCCGGCGAGCGCAGCCGGTTCTGCACCTCGCCCCACAAGCCCGCGCGGCGCAGGGTCGCCTCGACGACCGCGTCCTTGTCGCGCACCCTGATCCCGGCCAGCTTCAGGCCCGCGGCCACGTTGTCGTACACGGACATGGCCGGGAACGGGTTCGGCTTCTGGAACACCATGCCGATCCTGCGCCGCACGTCGACGGGGCGCTGGTGCGATTCGTAGATGTCCTGGCCCGCGAGCAGTACCTGGCCGCCCAGGCTCGCCCCCTGCACCATCTCGTGCATCCGGTTGAGTATGCGCAGGAAGGTGGACTTGCCACAGCCTGAAGGCCCGATCAGGGCGGTGACCGATCCCGCGTCCATCCGCAGCGACACGCGCTCAAGCACCTTGTGCGCGCCGAACCAGGCGGATACATTGCGCGCCTCCAGCCCGATCAGGGAGCTGGCCGTGATGGGGCCTCGTCTAGTACACATTGGGCAGCAACGCCGCGAGGCCCTGGTAGAGGTTCCAGAGCACGGCCAGGAGCACGGGCGCGGTGACCAGGTAGGCCGGCCAGCGTGACCACCGGGTAGCCGCGATCGTGCCCGCGGCCGACACCAGGGCGAGGGCCAGGCCCCACGCCATGATCAGCCCGAGGGCCCCGCTGTCACCGGCCAGCGGCAGCTCCGGCTCGCTGATCACCTGCGGCACCGGCGGGCCATTCTGGACGGGCGAGGTCAGGCGGGCGTCGACATCGATGTAGTACGTCGGGACGGTCGGCGAGGAGGCGGTCAGCAGCACCAGCCGGTTCGGCGCCGGATCGCTGATGACGTATGCGCTGTTGCCAATGGCCGCTACGCGGTACGTGGACGTTCCCTGGCCGGTGATGACCTGGATGACGTCTCCCGGTCGCAGCTGCCCGATGCGCGCGAACGGGGCACCGAAGGTCGCCCGGCGCCCGAAGATCTCGGAGACGCCAGCCTGACCGGGCAGCGGGGTATCGCGCAGGTGCCCGGGGCCGAGGGTGAGGTCCTCCGGGCTGGTGCCCTCCACCACCACCATGTCGTGCACCCCGATGGCGGGTATGCGCAGGACGGCGACCGGAACGCCCGGAGTGGCGAGCGGGGTTCCGGGGCTGGCGGGGGTGGCGGCCGGGGCGCCGGGGGTGGCGGACCCCAGCGGCGCGATCTGGTTGGCCAGCTCCAGCTGGAGCCGCTGGTACAAGATGGACTGACTCCTGGCCTCCTGCACGCCGGACAGGCCGTACAGGTAGACGGCGAATCCCAGCACGACGAGGCCGAGCAGGATCAGCGCCACGCCCACGCCACGAAGAATCTGCTCCCGCAGTCCCATCG
>WNFI01619803.1_pt1 | contig 10976 bp, 9 predicted proteins | sample 5400471 | NCBI WGS metagenome assembly WNFI01 (sample SAMN13153348, study PRJNA577476) | soil metagenome | isolation source: 100 cm saprolite on Douglas fir-dominated hillslope | place: USA:California | collected 2013-09-17 | reverse complement strand
CTTCTATCCCCAGAACCTGCCGCAGAAGCGGGAGCTGGCCTATGCGAGCCAGCACCTCACCTCCATCGAGATCAACGGCACCTATTACGGCACGCAGAAGCGGGAGAGCTTCGTGCGCTGGCGCGAGGAGACGCCGGACGGCTTCGTCTTCTCGGTCAAGGGAACGCGCTTCGCCACCAATCGGCGATCGCTCGCCGAATCCGGCGACTCGATCGAGAGATTCCTCGCCAGCGGCGTGGTCGAGCTCAAAGAGAAGCTGGGCCCGATCAACTGGCAATTCATGGCAACGAAGCGGTTCGATCCCGCAGATTTCGAAGCCTTCCTCAAGCTCTTGCCGAGTAGCTTCGAAGGACGGCCCATCCGCCATGCCGTCGAGGTTCGCCACGACAGTTTCCGGGTCCCGGAGTTCGTGGCGCTGCTACGCCAATACCGCGTCGCCGCCGTCTACACCGACAAGGAGGAGTTTCCGCAGATTGCCGATGTGACCGCTCCCTTCGTCTATGCCCGCCTGCAACGGGCTTCGGAGGCGGTGGAGACCGGCTATGACGCGGCCACCCTCGATCTCTGGGCCGAGCGGGCGCGGTTCTGGGCGGCAGGGGACAGCCCGAAGGATTTGCCGCTGATCGCCGCCCCGGAGCGGAAGCCGCCGAAGGCCCGTGAGGTCTTCATCTATATGATCAATGGTTTCAAGCCCAAGGCGCCGGCAGCGGCGATGGCGCTCACCGAGAGGCTGCGCGCGGGCAAACCCTAGAACCTTCGACCTCTCCGGGATCTACCCGCTGTTCCATCGACTTGAAGGCGATCATCATCCCTCTGGGCATGCTCAGATCGCATGTCAGCTTCTCCAATTAGTGTGGAACCCTCCGATGCCGCCCTTGTTGGGAGAGGGTTGTCCACCCCCTCATTGGAGACGAACATATCCAACATTCCCGAGCAGAAGCTGGATCAGGTCGCCTCGGCCATCGAGCGCGTCGCCGATGTGCAAAAGGCATACGAGCCGAAGATCGCCGCAGCACCTCAGCCTGAGAAGGAGCGCCTTGTAAACGAAGCCGACAATGCCCTCCAGAATGCAGTGACCAAGGACGGGCTGTCGGTCGAGGAGTACAACGGAATCCTGAACACCGCGCAGAGCGATCCCGGGGTTCGCCAGAAGATCGTGCAGCGGCTGAAGCCGCCAGCCAAGTAGCCGAAGCGAGAATAGCCAATCCGGGCGCGCACAGCCCGTAAGGCGGCGAGGGCGCGGGACGCCTCCATCGACGGAGTCCCGCCCCCACTCTCCAACCTCCTTTTTCCATCTCAGGAAGGTTTTCGATGAAGCTCTCTCAGCGACAGATCGAGCGCACCGTCAATCAGATCGATGCTCAAGCGATACCCCAGAACCATCCCTTGGTTCCGGAGCTGACCGAGATGTTCGGAGATCACACCTTCTTTCTCGACGATGACGGGCTCGGCATCGTCGAGCCGACGAAAGAAAGCGCCGAGGCGGCGCAAATCGTCATGCTCGCGGACTGGGCGGACGCACAGCACACGCGGTTGGCCACCCACGAGCCCGAGCCGACGGATGTCGTCATCGAGCTCGCGCCCGACGACTCCAACGGTGCCGCCTGACGCGGGGCGGCTAGGGCGGCGGCGAGCGGTCCGATCGGTTAACGGAGAGTGCCGGTCAAGGGAGAGTGGCGGTCAGGGAGATGGCCGCTCAATGCCGCTGGGCGGGTCCGGCCGGCCGCTCGTCCTGCAGCCAGGTGATGGCCTGGATGATCCGGATCCACTCGCGCTGGCCACCGGGATCGCCTTCTTCGGCAAATCCCGCGGCGCGCATGCCGGCCTGGGCCCTCGCATCGGCACCGTAGTGCCTGATCATTGCTTGGGCGCTGGTCCAGATCTCTCGGTCGAGCAACATGCCGACATGCTACGCGCGCCGACTGCGGGACGGCCATCGGTGGGATTCCCAGTTTAGGGCGAATCGGTGCCTGATGCGGATTTGCCATCGGCGTGGCGTCCAGGTGACACGTCGAACTACCTCGGTCATGCGACCGCAGGTCGTGGGTGCCGCAGTTAGCGGGTTACATGCGCAGACACGGCGACCCATTGGCCGTCACGCCGCGCCCAGACATCGGTGTAGCGGCCGGCGCGCTTGTCGCCATTGGGTGCGGTGTATCGGGTTCGAGCGTGGATGATGGCCACGTCGCCCAGGATTCGAATGCGCACGTCTTCGATGGCAAGACCGCTGATCGTCAGCGGCCGGGCGGTCTGCTCGAGGAATTGCGCCTTGTCGATGAGGGTTCCGTCCGGATTGGAGCAGAGGAAGTCCTGGGCCAGGATCTGCTCGAACCGGCGGACATCGCCATGCTGCACCGAATGAATGTAGTCGCGGTTGAGCGCCGCGAGCGCCACCGCTGCCGGGCTAGACCACGGTCGGCGCGCTCGCGCCGTCCATGCTGATGGTCACGCCGGTGATGTAGCTTGCCTTCGCCGATGCCAAAAACACCACCGCATTCGCGATCTCCTCCGGCTCCGCCAGGCGGCCCATGGGAATGCGCTCGATGTTCCGCTTCAAGGCCTCGGCTTCGGAGGTGGCGTTCAGCTTCGCCTCCGCCTTCAGCCCCTCGCCCACACGCTCGGTGTTGGTGAGCCCGGGATTGATCGCCACCACCCTGACGCCGCTCTTCGCAAAGGCGGCCCCGAGCCCGGCGGTCACCAGCATGAGCGCGGCATTGGCCGCACCTCCTGGAATATGCGTCGGCGTGGCGAGCTTGCCGCCATTGCCGATGACATTGACGATCACTCCCGCGCCGCGCTTAGCCATGCGCTTCAGCATCGGGTCGATGGCATTCACATAGGTGAAATACTTCGCGTCCATCGCCGCCTTCCAGGCGGCGGGCGACAGGTCCTCGGGTGGCGTGCGCCGCGCCGCTCCGGCAGAGTTGATGAGAATGTCAATGGGGCCGAGGTCGCGCTCGAGCCGGTCCACCATGCGCTCGGCCTCCTCGGCTTGGCCGAGATCGGCGGCAAGGCCGACGGCGCCCTCGAGCTGTAGTATCGCGGCAGCTTACTCGCGAAGTCCACTGGCGGCGCCTCGCGGGCGCGGCCTCTTCAGCAGGAAGAGGCGGGGCCCAGGACCTTTTTGGTCATGCGCACGAGATCGTGCGGCGTGAACGGCTTCAGCAGGATGTCAGCAACGCCCTGGGGCAGGCTGGCCCGCTCCAGCGACTTCGCCGAGAAGCCCGTGCACAGCAGCACCGGCAGGCCCGGGCGGATCTCGGCGGCGCGCTCGGCCAGCATGACGCCGGTCAGCCCGGGCATGGTCTGGTCGGTGATGATCAGATCGAAGGCTTCCGCGTCCTCTTGCAGCCGCTCCAGCGCGGCTTGCGAATTCTCATAGCGCTCGACCTCGTAGCCGGCCCAGCTAAGGGTGATCTGCATGAGGTCGGCCAGGTAGGCTTCGTCATCGACGACGAGGATGCGCGCATGCAGTGCGGGCTTCCGCTCGGCGATCTCGGAGGCGAGCTGCTCGGGCGGCTTTGCATCGGCACGCTCCTGCTCGCGCCCGGCCCGGGTGATCGCGGCGATGCCGTCGCCTGCCGGCAAGAGCATGGCGCAGACGGTGCCGAAATTCGCCCTCGACTTGATGTGGAGAGCGCCGCCATGCGCCTCGACGATGCTCGCCACCGAGGGCAATCCGAGGCCGGTGCCGGCGCCCTTCGGTTTGGTGGTGAAGAACGGATCGAAGATCTTCTCCATGATGGCGCGGTCCATGCCGGCGCCGGTGTCCCGGACCGTCACCCGGATATACGGGCCGGGCCGAAGCACGCCGCGCCAGAGATGCGCCCAGCCGTCATCGGTCGTCTTGATCACCTGTCCTTGCGCATGCAGCTCGCGCTCGGTGCGCTTCAAGGCCTCGGCGCGGCCGCCATCGACATCGAGGTGTTCGAGCTTGAGCTCGATGGTGCCCGGGCGGTTTTCGAGGGCATGCGCGGCGTTGAGGCAGAGATTGACCAGAACCTGCTCGATCTTGCTGGCGTCATGCTGCACCAGATGCGAGGTGCCGTCGGTCGCGACCTCGAAGCTGACGGCGGCGGGAAGCGCGATGCCGATGAGCTGCGCGGCCGAGCGCACCGTGTCCGCCAGGTCCTTGGTCACCAGGTCCGAGGGCTTGGTCTTGGCGAAGGTGTTGAGCCCGGTCACGATCTCGCGCGCCCGGTTGGCGGCCTCCATGATGCGGTTCAGGCCCTTCTTCGCCTCCCGCGTCGCCTCGGCCGCTTGTCCGAGCTTCAGGCGGAGTGCGACTTCCATCGACGAGAGCGGCTGGGTCAGCTGCGTCAGCACGTCGAGTTGGCCGTCGCTCAACGAGGCGAAGCCGAGCACGATCGAAAGCAGGTTGTTGAAGTCATGCGCGATGGTGCCCGCCATCGTGCCGATCGCCTCGCTCTTCTGCGCCTGCAGGAGCCGCTCTTGGATCGCCAGCCGGTCCGCCTCCTCGCGTCGGCGCAGGCTCTGGTCGGAGATCCAGAGCACGCGATTGCCTCCGCGAGCGTCCAGGAGCTTGAAGCTCAAATGCCTGCCATCGTTGAGGGTCTGCTCGAGCTGCTCGGCGCCCTCCGCCAGCAGGCGGAGCATCTGCGTGCGCGGCAGCGTCAGCTGCGCCAGCAGGCTCTCGACCTTCTGGCCTCGAATGAAGCCCTCGGACCAGGAATCGCTGTCGTCGTCCCAGCCCGCGAGCCGGAGAAATCCATGGTTCCAGAAGGTGGCGCGGTTGGCTTCGTCCAGGACCACCAGCCCGTCGGGCACGGTATCGAGCACCGATTGCAGGAGGAAAGTGCGGCGGGCGAGCTCGGCCTCGCTCAGGAGCTCGATCTGGCGCAGCGATTTCTCGAGCGCCTGCTCCTTGGTCCGAAGCTCGGTGATGTCCGTCGACACCCGCACCAGCTCGCCGTCGCGGGTCACATACTCGTTCACCCGAAGCACATGCTTGCCGCGGCGGACCTCGAAGGTGGCCTGGTTGGACTTGCGATGCCGGAGCCGACGGCTCTCCAGCCATTCCTCCTTCGACGTGGCATCATCGCTCGACACCAGCCCGGCATCCCAGCTCCACGACCAGATGTCCTCGATCGACACCCCGGCGGCCACGCGCTCGGCGATCGACACCAGTTCCCAGCGATATCCATCATTGCACGCGACCAGCCGATCATCCTTGTCGAAGAGCGCGAAACCCTCGGTGGCGGCATTGATGGCGGCGACCAGCCGGGCTTCCGCCCGGCGCGTCGCCGTCACGTCGGTGTGCATGATCAAGGCACCGCCCTCGCGCGTCCGCGCGCGGCGGACCAGGACCTGCCGGCCATCAGGCTCATGGCGGACATAGGACCCGGTCGCGCGCGGATCGGCGGCCAATTGGCTGCTAGCGGCGACATAACCGGCCGCGACGCCGGCGGCGTTGATCGATCGGTAGCTGGCTCCCTTGCGGAATGCCGAGGCCATGCGTGAATAGAGCTGCGATGCCGCCTGATTCCACAGCTGCAGCCGGTCCTCGGCGTCATAGAGGATGAAGGTGCTGTCCATGCTCTCGATGGCGTCGGTCAGGCGCTGCTCGGTGCGCCGGAGCTCGGTTGTATCCTCATAGACCTGAATGAGCCTGCCATCGGCGGCCTTGGCGCTGGTGATCTTGACCGTCCGTCCCATATTCGTGCGAACTTCGACGGGCTCCGGCAGGCCGCTTCCGAGCGCTACACTGCGGGCCTGGCGCCAAGCCTGCATCTCCGCCTCGGTCAGGCGGCTTCCGTCGGGCTTGGTGACCAGGTACTCGACGATGCCGGTGCGGATCTGCTCATCGAGAGCCGGGCCGGAGAGCCCACGCCCTTCCGATCCGGCAAACATCTCGCGAACCGCGTCGTTGGCGTCCTGCGTGTTGTGGTCGCGATCGCAAATGATCACGCCGACGGGCAGGATCTCGAACACCTCCTGCAGCCGGCGTTGGGCCGAGCGGAGGTCGGAGATGTCCTGATGGACCTGAACCAGGGTTCCGTCGGTGGCGCGCGCGCTGGTGATGCGGACGACGCGGCCGGACTTGGTGCGAACCTCCACCGGCTCGGGTATGCCGCTCTTGACCCGGGCGATCCGTCCCTCCAGCCATGAGGCGCGCTCGTCCTTGCTGTAGGGAGTGCCATCCGGGTGCTCGAGAATGAAAGCGGCAGCTCTGGTCCGCGCCCGGACGGAGGCGGCCTGGCCTATGATCAGGCTCGGGTCGGAGAGCTCATGGATCAGGTCGCTGATGTCCTGATGCGCTTGGACGATGGTCCCCTCCGGTGTTCGAGCGCTGGTGATGCGCACGATGCGGCCGCCGGCGGTGCGGGTCTCGATCGGCTCCAATTTGCCGTCGGCAGTGGCCGCGATGCGGGCTTCGATCCATCGTTCCCGCTCGGCGGGCGTGTACTCGCTGCCGTCGGCATGGTTGAGAACATAGGAACGGGCGTTCTTGCGAATGGCGGCGGCGATGTCGAGGGCGCGCGCCTCCTCCAGGCTGCGCTTTCCGTGAAGCTGCATGTAGGCGTTGTTGACGTCTTCGACGCGGCCGCTGGAATTGATCAGGGCGACGCCGATCGGCAGCGCGGCAAGCAGGCCGCGAAGCTGCCGCTCGGCGCTGCGCAACGCGGTGATGTCGAGGTCTATGCGGATCAGCCCGCCATCCGGCGTGGGCGCGGTGACGATGCGCACGCAGCGTCCATCGGCCAGCTCGGCCTCGAAGGATTCGTTGGGCGTGGCGCGCAGACTCGCTACCCGTCGCCGGACCAACGCTTCGAGTGAGTCCTCGGAGAGCTTTTCGCGGCTCAAATGCCTCCAGAAGTAGCGAATATGGTCCTCGATCGAGGTCCCCACCGCCAGCACGTCGGCGGCCGCCGGTCCGATGGCTCGCGTGTGCTTCTGGTTTGCGCGGACCAGCTTCAGCTCCCGGTCATAGATCTTGTAGTCGAACGGCAAGCTCTCGAAGGAAGCGAGCACCCTCCGCTCCGCCTCGGCGGTGGCCCGGGGCAATTCCTCGTGGCAAAGCGCGTAGCGGCCGGCCGGCGTCCGTCTTCCCTGCCGGCGCAATCTTCTGCCGTCGGGGAGGTCGAATTCCTCGACATCGGTCGTGAGCGCGCCGAGCCGCCCCGCCTCGCGCTCGGAGAGGTAGCCGCCTTCCGCCATGGCGCGGTCGCGCTCGGCCTTGAGCGTGCCGGTCCTCAGCGTGCTCGCGGCATTGGGAAACAGCCGCCTTGCGGCATCGTTCCAGTGGACCAGCCGCCCCAAGGCGTCATAGCAGGTGATCGCCGTCTCCAGCCCGTCCAGGAGGTCGTCCAGAAGCGCCTCGCCTGCGGGCTCGGGGATGCGGGCGCGCACGATCATCGGGAGTTCCGATCCCTCGCTGGCACTCCCGGCCCCCGATATTCTGCCCCTGAGCACGCGAAATTCATCTTTGGTTCTCGTGCACGCGTTGTGTTGCCGGCACCCCGACCGCTTGGCGACACGGCACGCTACGGCGCGAAGATTAAGATTTCGTAGCGTGGCACCAGGGCATCCTAAACGCCGCGTTCATGCTATCCACCAAAAGTATGAGGCGCGGATCCAGCCGCGCCTGGCCCTAGAAATGCCGGGCGCTAGAAATACAGCGGCCCTGAGCGGCGGCCGAACCGGGGGGCCGGCTTGACAGAACGGCAAGGGAACAGGCCCACTTTGATGCAGTTGCGGGGGCTATCCATGGCCGCCAGGGAGCAGGAGCCCATGCTCGACGCCATCGCCGGGTTCTTTGCGCTCCTCGCGCTCGATCATCTGCTGGCGACCGATTTCACCCGGATCTCCCTCCGGACGCTGCTGCCGCAGTCGATCGCGCTGGAGCTCGTGGCGATCTTGGCGCTGTTCGCCTGGCTCAGTCACCGGCGGTCGGCGCCGCCGAGGGTGCTCATGTGGGGCTTGAGCGCGGGCATATTTGCCCTCGGCCTGCTGCGGCTCGTCTCCTATGTGGTTCCCAGCTATTTCGGCCGGCCATTCAGCGCCGCCAGCGATCTCGCCCTGGCTCCGGTGCTGTTCCACCTCATGCGCGAGGCCGTGAGTCCGGCGGCGCCCTGACGGTGCTCGCGGCCGCCGGTTGGACGCTCGCCGTCGTCGATCCGCAGGTCGAATGGACTCCGCGGCCGTTCGAGGCCAATGCCGCGGGGCTGTTCTACGATCAGGCCGAGCAGGCGCTCCGCGCCGATGCGCTCAGGCGCGACTATCAGCAGGCGATCCAGCTCCGCGCGTCGGCACGGAACCGCGAGATCGATCCTGGCAAGCTCAAGGGTCGCCCGGTGCTCCTGGTCTTCATCGAGTCCTATGGCGCGATCACGCTGACGGAGCCCAGCTTTCGCGAGCGCCTTGCCAAGACGCGCGAGGCGTTCGCCGGGCGCATCGAGGGGGCCGGCTACCACGCCTATAGCGAGGTGATTGCTTCGCCGGTCATCGGCGGCGGTTCCTGGCTCGCGCACGCCACCTTGGCCTCAGGCATTCGCATCGACGATCAACTGCACTACGACGCGTTGGTGCAGAGCCGCGCTCCGACGCTCGCCGACTATCTGGCGAAGGCCGGCTACGACACGGTCGCGGCGATGCCGCGGATGGAGAAGCCGTGGCCCGAGGGCCGAACCTTCGGCTTTGCCCGGATCTACACCGAGCCGACATTCGAGTATGCCGGCCCGCGCTATTCATGGCATTCGATCCCCGACCAGTTCGTGCTGGACGCGATCCATCGCCGCGAGCTCGCTCGCGCAACCGGTCCGCGCTTCGTCGAATACGTGCTCGCCAGCTCGCACGCAGCCTTCGATCTCATCCCGCCGGTTCTCGACGACTGGGATCGCCTCGGCGACGGCAGCTCCTATCGCGCGCTCGGCGTCGAAGCGCATCCACTGCCGCGCGGCGGCATCTTCGAGAACGACGCCGGCTATCTGGCCGCGATCGACTACGATCTCAGGGTGCTCGCCGACTATCTTGCGACCCGCCTTGCCGAGCCGGGCCTGATCATCCTCTTGGGCGATCATCAGCCGCCGCTCAACAAGGTTCTCGCGGCGGGCGAGCGATCGGTGCCGATCCATGTGCTGAGCCGGGACCCGGATCTCCTCGAACCGTTCCGCAACGCCGGTTGGACGCCGGGGCTGATGCCGGCGCAGAGCGTCGCCCGCGAGGGGATGGAAAGCTTCCTCGATCGCTTCCTCGAGGCCTATGGCGCCGCCGCCGGCTCGGCCGCGGCTCGACCGCAGGCGATCTTGCGCTGAGCCGCCGCAATTTCCGGCAATTCGCCGAGCAATTGAACGTTCCGCAGGCGCTCTTCCCGGTCGGGTTGCGCAGCATTAATCGATCTGGCAAGGTGACGATGACGACCGGCATTTCGATCAGGGCATGGCCGGCGAAGAGCAACCCATCAACCCACAATGAAGGAGGGGGCGATGCAATCTGGCATGTTCAACGGATTTGCCTATCAGGACAAGGCGGGCAAGTGGATCGGCTTCGACATCGGTTACTGCCGCGCCATCGCCGCCGCCGTTCTCGGCGATCCAGAGAAGGTCAAGTATACGCCGACCACCGCCAAGGTGCGCTTCACCGTGCTGCAGAATGGCGAGATCGACGTGCTCATCCGCGACTCGACTATGACCTATACCCGCAACTGGGAGCTGAAGCTCGGCGAGAACGTGGTGACGTTCTATACCGGCCAGGCCTTCCTGGTGAAGAAGAGCCTCAACGCCAAGGCGGTGAAGGACCTCAACGGCGCCACCATCTGCATGGTGACCGGCGCCACCCTCGAGCTCAACATCGCCGACTACGCCCGCTCGCACGACGTCAAGATCGGCTCGCTCCTGTTCGACCGGGTCGAGGAAGCCTTCGCCGCGACCGAGTCCGGCCGCTGCGACGGCTACACCGATGACGGCGGCAGTGTCGCCGCCGCGCGCTCGACGATGAAGAACCCCAAGGACTGGGACATCATCGACGAGGTCATTTCCAAGGAGCCGCTCGGCATCCACACCCGCCAGGGCGACGAGAACTGGTCCACCTTCACCAGATGGTTTCACTTCGCGCTGCTCACGGCCGAGGAGAACGGCATCACCAAGGCGAATGCCGACCAGATGGCGAAGTCCTCGAACGACCCGTTCGTGCGCCGGCTCTTGGGCGAGGAAGGTGATTTCGGCAAGATGATCGGTCTGGACAACCAGTGGGCGCTCAGGGCGATCAAGGTCGCCGGCAACTACGGCGAGATCTACGAGGAGCATTTCGGCGCGAAGGGGCTCGGTCTGCCGCGTGGACTCAACCGGCTGTGGGACAAGGGCGGGTTGCAATACGCATGGCCTTTCCGGTGAGCCGAGCTTGCGGCACCGCTTGAGCGGTTCGCCTAGCGCATACGTAGTGTAGGGGCGGATGCGGGCCGTAGCGATCGGACGCCTCCGCCCCGGCGTCTCATCGACGCGGGCAAAGGGGTGGCTCTGGCAAGGGCTGCTCCTTTGCTGTGTCGTCCTCGTCGTGTGGTTCTTCGCCCAGAACGCCGCCGACAATCTCGGCCGCAAGGGCCTGCATTTCGGTCTCGACTTTCTCTCCCGGATCGCCGGCTTCGACATCCCGTTCCGCCTCATCCCGTGGACGGTCACCAACACCTACGGCCGGGCGCTCCTCGTCTGCTTCCTGAATTCGGTGCTGATCGCGGTCATGAGCGTGATCGCTTCGACCTTTCTCGGGCTGTTTCTAGGCTTGTTGCGGTTGTCCTCGAATTGGCTCGCCCGCAACCTGGCGATGGCGATCATCGAGGTGGTGCGCAACCCCCCGCAGCTGGTGCAGATCTTCTTCTTCTATTTGGCGGTGCTGCAGAGCCTGCCGCCGGCCCGCCAGGGCCTGAACCTCGGCAATGCAGCCTTCCTCAACATCCGCGGGCTGTTCCTGCCGACGCCGGTGTGGGGCGACGCTGCTTCGCCGACTGCCGCCGGTCTCAT
>WNFI01101117.1_pt1 | contig 10976 bp, 7 predicted proteins | sample 5400471 | NCBI WGS metagenome assembly WNFI01 (sample SAMN13153348, study PRJNA577476) | soil metagenome | isolation source: 100 cm saprolite on Douglas fir-dominated hillslope | place: USA:California | collected 2013-09-17 | reverse complement strand
TCGGAAGCGAAGTAAAAGCCGTCGGCATCGCGGTAGACGAAAAGCGGCTTTTCGCCGAAGCGGTCGCGCGCGATGAACAGGCACTGGTTCCTCGCGTCCAAGATCGCGAAGGCGAACATGCCGCGCAGGCGTTCCACCACTTTCTCGCCCCAGTGCTGGTAGGCGCGCAGCAGCACTTCCGTGTCGGAGTGCACTTCGAATCGATGACCGCGTGCCTCGAGCTCGACGCGCAGCTCGCGGAAGTTGTAGATCTCGCCGTTGAACGTGACGGAAATCCCGGCCTCGCCATCGCACATCGGCTGGTGGCCGCCCTCGGGATCGATGATGGCGAGGCGGCGATGGCCCAGCAGCACGCGTTCGCCCGAGGCTGCGACGTAGCGCGCCGTGCCGCGGCCGTCGGGACCGCGGTGCGCGAGGCTGTCGAGCATGCGGTCGATGACCGGCAGGTCCACAGTGGAAGGCGAATTCCTGCGCCAGGCGCTCGATCGAGAACGCCGCGCGGATGCGCCGGCGGCACGCGCGGCTCATCCACGAGAGCTTCTCGCGGTCGCCGGCGAGCACCGCGAGCGACTCGGCGATCGCCTTGCCGTCGCGCGGCGGCACGAGGAAACCGTGGATGCCGTCTGAAACCACATCGGGGATGGCGCCCACGGGCGTGGCGATCACGGGAACGCCCGCCGCCATCGCCTCGAGCAGCGCGTAGGGCAAGCCCTCGCCGTAGCTCGGCAGCAGCATCATGTCGGCGCCCGAGAGCAGCTTCACCTTGTCGTTGCCGAAGATCGGACCCACGAAACACACGCGCGCGCCGATGCCGAGCGCCTGCGCGTAGCGGCGCAGCCGCAGCTCTTCGCCGCCCGAGCCGGCGACCACGAGGCGCGCATCCACCCCAAGCTCATGCGCGAGCCGCAAACCCTGCAACGCTTCGTACAGGCCCTTCTCGCGCGCGATGCGGCCGATGTAGACGAGCTGCAGGGGCCGCTCGGAATCGCAGCGCACCGTCGGCACGCCGCTGAAGGGGCGGCAGTCGATGCCGTTGGGGAGCGCCACGACCTGCTGGTCCGGGACGAATTCCCGGTAGGCGCGCAGCTCCACCTGCGCGAGCACCACGACCACGTCCGGGATGCGCAGCGTCCAGCGCAGGAAGGAGGTGAGCAGCGCGCTCCCGGCGAAGAACTTGCGCGGCAGCGCGCCGCCGTGGACCTGGTAGACCACGTGCGCGCCGAGCGCCTTCGAGATGAAGAGGTATGCGAGATCGCGCCAGTACGCCTTCGGATTGAGCGACGTGTTGACGTGCACGATCGACACGTGGCGGAAGATGATCGAAGCGGCGAGGAAGAACGGGCTCACGAGCAACCGCAGGACCTTGCCGATCGCGCCCTCGTCGCGGCCTTCGCTGCCCACCTGGAAGTGGACGATGTCGTAGTCCTCCCCGAGTGTCGAGTCCATGAGGAGCTTCAGGTGCGTGCTCACGCCGCTCACGGCGGCGCGATGCGGACCCAGCAAGAGGACGACGGGGCGGTTCATTTGTAGATCTCCTGGAGCTTGCCCGCCGCGTGTGCGCGGCGAGCCGGCCGGCGGCTCACGCCGAGGCCGGTATAGATCTGGTCGAGGCGCTCGAGCGCGTGCCCGGTGGTGAAGCGCCGGCGAATGGTCTGGCGCGCCTCGCGTCCGAGGCGCTCGCCCAGCTCGCGGTCGACGAGCAGGCGATGCAGCGCGAGCGCGAGCGCATCGCGGTCGCCGGCCGGAAGCAGCAGGCCGTTCACGCCGTCGGTTACGACGTCGGGGATGCCGCCCACCTCGGTGGCGATCACGGGACAACCCGCGGCCATCGCTTCGAGCAGGCTCATCGGCATGCCTTCGGCGTGCGAGGGCATCACGAAGACGCTGGCGCGCGCGAGAAGCTGCTCGCGCCGGCGCGGCGAGATCCAGCCGGTGAAGTGGACGTTGGCGCGGATGCCGCGCACGAGCGCGTGGCACAACACCGCATCGATGTCGCCGTCGCCCGCGCACTCGAGACGGACGTTCGGGATCGTCTCGCGAACCTCGTTCACCGCTTCGATGAGGTCGAAGACGCCCTTTGCCTGCTCGATGCGGCCGACGTAGCACACGAGCGCGCCGCTGCGCTCCCCGGGCGCGTTCGGCGGCAGCGGCACCGGATTGGGAATCACGGTGATGCGCGGATTGGCGGTGATTTCACGCATCCACGCCTGCCAGCGTTCCGACACGGTGATGATGCATTCGGCGCGATCGAGGAAGAGCCGCACGATGCGGCGCTGCCACGGCTGGCATCGCTCGTAGAATCGCGCGAAGCCGCCGCCGTGCAGATGGAAGATGACCGGCCATCCCGCGAGCCGGCCCACCGTCATCAGCACGGCCTTGCGCCAGAAGCTCGCGCGCGAGGCAGCGTGCACGTGCAGGACCGCGTAGGGATGGCGCAACACCAGGAAGAGCATCGAGAAGAACGCGCCGATCGCGCAGCTCCACTTCGCGAAGCGCGAGCCGTCGCAGTGCGTCTGCACATACTCGATCGGCCAGAGCGCGAAGAGCCCGGCGGCGCGATACGCGTTCACCACGGACGAGATGCCGCCGTGCGTCTCGAACGACGTGCCGAGCATGACGATGCGAGCCGGCCGCGGGTGCGCCATGGTCATGCCTCCGTCGCGGCGCCGAAGTAGCGCCGGATGTCGAGGTTCTGGACCAGCATGCGCGACTTGCCGCGCGCCGTGCGCGCGATGTGGTCGACCTGGACGACGTCGACCTCGCAGCCGCCCTGCATCTTCGCCGCCACGGCGCGTGCGATGCGATCGGTCTGCTCGGACGTGAGCCGATGGTCGGCGACGACCTTCAGCGCCACGTGACCGGGACGATCCTGCTCGTACTGGATGGTCTCCACGGCCGCAAGCTCCGGGAAATGCGCCACACCGATGGTGGTGATGGACACCAGGCGATGATCGCGGCACACGATGAACTCCTGGAGACGCCCGACGATGCGTTCGCACGCCGGATAGCCCGGGAGGAGCGGGTGGCCGCGCTCCGAGAGCACCGCGAGGTCGCCGGTGCGGTAGCGCATGAACGGCATCACCTTGTTGTCGAAGCTGGTGCCGACGACGAAGCCGAGCTTTCCCGGTTGCGTGATCGGGCGGTTCTCGGCATCGAGCAGCTCGAAGTAGCCGTACTGCGGCCAGAAGAAATAGCGGTCGTCGTCGGGCATGGAGGCGGCCATCAGCACCCGCTCCGAGTGCCCGTAGTGCGTGAGGATCGGGCAGCCGAACACCGGAGAGGATGAGCTGGCGCTTGATCGGCTCGTACATCCAGATGCTGCCGCCGTGCTGCGCCGCGGTGGCCACCGTGCGGCCGCGCAGCGCGAGGACGGGATCGCTCGCGCCCATGCCGACCCGCTCGCGGAAATCGTGGATGAAGGCGTACTCCTTGGGCCGCGACACGTGCTTCTGCAGGTAGAACTGCATCGGGTTGCGCGTCGAGCCGCCGGTGAACATCTCGAGGCGCGCCTTGTGGCCCATGGCGCGCGACAGGTATTGCTCCGGGTGCCGCTTGATGTCGAGCTTGTCGGTGACGGGCAGCATCTGCAGCGCGTCGCGCACGTCGCGCTTGCCGTCGAGCAGGCTGCGAAACCCGTGGTACGCGGGCACCGTTTCGAAGGCCCATCGCAGCGTCGCCTCGAGCTTCGCCACCGTGAGGAGCTCGGTGGCGCGCGCGGTCTGGCCGGCGGCGATCTCGCCGCGGAAATGGTTATAGGTGCCGCCGAGCCGCACGCGCCGCGGGATCAGCGAATATGCGCGGCCCGCCGAGGCCTTCAGCCAGTGCGGCGCACCCAGGTAGCGGCCCAGGTACGGATGCAGGAGGTCTTCCAGCGCCATGGCGTGGTCGATCACGTCGCGCCTCATGCCGCCGGACGCAGGCGCGAACGCCGCACGAACGCGTCCGTCACGCTGAGGTCGCCCGCGCGGTTGATGGTGTGGATGCCGAGGACGCCCTCGCCCTCGGCGGGCAGGATGCGCCGCTCTTCGTGCTCGGCGTAATCGTCGCCGAGGCGCGCCACGCGTTGCAGCGCGATGCCCGCGCCATAGAGCGGCGCGCAGATCTGCGCCGGGCGATAGAGGCGTCCGCCCTGCGCGAAGAGCTTGCCGGCGGGACGCGCGCCGCGCACGTCCGACTTCACGGGGTTTCGCGCGAGCGGCTTCCAGTCGCCCAGGAGCTGCTCGCTCGTGAAGACGTGGAGCTCGTCGTGGATCTCGGCGCCGTTCGCGGCGACGTTCGCGAACATCCACCAGCGCCCCTCGGCGTGGTGCAGGGTCGCGTCGGCCGCGACGAGGCCGTCGACGAGCACGCGCTCGCGCCGCCATTTGCGGGGGAAGTCGACGCAGCGATAGATCGCGATGGTTCGGTTGCCCGCCGTCTCGGGGACCATGTAGAGCTGGCCGTTGTCCTCGACGAGGAACGGGTAGGAGAGGTGGTACTCGCGCTCGAGCACCGGCACCGGCTTCGATGCCCTGCCGTCCCGGTCCACCTCGACCACGCTGATGTGCGCGCGCTCCGACCGGGCCGGCAGCTCCTCGAAGAAGATGTAGCTCTTGCCGGCGCGCTGCAGCGCGAAGGGATCGGCCCAGAAACCGGCGTCCGGAGGATCGAGCCGATGGAATCCCGCGAGCGATCCGGTCCATGGCTCGATGTCGATGAAACGGAATGCGATGCCCCACTGCTCGACCTGCGTAAGCTTCTCGATCGCGCGTTGCGCGACGCGTCCCGCCATCAGGACCGCGCTATCCGCGCCCGGCACGAATTCGGCTGAATTTGTGCCAGGCACAAATGAGGGCTCATTTGTGCCTGGCACAAATCCGGTCTCGTGCAGCTCGCGCAATCCACGCGCCAGGAATTCGGTCGTCTTGGCGAAGAAGTTGTCGCGGCTGCGCGCCACCGAGAACGGCTGCGTGCGAGACCACGATTGGTATGCGAGGCGCTCCGTGCCGTCGGCGAGCCGCACGCGAAGACCCGAAGCCGTCACGTCCTGCGCCTCGAGCACCTCGCGGATCCCGGCGGCGGATTCACACGGCAGACCCTCGGTGCCGAAGCAATGGCGCCACACGCCGTGCGTTGCCCATCGTGCGAGCGGCGCGTCGTCGACGTCACCGACCGCCACGACGACGTCCACCGGCTCCGGCGTCGCGTCGCGGCGCGACGATGGCAACACGCTCGCGATCTCGAGCGGCCGCGACCAATCACCGGCGCGGAACAATCGGCCATCCAGCGCTCGATACGCCTGCCACACGAGGTTCACGTTGGCGGCGGGATCGTTCGCCTCGTGCAGCTTCAACCATGCGAGCTCCGCGTACGGGCTCGCGCCCACCTTCGCGAGCGCCTGCACGAGCCAGCGCGGCTGCAGCGGCGAGTCGGCGACGACGCCCACGCGCAGCCGGCGCCGGTCAGGCGTGGACGACGCGGGCGTGCCGGGCGCGGGAAACGGAACTACAGACGCCACACGCGCACCCCTTCGCGGCGGAACGCGACGGGATCCAGCGCGGACTTCACCTGCACGAGACAGCCCTGCGGCACGATCTTGCGCAGATACGCGGCGGTGGGGATCTCGAGGAAGCTCTTGTGCGCGACCGCGAGGATCAGCGCGTCCGCGGCGGGCAGCTCGTCCCACGATGAGAGCCGGATGCCGTACTCGTGCATCGTCTCTTCGGGATCGGCTTGCGGGTCGTGGACGAAGCACTGCACGCCGTACTGCTGCAGCTCCCGGATCACGTCGATGACCTTCGAGTTGCGGATGTCCTTGCAGTCCTCCTTGAACGTCATGCCGAGCACGTTCACGCGCGCGCCCAGGATGTTGCGCCCGGCGTGGATCATCTCCTGCACCGCCTTGCGCGCGACGTACGGGCCCATGCCGTCGTTGATGCGCCGTCCGGCGAGGATCACCTCGGGGTGGTAGCCGGTGAGCTCGGCCTTGTGCGTGAGGTAGTACGGGTCCACCCCGATGCAGTGTCCGCCCACCAGGCCCGGCTGGAACTTGAGGAAGTTCCACTTCGTGCCGGCCGCCTCGAGCACTTCGCGCGAGTCGATGCCGAGGCGATCGAAGATGATCGCGAGCTCGTTCACGAACGCGATGTTGAGGTCGCGCTGCGTGTTCTCGATCACCTTGGCGGCTTCTGCGACCTTGATCGACGAGGCCTCGTACACGCCCGCCTTCACCACCGACGAGTAGAGCCCGGCGACCTGGTCGAGCGTCTCGGCGTCGTCGCCCGAGACCACCTTCAGGATCTTGGTGAACGTGTGCTCCTTGTCGCCCGGATTGATGCGCTCGGGCGAGTAGCCGACGTGGAAATCCTGCTTCCAGCGCATGCCCGAATGCTTCTCGAGCAGCGGCACGCAGATCTCCTCGGTGGCGCCGGGATACACCGTCGATTCGTACACGACGATGGCGCCCTTCTTCATGTGCTTGCCGACGACCTCGGAGGCGGATTCCAGCGGCGAGAAATCCGGCTGCCGCGCCTCGTTCACCGGCGTGGGCACCGCGACGATGATGTAGTCGGCCTTGCGGATCTGCTCGGGATCGTCGGTGACCTGCAGCATGCGCGCGCGGCGCAGCTCGTCGGCCGGCACCTCGCCGGTCGCATCGTTGAACTGCTTCAGCCGCTCGACCTTCTTCGTGGAGAGGTCGAAGCCGATCGTCGGCCGTTGCTTGCCGAACTCCACGGCCACCGGCAGTCCGACGTAGCCGAGGCCCACCACGCAGACCGTCGCGGCCTGCGGACCCAGTTCTTCGGAAATGACGCTCAGGTCGGCGCCTTCAGTCCTGCTGGAATCGCGGACCGGGACATCCATTGCTACCTCCGTCGTGCGCAAGGGGAATCGAGGGATGCCGTCATTCTCGCGAGGCAGTTTGAAAAGCCGCCGGAATACCCCCCTGCCGAAAGAACTAGTCCAGCCCGCGGCATGCAAGCCCGGTGTAGGACGGTCCGGGCGCGGGGTACTACTGGGCTTTCATGCCTGTCACGAAGGTTTCTGCATTTTGGTCCGCGCGGCGCTATGATTCCTGCGCTTGGGCGACGCATTGGTTCGGCATCATGGTCGTCATGTACTCCGACCAGATCCGACCGATCGTGGTACATCTCGATCTCGATCAGCGCCTCGAGCGGCTTGTCGGCGGCCTGACGATCTACCGTTTGTCGGGATTTCCCGCCTGCGGCATCAGGTTCGCGTCGCGAGCGATCTTCCAGCGCGCGCCATCCTTCCGGAACACACTGAGCACGTGTCCCTCGGTCGTGATCTTGTCTCCGCCAGCCTTCGGCGAGACCGTCACGCGCAAGTGCGACGAGGCATAAGCGAGATCGCCCGAGACGCGCACTTCTTTCACATCCTGTTGCGTGTCGATCGTCGCTTTCGCGGACACCTGGCGGAAGCCGGCCTCGAACTCCTTGCGGCCGAAGGGCGCGTGGCCTGGTGTGAGGAAGACGACGTCGTCCGCGAGCATTCCGAGCAGCGCCTGCACATCGCCCTGCGCGGCGCGCTCGCGCCAGGATTTCATCAAGTCACGGATTGCCTGCTCGTCACTTCCCACCGGCGGACTCCTTCTTCCGCAGCACGTTGTCCAGGTAGTAGCCCATGGCAGACCGCGCGAGCTGCGGATCGGTTCCGCGCGCGAGGTCGCCGATGGCGGCGAACCAGTCGCTCGAGCACTCCGCCGATGCGCGTTTCGAACGCGCGCACGCGAGCAGAGCCTTGAACGCCTTGTTGTAGGTCGCGAGGTCCGCGGGCTGCATCGGCTCGCCGTGGCCCGGCACGACGAGCTTCGCGTCGATCTTCATGAGGCGATCGAGCGCCGCCGACCAGCCATCGGGATTCGCGGTATCGAGAAACGGCACGGGCAACGTGACGAGGTCGCCGGTGACGAGCGTGCCGCTCGCGCGGTCGAGAACCCAGACATCGCCGTCGGTCGCGGCGTTGCGCTCGAGTCCGATGGAGAGATTGCGTCCCGCGAGCGTGCGCTCGCCGGACGCCTTGATCACCTCGTCGGGCGCGAGCTTGTCCGCCGCGTCGATGAGCGCCAGCTCTTCCTTGTAACCGGCGGCCTCCGCGGGCGGCATCTGCGGAATCACCTTCGCCAGCTCGTCGCGATATCCGGCGAGGAATCCCGTGCGCGCGGCCGCGAGCGCATCGCTCGCCAGGATCGTCGCCTTCGGAAAGCGCTGGCGTACGAGCAGGTTGCCGCCGATGTGGTCGAGGTGCCAATGGGTATTGATGACGGCGACCGGCGATTTGCCGTTGCGCGTCGCGACGGCGAGCACGCGTTGCGCGTGGTCGCGATGCCGGCCGGTGTCGATGACGATCGTGCCGGTGTCGCCGTGAAGCACTACGGAGTTGCCGTCGGGCTGGCGGCCTTTCGTGAACTGGCCCGGGACGAGGCTCACGCCGGGCGCGATCTCGCGCGCGTCCATCGGCGCCGCGGCGACACTTGCGAGCCACGCCCCGACCGCAACGCCGGCAAGCACGACGCGTCTCACGGATGGTCCTTCACATTCTTCGCCATCCACCACGACACCGCGGCGAATACGGCTCCGATCGTCCCGAGGAAAGCCCAGAACCACGCGAAGCCCTTCGCGTCCGATACCTTCTGCGCCTCGGCGATTTCATCGAGCGCCATGAAGCCGCTGATCGCCGCCGCGTAGCAGGCCAGCGCGAACACCACGCCGATCACCGCCATCATCTGCGCCGAGATCTTCATCGTTTCGCCCCCGCGATCCACTCGTCGACGAGCTTTTCCAGCACCGCGAGCGTGATGGACGTCCACGCCGCCCTGGCCCGCCATGTATTCGATCGCCTTCTCGCGCGACCAGGCGTAGCGGTGGATGCCCGTGTCGACCACGAGCCGCGCCGCGCGGAAGAGCTGCGCCTGGATGTTGCCGTAGCGCTGGTACGGATCGCGGTACATGCCGATGTCGTAGCCGAGCCGCTCGGCGTAGAGCGCCCATCCTTCGCCGTAGCCGACGTTCCAGTTGCCGCTCGATCGCCACGCGTGCAGGTTCTCCACCTCGGAGCCGCGTGCGACCTGCATATGGTGGCCCGGCACCGCTTCGTGCAGGAAGAGCGTCTCCATGCGCCACTTCGCTTCGCTCGCGTAGCCGTTCGCGTTGATCGTGAAGTAGCCCGGCGTGCCGAGCTTCAACGACCCCGGAGTGTAGTTCGCCGCGGTGCTGCTCGCGGCCTCGGCGGGCGTCATCGAGCGGATGGTGTAGGTCATGCGCGGCACGTTGTGGAAGAGCTTCGGCAGGTACGGATCGACCCGCGGAGGCATGGCGCGATATGCGTCGAGCAGGGCCTCTGCGGACGGAAAGAAGAAGCGCGCATCGCTGCGCAGCTCGCGGATGAACTCGTCGGTGCTGCCCGCGTAGCCGACCTGCTTCGCGATCTCGCCGATCTCGCGCCGCAGGCGCGCCACTTCCTCGAGGCCGATGGCATGGATCTGCTCGGCGCTGTGGCCGCGCACCACGCTCTTGCGGATGAGGAACTCGTAGTACTCCGCGCCTCCGGGCAGCGCCGACAGGCCGACTTCGGTCGGCGCCTTCGGCTGGTAGTCGGATCGGATGAATGCCTTGCCGCGACGCAGTGCCGGTTGATACGCCTCGGCGACCGCGCGGCGCGCCGCGTCCTTCAGCTCACGCTGCTCGGCGGCGGGTATGGTCGCGGGCATTCTCGCCAACGGCTCCATCAATACGCTCGCGGTGGGATCGTCCACCGAGTGCGAATCGATCGCGGCGACAACGCGCTCGAGGACGGGACGCGGCGACATCCAACCCGAAGCGAGTCCCTTGCGCAGGCGTTCGATCACCGCGTCGACGTACGCCGGCATCGCGGAGATGCGGGCGATGTAGTCGCGATAATCCGCCGCGGAGCCGAACGGCGTGATCTGCGCCGCGCGTGGCATGAAATTCTGGAAGCCGCCGAGGGTCGAGAGGGCGAGCGCCTCCGAGTCGACGAAGCGCTGCCCCTCGACCGCGTCCTCCATCTTTTGCAGCAACAGCTCATAGGACACGCGGTCCTGCCCTTGCAGGCTCGTCACGTCGAGCGATTGGAGCTTCGCGAGCGCTGCGCGTTCTCGCGCTTGCTCGGCGGCGAGCGCAGCGAGCGAGACTTCCGGCAGGCGGTCGTTGTATCCGGCGATCCCGCGGACCGTCGCGTTCAGCGGGTTGCGGCGGTGCACGGCGTCGAGGTCTTCATCGAGGAGCCGTGCGAGCTGCGCGGCGGCGGAGGCATCTGTATTCGTGGCGGTCGGGGACATGGCGCAGGACATGACGAGGCAGGAGAACAGCGCGAGCGCTGCAGGGCGTTTCATTCGCGAAACGAGGGATCGATCTTGTCGAGCTTCTTCAGGAGCGCGGGCCACTCGAGCACGCCGAACGGACGCCGCGTTTGCGGAAGATACATGCGATAGGACGCGTCGACCACCTTTTTCGGCGGCATGACGAGCTCGGTGTTGCACGAGAGCGCCGCGATCTGCACCTGGCAGGCGCGCTCCAGCTTGAAGATGTTGTAGAACGCCTCGGGAATGCTGCCGCCTACCACGAGCAGCCCGTGGTTGCGCAGGATCATGCCGGCGCGATCGCCGAGGTCGCGCACGAGCCGCTTCTTCTCCGCCGGATTCACGGCCACGCCCTCGTAGTCGTGGTAGCCGATCTTCGCGAAGCGCATCGAGGTCTGCGCGAGCGGCAGCAGCCCGCACTTCATCGCGGACACCGCCATGCCGGCGACGGTGTGGGTATGGATCACGCAATCCACGTCCTTGCGCGCCGCATGGATGGCGCTATGGATGATGTAGCCCGCCTTGTTGACGCTGTATTCGGTGGGATTGAAGAGGACGTCGCCTTCGAGGTCGATCTTGATGAAGCACGACGCATGCATCTGGTCGTACAGCATGCCGTAAGGATTGATGAGGAAGGCGCCCTCCTCGCCCGGCACGC
>WNFI01097722.1_pt1 | contig 10976 bp, 10 predicted proteins | sample 5400471 | NCBI WGS metagenome assembly WNFI01 (sample SAMN13153348, study PRJNA577476) | soil metagenome | isolation source: 100 cm saprolite on Douglas fir-dominated hillslope | place: USA:California | collected 2013-09-17 | reverse complement strand
CATCGCGGTCCTGCGCGCCGACGCCACCGCGCTGCCGCTGGCGGCGGGCGCGGCCGACGTCGTTCACGCGGGGCTCACGCTCCATCACCTCGAGCCCGAGGCGGCCGTGCCGGCGCTGCGCGAGATGCGCCGCGCGTGCCGCGGCCGGGTGGTGGTGAACGACCTTGCCCGCACGCCGCTGGCGCTCGGTCTCGTCTGGCTCGCCACGCGGCTGCTGCCGGTGCACCCGATGTCGCGCCACGACGGGCCGCTCTCCGTGCGGCGCGCCTACGCGCCCTCGGAGCTGGGCGCCCTGTTCGGCGCCGCCGGCGTCACGCGGGCGACGGTCACGCGCTATCCGTGGCTCGCGCGGCTCGTGGTGGAGGCCGCGTGACGCGCGCCGCTGACGTCCTGGTCGTCGGCGCCGGGCCCGCCGGGGCGGCGACGGCCATCCTGCTCGCTGAGCAGGGGCTGGCCGTGACCGTGCTCGAGCGCGGCCCGCGCGCGCGGCCCAAGGTCTGCGGCGAGTACCTGAGCCCCGAAGCCGGCCGCGTCCTCGACCGGCTTGGTGCGCTGAAGGTGCTCGACGCGGGCGGCGCCGTCGCGCTGGCCGGCATGCGCATCACCGCCCCCGATGGCACCGTGCTCACCGGCCGTTACGGCGCCGTCGGCGACTTCCGCCCGTACCGAGAGCAGGCGATCGGCGTCTCCCGCGCCACGCTCGACGGTGCCCTGCTCGACCGCGTGCGCGCGCAGCCGGTGGATCTCTACCTCGGGGTGCGGGTGACCGACGTCGTGGTCGAGCACGGCGACGTGGTGGGGGTCGTTGGCGTGGACGCCGCGGGCGCCCGGGTGGAGATGCGCGCGCGCGTCGTGGTGGCGGCCGACGGCCGCGCCTCGGCGATCGCGCACGCGCTCGGCTGTCGCCATCCGCATCGGCTCGCCCGGATGGCCCTCGTCACCTACGTCGTCGGCGTGCCGGACTGCCGCGACGTCGGAGAGATCTTCGTCGACCCGCCCGACTACGCGATCCTGAACCCGCTCGCGCCCGACCGCGTCAACCTGAGCCTCGTGGTGCCGCTCGCCCACGCGGCGCCGTGGCGGTCGCGCCTGGAGGATTTCTTCGCCGCGCGGGTGAAGCAGCTGCCGCACCTGGCGCGGCGGCTGGCCGGCGCACGGCGCGTGGCGCCGCTTGCGTCGATGGGACCGCTCGCGTATCGCGTGACGCCGCCGCGCGAGGGCGGCGTGCTCTTCGTCGGCGACGCGGCGGGCTTCTACGACCCGTTCACCGGTGAGGGGATCTTCACCGCGCTGCGCTCCGCGGAGCTGGCGGCGGACACGCTGGCCACCGCGCTGCGCGCCGGCGACGTCTCGGCGGCGGCCCTGGCCGCCTACGGACGGGCCCGCCGCGCCGCCTTCGCCGACAAGGAGCGCGTGACGCGTGCGCTGCAGGCGCTCATCGGCCGCCGTCGTCTGGCGAATCTCGCCGCGCGGTGGCTCGCGGCCCGGCCGCGCCTGCTCGACACGCTCCTCGGCGTGATCGGCGACTACGTGCCCCCGCGCGCGCTGCCGCGCCTGCTCTTGTCGTAGAATCCCGGGCCATGGCCTCGCGACGCTCCGACAATCTGCCGCGCCGTTTTGCGAAGATCTACACGGCCGCCATCACCGACGTCCTGGACGAGATGGGCCTGCTGCGGCAGACGCTGCCGCACGCGATCCAGCCGCTCACCGCCGACATGCGGCTGGCGGGCTACGCGTTCACCGCGCGCGGTCGCACGCACCGCGGCTCGCCGCGCGAGCGCGACGCCACGCTGCGAAAGTTCCTGGCCATGCTCGGCGCCGTGCCCGCCGACTCGGTGCTGGTGCTGGCCGCCAACGACCAGGAGGCCGCGCACTTCGGCGAGCTGTCGGCGGAGTGGTTCCGTGCGCGAAAGGTCCGCGGCGCCGTGATCGATGGCAGCACGCGCGACGCCGCTTCCATCGCGCGCACCCGCTTTCCGACCTTCGTGCGCTATCGCAGTCCTCAAGATTCGGTGCCGCGCTGGCGCGTGACCGACTGGGGCCAGCCCCTGACGGTCGGCGGCGTGCGCGTGAGCCTCGGCGACATCGTGGTGGGCGACCTCGATGGCGTGGTGGTCGTGCCGCGGCGCGTGGCGCACGAGGTGCTGCAGCGCTGCGAGCGGCTGGTGGGCACGGAGAACAAGGTGCGCACCGCCGTCAAGCGCGGGATGACGCCGCTGGCCGCCTACGAGAAGTTCGGGGCTTTTTAGATGGGGGGCCCCGACATGGCCCCCCAACCCCCCCAGCCTTCGGAGCGTCCCGGGGAACCCGTGGCGCTCCTCGATAACCGACGCGCTGCTGGCTCAGCGGCGGACGACGTCGGCGATGGCGCGGGCGAGGACCAGCGGGTCGAGTGGCTTTGTCACGTGGCGTTGGTAGCCGGCGTCGGCGATCCGGCCCGAGTCGGTGCCCATCGCGTAGGCGGTCAGCGCGATGCCCGGCACCTGACCGCCTTGCTCGGCGGGCCGCGCGCGGACCTGCCGGATGAGATCGTAGCCGTTGATGCCGGGCATGCCGATGTCGCTGACGAGCACGTCGGGCACCTCGCGCTCGAAGGCGCGCAGCGCAGCGGAGGCGTCGGCGGCGCTCACGACGGTCGCCCCCCACTGCCCGAGCGCCGTCGTGAATAGCTCGAGCGTGTCCTTCTCGTCTTCCACGAGAAGGACGCGGACGCCCGTGAGGTCGGGCTCCATCGCCGTCGCGGAGCACGGTGACCGGCCCCCGGCGGCCTGGCTCGTCGCCGGAGGCGGCTCGGCGGGCAGGCGGAGCGTGAACGTCGCGCCCTTCCCCGGGCCTTCGCTCGCGGCCACCACGCTGCCGTGATGCATCGCGGTGAGGTGACGCACGATCGCCAGGCCGAGGCCGAGTCCGCCCTGCGAGCGCCGGCTCGACGCGTCGCCCTGCTGGAATCGCTCGAAGATTCGGGGCAGGACCTCGGGCGCGATGCCGATGCCGGTATCGCGCACCTCGATGGTGACCGCGTCCGGCTCCGCGCGCGCGGCGACGTCGACCCGGCCGCCCTTCGGAGTGAACTTGACGGCGTTGGAGACCAGGTTCGAGACGACCTGTTGCAGGCGGGCGGCGTCGCCGGCGATGGGCCGGAGCGTTCCTTCGACGCTCGCGCGCACCTCGATGCCCTTGGCGAGGGCGGCGCTGCGGACGGCCTCGAGCGCGCCGTCCACGATCCGCGAGACGTTGACGACGCCGACCACGAGGCTGAGCTTGCCGGACACGATCCGCGAGACGTCGAGGAGATCGTCGACCAGCTGCGCCTGCATCCGGGTGTTGCGAACGATGACGTCGAAGGCGCGCCGCGCCTTCTCGGTGGCGAGGTCGTCGGGGCGCAGCATGCTGCCCCAGCCGAGCATCGCGGTGAGCGGCGTTCGCAGCTCGTGCGAGACGACGGCCAGGAACTCGTCCTTCGCGCGGTTGGCCGCCTCGGCCGCGGTGCGGGCCACCCGCTCGCTGCGCAGGAGGTCCTGCCGCGCCCGCTCGGCAAGCTTCGCGTCGGTCACGTCGGCCACGATGCACACGGCGCCCTCGGCGCCACCGTCGGCGTCCCGGACGGGGTCGATCCTCATGCGTAGCCAGCGTCCGCCGCGCTCGAGCTCGTAGATCACGCGCGATGCGGGCCCCACGTTGGTGTCGAGGCCGGCGATGATGTCACGCAGCCGGCGGCCGGCGAGCGCGCCGCTCTCGATACCGGCGAGGCGCGCGAAGACGGCGTTGGCGCGCAGGATGCGGCCGTCGGCGTCGAGCAGACAGACGCCGTCGCTGATGGCCTCGAAGGTCTGCTCCCAGTGCCAGGCGGCCGTCCGCACCTTCGCCTCGGCGCGGTACGCGCGCTCGAGCGAGCGGACGGTCGCCAGCAGGACCTCCGGCTCCAGCGGCTCGATCAGGTAGCCGTCGGCGCCCTGGTCCAGGCCGTGCACCTGGTCGGCGGTGCCGGCGGAGGACGCGGTCATGTGGACGACCTGGATGATCGCGAGGTCGGGATCCCCCTTGATCTGCTTGCACACCTCGAAGCCGGTGATGGCGGGGAGGTTGACGTCGAGGAGCACGAGCTGCGGGCGCTCGCGGCGCACCGTCTCCAGCGCCTGCCGTCCCGTCGTCGCCTCGGCCACCTCGTAGCCGGCCTGGCGCAGGATCTTGCTCCGCGCGTACAGCGCCGCGCGGTAGTCGTCGACGTTGAGGATCTTGAATGCGGTCTCGGCCGTCACGCCGCGAACCCCACTTTCTCGAGCGCTTTGTGGATCTCCGCGGCCGCTCCGCCCGAGGCGTACGACTCCTTGGAGAGGACGGCCGCGGCGCGGGCGAGCTCCCGGCGCTCCTCGGGCGTCAGCACCTTCGCCGTGTTCATGACGATCGGGATGTCGCGGGTCGCGGGATCGGACGACAGCTCGCGCAGGACGTCGAGACCGGAGAATCCCGGCATCACGACGTCGCAGAAGATCACGTCGGGTCGGTCGCGGCGGGCCATCGCCACCCCCTCGGCGCCGTTCGACGCCTCCACGACGGCGCACGGAAAATCGCGGAGCACGCCCCGCAGCAGGTACCGGGACACGGGATCGTCGTCGATGATGAGGACCTGGCGCCGGCGCCGCCCGGTGGTGAACGCGCGCAGCGACTCGAGGAGCCAGTCGCGGTCGACCGGTTTCTGCGCGAAGGCGCGCGCGCCCAGGGCCAGCGCTTTGCTGTGGTCGTCGACGTCGGTGACCACGAGAACGGGCAGGCTCTTCGTCGCCTCGTCGCGTCCGAGCTCGGCCAGGAAGGCCCAGGCGTCCTCGCCGCGCAGGAGGATGTCGAGGATGGCGGCGCGGAACTCGACTTGCGAGACCGCCCGCCGCGCCTCGCCCACCGAGCGCGCGTGGAGCAGCTGGAACTCCGTGTGGCGCAGCAGCGTCTGATACACGAGCACGGTCTCCGGGTTGTCCTCCAGGAGGAGGATCGGCACCTTGCCCGGCGCCGCCCGCCACTCCACGGTCACCGGCGTCTCCCCCGGCGTGGTCGCCGGCGGCGCATAGACGAGCGGGATCGTCGCCGAGAACGTGGACCCGACACCCGGCGTGCTGTGCACGGCCACGGAGCCGCCGAGCAGGTGCGCGAGCTTTCGGGTGAGCGGCAGGCCCAGCCCCGTGCCCCGCACCACCCGCTGCAGCCGGCTCTCGACCTGGGTGAACTCCTGGAAGATCGCCTCGTGGTCTGAAGTTGCGCAGGATCTGCGAGACCTTCGCCTCGTCGGTGTGCAGCGCCGGCAGCGCGCTGACGTCATCGAACGCGAGGGTCAGCGACTCGTTGACCAGCAGCGGCCGCAGCATGCCGCGCAGCGCGCCGAAGAGGTTTTCCACCGTGAACTCGACGGGGCGGATGACGATCTTGCCCGCCTCGATCTTCGCCGTGTCGAGCAGGTCGTTGACCAGCTCGAACAGGTCCTCGGCGGCGCGGCGGATGAAGCCGATCTGCGTCGCCTGCTCGTGGCTCAGGGGCCCGTCGGCGTGATCGAGGAGCAGCCGCGAGAGCGCCAGGATCGAGTTCAGCGGTGTGCGGAACTCGTGGCTCATGTTCGACAGGAAGCGCGACTTCAGGTCGTCGGCGCGGCGTAGATGGTCGGCTTTGTCGTCCAGCTCCGCGTAGAGCGCCACCACGCCGCGGTTCGTGTCCTCCAGCTCGGCGTTGAGCCGCACCAGCTCGTCCTGCCGCCGGCGCAGCTCCTCGAGCATCCGCAGCAGCTCCTGGTTCTGCTGCTGCACCTCCTCCACGGCGTCGCGTGGCGTCTGCTTCGCCAGCGAATCGGCGATCCGGGCGGCGGCAGCCGGCGTCACCATGTCGGCGCGCCGCGGCATGAGCTTTCTCAAGATCACGCTCGTGCCGCGGCCCGGCGCCGAGTCGATGTCGAACGCGTCCATGAGGCGCTTGGCGCCGATGATGCCGAGGCCCATGCCCGTGGAGGACTGGTACCGGCCGCTCAGGATCGTGTCGAGCTCGGCGATGCCGGGCCCGCGATCCCAGACGCGGATGGTGAAGATCTGGGGCCGCGTCTGGCCTTCCACGGAGAAGTCGATCCGCCCACCGCCGCCGTAGCCGACGGCGTTGCGCGCGATCTCGGACACCGCGGTGGCGATCCGTGTCTGATCTTGAGGGTCGAAGCCGAGCAGCGCGGCCAGCTGGCGGGCGCGCTGGCGGCCGCCGACGACATCGTGCTCGCGCGACACGGTCACGGACAGCAGCGGCAGGCTCACGCCGCCAGCTCTTTGCAGACGACGACCGTGGCGTCGTCGCGGCCGCGCGTGAAGTCGCGATAGAGCACGCCGGCGATCAGACTGGGATGGCGCTGCAGGAGGCCGGGATACGTCGACAGCGAGAGGTGGCTGGTGAGACCGTCGGAGTAGAGGATGACCGCGGCGTCGCGGGCCCAGGGGTAGCTGAACTCCGGGAGGCGCGCCGCGCTCACGCCCGCGGTGCCGTCGCGCGACACCATCTGGCGCGTGGTCTCGGGAGTCACGATGGCGCCCCCGATGTTGCCGAGCCCGGCGAAGCGGACGACGCCGCGCGCGGCGTCGATGTCCGCGATGGCGGCGGCCGCACCGCGCGTGCCGCGCAGCGCGTGGTGCACGTCTTGAAGGCGGTTGGCGGGCGAGGGGTCACGCGAGCCGAGGAACGCCGCGACGGCCGCGCGCGCGGCCTCGGCGGCGCCCGGGCCGTGGCCGAGCCCGTCGGCAACGAGGATCATCGTGCCGTCGACCCGCGGCTGCGCCGCCCACGCGTCGCCGCAGACGTCCTCGCCGGGCTTGGCGATGGCGAGCCCCTCGGTGCGAAGCCCCTTGGGGGCGGCCGCCGGTGTTCGCCGCGCGCCCACGCGCGCGAGCACGGCGGTGCCGGCGCCCGCGCGCGAGTAGATGTCGAACGTGCTCGACAGGCGGTGGAGCGCGCCGAACCCCGTGCCCGGGCTGCCGGCCGTCGAGTAGCCATCGGCGAGGCTCCGGGCGATGTCGGCAATGCCGGCCCCCCGATCCAGGGCCAGGACCTCGATCGCCGGCGTGTCCCCGGCGGTGAGGACGCGGACGAGGAGCTGGCCGCCGCGCGCGTGCTTGACGATGTTCGTGCCGGCCTCCGTGACGACGAGCGCGAGCCGGCCCCCGCATTCCTCGTCGAAGCCCAGCCGCGCGGCCAGCTCGAGCGCGGTCTGGCGCGCGTCGGCCACGTGGCTCGCGTGGTCCACCTCGAAGCGGAGGTCCTGGGTCATATCCATCGCGCCAGCCGCACCCACGTGCCCGTGCCGGGCTGTGAGCGGATCTCGAACTCGCTCACGAGCCGCTTGGCGCCGCCGAGGCCGAGTCCCAGGCCGCTGCCGGTCGTGTAGCCGTCGCGCATGGCCTGCGCGAGGTCCCCGATTCCGGGGCCGTGGTCCTCGAACGTCAATCGCACGCCACGGCGCGGCGCGTTCTCGAGCACCTCGATCTCCACGATGCCGCCACCGCCGTAGAGGACGGTGTTGCGCGCGATCTCGCTGGCCGCCGTGACGAGCTTCGTCTGGTCCACGAGGCTGAAGCCGAGGCCCTGCGCCTGCATTCGAACGGCCTGCCGGACGGCCACGACGTCTTCCGAGCTCGCGAGCGGCAGCTTTTCAGTCCTGAGCGTTCGCATTCACTCCGTCCACGGCGGCCGGCTCGCCCAGCGCGTCGCGCAGGAGGTCCATGCCGCGCTCGACGTTGAGCGCGGTCCGCACACCGGTGAGCGACATGCCGAGCTCGACGAGCGTGATGGCGACGGCCGGCCGCATGCCGACCACCACCGTCTCCGCGTCGAGCACCTTCGACATGGCGGCGATATTGGCGAGCGTGCGCCCGATGAAGGAGTCCACGATCTCCAGCGACGAGATATCGATCAGCACGCCGCGGGCGTGACTCTTGACGATCTGATTGGTCAGATCGTCCTGCAGCGTGAGCGCGAGCTTGTCGTGCATGTCCACCTGGATGGAGACCAGGAGGAACTCCGCCATCTTGATGATCGGGATCCGGTCCATCAGCGGCTCAGTGCTTCGCCGGCGACGCCGGCCTGGCGGAGGCGGCGCGTGTCACGGCGAAGCCCGTGCGCTGCAGGGCAATGGCGAAGGCGTCGGCCAGCGTGGCCTTCGTCGTGACCGCGTTCAGGTCGACCCCGAGGTGCACGATCGTCTGGGCGATCTGGGGCCGGATGCCGCTGATGATGCAGTCGGCGCCCATCAGCCGCGCCGCCGCCACCGTCTTGAGCAGGTGCTGGGCGACCAGCGTGTCCACGGTGGGCACGCCGGTGATGTCGATGACGGCGATGGTGGCGCCCGTCTCCACGATACTCCGCAGCAGATTCTCCATCACCACCTGCGTCCGCGCGCTGTCCAGCGTTCCGATGAGCGGCAGGCCGAGCACGCCCTGCCAGAGCTGGACGACCGGCGTGGACAGCTCCAGCATCTCGCGCTGCTGGTGGACGATGAGCTCCTCGCGGCTCTTCTGGTAGACCTCGGTGGTGTAGAGCCCGAGGCGGTCGAGGGCCACGGACGTGCTCCACATCTCGCCGGCGAGGGCGTCCGGATCGCGGCCGAGCTCTTGCCTCAGCCGCGCGAAGAGCGGCTGCTTGAGGGAGAACACGAACGTCGCCGTCTCCGACGGCGAGAAGCCCTGACGCGCGCGGGTGCGCGAGAGGTCCTCGAGGAAGGCGCGGGCCTCGTCCCAGTCGGCGTCGGCTCCGCTCTCGTTCTGCGCCGCCTGGCGAAAGATCGCGAGAAAGCGCCGCGAGTCCTCGCGCAGCTCCTGGTCGTTGACCAGGTCGCGGCGACGCGTCACCGCCGCCAGCTGCTGGTCGACCCACTCGTTGAGCACGTCCTTCTCGTGACGCTCCAAGAGCGTGGCCAGCCGCATCATCGTCTTCTGACTCATGCGTTCACTCCTCGAGGATGTGTCGGGCGAGACTCCGGAGTATAGAGGCGAGGCAGAGCGAAGTCACTCCGTATGTGCACGGATTATGCAAAAAGTTTCCTATGAGCGGCTCACGCGCAACGAATCTGCGGCGACGCTAGCGGGCGCGACGGCGCGCGGCGCGGACGGGTCGCGCAGACTCGTCGTCGGCGACGGCGCCCACGCCGCCGATCTCCGGGAGACCGGCTTCCTTCAGCGGACGATTGACGCGGTCGCGGATCCACTTCGCGTCCCACCACTCGAGCGGCGTGACCGATACGCCGGAGACCAGCACCTCGAAGTGCAGATGATCGCCGATGGCCAGGCCCGTCGCGCCCGTGCGTCCCAGCTCCTGGCCCTTGGTCACCCGGTCGCCGAGCTTCACCTCGATCGACGACAGGTGCGCGTAGAGCGTCTGCAGCCCGAGCCCGTGGTCGAGGATCACGGCGTTGCCGTAGATCGTGAGCGGGCCGGCGAAGGCGACGACGCCGGCGTTGGCGGCCGGCACCGGCGACTGCTTGGTGGAGGCGAGGTCGTACCCGTAGTGGACCTGCGTGTCGACGGCGCGGCCGTCGTAGACGTACGTGCGCGTCTCCGCGAAGTTCGAGAACACCTTCGTGTTGCGCGGCTGGGTGAAGGCGCCTTCCCAGAGCGGCGTCTCGGCCGTCCTCGCCCCGATCTCACGCTTCGTGGCCTCGGCCTGCTTGCGCTGCTCCCGGTTGATGGCGAGGAAGCCGTCGAGCAGCGACTGCGAGGGCGGGCGCTGCGGCAGCAGCTCGGGCACCTTCATCTGCAAAAACGCCTCGCTGAGCTTGATCGTGTCGCGCGGGAACGCGCGCGGCTTCAGCTCGCCGGGCACGCCGCGCGTCGCCACGTTGCCCGCCTCGTCGCGTGCGGTGATCGCGATCGGCGTGCCCGCCGCGTAGTCGTAGGGCAGGGCCACCAGCGCGACGCGCGCGCCCTTGTCGGGCGGTCCGTACGCGAACGACGGGAACGCGCGCGGGCCGACGGTGACGTCGGTGCGCTGGGCGTCGCTCGCCCGGAAGGCGACGAGCTGGACGCCGCCGGGCGACACGTAGCGCGTGGCGGCGAGGATGTCGAGCTTCGGCGGCGTGAGGTCGATGGTGACGGGCGTGCTGACGATCGGACGCTCGCCGCGCCGGAATGGCCGCCAGAAGTCGTCGCGCGCCCACACCTCCAGCGTGGCCGGGCCCTCGCGCAGACCGAGGGCGGCCGTCTGGAACGTGACGGGCAGCTCCACGCGCGGGCCGCGCGGCGTCTCGGACTTCGCCACCGTCACCGGACGCCCGCTCTGCACGACGCGGACCTCGGCGCGCGCGACGTTGCCGCGTGAGGCGTGAAGCGTCACCGTGAACGCCGGCGTGTGGCCGAGGAAGCGCGGAGCGGCCAACGACGCGCGCACGTCGGGCACCGTCTGCCGCCAGCCGAGATACGAGATCGGCGCGACGATGGCGAGAATCAGGAGGACGACGGCGAGCAACCCGGCCTTGAAGCGCGACCGCGGAGGCACGACGCGAATGATACCACGCCGTTGCTTGACACCCCCCGCACCCCCCGCTAGATTGACGCGGTGTCCACCGTCTGGTTGATTCCCGCCTTCCCGCTCGCGGGCGCGCTCGTCAACATGGCGTTCGGACGGGTGATCGGACGGCGCGCGCACTGGATCGCGGTGCCGGCGCTGGCGGCCTCGTTCCTCGCCTCGTGCATCGTGTTCGCCCGCGTGTGGTCGGGCGCGGCGTTCACCTCGACGCTCTTCACGTGGATCGTCGCCGGCGACTTCGAGACGTCGGTGGTCGCGCTCGTCGATCTGCTCACCGGCGTCATGCTCCTCGTGGTCACCGGCGTCGGCGCGCTCATCCACGTCTACTCGATCGGCTACATGCACGACGATCCGGGCTACGCGCGCTTCTTCGGGTACCTCAACCTGTTCGTGTTCTCGATGACGATGCTCGTGCTCGCCGGTAACTTCCTGCTCCTCTACGTCTT
>WNFI01669438.1_pt1 | contig 10977 bp, 5 predicted proteins | sample 5400471 | NCBI WGS metagenome assembly WNFI01 (sample SAMN13153348, study PRJNA577476) | soil metagenome | isolation source: 100 cm saprolite on Douglas fir-dominated hillslope | place: USA:California | collected 2013-09-17 | reverse complement strand
ACAACCAAATTATTCTTTAATCCATCCACCGGTCTTTTAACATCTACAGGATTCTCCGGTCCATTAACAGGAAACGTAACAGGTAATGTTTCGGGAACTGCAGCAACAGTAACAGGAGCAGCACAGTCTGCTATTACCTCAGTCGGAAGTTTGGTTTCGGGTACGGTAATTGCCTCGCAGACATTCAGTACAAACGCAATTTCCGACTCTGGAGCATTAACTATTACTTCCGCAACAGCGAGTAACTTAACTCTTGGTGCAGCAGGTACAACCGGAACCTTAACTCTTGGTCTTTCAACAGATACCAATACTATTAGTATTGGTGCCGGAGCAACAGCTGACACAAAGATTCAGACAATCAACATTGGTACCGGAACCGGTGTTACAACAGGTAAGGCTGTTATTACAATTGGTGAAACAAATGGAGCATCCTCTCTTACCTTAAAAGCAGGAACAGGTGACATTAACTTCTATTCAACTTCAAACAAGATTACAAGTTCAGGTGCATTAACAGTTGCATCCACCATTACAGCTGCAACAACTGGCACTATTAATGGAATCAATGTCAGCTCCTCTGCAGTCTCAGGAGTTACGACTCTTGGTCTTTCTGGAGCGATAACCGGTGCCACAGCAACAAATACAATCAATGGAATAGTTATCAACTCCGGCGCTGTATCAAGTGTTTCAACATTAGGATTATCCGGTGCAATTACGGGTGCAACCGCAACCAACACTATTAATGGTTTAATTATCAATGGTTCTACGCAGACATTAGCTGCTGATGGAATAACTTTTGCCGCTGGGACAGGGAGCCACAATGTAACTTTGACAGCGGGAACCGGGGGAACAACAGCAGGACTTATTGTAATTCCTGATACAACTGCGAGTCAGGTAATAACGGCAACAACAGGAACTCTCAATAACGCGGTCGGAGTTGCAGTAAATTCTGTTTCGGGAGGAGCTGCGGCCAAAATTGCTATCTCCGGAGTAGTTTCTGCAGTTGCCGATAACGTGATTGCAGTAGGAGATTATATTGGTATTGGAACAACAACTGCCGGACGCGCAAAAAGTTTGGGGTCTACATATCCTACGACTGCAAATATCCAGGTTTTAGGAAGAGCACTTACTGCACAAGCTAGTGCCGGATCTACATTTAATTTACTTTTGTCCGCTTTGGATAATAACGTTTCGGCAGGAGCGGCTTGTACAACTTGTATAGTCCAGATTCCAACAGGAAATACTGCAAATACAGCTAACAACAATGTTATTTCTCCGACTGCCGGCAGCGTAAAAGGATTAACTATTAACGGAACCACCGATGCTACGACTGCTGCGGACATTTTGAATTTGATATCCGGTGTTAATACTGGTCTAACCTCGACTAACGGAATTCTTTTTAATCAAAATTCTGCCGGAACAACTACAAATGGTTTGAATATAACTCAAACAACAGGTACATTAATAAGCGGAATTTCTTTCTCAGGGACAATCGGGACAGATATTACTACCGCTTCAGGTAGGGTTCTAAGTATCGATTCTGGTACAACGGGAGGCATCAACATAGGTACTTCGGCCAATGCTAAAACTCTAACTCTGGGTAACACAACCGCTCAAACTAACGTAATAATAAATGCCGGAGTAACAACCAATAACACTGCGGGTTTGGCTGTTAACGCAAACGGAGCTACAACCGATACGGCTGGAGCCGTCGGAATTTCTGCAACCGGCTTGACAACAGGTACGGGACTCGCGCTTACTGTTTCGGATCCAAAAGTCAATGCAAGTGGTGCCACGAATGCAAAATTATCGACGGGTAAAATAATCAGCGTCGTCGCAACCGACGGCAAAAATTACTTGTCTTTGGACAACAGGGATTTGACAGTTGGGGGACACACAAATCAAGTTACAGTTACAAACGTCAACGATATTTATGTCTATGATACGACAAGGGATTTAGACGGCGGAAGATGGACTCAGGATGAAAGAGCAAAGCAAGCATCCTGGTATAACGAAACAAGGACAGCGGCTGACGCTTGTACGATTGGAACAAACCTTCGTTGTGGAGCCCAGGTATTTCCAAAAAAAGCGATTTTGGTCGTAACAGCCTCCGGTACAACCAAAAATCTTCTTATATTTGACGCAAAAGACAATTCCTTGTGGATGGAATTTGACGCTTCGGGAGCGCAGGTTGCATTAGGATCATCGTCGACCACTGTTAACACTCTGTCTTCAGTATTTGCGCTCAACGGGAATATCTATGTCGGAACTAATGGAACGACCCCGACCGGAATGTACGAAATTAACTTCAAGAACGACAAAATTACAAGGTATAACACGACAGACGCCGAAGATTATTCCGGTGCGATTTCGTCAAGAAACACGACGCAGACCGCAGCCTACAACAGCCAGGGAAGAACGGCCATGGCTATTCTTAGCGCATCGGTTAACGACGTCTTCGCCCAGCCAATTAATGGAAAAACTTTTGTTGCGGTTGCAACGGCGGGAGGAACAAACGGAGGAATTTCGCTTATTAACGAAACCTCCCAGTCGGTTGCTAACTTAGGAACAGCCAGCAAAGCTTATACGGCTGCCTGGTACAGCCCGGACGATAATGTTTATGGTTTGAATTCGACGGATAAAGAATTGGATGTTTGGTATCAAGCCTCCACCAAGTCCGGTAATACAGTTGCTTTCTCCGCAATGTATGACGAAACGGGTACCAGTGCAACAAGCGGGACTGGAGTTTTGGGCCCCGCCTTATTCTCGGCAGCTCCCACAATCAACGCCTCCGCGCCCGACGCTTTGTACGTAACTAATGGAACATCGACTGTAGACGGACAGTCCAACACAATTTACGTTGCGTATAATGAAGGACTTACCGTTTTGCAGGAGAAAACCGGGAACGAAACTGCAGGGTCAGTTAAGTATTATTCTTCCAATAATATTTCGGAAGAGATGATTGGAGATACCAGGGCAATGCTTCCCATGGCCGGGAATACGACGCTAAATAATGCCTTGATAAGTAATGCATCAGATAAAGATGTTTCTATTAAAGCTGTAGGTTTTACTTCAAAAGGCACAACTAATGTGACCTCTGTTTCCGGAGTAAGAGGTCTTGCAAAGAATTTTGATGGTACGGCAAACTATCTTTGTACTGGAACGGTTGCAAATACTTGTGCCGATAACACTAACCTATCTATTGCAACAAATACCTTCGCCCTTAGCTTTTGGATTAAGACAACGAGCGCTGTGACAACGAGGACTATTGTTAACAAGCAGGTAACCTCAAGCCCAACAGCAGGATCTGCCGGATATTATGTCGGAATTACAACGGGACATTTATTGACTGCAAACGTAACCGATGGAACGACTGCAATAACGGCGACATCAACAAGAATCCTTGACGATAATCTTTGGCACCACGTTGTAATTTCGGAAAATAGATTGATTAACAATTCAGCTTGTAACGCTGCCGGTAACTCGTGCACTTTGACTCAATATATCGATGGTGTCCAGGATGGTCAATCCGCTGCAAATACAACTCAATCAGGTTCGATGACCAATACAAACTTTATGACACTAATGGCAAACTCTGCCGCAACAGCAGCACAGTTTACGGGAGGAGTTCTGGACGAGTTCTCATTCTTTGCTAATTCGATATCGGCAGCGCAGGTTCAGAAAATGTACCAAGTTGGCTACAGAGCTTTGTTCTCAAGCAATAATGGAAGCGGTACGTTCCATTCCGCTCAAACAATTCGTGGAGTTACGGTTGCGGCGGACGCATCCCAAGCACTAAACGGCTCGTCAGTTGTCAAAGCCGTTAGACCAATGATGGATAATGGACTCATCTATACGGGAGGAGCAGCCGGAGTTTCGGTAATAGGAATTGACAATGACACTTTGCAAGATCTTTATTCTACTTCGATTACGACTAAAGACGATGTCAATGCAGCTTACGATGCGACAAACGGAAACGCGGTCGTTTCGGTATCCAATACAAAGGGTTATGGAACCGGAACACTTTTAGCAATTGGACAAAACAACTCCGGAGCGGGTGGAATTTGGGCAGAGAGTAACGACACAACCTTTAAAGATTTCCTTGCAACAAGCTATGACCCATTTGGCATGACCTTTACCCAGACAAACTTGAGCGTAGACAGAGTTCTAAGAGTTAGTAACCAGGGGGGATCAAGGCTAGATAATCTTACGATAACCGGCACTACTCAACCAATTGTCCCGGATATATTTAGAGTGGACAACAACGGTGTTGCAGTCAGTGTCCCGACGGAAGCTTTATACACCAATGGAACAAACACCATTGCCGGTGTGACAATTTCTGCAATGAATAATATAACTATGAATGGAGGAACAGCAGTAACCTTCAATGGTATTAGTACGACTACGCCAAATATAACTGGAACCTCCGGTACGCCAACAGCAAATGGAGAAAATATTACTGTTGGAACAGTAACAACTGCCGGCACCAATGATGGAATAAAGATTACCTTGCCAACGGGATCGGGTTCAATTACGACTGCCGGAACTATTAGTGGTATTGAATTGCCAACCGTGGCGGCAGGTCCCGGAGCAGGATCTTTAAATGGAATCAAGATTGGTAGCATCACTACTCCAGGTGCTGGAACAGAAACAGGGTTAAATATTGGTTCAGGCTGGGATACGGCTATAGGCGTGACTGATTCTCAAGCCGTAGCCAATACTTTGGTAAATATTACAACATCTAATACAGGTCAAACCGGTAATTCTCTTTTGACCCAAACTGCATCAACTGCTACGGTCACCAATGGCCTGGTCAGATTTAACTTTAACGGTATACGAACGACTGCTGGCAATGGTTTCCAGATTGATGATGTCTCCACCACTCTTGCTACAGCTATGCAAGTCAATGTTAACTCTCTGACTACTGGCTTGGGACTCTCGGTCATTAACACTGGTACTGGACTTACTACTGCAGGTGTCAACACCGGTTCATTATTAAATATCAATTCTTCCGGCGCAACCACTGCCTTTACAGGTTCTCTGGCAAATATAAACTTTGCTGGTACCGCGGTTGCAAACACTGGTGCTCTTTTGAACATCAATGCCTCGGGTACCTCCCAAATAACTCAACCTATCCTTGTTACCGACGCATCAACCGGTGCCACTACCAACGGTATGGTCCGCTTCAACTTTACTGGTGCCCGCACCGCGGCTGGCAATGGTTTCCAAATCGATGACATTTCAACAACCCTTGCAACGACTATGAAAATTAACACCAACTCTTTAACAACAGGTAACGGTTTGGTGGTATCGGCAACAGCCGCTGGATTAACCGGTAACGCCTTGTCAGTTACCACTGGTTCAACAGGTGCGCCTACAGCCGGGTTGGTCCGCTTTAACTTCAACGGCATCCGAACAGCCGCCGGAGTTGGTTTCCAGATCGACGATATTTCGACGACGCTGGCAACTGCTATGCAACTTAATGCTAACTCACTCACAAGCGGTCTTGGATTCACGATTGCTTCCTCCGCAACCGGCATTACTACTGCCGGAACTAACGTTGGTTCACTCTTAAACGTTAATGAAACAGGCGCGATGACTGGGATGACCGGGCAACTTGTCTCCATAAACGCTTCAGGCGCAAACGCTGTCGGTTCAACCGGTTCCGCTCTTAATATCAACCTTGCCGGTACCGCGCAACTGATGAAGGGTATTACTGTAACTAGTGCAACGACTGGGGTAACGACAGATATGATGACCATGACTTACGGAGGTATTGCAACATTGGCAACCACCAATAAATTTATTCGCTTCATTAATAGCGGTGCTGCTACTCAAGGCCAAATATCCGGAACAGGTACCACTGGTCAAGTGGTGTATACCACCACGTCTGATCTTCGTCTGAAGCACAACGTCACTGATACTCACTTTGGTCTGACTGATCTCATGAATCTCCACGTTCGAGATTATATTTTCAACGCTGATACTACCAATACAATACAAACTGGTTTCGTTGCTCAGGAATTGAATGGAATATATCCAGAAGCAGTTGCAACAAATGGCGATGATGGAATGGTGTCGCTTAGCAATGATGCAATTCCATGGTCAGTCGATTACGGTAAAGTTACTCCACTTCTTGTCAAAGCCATTCAAGACCAACAAGTTCTTGTAGTTGGTTTACAGACAAGTATTGCGGCGCTTAGAGAGCTTAAACAGTCGACCAGTTCCGCAGGATTGAATAATCAAATTACTCAAGCAAGTTCTTCTGCTCAAATCTCTACATCGTCCGCACAGCTTGCTCAAAAAATCATATTTGATAATGATTTTGTAAAGGTTTTAGGTTCACTTACAGTTGACAAGTCTGCGATAGTTTCATTAGATCTTTCCGTACTTGGAAAATTAACTGCAACGGGAGGATTAACAGTTTTTGGCCCTGCAGAATTTAAAGACAAAACAATCTTTGACTCGATTGCGGAATTCTTCGGAAATGTAATATTCCACAAGGATGTAGCTTTTGAAGGCCGTCCTACATTTAACAACGATACAGCAGGCTTTGCAATTGTTAAGAAAGATGCAGAAAGCGTTGACATAGTTTTTGATAAAGAATATACACAAACACCATTGGTAAATATCTCTGTAACAATAGACGACAATGTCAATGGAAGTGCAGATCCTGCAGTTTTGGCGGCCCAAACCAAACTGGAAAGCGACATATTAAACGGAGACATAAAATATGTAGTAACCAGAAGAAATACCCGCGGATTTACAATAAAAATAAATAAGCCCGCTGTCGGGGATATTAAATTCTCATGGACGGCATTTGCTATAAAGGACGCAAAGACTGCGGTTAGTAGTGCTGTTTTGTCTACTCAAACATCAACGCCTACGCCCACGGCCACGCCGATTGCAACACCTGTCCCAACTGTAGTTCCCACCCCGACTCCATTGGTTTCTGCAAGTCCGACTCCCACACCAACTCCTACACCTAGCGCAACGCCGGTTGCATCTGTTCAGAGTGCATCGCAAACCTTAACGGTTAACCAAAACGATCTTGGATTTTTGAGAGTCAGAGATATTCCTGCTGCATCGGGGAGTGAGTTAGCGCAAGTTAACCCGGGCCAAACGTTTGAAATTAAAGGCACAGATAATGGATGGTATAAAATTGAATATTCAACGGGCGCCTTCGGATGGGTTAGTGGAAGTTATGTAACTTTAAATTAATGGTGCTTGACAAGAAAATCTAATTACTTTACGATTTTTATATGAAGCTTTTATTGAAATGGTCGAAAAATCATTTTTTCCTCGTAATTCTTCTTGCCATAACTCTTCTTTCTTCGCTTTACTATTACACACAGCTTCAAAAAACCCAAAAAGAATTGGCAGATCTTAAGAAAAATCCAACAGTCGCAGCCCAAAATGAAAACAATGCTCTTATTGCAAAAGTAGGCCAGCTAGTAGTATTGCCAACAGGAGAAACGCCAACAATCGCAACAGTTTCGGATATAAGTAAACTAAAAAATCAGCCGTTTTTCTCCAAAGCAGAGAACGGAGACAAAATTTTAATTTATACACAAGCTAAAAAAGCTTATCTTTACTCTGTTGGGTTGAATAAAATTCTAGACGTTGCACCGGTCAATATAGGAGCGCAAGGAAATAGCCCTCAAGTAGCAGGTGAATCAACCGGACCTATAAAAAAATAATATGGCAAAACAAATAGTACTTATTGTTCTTTTGATTCTGGCCATAATCGGAGGAGTTTTTGCGTTCACAAAATATCAGGCAACGCAGACGGAACTTACAAAATTAAAGCAAAATCCTCAATCTGTTGCCCAACAGGAAGTAAAAGATTTAGTCGCTCAAGTTGGTAAAATAGTAGAGCTTCCAACAGGAGAAACGCCAACAGTTGCAACAATTACAGACAAATCAAAGCTTACAGATCAACAGTTTTTTGCTAATGCGCAAAACGGAGACAAGGTTTTAATCTATGTGCAGGCTAAAAAAGCTTATCTTTATAGACCTTCAACAAACAAGCTCATTGATATAGCGCCGGTAAATGTGGGAACAGCTTCCGCAAGTCCATCCCCGTCAGCAACCCCTAAGAAATAGTTATTTGGTAAACAATTTTTGTGCTTTAGCGTAGTCTTCGTGCGTGTCTATTTCCACCCATTTTAAGCCGGAAATATCTACAGCGCCAAAAGGTATTCCAAGTTCAACCAAAGTCGTATAAGAATCATCGTAATACTCGTTCCATTTATTTGGATCTTTGAGCAATTGTTCCAGCTCGCCGAATAATATTTTTCCGGCCTCCTTACCTATTTTTTCAATACCGATTGATTCTCCGGAAGCTCTATTGAAGTCAATTTTTTTTCCTACTTTTAAAACTCGACCATCAGTTCCAAGTTGGACTTTTACTTCCTCTTTGTCCAAGTGGATGTTTTTATCTATGCAAAGTGCACTCTTAAATGGACTTTGAATAAGTTTTTCCAGAATTTTCTGTTCGAAAACAACATCGGCATCGAATTTTACAAAGTCCTCATCTCTAATAAATTTTTTAGTCAGCATGAGAGAGTAGGCAGTATTTGTTTTGTCAAACTTGTCGTTTCTAACGTATTTGATATTAAGGCCGGTAAAGGAGGAGGCAAATTCCTTGATCTTTTCTTCCAAGTATCCGGTCACAATGGTCACATCTTTTATTCCGGATTTTAGAGGTCTTATTCTTGAGCCTACGCCTGCTGCCAAAATAACTGCTTTCATAGAAGAGCTACTATTGTATAGCTATTTTCTTAGAGGTTCAAGAAGCTTGCCCGAGTTCTTGCTTACTTGATGTCCTCTTTCCCAAAATCTCCAAAATGCGATTACGATTTGGCTTACGGCAAGTATCCAAAGAGCCAGATCCAGTCTATTAAATAAAGCTCCAAGTGAGGTGAAAACTGCAAATTCTGCCTCATCGACGAACAATATAATTCTATTTCTAATCCAAAGAGAATTTAAAAACGTTAATTTATTAATTTTTTTCTCCAGCTGTTCTCTTTTTTGGGCGGATTTGGATAAATACGAAGAATCAAGATCTATTCGGCCAAAAAGGGTTGCGAGTTTTATATAATACCTAAACATAAAGAAAAAACACGCAGCAAAGCCCAGGTAAATAAACAAAATATTGTCTGTTTTATCTTTCGCGGGCCAACTGGCCATCCAGATCGTCACCGATATAGCCTAAAAATATGCCAATGCTTGCAAAATAAAGGTGCATCGGATATTGGACAAAAAGAGAGAGGCATCCTGCGGTAAAAATAAAAAAAGAAAACCAGGTAACGGCATTAGGGGTTATAAATTTTAGATTTTTTATTATTTGGAGGAGCAGATTTGCAAGCGGATATCCGAAAATATCGGCCCAATTGCCGTAGTAGGAAGATTTTATAACCTTGGATTCTTTTTGAATAGGCATATTACAATGTTCCAAAAAGCACAGGATCTTGGAGGTTAATATTTCTTATAGGTATAGCTAATTTATCGTCTTTGTCTTTTTGGATTTGTTGTAAAACTTCCTCGAGGTTGCGTAGGAAGAATTCGACGTTGTCTTTATTTATTGCGCCTATGTTTCCAACTTGGAAAACCTTGTTTAGGAATGGTCCCTTGCCGTTATAAACAATAATATTTCTTTCTCTAAGGTGCTGTTTTAGCTTTTCAAATTCTACGGAGTTAGGTAATTTTACTGTCGTTAAAACCGAGGACATATGCTCTACAGCTGTACTGCAGGGGTGTTGGGTGTTTGGGAAAATTGAGTAGAGTAACGGTAAAAATTGTAGAGGTTTAGGTAGGCGGTTTTGGCGGGAACGTCTTTAAGCTTCTCGAACTCTTCTTTTTTTCCAATAACAAAAGCAACGCCTGGAAGAGATCCAATTGCCTTGCCTGCCGTTCCTGTGCAAAATGCAACGTTGGCTTTTTCCAGGTCAATTTTTTCGGCCCCAGCGCTACTAATTGAATCTACGAAGAACATTTTGTTATACTTTTTGGTTATTAATCCTACTTTTTCGAGTGGGTTTAGCATTCCTGTCGAAGTTTCATGATGGACCATTGCAACAACGTCCACGCGGTTTCTCTTTATATATTTTTCTATTCTTTCTAAATCTAAATTCTCTGCCCAATCAAACTTTAAGATTTTTGTGTTTTTGTTGTGGATTTTGGAAATATCGTACAATCTTTCCCCAAATTCACCATTGGACAAAACAAGAATATGCAAATCTCCGGGCAAGGAGGAGAGTACGGCTTCGTTAACTGCGGTTCCGGAGCCTGTTATAACAACAGGGTGGTATTCCTTTGTGTCTCGGATTTCATAAAGCTCTAAAAGTTTGGAGTTGATGTTGCCTAAAAGCTGTGAGAATTCACTTTCCCTGTGCCCGATTTCGTTTTGAACAGCGTCTTTAACATTTGCTGCAATATTTACCGGTCCCGGACAGAACAAAAAGTGCTTTTTTACCTTCATTTTCTGATAATTCACGTAAGTGAAGATTATAGTCTTATTGTGCTTGGTTTGCAAGAATTATGTAATAAAATTTACCTCTTGCCTAAAATATAGTTTTGCGTTTATACTCTTTTCATGATTTTGTCGGACCGCGACATCAAAAAGGCCTTAAATTCGGGCCGAATCAAGATAACCCCAACTCCGGACTTCAAAACCCAGCTTGGCTCATGCTCCGTCGATTTGCGCTTGGGAAACGTCTTCCGCGTATTTGAACACAGCAAAAATGCGTATCTTGATCCGGCAAAAAAAGATTACACAAATGAAATAACAAGAGAAATAAAAGTTAAAAATGGCGATAAATTTATAATGCAGCCGGGGGATTTTGTTTTGGCGGTAACCTTGGAGAAAGTAAAAATTCCTAATGATTTAATGGGAAGGCTCGAAGGGCGTTCGTCTTTGGGGCGTTTGGGAATAGTTGTCCATTCTACAGCTTCTATTTTTGATCCGGGTTGGGACGG
>WNFI01137050.1_pt1 | contig 10977 bp, 7 predicted proteins | sample 5400471 | NCBI WGS metagenome assembly WNFI01 (sample SAMN13153348, study PRJNA577476) | soil metagenome | isolation source: 100 cm saprolite on Douglas fir-dominated hillslope | place: USA:California | collected 2013-09-17 | reverse complement strand
GGTCACGAAAGTGCGCTCCTTGCCCGAGGGGTCGACGGCGGTCGAGGGGATGAACGGGGCGGCTGACCGATGCTACTACACCGAGCCGGCGACGGCCGCCGCAACAATCCCGGATAGAGTCCGTACTGGACCCACGACGAGAGTCCGATGAGCCACGTTCCGCACGATCTCCGCTCAGCCGTGCGCGGCCTCGCCCGCCAGCCCGGCCTGTTCGCCGCCGCCGCCCTGACCCTGGCCCTCGGCATCGGCGGCAACACCGCCATCTTCAGCGTCGTCGACGCGACGCTGCTGCGGCCGCCGCCCTTCCGCGAGCCCGGGCGGCTGGTCGTGGTCTGGGGATCGAACCTCGGCCTCGCACGGTCGGCGGGGCTGCCGGACGAGCTGCCGGTCTCCTACGGCGACTTCTACGACTGGCAGCGCCAGACCCGCTCCTTCGAGCGCCTGGCCATGATGCAGCCCGACGCCATGACGCTGACCGGCAGCGGCGACGCCCGCCAGCTCGCCGTGGGGCGGGTCAGCGGCGATTTCGCCGAGCTGCTGGGGACGCCGCCCGCCCGCGGCCGCGCGCTGCTGCCGGTCGACGACGCCGGCGACAAGCCGGGAGTGGCGCTGCTCTCCGACACCGGCTGGCGGCGCTGGTTCGGCGGCGACGCGCGCATCGTCGGCCGCAAGATCCTGCTCAACGGCGAGCCGCTGACCGTGGCCGGCGTGATGCCGCCGCGCTTCACCTTCCCGCGCGGCGCGGAGATGCCGCCGAGCTACGGCTTCGCGCCCGAGCCCGACGCCTGGGTGCCGCTCGCCCGTCCGGCCGAGCAGCGCCAGGACCGTGCGGGCCGCAACGCGGTGGCGATCGGCCGGCTGCGCCGCGGCGTCGGGATGGCGGCCGCCCAGGCCGAGCTGGCGGAGGTTTGCCGCCGCCTCGGCCGCATCTTCCCCGGCGACAAGGGCTGGAGCGCCCGCCTGGTGCCGCTCGGCGAGCAGATGGTGGGCGAGCTGCGCCCCGGGCTGCTGCTGCTGTGGGGAGCCGTCGGCCTGGTGCTGCTGATCGCCTGCGCCAACGTCGCCAACCTGCTGCTGGTGCGCGCCGCCTCGCGCCAGCGCGAGATCGCGGTGCGCACCGCGCTCGGCGCCGGCCGCGGCAGGCTCGTCGCGCAGCTGCTCGTCGAAAGCGGCCTGCTGTCGCTGCTCGGCGGCCTGTTCGGGGTGGGGCTCGCCGCCGCCGGGGTGCGCGCCTTCGCCGCCTTCGTGCCCGCCGCCGCCGCCGGCGGCCCGTCCGGCGCCGGCCTCGCCGGCCTGGCGCTCTCCGGCCCCGTGCTGGCCTTCACCGCCGCGCTGTGCGTCGCGACGACGTTCCTGGCCGGCCTGTTTCCGGCACTCCAGATGACCCGTCCGGAGCTGGCGCAGCTGCTGCGCGGCGGCGCGCGCTCGGGCAGCGGACCGGGCAGCCGGCGCACCCGCAACGCCCTGGTGGTGGGCGAGCTGGCGCTGGCGGTCGTGCTGCTGATCGGCGCCGGCCTGCTGCTGCGCAGCTTCGTCCGGCTGCTGAGCGTCGACCCGGGCTTCCACGCCGCCGGCGTCCTCAGCTTCGAGATCGACCTGCCGGAGGACCGCCTGCGCCAGCCGGCCCAGGTCGCACTCTACTTCCAGCGCGTCGCCGACCGCCTGGGCGCCCTGCCCGGCGTGGTCGCGGGCGGCGGTATCTCGGAGCTGCCGCTTACCGGCGTCGAGGCCAAGGGCGGCGTCTACATCGAGGGCCGGCCGGTGCCGGTCAAGCCCGAGGAGGTCATGATCGCCCATTCGCCCGAGATCCTCCCCGGCTACTTCCAGGCGATGGGCATCCCGCTGCTGCGCGGCCGCCTGCTCGACGGCGGCGACACGGCGGGCAAGCCCCTGGTGGCGGTCATCGACGAGGCGATGGCGCGGGCTTTCTGGCCGGGACAGGACCCGGTCGGCGCGCGCATCCGCCGGGCGAGCTACCGCAAGCGCGGCGACGATCACGCCAACCCCTGGTTCACCGTGGTCGGCGTCGTCGGCACCGTCCGCCAGTCGGCGCTCCAGACCGATCCCTACCCCGAGATGTACCGGACCGCGACGCAGACCCTGCCGGCGCTGGCGCGCTCCTACATGGTCTTCGTGGCGCGCGGCCGCGGCGCTCCCGCGGCGCTGGCGGCAGCGGCGCGGGCCGCGGTGCGCCAGGTGGACCGCGACCAGCCCATCGTCAAGGTGCGCACGCTCGATCAGGTGATGGCCGATTCCGTGGCGCGGCGCCGTTTCAGCCTGATGCTGCTCGGCCTCTTCGCCGCCCTGGCGCTGGCGCTCTCGGCAGTCGGCATCTACGGCGTCACCTCCTACAGCGTCGCCCAGCGCACCCGCGAGCTCGGCCTGCGCATGGCGCTCGGGGCGAGACGGGGAGCGCTGCTCGGCCTGGTGCTCGGGGAGGCCGGGGCGCTCGCCGCCCTGGGGGTGGCGCTCGGGGTCGGCGCTGGCTTCGCCCTTACGCGGGTCCTCTCGTCGCTGCTCTACGGCGTCGCTTCGACCGATCCGCCGACCTTCGCCGCGGTCGCTCTCGGCCTGCCGCTGATCGCTCTCGGCGCCGCCTACCGGCCGGCGTTGCGGGCGACGGAGGTCGATCCGATCACGGCGCTGCGCGGCGAATGACGGCCGAGGGGCGGAGCTCGGAGGAACGGCGCGGACGGAGCTAGGAGGGACGGCGGGGGACGGGCGGTACGCCGAAGCTCAGGGAGCTGCCGGGGCGCGCTCGGCGGGGGCGGGGGCGGAGGGCGCGGGCACCGCGGCGGCGGCGGCCTCGGCGACCGCCCGCGCCAGCAGGTCGCCGACCTGGGAAGTCGTCAGGCTGCCGCCGAGGTCGGGAGTGGTCTGGCCCTGGCGCAGGCTCTGCGCGACCGCCTCTTCGATGGCCTGCGCCGCCGCGGCGTGACCGAGGCTGTCGAGCATCAGCGCCGAGGAAAGGACGGCGCCCACCGGGTTGGCGCGCCCGGTGCCGGCGTACTTCGGCGCCGAGCCGTGCACCGGCTCGAACATCGAGGTGCGGCCGGGGTGGAGGTTGGCGGAAGCCGCGACCCCGAGCCCGCCCTGCAGGGCGGCGCCGAGGTCGGTGATGATGTCGCCGAACATGTTGTTGGTGACGATCACGTCGAGGTTCTCGGGGTGCAGCACCATCTGCATGGCGAGGGCGTCGACGAACATGTGACGCGATTCGATCCGCGGGTAGTCCGCGGCCACCTCGTGGAAGCAGCGCTGCCAGAGATCGTGGCCGTAGCGCATGACGTTCGACTTGTCGCTCATCAGCACCTGCCGGCGCCCGTGCGCGACCGCGTAGTCGAAGGCGGCGCGCAGGATGCGCTCGACGCCCTTGCGGGTGTGGATCTCCTCCTGCACCGCGATCTCGTCCGCGGTGCCGCGCTTGAAGTTGCCGCCGATGTTGACGTAGGCGCCCTCGGTGTTCTCGCGGAACACCACGATGTCGACGTCGCGCTCGCGGCGCCCCTTGAGCGGGCAGAAGCGCGCGTCGTAGAGCTTGATCGGGCGAAGGTTGATGAACAGGTCGAGGCCGAAGCGGATGCCGAGCAGGATGTCGGCGGCGTGCTTCATGTCCGGCACCCGCGGATCGCCGTAGGCGCCGATGAAGATCGCCGACCAGTTGTCGCGGAAATCCGCGAGCGCCCCGGCCGGCAGCGACTCGCCGGTCGCCAGGTAGCGGTCGGCGTCCCAGGGCAGCTGGTGGAGCTCGAGCGGCAGACCGAAGCGCTCCGCCGCGGCCTCGATGACCTTCACCGCCTCGGCGGTCACGTCCTTGCCGATGCCGTCGCCGGGCAGCATGGCGATGCGCTGCGGTCGGCGGTCGCGAGGGTCCGTCGAATTCATGCGGCGGATGCTAGCACGGCCGAAACGGCGCGCTGGGAGCCGGGGGACCCCGGGCTGCCGGAGGCCCCGGGGACGCCCGGGCCGGCGGCGGCCCATGCATCCCCGCCAGCTCCTGAGGACAGCAGCGGCGCCGGGGCGCCGAGGCGGAGGGCGGGGCTGCTGACGCGGCCGGCGGCGGGATGCGGCAGGCGCTGAACGACCGGATGGACCCTCGGCACCAGGTCGAAGACGATCGAGAACGGCATCTCCGGACAGAGCCAGCTCGAATGCAGGCCCGGCCAGGTGAAGGCGCTCGCCCCGGCCCCAGCGCTGGCGTCCCCTGCCGCGGCGGTATCCGCCACCGCCACCCCGGCCGCGGCGGGAGCCGTCAGGACGGCCGCGGCGCCGGCGGCCGCGTCCGCATGGATCGAGGCCGCCCCTTCCGGCTCGCCCGAGCGGCGCCCGTCGCGCGGCGCCCGGGCTTGCTCGGAGCCGCTCATCGGGCCCGGCTGCAACGGCAGCAACCGGCGCAGCAGGGCGTCGCCCCCGAGCACCTCGGCCGCCAGCGGCCAGACGGCCGCGACCGGCGGATGCGAGGCGTCGACGCGGTGCAGGGCGCCGTCGTGCAAGGCATAGCCGCGCGGCCGCTCCTGGATGTAGCGCACCGTGTCGTCCCAGCTGCCGAGGCGCGGCCCCTCGCCGAAGGCCGGGCTGTGGACCCAGGCCTTGACCGCCAGGGTGCTGCCCCGCTCGGCCCGCCAGGTCCAGCTGTCGGCCCCCGCCTGCCGGGACGGCCGCGGGAAGTCCAGGCGCGCGCTCGACGCCGGGTGATGTGACATCAGCCGCACCCCGGGCGCCACCCACGCCGGCATCAGCTCGCGCATGAACCAGACCGATGGCATCCCGTCCTCGTCGAGCACGTACAGCCGGACGTTGAGCTGCGGATATCCGACCCGCAGGAGCGGGAAAGCGCTCCAGCGCACGGCATCGTGGTGGAACAGGAGCGCCGACACGAAGGCGTAGTCGCGGCCCTGCCAGGCATGCCGCTGGTAGCGCAGCGGCGCCGGCGGCTCGGGCAGCGCGTCGGCAGGCAGCGCCCAGTTCAGGAAGAGGCAGTCACGCACCACCGTCCGGAGCTTCATCGGCCAACCTTAACCCGAGGGGGAGCGCCCCCACAAGCCGGCGGCTGGTAATCTCTGCTCACGCCGGTCCGACCGCATCCCGTGCCCGCTGCCACTCCTCAACACATAGGTTTACCGTGCGGCCGAGCGCCCGCGTCCTGTGCACGGTGCCCGCCGGCACGGTGACCGCCTCGAGGGGCCCAAGGCGCAGCTCGCTGCCGCCGGCGACATCGATGGCGAGGCACCCCTCGAGCACGATGAAGAGCTCATCCGAGGTCGGGTGATAGTGCCATGCGAAGGCTTCGTTGAGCACCGCGAGCCGCAGGCAGCTGTTGTTGACACGCTGGATCACCATGTTGCGGTAGGGCTCGGCAACTGCAGCGGCTTCAGCCGTCAGGTCCACCACCCGGAGCGCCGGAAAGCGCACCGGCTCGGCGGCATACTCCTCCGGGGTCACAGGCGGAGTCGTCATGCGCCTGAACGCTAGCACGATCAGGAAATGCCCCGCCAACTCCTGGGCTTCGGCCGCGACTCGCCCGCCTCAGCCTGGGGCTATACTTCGCAGGCCCGAAACGGGCGTCTCTTTCCTACGGAGGGTCATATGCACACGATCTCCAAGACTCTGGCCCTCGCCTGCGCCCTCGCCTGCGCCGGCACCGCCGGCTCGTCAGCCCACGCCTCCGCGGCCGCCGCCGTGGGCACTCCCGACTCCCTGCCGGGAACCGAGGCGGCGGCCCGGCGGATCGACCGCGGCGCGCTCGAGGCGCCGGTGCGCTTCCTGTCCGACGACCTGCTCGAGGGCCGCGGGCCGGCGACCCGCGGCGACCGCCTGGCGCGCCACTTCCTGGCGAGCAGCCTGCAGCTGCTGGGCTTCGAGCCGGGCGGCCCGAACGGCTCCTGGGAGCAGCCGTTCGAGATCGTCGGCGTCGCCGCCAAGATGCCGGACCTCTGGTCGTTCGCGGCCGGCGGCAAGCGCGTCGACCTGCGGCGCTGGGACGACTACATCGCCGGCTCCGGCGTGCAGCGTGAGCGGGCGTCGATCGAGGGCGCCGGCCTGGTGTTCGTCGGCTACGGCATCCAGGCGCCGGAATACCACTGGGACGACTTCAAGGGCGCCGATCTCAAGGGCAAGGTCCTGGGGATGATGAACGACGATCCCGACTGGGACCCCGCCCTCTTCGCCGGCCGCCGCCGGCTCTACTACGGGCGCTGGACCTACAAGTACGAGAGCGCCGCGCGGCAGGGCGCGGTCGGCGCCATCATCATCCACACCACGCCGTCGGCCGGATACCCCTGGCAGGTCGTCCAGGCCTCCTGGTCGGGCGAGAACTTCAGCCTGCCGCGCGCCGCCGGCGAACCCGAGCTCCAGGTCAACGCCTGGGCGACCGAGGATGCCGTGCGGCGCCTGCTGGCCGCCGCCGGCCACGATCTCGACAAGCTGGTGGCGCAGGCCCGCAGCCGCGATTTCCGGCCGGTGCCGCTCGGCATCACCACCTCGCTCACCCTCGACAACAAGGTGTCGCGCAAGGAGACCGCCAACGTCGCCGGGCTGCTGCGCGGCGGCGACCCCAAGCTGCGCGACGAGGTGGTGATCTTCAGCGCCCACCACGACCACTTCGGCATCGGCGCCCCGGACAAGACCGGCGACCGCATCTACCACGGCGCCAACGACAACGCCGCCGGCTGCGCCCAGGTGCTGGCGATCGCCAAGGCCCTCGCCGCGCTCCCCGAGCGGCCGCGCCGCTCGATCCTGCTGCTGTTCGTCGGCGTCGAGGAGCAGGGCCTCCTCGGCTCGGAGCACTACGCCCGGCATCCCACATTCCCGCCCGGCAGGATCGCCGCCGACATCAACTTCGACGAGGGCAACATCTGGGGCCGCGCCGCCGACCTGACCTCGGTGGCGCTCGGCAAGTCGGCCAGCCTCGACCGCGTCGTCGCGGCGCAGGCGGCCAGGCAGGGGCGCACGGTGGTGGAGGACCCCTTCCCCGACCGCGGCCATTTCTATCGCTCCGACCAGTTCAGCTTCGCGAAGATGGGCGTGCCCGGGATCTACTTCGCCCCCGGCACCGACTTCCGCGGCCGGCCCGCCGGCTGGGGCAAGCAGGCGGTCGAGAGCTGGGAGGCGACCAAGTACCACCAGCCAAGCGACCGCCTCACCCCCGAGTGGAACTTCGACGGCATGATCGAGGACGCCCAGCTCGGCTTCTTCACCGGCCTCGCCATCGCCCAGGCGGACGAGATGCCCACCTGGACGAAGGGCGACGAGTTCGAGGCGGCGCGCCAGCGGGCGCTGGCGGCGGTCAGCGGCGCCCGCTGACCGGCCGGTTCGTCAGCTCGGCATCACTTGGGCATCATTTTGGTGCCGGGGCCACCGGCTGGCGGACGGCCTCGATGCGGATGGCGATGTCCACGTCGTCGCCGAGCATGGCCCCGCCGCCCTCGGCCGCCCGGTTCCAGCTCACCCCGTAGTCGAGGCGATTGATGGTGAACGAGCTCTCGAAGCCGGCGCGGTCGCCCATCGGCGTCTTCGCCTCGCCGCGGAACTTGGCGGGGATGGTGACGGTCTTGGTGACCCCCTTGATGGTCAGGCTGCCGGTGACGTCGAAGGCGTTGCCGCCCTTGGCGGCCACCTTCGTGCTGGTGAACGTCAGGGTCGGGAACTTCGCGGCGTCGAAGAAGTCGGGCGACTTCAAGTGCTTGTCGCGGTCGGCGTTGCCGGTGTCGATGGACGCGGCCTGGACGGTGAACTGCACCGACGAGCTCTCCGGGTGCTGGGCGTCGTACTTGATGATGCCGTCGAAGTCCTTGAAGCGGCCGTCGACCTCGCTGACGAAGTGACGGATCGAGAAGCCGACCTTCGAATGCACCGGGTCCGCCTTGAACGTCGCCGGCTGGGCGACGGCGAGAGCGGGAAAAACCAGCGCCACGCACAGGGCCTGCACTGCCATTCGGATTCGCACTGGATCTCTCCTCTTCGGTGTGGGTCGTTTCGTATCCAATCCGCGCCCCCGGGCGCGGGGGCGTACTCTACCTTGCCACGACGACCGCCGGTAAGTCCCCCGGGGCGGCCGGCGGGGTCATCCCGTTCATCCCAGATGGGGTGGCATCGAACCCGCCGCCGGCGGCCGGCGGTCAGGCCAAGAGCGGGTCCGCCTTCTCGGCGTCGAGTCCCAGCTCGCCGATCGCCCTGCCGACCAGCTGGCGGTCCACGGCGCCCCGCTGGGCCAGGCTCAGCAGGGTGGCGACGGCGATGCACTCGGCGTCCACCTCGAAGAAGCGGCGCAGCGCCTCGCGGGTGTCGCTCCTGCCGAAGCCGTCGGTGCCGAGCGAGAACAGGCGGCCCGGCAGCCAGCGCGCGACCTGGTCCGGCACCATCTTCATGAAATCCGACACCGCGACGATCGGCGTGTCCTCGCCGGCGAACAGCGACACCACGTACGGCTGCCGCGGCTCGGCGCCGGGATGCAGCATGTTCCAGCGCTCGGCTTGCAGGGCGTCGGTGCGCAGCGCTTTGTAGCTGGTGGCGCTCCAGACGTCGGCCGCCACGCCGTAGCGCTCGGCCAGGATCTCCTGGGCGCGCAGCGCCTCGCGCAGCAGCGACCCGCTGCCCAGCAGGTGAGCGCGCGGCCGCGCGGCCGCCTCCCCGCCGCCGGCTTCCGGCGCCGGCTGTGCGCCGGCTTCCGGCGCCGAGCGGTACTTGTACAGCCCCTTGAGGATGCCCTCGTCGACCCCTGCCCCTTCCGGCTTGGGGGGCATCGGATAGTTCTCGTTGTAGAGGGTGATGTAGTAGAAGACGTCCTCCCGCTCCTGGTACATGCGCCGCAGACCGTCGCGGATGATGACCGCCAGCTCGTAGGCGAAGGCCGGGTCGTAGGCGAGCAGGTTGGGCACCGTCGAGGCCAGCACGTGGCTGTGGCCGTCCTCGTGCTGCAGCCCCTCGCCGTTGAGCGTCGTGCGGCCCGAGGTGCCGCCGAGCATGAAGCCCTTGGCGCGCTGGTCCCCGGCCGCCCAGATCAGGTCGCCGATGCGCTGGAAGCCGAACATCGAGTAGAAGATGAAGAACGGCAGCATGTCCCTGCCGTGGGTGGCGTAGGAGGTGCCGGCGGCGACGAAGGAGGCCATGGAGCCGGCCTCGGTGATGCCTTCCTCGAGGATTTGTCCGTCCTGGGCTTCCCGGTAGTAGAGCAGCATCCCCTTGTCCACCGGCTCGTAGTTCTGCCCGACGTGGCAATAGATCCCGAACTGCCGGAAGAGCGACTCCATGCCGAAGGTGCGGGCCTCGTCGGGGACGATCGGTACCACCAGCCGGCCGATCTCCTTGTCCTTCATCAGCTGGGTCAGCATCTGCACGAAGACCATGGTGGTCGAGACGTCGCGGTTCACCCCCGCGTAGAAGGTCTTCCAGAGGTCGTCCTTGGGCAGGGCCAGCGGCTCGGTGCGTACCTGGCGCCGCGGGATCGAGCCGCCGAGGGCGCGCCGCCGCTCCATCAGGTACTGGATCTCCGGGCTGTTCTCGGGCGGGCGATAGAACGGCGTCTCGTGCAGGTCGGCGTCGCGCACCGGGATGTCGAAGCGGTCGCGGAAGAGGCGCAGCTCCTCGTCGTTGAGCTTCTTCTGCTGGTGGGTGACGTTCTTGCCCTCGCCGGCCTCCCCCATCCCGTATCCCTTGACCGTCTTCGCCAGGATGACGGTCGGCGCGTTGCGGTGCTTGGTGGCGGCGAGGAAAGCGGCGTAGACCTTGGCCGGGTCGTGACCGCCGCGGCGCAGCCCCTTGAGCTGCTCGTCGGTGTAGTCCTTGACCAGCGCCGCCAGCTCCGGATACTTGCCGAAGAAGTCCTGCCGCACGTAGGAGCCGGGGAGCTCCTGGATGATCTTGCCGTTGCCGCGCACCGGGCCGTCCAGGCGCTGCAGGTTGCAGTTGATGACGAAGATCAGGTTGTCGAGCCCCTCGCGCGACGCCAGGGTGATCGCGCCGAGGGTCTCGGGCTCGTCGGTCTCGCCGTCGCCGAGGAAGGCCCACACCCGCCGGCCCTGGTGGGGCCGCAAGCCGCGATCGCGGAGGTAGCGGTTGAACTTCGCCTGGTAGATGGCGCTGATCGGCGCGAGGCCCATCGAGACGCTGGGGAACTCCCAGAAGTCCTTCATCAGCCAGGGATGCGGATACGACGAGAGGCCGCCCGTGCACGCCAGCTCGCGCCGGAAGCACTCCATCTGCTCGAGCGAGATCCGCCCCTCGAGGTAAGCGTGGGCGTAGATGCCGGGTGAGGCGTGCCCCTGGAAGTAGACCAGGTCGCCGCCGAAGCCCTCCTCGCCGGCGCCGCCGGTGAAGCCGCGGCCGCGCAGGAAATGATGGAGACCGACCTGGTAGAGCGTGGCGGCGGAGGCGAAGGTCGAGATGTGGCCGCCGAGGCCGGGGAACTTCTTGTTCGCCCGCACCACCATGGCCATGGCGTTCCAGCGGGTGATGCTCTTGATGCGGCGCTCGATGTCCCGGTCGCCGGCGTAGGGCGGCTGCTTCGCCACCGGGATGGTGTTGACGTAGGGCGTGTTGGCGGTGAAAGGCAGGCTGACGGCGCGCTCGTAGCCGCGCTCGAGCAGCTTCTGCAGCAGGAATTTCGCGCGCTCGTGGCCCTCGGCCGCGACGACGTCGTCGAAGGCGGTCAGCCACTCCTCGGTTTCTTCGACGTCGTGATCCGGCTCTCCGCCCGTGTACCAGTTGAGCGGCGCCCTGTAGACATTGCTCATCCCTTGCAACCTCCTCTTCCTGGAGAGCCCCGGCCCCGGCCGCAGCGGGTGCGGGACGGGCCTCCGGGGTAAGCATCCTCCTCCGGGGAGCCCCTTCCGGACCCGCGGTCGAGGCTCTGCAAACAGCCTCCGGAGCCATGTCCCTTTGAGGCCGGGCGGGGAGACTGGGTATGCGGGGCGGGGACAATTGGCTCCGGAGGCTGTTTGCAGGGCCTCGCCCGCTGCCCTCTTCCCCTACGGTAAGGGG
>WNFI01532326.1_pt2 | contig 10979 bp, 10 predicted proteins | sample 5400471 | NCBI WGS metagenome assembly WNFI01 (sample SAMN13153348, study PRJNA577476) | soil metagenome | isolation source: 100 cm saprolite on Douglas fir-dominated hillslope | place: USA:California | collected 2013-09-17 | reverse complement strand
TGGAGTCACGCGAGCACCTTTCGGAGCGGAGGGCAGGCTTCTCATGACACCTCTGTTACCTAGCAATCCAACGGCCACTCTTGGAGCGCGATCTGTCTTGCCGCGAACGGCGAAAGGACGCTTTCTTTCGCGATCGGCGCACAAGGCGCGAATTCCACACAGTCACATTGCCCGCCCGGACCCGAACCTCTGATGGAGTTCGGAAAGAAGTGCTGCCTCGCCGGCCGTGCGATCGGGCGATCCTTCCACACCGTGGGCGCGGGACGTTCACCGGCGGACGAACGAGGCGGTGAGACGCCAGCGAGTAGACGGAATGCGGCGTGGCCAACCCCCGCGCTGAAACGCATCTGATCGTTACCGGGCGCCCGAACTCGTTCTAGAATGAAGCGCCGCCTCCGACCAAGGGAGGATCGCTATGCTTCTTGCATTCTGTCTGATCAGCGCGGCCGCCGCGGGCCCGAAACCGATCTCCATCGGCGCAGCTTTGCCGCTCAGCGGGCCGGAAGCGAAGAGCGGCGCGCGCGTCCGCGACGGATACGAGTTGGCGATCGAGATCGCCAACCAGGAGGGCGGCGTCGAACTGGCCGGGCGGCGCACGCCCGTGAAGCTCGTCATCGCCGACGATCGAAGCGAGGGCGCGGCCGACGCGAAGGCCGTCGAGGAGTTGGTGCGCGGCGGCGCCGCCGCGATCCTCGGGACGTTCGGATCTTCGCTGGTCGAGTACGGCAGCGCGGCGGCGGAGAAGCTGCAAGTGCCGTACGTGGCTCCCACCGGCGCGAGCCGGGCGCTCTACCAACGCGGCTTCAAGTACCTCTTTGGACTGCAGACGCCCGTGGAGCAGATGGCGAACGCCACGCTGCGCTGGATCGAAGACGAGCAGCAGCGCGGCAAGCTGCCCTCGCCGCTGCGCATCGTGCTGCTCGCCGAGAAGACCCCGCACGGCAAGGAATACGCCGCGGGAGTGAAGGACTTCGTAGAAAAGACGCCGCGGCGCCGCGGGGCGTACCAGATCGTGCTCGAGGAGTCGTTCGACCTGAACGTGAAGGATGTGAGGCCGTTGCTCGAGCGAGTGAAGGGCGCGCGGGCCGACGTGCTGCTGGTGGACGCGCACCTGCCCGACTATCTCACCTTCCATTCGCAATACGCGAAGATGGACATGTGCCACAAAGTCATCTCGTACGGGGCGCGCGGGCCGGAGCACGAGGCGCGCGAGCAGCTCAAGGCGGCGGTCGACTACGTCTTGTCGGCCGTGTGGTGGAGCGCGCAGATGGGGCGCACCGAGCGCGTCGCCGAGTTCATCGCGAAGTTCGACGCTCGCTACCGGCGCGAGCCGGAGTGGTATGAAGCGCTGGGGTACGAAGCGGCGCGGACGCTGCTCGAGGCGATGCACAACGCGGGTTCCACCGAGCCGAATGCGGTGCGCAGGGCGCTCGAGCAGCTCAAGATGGAGTCCATCCTGCCTGGCGGGTATCTCGCTTTCCCCGAACAGTACGGGCGGCAGGCGTGGTATCTTTTCCTCGTCCAGCAAAACATGCCCGACGGAACCGCCCCGGTGATTTTCCCGCGCATCGCGGCCGTGAAAGACGGGGTAGCGCCCAATCCCCGCTGCGCCCAAGCGAAAGTAGCGAAGTAACCGGCGGCTGACGGCCGGCGGCCTCCCAACCCGGGGCCGCGCGGCGTATTATGATTTTCGAGTCCGACATGGCGGTGGAGAGACATGCGCTCGCGCGTCTGCCCCTCGGGGAAACCCGGGAGCGGGTCCTGGCCCGCATCGCCTTCGAGGCGACCTGGGAGAGGGACCTCGACAGCCAGGCGATGAGGTGGGGCGATAGCGTGGAGTCGATCTTCGGCTACGACCGCGCCGAAGTGGTGAACCATCTCTCCTGGTGGCGCGAGCGCGTCCATCCGGAGGATCTCGAGCGCGCCGAGCAGGCGGCCGTCGAGGCGGTCCGCAGCGGCGGATGGGTCTGGTCGAACGAGTACCGCTTCCGCCGCAAGGACGGCTCCTGGGCCTGGGTGACTGCGCGCGGCGGCATCGAGCGCGACGGCGAGGGACGCGCCGTCCGCGAGGTCGGCGCGATGATCGACATCAGCGCGCTCAAGGAGACCGAGGCGAGGCTGCGGCTCTTCACCGACCAGATCCCCGCCCGGGCCACCGCCACGGATCGGGAGCTGCGCGTCGTATGGGACGTGGGGGCGGGATTCCCCGGCAGCCCCTCCGCGGTGGGGAAGACGGTCCCGGAGCTGTTCGCGGATTCCCCAGACCGCGAACGCGTCCTGGAGGGATGCCGCAAGGCGCTGGCCGGCGAGTCGTGCAAGCTGCAGATCGACAACGGGGAAGCGGCCGCGCAGCTACAGCTCGGTCCGGTCCGCGATCTGGCCGGAAACGTGATCGGCGTGACGGGCGTAGCGTTCGACGTCACCGACCGTGTACGCAGCGAGGAGGAGGTCCGGGCGAGCCAGCGGCTCCTGCAGCGGGTCCTCGACACGATTCCGGTGGGCGTGGTGGTTATCGATCGGGCCGGGGACCTGCTCCTCAGCAACCCGGCGGCCAGCCGCATCTGGGGGGGCTTGATCGCCTCCGGGCCGGAGCGGTGGGCGAAGAGCAAGGGCCACTGGCATGGTTCCGGGCAACAGATCGGCCCAGGCGAGTGGGCGTCGGAACGCGCGCTGACCAAGGGGGAGACCAGCCTCGGCGAGCTGATCGACATCGAAACCTTCGACGGCCGGCGCAGGACCATCGAGAATGCGGCCGCCCCCATCCGCGACACGCAGGGGTCCATCGTCGGCGCGGTGGTGGTCAACGAGGACGTCACCGAACGCAAGCGCGCCGAGGAGGAAGTGGCGCGGCGCGTGCGGCAGCAGGCCGCGGTGGCTCAGCTCACCCTCTCCGCCCTGCGCGGCGACGAGTTGCAGCCGCTCTTCGACGAAGCGGCCGCGCTGGTGGCGAGCACCTTGCAGATCGACCGCGCGATGCTGCTGGAGGAAGATCTGGCGGCCGAGACCCGCTTCGTTCCCTGCGACGTGCTGCGCGCGCAGGGCGTGACGAGCGGCATCAACGTGCCCATCCCGGGCCAGGAGCGCCCCTTCGGCATCCTCGGGGCGCATTCCACCCGCCAGCGCGCCTTCACCGAGGACGAGGTCAGCTTCGTCTGGTCGGTGAGCAACGTGCTGGCCACCTCCATCGAGCAGAGGCGCGCCGCGGGTGAGCTGCGGGAAAAGCGCGAGCAGCTCCACGCTCTCTCCGGCAAGCTGCTCCAGGCACAGGAGGCCGAGCGGCGGGCGGTGGCGCGCGAGCTGCACGACGATTTCGGCCAGGTCCTCACCGCCATCAGGCTGAATCTCATGCGCAAGGAGCGCGACGAGGCGGAGACCATCTCGCTGGTGGACGGGGCCCGCCCCCCGGCGTGGAGACCACCTGCTTCCGCGTGGCGCAGGAAGCGCTCACCAACATCATCCGCCATGCGCACGCCCGCCGGGTGGACGTCGAGCTGCGCGTGGCGGGCGGCGCACTCGAGCTGCTGGTGCGTGACGACGGCCGGGGCTTCGATGTAGGCGGGGCGTGCCGCCGCGCCACGCGGGGCGAGAGCCAGGGGCTGCTCAGCATGCAGGAGCGCGTCGCGCTCGCCGGGGGAAAGCTGCCGTGCGGTATGCACTGCGAGGCCGGCAGCGGCGCGCGGTCCTCGACGTGCTGGACGAGCAGGTCGAATGCCCGCTGCGCGTGCGGCTCGATGATCTCGAGCTGCGGGAACGCATCCGCGAACGTCTCGATGTGATTTCCGTTCTGCACTTCATACAGTCGATAAGCGGCGCGCTCGTCTTCGTCGCCATCCTCATTCGCCGCGGCGACCTTGCGGGCATAGGCACGCGCATGGTGATCGATGGGCAAGAGGCCGTCCATCGTCCCGGCCACGGTGACGAGCGGCCGCCGGATGCGCCCCGTGGTCGCGAACGCCGCCATGTTCGCACCGACGTCCGAAGCCGAGAGCCGCGCGACGTAATTGTAAGTGCCGGTCCCCGCACCATAGGTGTCATAAGTCGGGTCGAGCCGCTTCTGCCATTGGCACTGCGTCACTTCCCAGAATTGAGCGGAATACCTGCCCCACAATGATGCTACCGGCGTTCCCTTGATCACGATATCCGGCGGATACCCCGCCGCCACGATGTTCTTTGCCGCCGTGCTGTTGGGATCGAAACCCGACGCCGCATAGTCGGGAAAGTTCAGGATCGCCGGGGGCAAATCCGTGAGCAGGTTCGGGGCGTGCTCGTCGACGAACGTGCCCTCCCAGTCCACGCCGCCGTCGAAGAGGTGCGGGAATGATTCGACCGCGCGCCGCACCTGGTAGCCGCCGTTGGAAGTGCCGACCGCATAGGTGAAGCGCGGCGACCTCCCATAGCGCGCCTGCACTCCATGGCGCGCGAGCGCTGCCGCTTGCGCGATGAAGTCCGCCCAGCGCGTGAAGGGCTGGCCCGGATCGTTGTCGTAGAAGTGCACCCAGACGGGCGATGCCGGATTCAGCCGGCAGGCGAGCTTGTCCGGCAAGAGGAAGCGCGCTTCGCCGGTGGGATCGCTCGCGATGCGCGCCTCGAGCTGGATGCCGGGAACGGCCTTCGTGAGGGGCGTGCGCTTCCCCGCCGAGGGCGCGATGACGCTACGGTCGGTAATGGGCGTGAAGGCAAAGGAGGGCAGCGTCTTGATCGAGTTGTCCGCCGGCGTCGTCGGCGCGGTGGTGTTGGCGGTGGTGAGGTCCGCGCTCTCGAAGCAGATGGCGTCGGCGAGGCTCGAACCGAAGTCCTCGAGCAATTCGTTGCAGCGCGACTCGTCGGCGCGCGCCGCGAGTGAGATCACGATCGACGCAAGCAAGGTGCGCAGGCAGAGCCGGATCATGTTGGTGTCTCCTGCGGGGTTTGCTCCCCGCACTTGGTCGCGCGCATGAATCACGAATCGAACGGATTTGCAAAGCCGCACTGCGCTACGCCGGACGCGGTAGATGCGACGGCTGCTCATGAGAACCGCCGGATCAGTCCGGAGAGGAGCGCGTAGGCCGCCCTTGCATGGGCTGCGCCTGAGCTCGCGGGCCCCTCCTTGCAGATGCCTGCGAGCAACGCGATGTCGAGTGCCGCCGCCGTTTCGCATGACTCTCCTCGAGCGATCGCGTAGACGCGCGCCTTGTCAGCGGACCCGGCTCTTCCGGCAGCCTCCGCGATGTTCAGACAAACACTCATGGCGGCACGAATCGCCTGGTCGCGCAGCTTGGCGTCAGAGATGTTGGCCTCGCGTACGCATGCGAGAAGCTTGCGCGCCTCCTGATAAGCGTGAAGTCGTTCGTGAGGAAGATATGTGAAGTTCGTCATCGCCGGCTCCTTTCACAAGACTAAGGAGACGGCGATGACGAACGATGTGAGAACAATGAGTCAACGCCGCCAAAGGCGCACGCAATCCCAAAATGCAGGCGGAGTGCCAGCCGCAGGCTGGCGCGAGCCTGCCCGTTCCCGCTCCCGTTCCCCCTCCCCTTCCCGTCCCCGTTCTCTGCGAGAGGGGATGTTCGTGGGAATGGGAACGGGAATGGGGATGGGAGAGCGTCACCTTCTAGCCGATGATGAACGTCTCCTGGATGAGGCGGCCTTCGGCGAATCGGCGCACGTTGTAGCGGTCGAAGATCTCGTCGCGCGCTCCGCCCATCCAGGCCGCCATCCGGCGCCCCACCGCCGGCGCCATCATGAAGCCGTGGCCGACGAAGCCGCTCATCTGCAGGAGGCCGGCGACTCCCGGCGTCTCGCCGAGGATCGGTGAATGATCGGGCGTCACGTCATAGCAGCCTGCCCACTGGCGTAGGAGCTTCACGCTCCCGACTCGCGGCATCAGCTCCGTCAGCGCGCGCGAATAGCGGGCGAGGAACCGCAGCGACGAGCTCTGGTTCAGGCCGGGCGGTTCCGATGGATCGCCCATGCCGCCGACGATCTCGCCGCGCATCGACTGCGAGAAATAGAGGCCGCTGCGGAGCATGGTCACCAGCGGGCCGAGGAACGGCTTGAGCGGCTCCGAGGAGACCCGTCACGCGCGTGAACGTCTCGACCTGCGCGCCGCGCTTGCGCGCTCCGTCGGCGTAGCCCCAGACGAAGGGCCAGGGGAACACCACGCCGTCGTCCGGGTTCCACGACGCAGCGATGAACTTCGAAGCGTCGAGCTGCGGCACGATCTCGCTCGCTTCCCCCGGCGCGATCATCCGTGTCGCGAGGCCGTGCCGCTTCTGCAGCTCGGCGCCCTGCTCCAGCTTGCGGGCGGTCTCCTCGTCGTCGGCGAGGAAGAGGTAGCCGCCCTTGCGCAGCCAGACGTTGATGCCCAGCTCCTGCGCGAAGCGGCCCATGAAGGCGATCGATTCCTTCGCCAGCTCGATGAGCAGGGGCGTTCCCCAGGTGGCCCGCACGCCGCCGCCGTTGCGGCCCGACGCTCCCTCGCAGAGGTAGCCGCGCTCCAGCACCAGGATCTTCTGCCCGCCGGAAGCGGCCAGGTTCCAGGCGAGCGCGAGGCCCATGATCCCGCCGCCGATGATGACGACGTCGACTCGCTCGGGCAGCGGCGCGCGCGGCTGCAGCGGATGCGGCCCCTCGCCCCAGGTGGGCCGCAGTCCCGGCTGCGCGACGCGGGCGGAGGTGATCTCGGGCGGCAGGCCCGCGTACGTCGCCAGCGGCGTCGGGGCCTGCGGCGGCCGCGAACGGAACGGCACCTGCGCCTCGGGCGGAACGACGCGGCGCTCGGCGCAGATGCGCATCGCCGCCGCCGCGCAGCTCTTGCCCTGGCATGGCCCGGTGCCGAGGCCGGTGTAGCGCTTGAGGCTCTCGATGTCGCCGTAGCCTTGCGCGATGGCTGCGTCGATCTCGTGGACCGTCACGTCCTCGCAGGCGCAGACGATCGTTTTTTGCGCTAGCGCCATGCAGCGCGCCCCGCTGCTTCGCCGGATTGCGCCGCCGGCTTTCCCGCCGCGGTCCCGGCGGCGAAGAGCCAGGGCACGGCGGTGCGTCCGTCGGCGTCGGTCTCGAGGGGAAAGCCGCGGCCGTCCCACTTCGCGCGCGCACCCACCGACGAAGCCAGCTCGTGCAGCGGCGCGGGCGGCAGCGCCACCACCACCGCATCGCAGCGGATGCGCTCACCGGAAACAATGTCGATGGCGCGCACCGGATTCCCCAGCGCGCGCCGGGGGAGGCCGGTTTCGATGACCTCGTACCCTTTGCGCCGCAGCGCTTCGGCGCAGCGCAGCAGCTCTTCGCCTTCCCCCACCGCCGCGATCCTCTTGCCGACGAGCACCGGCAGCGCGAGCAGGCCGCGGGCCGCGTGGACGCCGGGCCGATCGACGCCGGGAAACGTGGCCGGCTGCGACGCGCCGCCAGTGGCGACCACGACCCGGTCCGCAACGATGGCGAGCAATCGATCCGCATGCCGCACCGCCAACAGCGCATTCCCCGGCACCGCCGTATCGTTGGTGTACAAACCAACGCATTCCGTCTCGAGCAGAAGCTCGCACTGCGGACGACCTTCGCCCGGCGGAGCAGCCCCGCGACCGGCGCGCGGTCCTGCGCTGGCAATTCCCCCAGGCCCGCCAGCCGGCGCGCCACCTCCAGCGCCACGCGCCCGAGCAGCCGCGACTGCACCAAGAGATGGTGATGGTCGAGCCCCTGGGGAAAAAGAAAATCCGCCGCGCGAAAGAGATCCGACTCCGCCAGCCCGAGAGGCGCATTCTGTCGCTCGCAGATCATGCCTTCCTGCGCGCGCACCTTGCAGGCCGGCAAGCTCGGCACGCCGTCGACGCGCATCAGGCATTGCCCGCAAGTCCCCTGCAAGCAGAAGGGCCCGCGCGGGCGGTGGTACTTGATCGATCGCGTGAAGGTGGTCACGCCGGCACGCAGGAGCGCCGCCGCGATGGTGTCGCCTTGCTGCGCGTCGATCGCGTCGCCGTCGAGCGAGATGCGGATCGTCTCTTGCTTGTCCCGATCCAAAGCGGAATGGTGAATATCACGTTATGCTCCGCTCCTTTCGGGGACACGATGAGGCGGCGCAGCCGCGATTCGTGTCCCCAGTGGGTTGCACGATGAGCCGGCGCAGCCGCGATTCGTGTCCTCAGTGGGTTGGAGGCTCGAAATGATCCAGGCCAATGTCCGCATCCCCACTCCCGTCAATGAGCCCGTGCTCGCCTACTCTCCGGGCAGCCCCGAACGCGCGCAGCTCAAAGAAGCGCTCCAGCGCATGGCGGGCGAGCGCGTCGAAATTCCCCTCGTCATCGGCGGCAAGCAGTTGCGCACCGGCCGCATCATCGACGTGCGCATGCCGCACCGCCACGAGCACGTGCTGGCGGTGGCGCACGAGGCGGATTCCGCGCACGTCGAGCAGGCCATCGCCGCCGCGCAGGCTGCCCGCGCCCACTGGGCCACGACGCCGTTTCACGAGCGCGCGGCCATCTTCCTCAAGGCGGCCGAGCTCCTGGCCACGAAGTACCGCCCGCTGATCAACGCCGCCACCATGCTGGGCCAGAGCAAGACCGCGCACCAGGCGGAGATCGACGCGGCTTGCGAGTCGATCGACTTCCTCCGCTTCAACGTCGCCTTCGCGCAGGAGATCCATTCCCAGCAGCCGCAGAGCGCGCCGGGCACCTGGAACATCACCGACTACCGCCCGCTCGACGGCTTCGTCTTCGCGGTGTCGCCGTTCAACTTCACGTCCATCGGAGTGAACCTCCCCACCGCGCCGGCGATCCTGGGCAACACCGTCGTCTACAAGCCTGCCTCGACCGCCATCTACAGCGCCTGGACGTTCATGGAGGCGCTGCGCGAGGCGGGGCTTCCCGATGGGGTGATCAACTTCGTCCCCGGCAAAGGCAGCGAGGTGGGTCGCGTCGCGCTCGCCAGCCCCGCGCTGGGTGGCATCCACTTCACCGGCTCGACTGGCACCTTCAACGGGATGTGGAAGACGGTGGCGGAGAACATCGGCCGCTACCATCAATACCCGCGGCTGGTCGGGGAGACCGGCGGGAAGGACTTCATCTTCGCCCACGCCTCGGCAATCGACGACCTCGACGCGCTGGCTACGGCCATCGTGCGCGGCGGGTTCGAATACCAGGGTCAGAAATGCTCGGCCTGCTCGCGCGTCTACGTGCCCGAGAGCGTCTGGGCCCGCCTCAAGCCGCGCCTGCAAGAGATGATCGCCGAGATCCGCGTGGGCGACGTGGCAGACTTCCGAAACTTCATGGGGGCGGTGATCGACGAGGCGTCGTTCAAGAACGTCTCCTCGTACATCGAGCTGGCGCGGCAGGGCGGAGAGGCCAGCATCGTCGCCGGCGGCGAGACTGATCGCCGCGAGGGTTTCTTCGTCCGGCCCACGCTGGTGCAGCTTTCGAACCCGCGCCACCGCATCATGGTGGAGGAGATCTTCGCGCCGCTGGTGGGCGTGCACGTCTATCCCGACAATCGCTATCTGGAGACGCTGCGCGAATGCGACCAGTCGGCAGCCTATGCGCTGACCGGCGCAATCTTCGCCCGCGATCGCAAGGCCATCACCACCGCCATGGACGAGCTGCGATTCGCCGCCGGCAACTTCTACGTCAACGACAAGCCCACCGGCGCCGTGGTCGGCCAGCAGCCCTTCGGCGGCTCGCGGGCCTCGGGCACCAACGACAAGGCAGGCTCGGCGCTGAATCTGATGAGGTGGATTTCGGCTCGGACCATCAAGGAGAATTTCGCTCCGCCGACCAGAGTGGGATATCCGTTCATGAACGCGGAGTAACGCGCGCGCGGCAGAAATCAGAAGTTGACTGCCACTCCGCCGGAAGCGGCCAGCACGGTCGAGAGCGTCACAGGCCCGGCGCGCCGCCACGAGCCCTGCGCGCGCAGGCAGAAGCCGGAGCCGACGGAGAAGTCGATGGCCGCGAGAGCGCCGACGCCGTTCCCCGCTCCGTTGTTCGTCTCGTTGGTGAAGCCGAATCCGCCGGAGACCGCCACCTTGCCGACAAAGGCGCGCACGGCGCCCGCGAGAAGCGGTCCCTGCACGTTGGAGAAGCTGTAGTCGAAGAGTCCGCCCAGATAGAACGGGCCGACGATGTTGAAGAAGACATGCGCGCCTGCGTGCCAGCCGAAGCCCGACGTGTTCGAGCTGTTCTCGGGGTGGTCGGCGGAGTCGTAGCCGCCCGTGAGCCAGCCGCCGATCACGGTCGGGGGACGGTTCTCGCGCCGCTCGGACCGCTCCGTCCGCAGAAGGGGCGCGACGAGCTTGTCGACCGCGGGCTTGAGATCGCGATCGAGATCGTCGGCGGTCGCGCCGGCCGCCACGACGCCCGAGAGCAAGTCGCCCGAGCGCGTGTCGTGCAGCTTCATGTTCAATTTATACTGGGTACCAAACTTGAGCAGCTCGCCGCTCACCACCAGGTCCGCGCCGATGCGGCGGCCGGTGTCCACCTCGCACTCGCCCTCGCACTCGGCCAGGTCCTTCCCGCTCGCCTGTAGGAGCACCAGCATGTTCTCGCGCGTGATCACCTTCGCAGAGGGCATGTCCTGCTTCACCGCGGCGCGCACCTGATCGGAAAGATAGGCAGCGTCGATGCGCTGCTCGGCGGGCACCTTGTCGCGGAACTCGAGCACGGCCACCGTGGTAGGCCCCGCGAGCAGGAGAGCGAGGATCATTTCCGGGCCCTTTCTCCGAAGATGGCCGTTCCGACGCGGACCAGCGTGGCGCCCTCCTCGATGGCCGTCTCGTAGTCCGCGCTCATGCCCATCGACAGCTCGGCCAGGCCGAGACGCTGCGCCAGCTCGCGGAGCGCGCGGAAGTGCGGGCGCGGATCGCCCGACGCGGGCGGAATGCACATCAGCCCTTCGCAGCGCAGCCCTGGCAGCGCGCGCACCTCCGCCAGCAGCGCCGGCGTGTCCTCGGGCAGCGCGCCGGCTTTTTGCGGCTCGCGGCCAACGTTCACCTCGAGCAGTACGGGCTGGACCAG
>WNFI01407447.1_pt1 | contig 10979 bp, 8 predicted proteins | sample 5400471 | NCBI WGS metagenome assembly WNFI01 (sample SAMN13153348, study PRJNA577476) | soil metagenome | isolation source: 100 cm saprolite on Douglas fir-dominated hillslope | place: USA:California | collected 2013-09-17 | reverse complement strand
TCGACCACCAGCACCGCCAACTGCTCGAACCGGTAGCCCGACCCGCCTGTCACCGAACCCGCACCCTGACTGCAGCCGCGCGCGCACGCGAAGGCGCCAGTCTAACCGATTCCTAAACGATGGCTTCACACATAGCCGGTCGATCCGTCCGGCCGGGTCGGCACCTTGCGCTGCCAATGCACATAACCGTCGCGGGCAAGGACCCGCTCGTCCATCTCCACGCCCCAGCCGGGACGATCCGGGCGCAGCTCGAGATAGCCCTCCTTCGGCAGGTACGGATCCTTCACATAGGGGGCGCCATCGGGCAGACGATACTCAAGGATGCGGAAGTTCGGTTGCGCCGCTGAGAAGTGCAGATTGACCGCGGTCGCCAGCGGCCCCATCGGATTGTGCGGCGCCACGGTCACGTAATGCGCCTCCGCCAGGGAGGCGATCTTGCGCATCTCCAAGAGGCCGCCGACGGCGCAGATGTCGGGCTGGATGATATCGGCACCGGCTACCGACAGCAGGCTCAGGAACTCGAAGCGGCTGTAGAGGCACTCGCCGGTCGCCAGCGTGCAGCGGAGCTGTCGCTTCATCTCGCCCCAAGCCTTGATGTTCTCCGGCCGGATCGGCTCCTCGAAGAACAGGGGATCGTAGGGCGCCAGCGCGTTGCCGAGCTGGACCGCCTGGATCGGCTCGAAGATCTTGGCGTGGGCGTCGAAGGCGAACTCATAATCGGCGCGCGCGGTCTCTCGCAGGGCGCGGAAATACTCGGCGCTGGTCCGCACCACCTCGTCCCAGCGGTTGGCATGGATATCGATCCGGAACGGGCTGAGCTTGAAGGCGGTGAAGCCCCATTTGGCGTTGAGCGCGTCCACCTGGTCCAGCGCCTTCGGCGGATCGGGCGCGGTATAGACGCCGGCATAGACCCGGACCCGGTCGCGCGCATGGCCGCCGAGCAGCATGTAGACCGGCACGCCCAAGGCCTTCGCCGAAATGTCCCACAGGCAGTGATCGATGGCGGAGATCGCAGCCAGGCCGAGGGCGCCGGGCGGAAACCGGCTTTGCTGCAGCAGGTACAGCAGCAGATATTCGATGCGCCTGGGGTCCTGGCCGCGGATCAGTTCGAAGAGATAGTCGAGGATCGGCGGCAGCGCCTTGTCAGGCCCATGATTGTAGCACTCGCCCCAGCCGGTCAGGCCGTCGTCGGTGTCGATGGCGACGACGACCCGCGGCCGGTCCTTGTCGCGCGTCATGAACGCCCGCAGCCGCTCGATCCTCATGCTCGCTCTCTATTTGCTCGTGAGGGCAGCACAATGAATGGGCGCGACGGGTGCGGCAATGGTGCGGTGCCCCCTCCCCAACCCTCCCCCGCGTAGGACGCGAGGGAGGGAGTACAAGGTTGGCTTTCTACTCCCTCCCTCGCCGCAGGCGGGGGAGGGTTGGGGTGGGGGCTCTCTCAGCTCGACCAGTTCTGCTTGAAATCGCCGTAGAGCGTGAGGCCGCCGCAGGCATACAGAGTCTGGCCGATCACATAGGAGGCGTCGTCGGATGCCAGGAAGGCGAAGACCGGCGCCATCTCCTCCACGGTGGCGGCGCGGCCGATCGGGATGTGCCTCTCGACCATCGCCTTCTGCTTGGGATCGTGGCGCCAGGAATCGTTCATGTCGGTCAGGACCGCGCCCGGTCCGACCGCGTTGACCCGGATGCCGCGATCGGCGAATTCGAGCGCCAAGCTGCGCGTGAGATTGCCGAGCCCGCCCTTGCTCATCGAATAGGCGAGATAGCCGGGCTTCGGCACGATCTCGTGCACGCTCGAGGTGTTGATGATGACGCCGCCGCCCGGCCGCGACAGGAAATGCTTGATCGCGGCCTCGGCGCAATAGGCGGCTCCCTGCAGATTGACCGCGAGAATGCGCTCGAGCGCCTTGTGGTCGAAGCCCGCACCCGGCGTCTCTCCTTGGATGCCGGCATTGTTGACCAGGATGTCGAGCCGGCCCCAGTCGGCGAGCAGGGCCTCGATCATCTTCGCGACCGCCTCGGCCGAGGCCACATTGGCCTCGACGATGCGATGCTTGCGGCCGCTGAACCCGGCCTCTTGGCTCGCCGCCTCGACGGCTTTCTCGGTCGCCGCCGCGTCCTTGGCGTGGCCGACATAGTTGATGGCGACCGTCGCCCCCTCGGCGGCGAAGCGCACGGCCACCGCGCGGCCGATGCCGCGCGAGCCGCCGGTGATCAAGGCAAAGCGGCCTTCCAGCCGCGGCGCGATCCTCTGCATGGGTGAGCCATCCTCCGGTGACGGGCTGCTGCGCTAAAGGATTGATCTGGGGCCGAGCCCGGCGCAATATCATGGGGCCCAAAACGTTTTGGAAGAGTATTTTGCAAGGGATTTCCCGAACCGCGCAGCAAGCCTTCGAGCGCAGCAGCGGATGAGCGCGCTCCGCGCGCTCGCGCATTCGCTCGGACTCTCGCCCACGACGGTGTCGCGGGCGCTCGACGGCTATGGCGATGTCGCCGCCAAGACCCGCCACCGGGTGCATGCAGCCGCCGACGCCGCCGGCTACCGGCCCAACGCGGCGGCGCGGCGGCTCCGGCGCGGCACCCCGGAAATGGTGAGCCTGGTGTTGCCGACCGAGCCAGGCCACTTCAACGAGCCGCTTTACATCGAGCTGCTGGCCGCCATGGGCGAGCATTTGGCGCGGCATGGCTTCGATCTGACCTTGGTGGCGGCACCGCCCGGCCCCGATGAGATCAAGACCTATCGCCGCCTGGTCGAGGGCCGGCGGGCCGATGGCATCGTCGTCGTGCGCGCGCGCCGCCAGGATCCGCGCATCGACTATCTCGGCCGGATCGGCTTTCCCTTCGTGGTCATGGGGCGCAGCGAGACGCGCCTCCCCTATGCCTTCGTCGACGGCGACGGCGAGAAGGCGTTCTTCGAGGCGACAAGGCGGCTCGTCGCTCTCGGCCATCGGCGCATCGCGCATCTGGCGGCACCCTCGGCGTTCACCTTCGCCCACCTGCGCCGCCGCGGCTATGAGCGGGCGATGCGCGAGGCCGGCTTCGAGCCCGCCATCGCCGAGGCGACGGCGGACGAGCAGGGCGGGCGAACAGGGCCTGGCGGTGCCGGCGGCGCTGTCGATCGTCGGCCACGACAACATTCCTACCTCAGCCTTTTCCGATCCGCCGCTCACCACCCTGGAGCTGCCGATCGCAGCGACCGGGCGAACCCTGGCGAGCATGATCCTGAAGCGGATCGGCGGCGCCAGTCCGGAAGGGCTGCAGGAGATCCACGAGGTGAAGCCGATCGAGCGCGGCTCGACGGCAGCACCCTCGATTTAGTTGCAACAGCTCGCTCCTGGATCCGGTCCCGGGAAGCGACTGCACGATAAGAGCACCGGACGAGAGGAGGAACCCATGCGCAAGGCCCCGCTTGCGGCCATCGCCGTCTCTGTCTTCGCCCTCGGCATTGCCGCAGGCTCCGCTGCTGCCGACGTCTTGTTCCTGTCGACGCAGCTTCGCCCGATCGAGGACGCCCAGAAGGTCCGCGAGGTGCTGCTCAAGGGCGGGCCGAAGACCACCTTCGTGACCGAAGAGCCTGCGCAGCTCTCGATCCGGCTCAAGGCCGAGCTGGATGCCGGCAAGCACACGCTCGGCCTCATCGGCGCTGTCCATGGCGAGCTGCAGCCCTTGGTGCCCATGGGCGTGCTCGATGCGGTCGACGACGTCGTGCCGAAGGTTGCTTCCCGCGGCGTTCCCGCCGGGCTGTTCGAGCTCGGCAAGCTCGGGACCGGCAAGCAGGTCTACATCCCGTGGATGCAGGCGACCTACGTGCTGGCCGTAAACAAGCAGGCGCTGCCCTACCTGCCGCAGGGCGCCGACATCAACGCGCTGACCTTCGAGCAGCTGACGCAATGGGGAAAGGCGATCACCGAGAAGACCGGACAGCGCCGCTTGGGCTTCCCGGCGGGACCGAAGGGCCTGTTCTTCCGCTTCCTGCAGGGCAACCTCTACCCTTCCTATACCGGCTCGATGGTGAGCGAGTTCCGCTCGCCCGAGGCCGAGAAGATGTGGACTGACTTCAAGGCGCTCTGGGCCTATGTCAATCCCAACTCGACCAACTATGACTTCATGCAGGAACCGTTGATGGCGGGCGAGGTGTGGATCGCCTGGGAGCATGTATCGCGGGTCAAGGACGCCTTGCAGGCCGCACCTGCGGACTACCAGGCGGTGCCGCCGCCGGCCGGTCCCAAGGGTCGCTCCTACATGTCGGTCATCGTCGGCCTCGCCATCGCCAAGGACGCGCCCGATCGCGCCGGCGCGGTGGCGCTGATCGAGCATCTGCTGAAGCCGGAGATCCAGCTTGCGACCGCGGCGGAGGTGGGATTCTTCCCCGTCGTCGACGCGCAATTGCCGCCGAGCCTGCCGGCCGGGACCAAGCTGCTCGCAGCCGGCGTCGCCAAGACCCAGACCTCCAAGGAACACCTTCCAGCGCGTGGTGCTGCGCGGCGAGCCGGTGCGCGCCACGCTCGACGCCCAAGCCGACGTGCTGCGCGGCATCTTGACCAGCACGGCGGCACCCTGCTGGGTCCCGGACAAGCCGAGCCAAGGGGCCTGCCCGGTGAAGTAGGCGTCGCGATGAGGCGCATTGCTACTCCCCTCCCCATCCCTCCCCCGCAAGGGGCGAGGGAGTTGGATGGGAGCCATTCGTGTCCCCGCCCCCCTTGCCTGGGGAGGGTCAGGGAGGGGGTGCGCCGCACCCCCTCCCAAAGTCCACCCCCGGGCGGGCTAGGGTGGGGGGTGCCGTCGTCTGAGGGGGGTATCCGCCGATGACCCAATCGCGGCTGCTTCCCTATCTCCTCATCGCGCCGTCGCTGATTTTTCTCGGCGTCTTCTTCCTGATGCCGCTGGTGCAGACGATCCTGCTCTCCTTCGACGTCGGCGGCGCGCCCTCGCTTGCCAACTATGCGCGCATGGCGAACGACCTCAACTTCGCCGCGGCGATCCGCAACACCTTCCTCCTGGTCTTGGGCGTCATCCCGCTGCAGATGGCGTTGGCGCTCGCCATGGGCGTGATGCTGCAGAAGATGGGCCGCGGCCGCGATCTGGTGCTGTGGATCTGGACCATCCCGCTCGGCGTCTCCGACCTGGCGGCGGGTCTCGCCTGGCTCGCCATCCTGCAGAACAGCGGTTATCTCAACACCGTGCTCTACGGTCTCGGTGTGGTCGCCGGACCGACCCCGTGGCTCAACAGCGAGACGCCGATCACCTTGTTCCTCGGCGTGCTGGTGACCGAGATCTGGCGATCGACCGCGATCGTTCTCATCATTCTCGTCGCCGGCTTTCAGCTCATCCCCAAGGAATTCAGCGAGGCTGCCGACATCTTCGGCGCCAGCCCCTGGACCAAGTTCCGGCGCATCACGCTGCCGCTGTTGAAGCCGAGCCTGCAATCGGCCCTCATCCTGCGCACGGTGCTCGCCTTCGAGGTCTTCGCCGTGGTCTATGCGCTGGGCGGCCGCAACCTGCCGGTGATCGTCGGCGAGGCCTTCGTCTGGCAGAACGAGAACCAGAACTACGGCGTCGCCGCCGCCTATGCCGTGCTGATCATGGCGCTGTCGCTGGCCGCCACCGTCGTCTATCTGAAGGCGCTGAAGGTGCGCCCGGAGCAACAGGCATGACCGGCTCGGGCATGACCGGCGCCCGGCGCTTCCTCTACGTCGCCGGAGTGGCGGCGCTGTGCGTCTGGGTGCTGCTGCCGATCTACCTGATCGCGCTCGGCGCCTTCGGCGGCAGGCCGGCCGTGTTCAAGTGGCCGAAGAATTGGCTGCCGGTCGACGCATCGCTGGGCTCGATGGAGCTCTTCCTCAGGATCGAAGGCGTGTGGCACGCGGCACTCAACTCGATCATCGCCGCACTCCTCACCATGGTGCTGTCGATCGGGCTTGGCGCGCCGGCGGGCTACGCGCTCGCCCGCTTCTCCTTCCGCGGCGCCGATCTCTACCGGCTGGCGATCCTGCTCACCCGCGCCTTTCCGCTCGCCATCCTGGCCTTGCCGCTCACCGTCGTCTTCATCCGCGTCGGCCTCTACGACACGCCGCTCGGCGTCGCCCTCGTCCATACGGCGCTGGCGCTGCCCTTCGCCACCCTGGTGACCGCCGGCCTCTTCATGGGCATCCCCAGGGAGTTCGAGGAGGCGGCCTGGGTGTTCGGCTGCTCGCGCCTGCAGGCCTTCCGCAAGGTGGTCCTGCCGCTGGCGATCCCCGGGGTCGCCGCCGCCGCCATCTTCGCCTTCATCATCTCCTGGAACGAAGTATTCGCCGCCTCGGTCTTGACCGTGCGCGAGCGAACGCTGACGGCATACCTCCTCAACGTCTTGTCCGAGTCGCCGTTGCACTATCGCTTCGCCGGGGGCTTCGTCCTCATCGTTCCCTCGGTCGTCTTCATCTTCGCCGTCCGCAAATATCTGTTCGCCATTTGGGGCGTCTCCAGCCGCTGAACGGGGGAATCATGGCCGGGATCGTCATCGACGGCATCGTCAAGCGCTTCGGCACCGTAACCGCGCTGGAGGAGGTGCGTTTCGAGATCGCCGACGGCGAGTTCGTGGCGCTGCTCGGCCCATCGGGATGCGGCAAGACCACCCTGCTCCGCATCGTCGCCGGGCTCGAGACCCAGTCGGAGGGACGCGTGCTCATCGGCGGGCGCGACGTCAGCCGCTTGAAGCCGGCCGAGCGCGGCCTCGCCATGGTGTTCCAGAACTATGCGGTCTTTCCGCATATGACCGTCTACGACAACGTCGCCTTCGGCCTCGCGATGAAGAAAAAGCCCCATGACACCATCGATCGCCAGGTGAAGAAGGCGGCCGCGCTCCTGCATATCGAGCCCTATCTCGAACGCTATCCGGGCAAGCTCTCCGGCGGCCAGCGCCAGCGCGTGGCGGTGGCCCGCGCGCTGGCGGTCGAGCCGGCCGTTCTGCTCATGGACGAACCTTTGTCCAACCTGGATGCGCTTCTGCGCCTGGAAATGCGCGCCGAGCTCAAGACCGTGCTGCGCGAGGCGGGCACCACCACCGTCTACGTCACCCACGACCAGACCGAGGCGATGGGGCTCGCCGATCGCATCGCGGTCATGCATGGCGGCAAGATCGTGCAGATCGATACGCCGACGGCGGTCTACTCGCGTCCGGCGACCGTACGCGAGGCTGACCGAGCCCGCCCAGGGTTTGCCCTTCACCCTCAAGGTGGCCGAGCCGATGGGCTCGCATCTGCTGCTCACCGGAAGTGCCGAAGGCGCCATGGTGCGCGTCATTGCGCCGCCGACCGCGATGGTGCGGGCGGGCGAAACCATCGGCCTGGCGCTCGACCCCGCGCGGGTGGTGTGGATGAGCTCGGAAAACGGCCTGGCGCTGGATTCTGCCGCATGAGGCAGGCCGGTCGCCCGTCGCAGGATCTCGATGCCAAGGCGCATGCCGTGCTCGCCGCCAACGATCGCGGCGGCTACACCGTGCCCAACGGCAAGGTCTATCCCTTCCAGTGGAACTGGGATGCCGCCTTCGTGGCGCTTGCCTTCGCCGGCTTCGATCAGGCGCGGGCCTGGCAAGAGCTGGAGATGCTGTTCCTCGGCCAGTGGGACGACGGCATGGTGCCGAGCATCGTCTTCCACAAGCCGGCGGAGAACTACTATCCCGGACCCGCGGCCTGGGGTACCCAGCACACGCCGCCGACCACCGGGATCACCCAGCCGCCGCTCGCGGCGACTGCGGCTAATGTGCTGCTGCAAGCGGAGGGCGGCCTGGCGCAGGCGCAGGAACGCGCCCGTGCGCTGTTTCCCAAGCTCCTCTCCTGCCATCGTTGGTGGCACGAGACGCGCGACCCGGACGCATCCGGCCTCGTCACCATCGTGCATCCCTGGGAAACCGGCCGCGACAACTCGCCGGACTGGGACGAGCCGCTCGCCAAGGTCGAAGCCCGGGTCGATGTCGCCGCGCTGCGCAAGGACAAGAGCCACGTCAACGCCGCCGAGCGGCCGACCGACGATTTCTACAACCGCGTCATGACCCTGGTGGAAGACGCAAAGGCGCTCGGATGGCAGGGCGAGGGGGTCGCCCGCCAATCCTCGTTCCGCGTGTGCGACATCGGCATACAATCGATCCTGCTGCGCGCCGATCGCGACCTCCTGGCCATGGCACGGCACTTCGACCTCACCGGCGAGGCCGCCCGGATCGCCGGCTGGATCGAGCGGAGCCTGCGCGCATTCCCGCGCTTGCGGCACCGGGACGGCACCTACCGGTCGCTCGACCACCGCACCGGCAATCTGGCGCCGGCGGCGACATCCGCCGGGTTCCTGCCGCTCTATGCGCGGGCGGCGAGCGCAGCCGAGGCCGGGGTGCTGGCCGGGCATCTGCGCGACTGGGCCGGAGCCGCGCCTTTCCTCGTCGCCAGCACCGACCCGCACGCCGAGGCCTTCGATCCCGCGCGCTATTGGCGGGGTCCGACCTGGCTGCCGATCAACCGCATCATCGCCGACGGCTTCGCCGCCTATGGCGATGCCGCGACCGCGCGGCGGATCCGTCAGGATTCTCGCCGCCTGGTCGAGGGTGCCGGGCTCTGGGAGTACTACCACCCGGTGACCGGCGCCGGCCTCGGAGGCAACGAATTCTCATGGACGGCGGCGATGTGGCTCAGCTGGACCGGCAATGACGGCGCGCAGGATGTGCTGAGCTCGGTGTAGCTGGCCATTTACCGGCTCAGCTATCCGCTTGCTATGCTGAGGGAGGAGCCCGCCGGGAACGACTGAGGCCGTGCCATGACCATTCGCTTGAGCCTCTCCGAGGTCAATGCGCTCAGCCTGAGGGCGCTCCTCGGCTCAGGCGCCGATGAGCGGAACGCCGAGCCGGTGGCGCGGTCGATCGAGGATGCGGAGGCGGAGGGCATCCCCAATGTGGGCCTGAGCTATCTCGCGCATTACTGCGAAGATCTGCGGCGGCACCGGATCAACGGCAGGGCGCAGCCGAAGCTGCAGCCGGTGAGCCTGGCTGCGATCCGGGTGGATGGCGACAACGGCTTCGCACACTCCGCCTTCGTCGCCGCCGAAGACGCCTTCGTCCAACTCGCCCGCGACATGGGAGTTGCCTGCCTCGCCATCCAGCATGCCTATATGGCGGGCGTCGTCGGCTGGTTCGTCGATCGGCTGGCCGGCGCCGGCTTGGTCGGTCTCGCCTTCGGCAATTCGCCGCCGATGGTGGCCCCTTGGGGCGGCAAGCGCCGCTTCTTCGGCACCAACCCGATGGCCTTTGCCGCGCCGCGCGCCGGCAAGCCGCCGCTGGTCATCGACCTGTCGACCAGCGCCACCGCGCGCGTGAACGTGGTGCAGGCGGCGGCGACCGGCGGACCGATCCCGGAAGGCTGGGCGCTCGACGCCGATGGCAAGCCGACCACCGACCCGAAGCAGGCGCTCGAGGGCACGGTGGCGCCGCTCGGCGGCTATAAAGGCACCTGCCTTGCCATCATGGTGGATGTGCTCGCCGCCGGCCTGACCGGATCCAACTGGTCGCACCAGGCCGGGATCATCCGTGAAGGTCCGGGCGGACCGCCTGGCGTGGGCCAGATGTTCCTCGCGATCTCGCCCGACCGCCTCGGCGTGCCCGGAATGCCCAGCCGGCTGGAGGACATGCTGCTGGCGATGTGCCAAGACGCGGGCGTCCGCGTTCCCGGCGACCGCAGGCACCAGCACCGCCGGCAAGCGGAGCGGGACGGCATCGAGATCGCACGCCCGCTCTACGAGAAGCTCGTTGGCTACGCCTAGGCCGATGCTTCAAGCAGCTTCGGCGATGTCGGGCCTACCGACGGCGCGCGGGAGATAGATCGCCACGCTGGTGCCGCGCCTCAGCTCGCTCTCGACCTCGAGGAAGCCACCGAGCTCGGCCACGATGCGGCGCACGCCATAGAGGCCGAGGCCGACGCCGCTGCCCGCCTGCTTGGTGGTGAAGAATGGCTCAAACAGTCGCGCCTGCACCTCCGGCGTCATGCCGGGCCCGTCATCCCTGACGGTCACGCAGACGTATCGTTTTGGATCGCGGTCGGCAAAGGCGGCACGGATATCGGCCCTGCCGCCGGCGCCAATCTCGATGCGGCCCGCTTTGGTCCCGATCGCGTCTGCCGCATTGCCCACCAGATCGTCGAGCACTTGCTTGATCTGACCTGGCGAGGCGAGCACCATCCCGACCTTGGCATCGATATCGACGACGAGGCTGATATTCTGCGGGAGCCGCGCGCGCTGGGCATCGAGGCAAAGGCCGAGACACTGCGCGAGATCGATCGGCCGGCGTTCCGCCTGCTCCTGGCGACTCATCGCCAGAACGCGCTCGACCAGCCTCGCGACCTTGCCGCCCGCGTCCACCATCCGGGCGACATTGGCGCGCTCCGGGCTCTCGGGCGGCAGGTCCTGCAGGGTCATCTCGCCATAGGTCATGATCGGCATGACCGCATTGTTGATCTCGTGGGCGACGCCGCCGGCGAGCGTGCCGAGCGCTTCCAGCTTCTGGGCGCGGCGCAGCTTTTCCTTCGCCGCCGCCAATTCTCGCAGCCGGCGCGCGCGCTGGCCGAGCTGCGCGATCAACAGCCACGCCCCGATCGCGATCATGCACACCAGCGCCGCATAGAATCCCGAGATCATCCCGGCTCCGGTGCGCCATTGGGCGAGCGCATCGGCGCGCGTCATGCCGACGCTGACGACCAATGGCATCTTATCGATTTCTCTGTAGCTGATGATGTGCTCGAACCCATCGTTGTCGCTGACATGCCGGTATATTCCGCTCGACGAGGTCGGCAAATGGTCGCGGAACAGCGGATTGTTGGCGAGCGACGTACCGACAATGTCCGGGCGCCATGGCTCGCGAATGATCACGATTCCGTCCCGCAGCATCACGCGGATCACCAGCCTCTGTCGGCGCGTCGCCGTTTGATAGGAGGTGGTGAAGTAGAATGGATCGACGAGTGCGTTGG
>WNFI01325956.1_pt1 | contig 10979 bp, 16 predicted proteins | sample 5400471 | NCBI WGS metagenome assembly WNFI01 (sample SAMN13153348, study PRJNA577476) | soil metagenome | isolation source: 100 cm saprolite on Douglas fir-dominated hillslope | place: USA:California | collected 2013-09-17 | reverse complement strand
GGCAATATTGGTTCTCTGTCTCTCATGTACATTTTTGGATTTATTGTAAAGAAATAATAATAATAAATAAATAGAATTATCCAGAAAGGAGGTCCTGCACGTTAGTTGCCGGGAGTCAATTTTGGGTGCCCCACTTGGTCAGAGTGGCCAGAACTATGGCTCAAATATGAGGGTCGCATTCTGACATGCTCATGGTTCATATCCCGCCTTTGTAATGTCTTCCCCAACAACAATGTTGCGGGACATTCACTTCGATCTGGTGGTGCCACTGCACTCGCGATCGCCGGGACTCCCCTTGACCGCATCCAGATGATCGGCCGTTGGTCGTCCGAGGCATTCTTGATTTACCTTCGCCAAAATCCAATCTTGCTACAGGGGGACATCTTGGGTCAATCGCCTTTCGATGGGCCTCACGCTTCATCATGATCCCGTTTCTTTCTCGACCACCGGCCTCCCCTCCATCCGCCCTCTATTACGGGTGTGGTTGGTTACGGGTCGCGTGTCGCCCCTCGCGCGCTACAATCTGATCATTGGCCGTCTCGGCCGTTCCCGCTACTGCCCATACCCCGCCCGATTAACTCACGCTATTTTGAATCATACATATAGCGTCATACAAGTGTATCATCGAGGGACAAGGTGAATAAAGGGTCAACCCAAGGCACCACACATCCCAACACCCCTCTGCAAGTGTAGTACGTGCTACCTATGCAATGCAATCAAAAATGTGTAAGTATGAAGAGATCATCATCAAACATACCGGCCCCTTCGGATCCGCAGCCGCTGCCCTTTTGTTCTTGTGAGTCCTATTGTGAAGCCCATCAATTGCCTTCTGTATCTTGGCTTCATAGTTTGGATTACTGAGGCACCGGTGGCAACTTGAGGGCATAAGAATGTCTGAAAGGGGTTCCTAGTTGATTCAGTGACCAGAGTGATGGTTACCAGTTGCGGTCGCGTGGGAACGCAACAGCGCCACTTTACAGGAGTTGCATGAGGGTTCTGGGGGGTTCTTCTTACAGGATCGTACATAATTGGTCAGGGGGTGGACTCAGGAGTTCTAGTCCTCTGGGTTGTGTCTTCGGGCCTGTGTGTCGGGGATGAGTCACAAGAGGGGCCAGCAATGGCGAAGCGCCAGTCATTCAATTAGATTCAAACCCGGCTGTGATGACAATTAAGTGTGACGACCACCCCAATATAGCAAGGGTTCTCAAGTCTCTTTCACTTCAAATAAGTACCACTAAATATGGAAAATATTTGCATATGTGAGTTTTGAAGGAGAGAGGGAACGATTGTTGCTGAGATTTGACCAGTGACGAACAACTGGTGACATATAGTGTATATTGGCCTCAGGGTCCGGTCCAACGAGGTTGATTTTTTTTAGCTGGATGCTACGTATACGGCGGAGTTGGCCGATTCTAGTATCTATTGTATCTACTGAACTCCAACAGCTCCTGTTTCCGAGCCTGGTACCAAGTACGTGTGCATTTCCTGCTTGCCACCGCGATGGCTGCGATTATGTTGACACCGCTGTACGTATCTTTATGAATCCTTTCTTTCCCTCCTTAATGCCTCTCAAGCCTACGACGGCGCCTTGTACCTGTGGCCTGCATTGTTTTATGTATTTTGGCCTTTCTCCCATATGTTCATCATCGTGCACTCCGTATCGGGGGGGTAAATCACTCTCATTTTCCCGACGAATCATACACGGAGATGTCAAACGAAGCTCTGAAGTCGGTTGAATCTCTCTTCGCCTCATTGATAAATCTTCGTGATCGAATCCAAGAGGAGCTCCCAGCGCTCACGCACAACTTGAAGATGACAAAGACTTTGATGCGCTGCATGGAGGAATCTAGTTGCGAGCCGAATCAGTTGAAAGGTTTTCACACTTTGGACGATAGTCCGAATGCTTGCATCTAATCCAGAGCATTATATCTCAACAGTTGTTATACTTGGCTCTCAGTACTTCGGCGATGAGTTGCGAGGTTGGAATGGTGGTGAACAAATCTGGTGAGCCAGTATTCCTCACGGAATGTCGATAGACTTCACTAAGCGACTCCAGGGCCAGATCCGTCGTGAGTCATGCCGCGCTCCACGATGAGTTGTGCCTTCAATGACATGTTGCTCTCTTTGATACACTTGAAGAGGATAGCGCTAGCGAATTTACACTGCACGTCGCTTGTTTCCATGAACGACCCCGACGAACTGACCGGAAGCGCTTTCTGGATGTATAAGCATGTGGGTAACCTGGTTAAAGCTGTCATCGCCAGCCCAGAATGGATCTCTCACTGCGTGGAGTCGACGACTTGCATTTACCATCCTACTGAAAACTCTGAAGGTCCCCCAGTATGGAAACTGTTTACGTTTTATTATTGGATGGATTCCAATCATCCTCTAGGCCCTCGTTGGACCCTCAACCCGGAACCATATCCATTGGAACACGCAGGTTACCCCCGCAATCACTACTTGGGTTACAGTGTGGAGCCCAATTGCCTGAGCCATCAATTCATTCTGCCGGAGAAGAGGAAGAATCAGGTTTATGTCTTGGGAAAGTTTCTGCATTACTTCAGCGGATCAGAGAGCACTTGGACTGCAGACTTCTATGATGAAGCTGCCGAAGCCGATGGGATATCCTTTCTAGTTGGCGCTTCCCTGGGCTACGACGCCCATCCCAACCCAGACGAAGAGGGTACTTTACCGAGAAGTATGGTTAACAATGGCATTATGCCACAAAAGGAATTCACTGAGATGCTGGCACATTCTCGTTTGTTGATTGGGGTTGGCGATCCAGTGACGTAAGTGTACAAAGCCTTCATATTCGCTTACTGGTTGCCCAACATGTGCAGTTCGCCGGCACCATATGACGCACTCTGTCTTGGGGTCCCGTTCCTTAACCCAATCAAAGAGGTCCGTTTACTCGTACATCAATACGTTTCGTTGCTCACGAGAGCATCTTGTCATAGTGGGATCATTCGGATCCTTGGAATCGAGACAAATGGGACACACAACATGGCCTATTGAAACTTTTGGATCCTCCATACGTGTACAACGTGCATGCTGGTGACAAAGAAGGTTTCTTGAAAGCGATAAAGAGTGCGCTTAAGGACCCTCTCACCGACAGGTACTCGCCTACCTCTGATGGTCTTTAAGAATTCCTGACACACCTATGTTATTCCAGATTTGTTCTAGAACGAATGAAGATGGCGTCATTAGAGCAGCGTATTCAAGATCTCTTGGAGACTGATTGGGAGAGCGAGGCTGCCGAAACTATTGGGGGCGCTGAAAGAATAGCGGAGTGATCTCATTCACAACAAGCTAGAGCACCACTAGGAACACCTGCAGTCGCGCGACCTAGTACAGCCCTGTTTAGGGGTTCAGATACGTACTTTATATTATGTATAAGTGTTCTGGCGCGGCAGAATGCATAACTTATTCGACCTCGAACACCTAGTGTACCTCTATGTCTCCACAAATATAACCGCCTTCGAACGTACAAGCAAGTACAATTGCATATTTGAAGGACAATTGACGAAGTAGATCAACAAACTATAGACCTAAGTCCAATTGGTTCCATGACAAACCATGTCTAGCACACAACTAAAAACCCAGTTGTAAAGTACGTAGGATTCTTGTCTTAATCCGGATTTATGTGGAAAACCCTGCATTTCGACCAGTTTTTGGGATGATTTCCCTGAGTGTGCGCTATTTGTGAGGAGAGCAATCCTAGTTGCTGCTCTCGGGCAATTGCCTGATTGCTCCACAATGGCTGCTTTTACTTTTATCTAATATTGGGGACAGCCAAAGTCACAGTAGCTCATTCCATACAATCCTGGGGAGTCGACTTTCACCGCTCACCGCCTGCGGTGTAATAACCTTTTTTTGAGTCAAAACAGTTGTTGTTCTGTGGAATTTTCCCAGACATCAACACGTGTCAAAATCCATGGACACAGCCACCGTGATGACCGACGGAGTTAGGTCCACAAAGCTCGTTTTCAAGGGCGACAAACCGAAGAAGAGGAAGAGGAAAGAGCGAGAAGATGATACTCATGCAGAAGATACTGTTGATCCACAAAGTCTGTTTGTATAAACCCTCGTTTGATCAGCTTGTATACTAACTTAGGAGAGTCCAGCATGGGTTCAACCTGAGAGTGGGATCGAGGTATTAGGTCCTACATTCATCGTGCACCCGGCGAACCCTCCCCTGTGTATTGCATTTGATTCCACAAGGGATCGCATAACATTCCCTCCCCTTTCATCGGCGTCATCCTCAAGTTCTGCTTCCCCCCTGGTAAATCTCACTCCTACCGAAGTATCCCACGTCTGGGTAGTTACTCGCGTGGCTGGGTCAGAGACGATAAATATTCGAACACCGACTGGCAAGTTTCTATCTTGTGACGTCCATGGTCTTGTGTCGGCAAATCGAGAAGCTCGCGGGCCGCAAGAAGAATGGAGTCCAGTCATACTTTCTGATGCTAATCCACCCATGGTTGCATTCAAGTCCATGTACGAGAAATACTTGGGTGTGGATGAGGTTGCGGGTGGTAATCTCGCTCTTCGTGCGGATGCGGACGAGATTGGCTTCTACGAAAGCTTTTTTGTGAGAGTCCAGTTTGAGTTTAAAAAAAAGGCTACCGAAGAGGAGAAGAAGAAACGCCTGAACACGGAGATGGAAGCGCACTATGGGAAGATTGATGAGGCAACCACCAAGTAAGAGTTCAGGGTGATGTCTAAGGGCTCATTCTTACCTAAGCTTCAATAGCTCCGGGTTTCAGCTCTGGGGTGCGGGAAGAAGAGTGGTATCGAAAGAGGACAAACGAGAGGTCAGCTCCGGCTCTTTAACTGCCTTGATCATCAATCTGAATTTGCCCCAATAGTTGAAGAGGGCACGGAAAGAAGGACGACTGAACGAAGCGATGCTGGATCGGCGAGCGAAATTGAAGAGTGATAGATTCTGCTAATCCCATGTCCGAAGGGCAGAGCTGCGCTGATCCTGTTGTACATCATCAAATTGCCATTGGAACATTTCTCAAAACTCTACACAAGCTAGCCCTACCAGTGGCAATAACGGGTGCCTCTTCCTCAGCCAGGCAAACGATACTATACACTAGCTAAACGCCTCCGCCACCCTGGTTTATGGTGACTGGCTACATACCGTGATGCACCTGGGAATATTTATGTAGAAAGGGTTGTTCTTGCGTCTCCGCAAGATATCAGATGAGACGAAACATGTTTTGCCAACGAGTGTGTCGTTCTCATGAGGATTGTCAAGCAATCAGTTGCATGAATAGGCAAGGGTGTTGGTGAACCCTGGTGATACCAGCACCGACTCTTGGGTGTGATATCCTACCGTCGTCTGTCCCAGACGAGGTAGAGTGGTTAGTGGCAGTACCTTGATTTACTATATATCGCACCTCTGGCTCAAGACAAAGAGTGCGACACCATGCAGAAGGCGGGAGATCCAAGCATCGATCAAGCTCACATAGTTTTGATAGAGTGAGTCCAAAGCCTAATATGTAGTCGTCCTGTATTCACATAAGTAACGAAGCATGGCCGTTTCAATTCTTCATCTACTAGTTTGCATCCTCGAATGATACAGGTGTCACTTGTCAAAGAAGCCCGGCTGATCCAGGGTACGTAAAATACGGAGGACCAGAGTATCCCGGTCAGGCATATCTCTTTGCTCTTAATCCAAGTGGTAATATGGGACACGCACGATACGTGTAATGCTACTACCATTTGTGCATAAGCCCTCTTTAATTGTAGCGAATCACAATATTGAAGAGTACGTTTACGAGCCCCCTCGGCCACGTTGCAAGACATAAGTAGCGAATGTAGCAAGCCAATTAGCAGCGTCAAGTGACGTGCATTCGACGCAGTCAGGGAAAGAGATCCGGGACGACATTGACATGTTGCAAAAGCTGCTATTTGCCAATGAATAAGCCACACACGGGTATCATCCAAACCGGAGTGGGAAGAGTGAAGCATCAGCGGATGCTAAGAGAAGCATACGTTATACTCGCAAGTTTCCGGGATTCGTTTCGAGGAAGTGTATCTCGGGATATCACGAGATTATGAGCGCAAACACATCAATTCATCATAAACCCTCCCCTGAACAGAGGGATAATTCGAAGAAGAGACATCGGAACGACCGTGAAGGTTCTACCAAACGCCATCGACATAAAGAACATCGCGACTCACAGAACCGCGACCAACATCATGGAAGAATCGAATATAGTATAGGTGCTAGCAATGAGCTGACCATTATGGATGATGATGGAGATGAGGCGGAATGGGTGGAGAAAGATAAATCTGAAGATGGCGCAAAGGTGCGCATTGTGTTCAGTCATGTTGAGGTATACTCATATTTCGATCCTGGGGAATGGAGGTTCTAGCTACAGACATACCCACGGGCGAAACTTTCGAGCTTGCGTTGCACGCGACGGAACCCACAACTGCAAAACTACCTCCTTCATTACCCACTGCATCCCCTCTAAAACGAGACGAATGGATGCTACTGGAGGAAGCTCCTTCCCACTTTCTGTCGGGTACCGCTCCCGTATCAAGTCGTTTTCCGGGGAATGAGTCTCTGACAGAGGACTATGGAGAGGCTACGACTGACCTGCGTACCACGACTGGAGCAGTCGATTTCTTCAGCACACTAGGAATTGAACATAAAAAGAAGCAACCTGACCGTCCGGACCCAGACAAGGTGCGCGGCATCTGCTGAATCAGGCTAACTCACTAACTGTACGCACCAGCCCATCATCAGCTCCAAGGAGCTTAATGTTCAATTGAAAGAAGGGAAAATTCTAGAAGAGTATGACACCCCTGTGAAACCTAAAGTTGCTCCAGGAAGTGCTGGACATCAGTGGCGTATGAAGAAACTTCAGAGAACTTATGAAACTGCACAAGAGGAAGGTCGCCCGGTTGAAGTCGTCGCGCTGGAGCGGTATGATAGCCAGGAAGACTTCGAAGAAGCCAAAGAGGAGAAGAGGTTCCTTGATGAGCGGGAGCAGCGACGAGATACCAAAGGGAATTCTTCTAGTGGAGATCCGCGGCGCCTTCGAAGAGATGACACGAATGTGTCGTCAGGAGAAACGAAATATATTTTCGCAGAGCTTTCTGGCTCAGAGAGCAGACCCCCAAGCCGCGCTTCATTCCGTCGCCCAGGGGTTGGGACAGACTCACCGCCATCCACCCCTCGAGCACGCCTCAGCACACCCAGTACTCCCGCTCCACCTCCAAATATGCGCGTCGATCTCCTTCGGCGGCAGTCCTCTTTGTCACGTAGCGGAGCAGCATCACCGGTCCCCAGTGTACTACCTCCGACGCCTACCACCATACCGTCCACAAAGCGTGCGCTATCACCCTCCAGCCTAAATAAACTTCAAGCCCGCGTGCTGAAAGCCAAGTTGATGAACGCATCTAATGCTACACAACTCGAAAAAGAGTTCGAAGCCGAGCGAGAGCGAGCAGCATCAGTGGGATCAGGTGGCATTATTAACACTGAAGGAACTAAAATCGAAATGGTTCCGACTCTCGATGGTCGCGGCCGAGTCTTTGATGTCGGTACCGGAAAAGAGGATGGAAAGCCACTGCCTGGGAATAGGCGCAAGAAAGAAATGGAAATGGTAATTCATGGGTTGATTCCATGCGATACGACTCGTTGACATGACGCACAGATCGAAACGCGAGATCCCAAGACTGGTGCGTTAGTCAGGTACAATGCTGATGATGACAGCACCACTCTTGGAGAGATGCTTCGACAGGAACGTTTCAGCGCCGGGATGTCTGATCAGAAGAATATGGATGCTGAATACGCTCGTGCGATCGCAACGGATGGCCACTTCGAAGTAAGCCTACAGCTGCTCGCACGAGTTATCCTCACTAATGCTTAGCAACTGATCAGAATGACCTTGACTATATGGATGATAACGCTGATCGTTTAGGGAGGAAGAAGATGAGAACGGATGCGATGAAACGCCAGTTTGCGATCCACGGTGTGTGAACTTATCAGTCATGTCAAAAATTTGAAGTTACGGTTTTTGTGTTGGTTTAGACTACGCGAAGACGCGTAAGGTGCTGGCAACCTGTCCATTTTGCTACGGGGAAGATGACTCTCCTCCAAAAGCCCCCGTAATTGCAATGGGAACAAAGGCCTATTTATCCTGCACTCTTTATGAGGAACTGGTTGATGGCCATTGCTTGATTGTGCCAATACAGCACCATCTCACAATGCTGGAAGCCGATGACGACGTCTGGGATGAAGTCAAAGTGACAAGCACAGTTTACCGCGAAAGCTTTTTTCTGACCACATCGGCTCCATCAGAACTTCATGAAATGTCTCATCCGGATGGCTGCTGACAACGAGAGTGGCTACATTTTTTACGAAACCGTGATCAATCTCAAATGGCAAAAGCACACGGTGATCGATTGTGTTCCTGTTCCGATGGAGCATTTTGACGACTTGCCTGCGTACTTCAGGGTGAGTGGTTCACGCAAGGCGCGAGTGCTTCAACGTTAACTCCCGCTAGGAATCGATCTTGGCCTCGGAAGCCGAATGGTCGCAACACAAAAAGTTGATTGACTTCTCGGAACGACCTGGGGGTTTCCGTAGAGCAATGGTACCTAACCTCCCTTATTTTATGGTTCAGTGGGACTATAAAGGGGAGAAGGGGTATGGCCATGTGATTGAGGGCGTCGGTGACGCGGCGGGTGTGGGTGATCCGGACGGTGCAGTAGACGAAGGCGAAAAGGGAGGCGGTGAATTCCCAAGGTAAGTGCTTCTGATGGTTTCAAAGTCGTCCCCAACGTTCTACCGTTACAGGCACTTCGCTGCCGAGATCATTGGGAATGTGCTAGATCTAGAACCACGACGGTGGAGACGCCCGCGACGGATGGATCGTGCCACAAATCATGGAAGAACGTCATCTTTTAGGGCTCACTATGGGAAGTATGATTGGACTGGAATGATTGGGAGGTGAATGGCTTGCACTCATCCTGATTTCTGTACCTTAACGTGTATTATTATGGCATTACTGTACATGCATCTTTTGCCAGTCCCTCATTAAAGAGAAGAGGTCGGCTAGTGGATTCGTACCGTGGTACAGAAATGATTCGGATGAGGGAATTACTGACTCGGTTCTGCCGTTCTGGAACCAATCACTATGTCATATTGTACGTCAGTCGAGCGTGGGAGACGTTAAAGGACTCCATGAACGGATATACATGAATGCTGTTGCGTAAGTTAACATGGCTAGTCATCAATACCGACGCATGACATACGTAATTCCCGCTACTCCGTAGCGGGTCTTGAAAGCAAATTCCAACACTGAAATTTAAAACGAAGTCCTCTTTGCTCCAGCCAAGGTCCCCTTTCCTTGCTTCCGATCTTCCTCTCGTGATAGATTCAATTGGGACTGTATGTACAATCCCACCTCGAGCCAGAGCCAATTTGGAATTCAGAAGCGTAGCGCTTGGAATGCTGAGCTTCATTGCGTCCATCTGTTACATGGATTTTCAGTATATTCCGAAAGATGGCAGCAGGCCGGTACGCATATAGTGAGCCAGGGCCACAGGTGGAACGGAACATGAGTTCGTTGGAGGCTTCGGTTCGAGCCAGCCTGTCATCTCCCCAACATGTAATTTGAGGAAGCGAATCAGACTGGTGCCGTAGATCAACAGAATGCGCCAAATTATGCTATTAGACAGCCCTGTCAATACCAATCTGTACCCCCTCATCGTCTAGAACAATACATTGTGACAGTCGAGCAGCGGAAGAAGATCGAGAAACGGAGTTACCGTTCCGAGACAAGCAAATCATTGCCATCGTCAACCTGTTCGCTGAGAGGGCGGCTCAAATCTAATTGTGTACCATCCTCATTACCCACGCTGAGATTCAGCAGTCTGAGGGGCTGAGATGCACTTTTCGTGAGTATCTTTATTCGAGCGATGATTATACGTCGCTCACAGACGAAGTTATCTTTAGTTGCGTCGCCATCAGATCTAAGGCCTTCCCAGCCCCAACATCCTAGCGCTCGTGTCAATGAATATCTTCATACTACACAATCTATGCGTACTTTTTGGAACCACAATATATGCTTTGGCCCATTTTCACCCGAGACACAGAGATGCAGGCGTTGCTCAATCGGAACTGACATGCATCGAGGATTGCCTGGGGTCGCTTTGTGTCTCATTTTCATGAGCTCCAATGTCCGAAACTTCTCAAGTTTTCTCGGGTCAACTGGTATCTTTGGCTTATTAGTAAGGATGGGTTTGGGTGAAGCTTTCGTTGAGAACGCCGTGGTTGGAAAGTTTTTGGCGAGAAGAGCTTTTGCTTTGGTGTTCTTGGCCTCCTTTGATTCAACGCAGGGATTTTTACAGTTATGGGAATCAATATGGCGATGTCTTCCGAGTTATTCCAAACATGGTTCCATTAGCATGATTCCATTCTGTGGCTTGCTATAACTTGCTTACATTGCACAAAATTCACCTCCACATTGAGGACATAGGTCATCTTTGATGCCTCCTTGGGTAGAGGATAGTTGAGACAAGGCTGAGGACAGTGCTAGTTTTGAGCAGTCTGCCATTTCACACTGAGCGCGTCTTTCCCATGACGATGCTTCTTTCGGCTCATCGCGTTTAGATGCGACGCATTCGTGCCGATTGAGCCCAATATGTTCACCACAGAAAAAGGCGAAACATCCTTGGCATTTGATTGGTAATAAATCGCAGATGTTGCACGAGGTGACACTGCAATGCTCTCCAATGTTGAGGTCCATCTTGTGCGTGGGAATAGACATTGTCCCACGATGAGCTTGTTGTTTGGTACCCCACAGAAACTGTCCGTCTCGGTGACGTATGTAGATGATATCCAAGACGAAATCGTAAGGCTCGGAAGAGACGTCTCAGAAGCCTTGTCTGTTGGCGATCAACGAATAGGTGTAATATTTCAGCCACGATCCTCGATTATTAGTGCGCAGGTC
>WNFI01163207.1_pt1 | contig 10979 bp, 9 predicted proteins | sample 5400471 | NCBI WGS metagenome assembly WNFI01 (sample SAMN13153348, study PRJNA577476) | soil metagenome | isolation source: 100 cm saprolite on Douglas fir-dominated hillslope | place: USA:California | collected 2013-09-17 | reverse complement strand
CCGAACTTGCGTTGCCGCCAGTTGAGACAGAGAGGCCCCTGGATCAGCAGCAGCTCGTCGTCCGCTCCCCACTGGCCGAGCGCCGCGTTGCGGCCGCAGTCGTTCGCCTTGCGCTGCCCCGGTCGGCCGCGCGCGAAGTAGATCGAGTTGATCTTGCTCGTCTGCGTGTCACTCGGGGCCGACGGCATGGTCATGTCGCACCGGCAACCGGTGCGCACCAGCACCTCGATCTCGTTGTCTACGCCACAGCATCGGCCGTCGGGCCGCGAGTTGTCGAGCGCCCAGTTGCCGTGAATGAAGCAATACACGATCTGGTTCGTCTCCGGCTCTCGGCGCAAGAATCCGTGGCGCTCGTGCAGGACTGTCTTGAACTGATTCAGTGTCCTTTCCAGGTTCCCCGCCGTGTCGTTGTCGTGGTGAAGGTGAAGCTCCACATCGCCGATGCCGGCCCCGCAGATCGTCCTGAGCTGATCGAGCAGCTCCGGGTCGTACTCTTCGGCCGGATAGAAAAACGAGTGCACCGGATGCCGCCCGTCGCTGTCGCGATGCCGCCGCGCCGCCGGGGGAAAATGCTCGACCCAGCGCTGCACCCGGGCACGGGCACGCTCGCGGGTTGCGCCGTATCCGTACGGCTCGTAGTGATCGGCAAAACAGAAATAGACGTCTACCGCTCCCGGCCGCTCGCGCAACCGGTATTCGAGACGGTCCCGAATGTAGGTCCCCAGCCAGAGATGCATGTTACGGGCGCGCAGCATGGCCCATAAAGCGCTCGCGCCCAGCAGCGCTCCGCCCGTGACTATTTCGGCAAACACATCCACTTCGACATGCAATCGAAAACCTTAGCCAGTCGCGAGGAGAAATAAGGCTGGACTACCCATTCCGGCAGAACCTGATCTCACCGGAGTCCAGGTGATGCGGACGTTTCAGCCGGTTTTTTGCCGACGATTGGCCGCCGAGTCCGGCCGAGGCTCCATGCCCTGGTTTTTGGCGATGTCCCGCAGGTACATCTCGATTGCGGCGAGACTCTTGCCTATGGATTCGAGCGCGGGCGACAGTTCCTCGATCTTTCTGACTCGGGCGGCAATTGTGACCAGCGTCTGAGTCTGCTCGCGCAACATCGCGCTTACCCCTCCCTCGGCGGCGCCGCGTGTCGCCTTCCCACGGCGTTTATCGATGCGCTCGGCGTAGGGCGACCACTGCAGCTCCTTCGCGGCCATCTCCACGACCTCTGGCGTGATCTTGTGCAAATTGTCGGCATAGGCGCACGTCAGCGCCGTATCACACAGTGTATTGGTCAGCCGCGGGACGCCTCCCGCGTACTTGTAGATGACGGGCAGCGTCTCCGGTGGGAACAGCGTCCTGTCCTTCACCCCGACGATGCCCAGCCGGTGATGGATGTAATGACCATGTTCCTGCTCGCTCAGCGCGCGAATGTTATATCGCAGCTTTACTCGCTGCAGCAACTGCTCCATTTCGGGTTGGTCGAGAATCTCGTTCAACTGTGGCTGGCCGACGAGAATGACGTGCAGAATTTTCTCCTTGCGCGTCTCCAATCCCGCGAGCATGCAGATCTCCTCCAGCACCTTCATGCTCAGATTGTGCGCATCGTCCACAATCAGGACGATCTGCTTGTTCTGCAGAAACTGCGCGATGAGGAAGGTATTGAGCATGTCGAGCAGTTCGACCTTCTTCGCATTGAATGGATTCAGGCCGAACTCCACCAGCACGGCTTGCAGAAACTCCACCTCGTCGAGTTGGGTCTGGAAAACCTTGGCGACAACCACGTTATCGTCCAACTCCGACAGGAGTTTCTGAATCAGCGTCGTCTTTCCGCAGCCGATCTCCCCGGTGATCACCACGAAACCCTCACGATTCCACACGGTGTAATCCATGTAGGCTTTGGCTCGGCTGTGGGGCTCGCTCATGAACAGAAAACCGCTGTCCGGGGTGAGCCGGAACGGTTGTGCTTTGAGGCCAAAATGCTCTAGATACATGATGTTACCGCCTGGGTTGAATCACATAGAGCGGCCCGCTACTGTAGCTCAAAAACACGGTCGCACGCCAGTCCAAAAAATTTGCCTGCGACGCGGTGCTCGAACGTTCCAAGCGTCCGACTCCAAGCAAGAGATTCACGTTGCGATTCACTCCGAAATTCAACGTCACATTGGTGTTGCGCTCCGTGTCCAACTGATCGAAGTCCAGGAACTTGCGCGTAAGATACTCCGTGTAGGCAATGATCTGGGTAGCGCCGGTGAGGCGCCACGTCCAGGCGAAACTTCCGAGCCGCAGGTCGTAGTCCAAGTTCTGCACCTGGTAGTCGACATGCCGTGCGAGCGCCCGCAGACTGTAGTCCATGCGCCCGCCTCGGTTCACGTAGGTGAGTTCGCTGAGCCTGCTGTAGTACACGTCCCCGGTAATCACGTCGATCGACGGGGGAAACACTGGAAGCGAGCCGGAGTCCGCCACCGTTACTGCGGTCACCCCTTTCAGCAGATCGCTGGCCGTATCCGAGTACTGGTTCGCAAGCTGGAAACCCAGCGTCGACTGCGAGTTCGGCCGATACGTCATCGTAAGTCGCGCGAGCCGGCCGTTCACCTCCTCCGCTCCGGCACGCGTCAGGCGGCTTGTACCGACGTCGATCCTCACCTGGGTGAGGGACAGACCAGCGTCGTAGCGCAGGAAACGTTCCTCCCGAAGAAAATTGGCGAACGAGACCGGATCCTGGAAAGTTACGCGCGTCGGTTCATATCGGGCACCGAATTCGGAGGAATTCCTGGAATCCAGACGAAGGGTGAAATCCGGACCCGTGCTGAGGGAACTCACCGCTACGCGGTTGCTGGGCACGTCCGGGGTGGTGACATCGAGGCGCACCTCTCGGTAGATCTCCTCCGCTCGCCAGACCAGACGTTGCGGCGATATCGCCCACACCGCGGCCCCGTTCAGGTATACGCCGGTATTTGAGCTGAAGGTATTGTGAAGGTAGTTGCGCCGTTCCAGCTGGGCCAAAAGCCGGGCGTCGAAGTCAACCGTGTTTTGCCGGTATGCGAATCCTGCGATCAGCGACTGGATCCATTCGGGGACCGGATTTGCTGGGACCTGCGTGACGTTGCTCTCGTGCGCGAGGAAATACCCCGCTCCATAGGCAAGCTCTCCTGCAAGAACCCGCGCGTCTCCGAAACCGGCCCAGCACAGCACCGCCAAGCACCATGTTCGACGCCATCGGGGACTTGCCCGACCCGCATCACTCACCCGATTAACCTCGGAAGTTTGGCGGCGAACACGGCCAACAGCGTCCGGACGCGCGAATTCCGACCGCCGGGATCAGCATGATCACCGGGTCCAGGGAATGCGCGGTTCGTCGTTGAAGACCACGCCGAGCAGCTTCTTGTCGCTGATCGCGTTCAGGCAGCGTTCAATCTGAGCGTTGGTGGCCCGTCCGTAACGCGCGACGACCAGCACGTAATCGCACAGCTCCGCGAGAATCCGGGTGTCCGCAATGTCCGACATCGGAGGACCATCCAGGATGATGAAGCGCTCTTGGTAACGCCGGCGAACAGAATCTATCAATCGCTTCATCCTCACCGAAGTAAAATACTCCGCGGGAATGTCGCGTCGTTTTCCCGCCGCAATTGCGCGATAGCGCGCAATCCCCACGGGGCGGATGATCTTGGCGATATCGAGGTCCGGATTTTCAAGGTAGTCAGTCAGTCCCGGAACCGACGCGCTGCCGATCAGGCGGTGCACGTTCGGGCTCTTGAGATTGCAGTCGATCACCAGCGCGGTCTTCCCCGCATCGAACGCAAACGCCGCCGCGAGATTCTGCGTAACGAAGCTGCTGCCGCTCTCCTTGCTCACGGCGGTGACGAGAATCACGCCGTTCTGTCCCTGAGTCTGTTGAATGATCTTCGTCCGCAGCTCGCGGAACACCTGGACCGTGGGGTCCTCGGTGTGTTCCCGCTGAATGATTCCGCGCTGCGCGAGGTCGCCCGGGGTGAGCAGCCGCGACTCGCTCACGCTCATTCGGCCAATCGTCTCGGCCGAGACTGTAGGTCCGACCCGCTCCGCTACCAGCGCGGTGCCTGCCGCGGGCGTTGCGCCTGCGCCCGCACCCGGCACCAGGACCGGCAGATTCGCGCGTTCCTCCCGGGCCCGGTTGAGTGCCTTTTCGATCTTGCTCATCTCATACCGCCGGCATCAGGCGGTGCATCGAAAGTATTGCCGAAACAGCAAGCGTCGCTCCCACGGCCAGCATCAGCAGCACAAGTTCCCAGCGCAGCGCTTTGAGCTCCCCCGGTGACCACAGATGGGGAACAACCGCCGCAACCGGCACTTTGTGAGCCCTCAATATCGCGTTTCCTACACGGATACGCGGGTCGACGTGTAGCCGGGCGAATAGGAGAAGCAAGGGAAGTATTATCCCGAGCACGAGGCCTCCGACAACGAAATGCGCGAACCACAGCCCACTGGCGTGGAGCGGCAGAGTGGCCGGCTCCTGGATTTTGAGTGTCAACCCTTGCCGGTCGCGATCCAGATTCATCGAGACTCGCGCGTTCTCGCGCCGACGCAACAGGTCCTGATAAAGGTCGCGGTTGACCTGGTAGTCGCGCGTCAGCTCAGCCAGGCGTGCATCGCCGCTGTGCAGGCGCTTGCCGCGAGTGACCTCCTCCTGCAGCTGTCGTTGTGCCTCTACGATACGCGCCTTCAACGCGTCAACCGTGACCTGGTTCTGTGACAGCTCGCGGCGCAATTGCTGGTAAACCGGATTGTTCAGGACTGTTTCGTCCGGCTCGATGCGACCCGAACGCTTCGTCTGTTCACGGCGTTCGCGCTGGACGTTTATGCCGTTGGTAAGATCCTGGATCTGCTGCTTCACCTGGATAATGTCCGGGTGCGTGTCATGGTAGCTGAGTCGCAAGGTATCGAGCTTCGACTGCAGCTCGCCGATACGTGCCCGGTATTGGCCTTCTCGAGTGACTGCAGCGCTCACTTCCGCTTCGCCGAATACCTGCCGCTCGAGCGAGCCCGCCTTGATCTCCGCCTCCCGCAGTTCCTGGGTCGTGCGCTCGATACGGGTATGGAGCTCGTTCATCCGCGTACTCAGCTCAGCGTCGCTGCCCCCGCGCGTTTCCAGGTTCGACGAACGCAGGTCCTTGAGCTGTTCCTCGGCGCTGGTCAGCTTGTCGAGGTAATCCTGCGTTTGCTTCTCGATGAAATCGAATGCGGCACGACTTTCGGCAGCCTTCGCGGCGATGCTTTCCTGCATATAAAGTTCGGCGAGCTTTTCGGTCACGCGAAATGCCCGCTTCGGATCGATGTCGCGGTACTCAATCCTCAGAATGTTTTTCCCGACGGTGGAGATCACCATTCGCTTTTTGATACCCTCGATAATGAGCTCCTGCTCCTCTGCGGTTGGCTGAGTGCTCAACCATCCGCCGTATTCGAGAACGGGATCCATGATCTTGCGTCCGAAGATCACTTCGCGCGCGTTCTTGCTGCGGTCGGTAACTTCGGTCGCGACAGCGGCACCCTGCATCAGGGGCATGATGATGTTCTTTTCCTCGACGAGGATACTGGTCGACGCGGTATAGCCTTTGGGCCACAGCCACCCTGCGGTCAGCATCGCCGCGTTTACGACGACGAACAATCCCACGACCAGTCGGCGCGAGTGGAATGTTTCATTGATAAGCGCCTTTGCGATCTGTTCTGGATACATCTGCATCGTTTTCATCCCTCAATGGATATTCCCGCGGCAAATAGCCGGGCTAGAACAGGCGCTCGGGAACCGTGATTACATCACCTGGTCTGAGCAGCAGATTGGTGTCAAGCTCACCCTTTTTCAGTATGGCGCCGAGTTCGATTTCGAACGCCTGCGTCTTGCCCTTGACCTTGCGATAAAGCTTGGTGCTGTTGGGCGACGCGAAATCATTCACGCCGCCGGCCTCGAGCACCGCATCGAGCACCGTCATTCCTTGGCGATGGGGCATGGATCGCGGCGTACGCACAGCACCGGTGACGCGCACGCGCGTCAGGAACTCGGTCGACCGCAGCTCCGTTACGATGACAACCACATTGGGGTCGCGAATGTACTCAGAAAGTCGTTTCTTTATGATTTCAGCGACGTGGTTCGGCACGTTACCGCCCGCCTCGACATCACCGATGATCGGCACGGTGATCTTTCCATCCGGCCGCACGGGCATCGCCACCGAAAGGTCCGGGTTGCGCCATACGGTCACTTGCACTCGGTCGTCGACCCCGATCCGGTATTCCCCCTCGACGGGCGGTTGACCTGCGCCGGCGGATCCCGGCGCCTCGCCTGGACCGAGCGGGTCCACGGTCGAGCAGCCGACTACAACCAGTACCATTACAAGAACGCCGATCCGTCGCAATCCATTCATCACGCCCCCTTCGTGCCACCTATTTGCGGCCGTGAAATCACCGGCCCCACGCGCCACGGGGAAACCCTTGATCACAGTCGGGGCATGCCGCGCATCGTGGAGCCGTTCAAACAGAACACACCACACTTTACCGCAAAAAAATCGATTGGCTGGCATCTTATCGGTCGGGAAGCGGAAAATTTGCAATAATTACACGAGGCGAGACATTCTTCGTGTCCGGTCCCGACGATCCGCGCCATGCATGACTATTCGAACTGCTACGCTACCCTCGGGGTGACTCCCGATACCGACTGGGTAACCCTGCGCGCTCGCTACAAGCGCCTCATGGGCCAATGGCACCCGGACCGGTTCTCCGCTGATGCCCCCGGCAAGGCCATCGCCGAGGAACGCAGCAAGCAGATCACGCTTGCCTACAAGGCCCTCGAAAAATACCGGCGCGACCATGGCGCGCTTCCGCCGATTGAGTTTGCGGCCGCGGATGCACATCGCCCCGAGGCAGATCCGGAGTTCCGTCGCGCGAGTTTCTGGGATCGCGCCGAGACCGGTACGGCGGGCGGAATTGTTCGGGACCGCACGAACCAGAAACCGGGAAGCCGGTTTCGTGTGGCCATTGTTCTTTTCTCCCTCCTCGTGGCACTCTACCTTGCCTTTCCTCCCGGTGACGTCACAGCGCCCCACGACGCGGTAGACGGAGCACAGGCCGAAAGCACCGCGACCCAAGCGCCGCCGTTCGCGGAAAATCCTCGAGAGTCCGGCGGCGTTTCCGTCGGCTTGACGCTGGGCGAGGTCTACGCGATTCAAGGCGTCCCGACCTTCACCGAGGGCGATACCTGGCATTACGGCCGGTCGCAAATCCATTTTGCACAGGGGAAAGTGATTTCCTGGATCGAGCACCGCGAAAGTCCTCTGCGAATTGCGCGTGACCGATCCTTTCAACTGCGCGAAAGACGTTTTGACGTCGGATCGACCAAGGACGAAGTGCGGGCAATCCAAGGTGCGCCCGTAACTGAGACCGAAACGGTCTGGGACTATGTCCCATCGCGAGTCTATTTCGAACAAAGCCGTGTGGTTCGCTGGGTGGAATCGCCCATGCAGCCCTTGCACGTACCACGCTAGCCGGGAGCTTCCGGGGGCTGCCGACATACGCGACCGCACGCTCAGCGTGCGCCCTTGCCAAACAGGACCACTTGGGCGGTTTGAAAGAGAATCACCAAGTCGAGAAACAAGGAGTGGTTCTTTACGTAGTAGAGATCGAATTGCAACTTCTGCACCGCGTCGTCCACCGACGCGCCGTAGGGATAGCGGATCTGCGCCCATCCCGTAATACCCGGCTTCACGGCGTGCCTGCTCGCATAGAAGGGCACTTTCCGGCTGAGTTCATTCACGAACGGCGGCCGCTCGCCGTCTTTCTCTGCGTCGACGCGCATGCTGCGAAACTTCACGATCTCGAACACTTGTCCGCACTCGCCTACCCGCTTCTGGCGATACAGAATCGGCCGGCCGGTTTCCAGCCAGACCGCCAAGGTTGCCAGCAGCATCACCGGCAGGGTGGCGATCAGCACCACCCCACCGACCCAAATATCGAATACCCGCTTCAAGATCTGCTGACAACCACCCCTGCAAAACCCTATGGAATACACCATCCAGCTCGGGTTCAGCGACTTCAGCTGAACATGGCCGCTCTCCCGTTCGAAGAAAGTCGGCAGATCCACGATGCCGATCCCCTCAAGTTTGCACTCGAGAAGCTCCGACATCGACAAATGTCCATTGCGCCTGTCTCTCACGCCGACCACAATCTCGTCAACGCGGTGCTGTTGGACTAGAGTGCGCAGCGATTTGCAGTCGCCCAGCACCTTGGATTTGTCCGGGTGTGGTTCGCCGTCGCCGCACTGTACGAAGCCGACGAGATTAAAACCCGCGCTCGGGCCGAGCCGGGTCAGCAAGGCCTCCACCTCGGCCGCGCGGGATCCGCTGCCGATTACGAGGATCCGGCGCTTCAACGCATCGTGACCGACAATTCGGAAGAACAGCGCACGCGCCGACACCACGAAGATGAACGAGAACAGCAGGGTGAGGGCCATGATGCCGCGACCCAAGGTGCTTTCCGGTATGGCGTAAAACACGATCGCCATCGCCACAGCTACTATTGGGAAGCTCGCAAGGAAGCGTACCTGGTACTCGCGATCCTCCTTGTGCAACTCCGACCCGTAGAGGCCGAACGCCGTCATGACGCTCAACATGACCAGCGCGTACAACAACGCACGCGGAAATAGCCACAAGGCCTCACCGGCGGTGGATTGCAGGTGGAAGTGAATGTCGAGGAAGCGGAGGGTCCCGGCGAGGTAGACCGCGCCCACGTGGATCGCCGCTTCCGCAAGCATGAGCAGCAGCAGCGGCAGCGATACGGAGTGCCCGAAAATACGAACGCTCACTACCCCTCCCTACTTTTACTAACTTACAATCCTTTTCCAGCAAATCTACCACCCGCTGCCGTATCTGTTTATGAACCGATCCTATAGCCCGTTTGGATCAGTTGCTCTTGTGCCCTTCTAACGGCTTTACTTGTGCCCTTCTAACGGCTTTACGGGGGTATGTATGCTAGGCGATCCAGTGCTACTCCGCAACAGATCGCGCCCCGGCCTGAAAAGGTTGCGGCCTCCGGCGAGACGCCGATCCTGTGCTCCCCTTGACAGCACACATGAGAACGTCCACTCCAATTCCAAGTGCAGGGATCATGCCAAGTTCGATTTTTCGATGATCATAATAATGTCGGGCGCTCGCGAGCGATGTACGGTAGCACACATAAGCAGATGTTTTATATAACATTCAATTAGTTATGAGCGTCTCCGAGTGTCTGGCACAACGGTCGGGCGGCGAAGCGGATAAGGAGCCGCAAGCCGAATCGCCGGCCGCGCCCCACTCGCCCGGATTCGTTGTCGTTTCTTCGGCAATGAGTGGAACCACCGACGGGCTGGCGCGCCATGGCGAAGTGGGTGTCGTAATCCTCGACGCCCTGGCCCGCCGGGTGCAATTCCGCCTTCCACCCGTTCGGAAGTTGACGACGGCGGTGAAGCGCATGCCCGAGTTCGAGCGCTGCGTCGACCGCATCTGGCGGCTGATCGGACGACGTGCGGGAGACGGTGCTGCACGAGAACGCCCGAGGAAACGGCCGAGGTTAAACTGAGGGATGCGCCGCAGTTGCACAGAGGTCGAGTGGTTCGAGGATTACCGCGTCGGCGACGAGTTTGCCGGCGAACCGGTGTATTTCTCCGAGCGGGAGATCGTCGATTTCGCCCGCAGGTACGATCCCCAGCCGTTTCATATCGACCCGGCCGCCGCGGGCGCGTCGCCTTTCGGTGGTTTGATCGCCTCGGGCATTCATTCGTTCGCCGCCCTGTGGGGCGGCATGATGCGCGCGGGCTTTCTCAACGGCCGCGGTATCGGCGCCCCGGGAATCGAGATCCAGTGGCTGAAACCCGTACGCCCCGGTGATACGCTCACGCTGCTCGCCCGCGTCGTCGAAACGAGGGTCTCCCGGTCGCGGCCGGACCGCGGCTTCGTTGCGTTTCAGGCCAGCGTCACCAATCAGAAAGGCGAGAAAGTCATGACGCTCTCCTTCAAGGAGATGATCCTCACGAGTCCGAAGGAGCGGCCGCAGAACGGCCGCAAATACCGAAAGGCGAAATGACCACGCCCGCAAGCACTATCCGGCTTCACCGGGTGCTCCGCGCGACGCCCGAAAGAATCTATCGCGCCTTCCTCGACGCCGACGCGATGGTCAAATGGCTCCCGCCCAACGGGTTCACCGTGCTGCTGGCGAAGCTCGTGGAAGCCGAGATCCCGAGGTAGCGGAGCGACGACGACGGAGGAGCTCATGCGCACGGCACGAAGGACGTTTCTCGGCGCGCTCGCCGCGGCCGCCGCGGCGGGCTCCGTCCGAGCCGAGGACTGCGGCCCGAAGGCGCAGCGCGTCAAGGGCCCGCGCGTCTGGCTCGACCTGGACCAGTCCGAGCTCGACGATGCCTACGACCAGTCGGTCTACGCGCCGAACTCGAGGCAGATCGGCGCGCGCAACGCGACCAACAGCGAACTCGCGCGTCAGCGCCTCGGCCCGCCGCGCCGCGTGGCGTACGGTACTAGCGAGATCGAGAAGCTCGACATCTACCTCGCCAGGGCGGCGAACGCGCCGATCAACGTCTTCATCCACGGCGGCGCGTGGCTGGGCCGGACCGCGAGGGACTTCGGCTACCCGGCGGAGATGTTCGTCGGCGCGGGCGCGCACTTCGTCGTGCCCGATTTCGTCAAGGTCACGGACGCCGGCGGCAGCCTCTTCCCCATGGTCGAGCAGGTGCGGCGCGCGGTCGCGTGGACGTACCGCAACGCGGCGAGCTTCGGCGGCGACGCGAGCCGCCTCTACGTCTCGGGCCGCTCCTCGGGATCGCACCTGGGCGGCGTCGTCGCGATCACCGACTGGAAGAAGGACCACGGCCTCCCGGCCGACACGGTGAAGGGCTACGTGCTCTCGAGCGGCATGTACGACCTGCGCGCCCCGCGACTGTCCAAGCGCGGCAACTACGTCAAGTT
>WNFI01035336.1_pt2 | contig 10979 bp, 10 predicted proteins | sample 5400471 | NCBI WGS metagenome assembly WNFI01 (sample SAMN13153348, study PRJNA577476) | soil metagenome | isolation source: 100 cm saprolite on Douglas fir-dominated hillslope | place: USA:California | collected 2013-09-17 | reverse complement strand
TGGGTAGGAATGATGACCGATACTCGCACGCAGATTCCCTCATCACCACCACGGGGACGCGGGGCGCCGCCGTGCCAGCAACGCGTCGATGCCCCAGGCTCGACCTGCGCGTCCCACCGCGAGTCCGAGCGATGCGAGCACCGGAACCAGTAGTTCCCAAATCCATGACGTACCCCATTCCGAGAGCCAAAGGCTAGCGAGGAAGAGGAATGCGACAAAGGCGGCTGGACGCGTAAGTAGACCAATGACCAGCAGGATTCCCAGCGAGATCTCCGTCGCCGCCTGCATGGGAGCCACCATGGCCGCATGGCTTGCCATCAATCCGATAACCCACTTCCATGCCGCCGGTGAGTGGCTCGCCTTGATGTAGTAATTGATCACCCCCGCGTAGCCCGCCGGGGTGTAGGCGCCCTTCCCCAGATTCTCGAAGAAGACCCACACGAACATCGCACCGATTGTCATGCGAACCAATGCCAGGCCGTTTGCCGCATCGGGTTGGCCGGCGAAGCTGACTGTCGCATTTTGTGCTTGAGTTGCGTTTGTCGTCATTCTAAACCTCTGCGCAATAGATTCCACCCGTGACTACGGGCGCAATCTTAAACTATCGGACCCGTCTGTGCCAGATGGATGCGCACGGGATAAGTAAGTTATGGCCAGGCTCAGCCGTAGAACGATTATGAAAACGTACACGTCTCGGGTGCGCACTGCTCGACAAATCATGTCATTTTGAGTTGATCATCATCAGCACCGGAGCGTGGGTGGAGTTGCCACTGATTTCGGCAGAGACGACCGCATCCTGCTGGTAATGAAATCCCTCTGAGTTGAGGACCGCGAAAAACCAAATGTATGCGTCGGCCCGGCCGGGGAGGTGAAACCCGGTGCAGCTTACTTTACAATCCGCACCACCGTACTACCCAGTGTCCGCTCATCTCCAGCCAAATACACCCAAAAAAGTCTGATAAAGATCCTTTTTTTGGTCTTGACAAGGGTGCGGCCGATGTGCATAATCCTGTCCTCTTTCGTCCCCGGAGGAGTCCTTCGGTCTTCTTTGTGTTCTCTTATAACCGTGCTAAGGAGTTAATATGCCAAAGCTAAGGATTATTCCCAGCGTCCTTTCAGTGGCTTCGGGCGCACGAAAAGTGCGCATGCGCACGCTCATACTTACTCTCCTCATGGTTATGTCGGTCGGCGTTTTGATGGCAGAACTGGGTTCTAACATCCCTACGGATGACCAGTTAAATATGGTACGGGTGCAAGAAGGGGGAGCAGGTGGGGCGGGCGTCTTCGACATCGCGACACCGCCGCCGGGGACTGTGTTGCAGCCTGTGCAGCGCGTTCCGCGCGATAGGTTCGGTGTCGTCGGTGCTTTTCCGCTGACGCTACAGGACCTCGACGGGCTTACCTATCCTGATGCCACTCTTCAAGAACGTCAGATGATGCTGGAAGGAATGACATTCTTCACCACAGCACACACCTTCGCTGAAGGCGCTGGGCCGATGGACAACCAGCCGTTCTGCCTGGGTTGTCATATGAGTACGGCTGAGGCCATCTCAGGCGCCGGGCTAGTGAACCCGAGCTCTTGCGTAGCTGGATCAACGTGCGTATCGATCGTTTCGCGTGCGGCACGTGCGACGCCGACTAACTTCAAGTTTACGTCGCTGGATCCAAGTACCGGTGGAGGCCGGCCGGCCGGGACATTGCTTGCCGATGGGAGCCCAAATCCTGGCGACAACTTGGACGCCGTCAATGGTCCTGGACGGACAGCGGCTTTTACGACCTTCGGCGACTTTAATCCCAATCACGCGGATGCGGCTAACAACCCCACCGGGATCGGCTTCTTCGATCCTCTGGACGGGATGGCCACGAATATTGTGACGGGCCTCAAGTCGCAACCTTTCGGCGGGTTCGTCCAGCACACGCGGCCCCCTGGTCCCGATTGCATAGCGAAACCGATTGCACCGGTCCAGTTCGATGCAAACCTGCAGGGTACTCGAGATCCAGTGACAGGACTCGACTCGATAACTGGTTTCCGGCGAACCGTGGGGGAGCGCGCTGGACCACCTTATATTGGCCGTGGGCTGATGGAGGCCATTCCAACAGCCGATATCCTCGCTAATGCCGGCGCAACGCAAGGCGATGGCATCTCCGGCAAGGCGAACATGATCCCCCGAAACTTGGCTGTCCACAAGGACGCTGGCGGAAACTTGACCTCAGTGACCGGGTTTGTGGGTGGAGTGGGCCGCTTCGGGTTGCGCGCAAACGGGGTAGAGATTCTGCAGTTCATTATCGGGGGCTTGCAAGGGGAACTCGGGTTCACCAGTCTCATCAACCCCAACGAAATCAACTTCCCAACCCTGTTCCCCGCCAGCGGAGCTACTGCGGAACCAGCGGCCTGCCGGGCTGGCCAGGCTAACGGGATAGAGGTGCATCTCTCCACTCCCTTCAGTGAGAGGAACTTTATTCGCAACACAGCTCCACCGGAGTTTGGGGACACTCTGTTGAAATTGCTCAACTCAAGCAATCCCGCAATACCCCGCAACGGCGAGAGCGACGCAGGTAAGCCCATCAGGCGATGATGGCCGCGACCTGCATGCCATCAACCAGGCGGATCGCAAGTTGAACTGTGTCGGCTGTCATACGCCGATCCAAAGGACAGGGCAGTCCCCGGCAAACGTGGGAGCTGAGCATCTCAGCTTCGTTTGGGCTCCCATCTTCTCTGATCTGCTCCTCCACAAGATGCCTGCCATTGATGCGGAGCGCATTTCGCAAAGGCCGCGGGATCCCCTGCTCGTTGCCCGCCTCTCAACTAATCGAGGAGAGGACTTTGCCCAAAATGGCCTTGGTCAAGTGTTCATGACGTACGATCTACCGCGCAATCTGGCCGATGACTCGTTCTCGAATCAGAAGGCTTCCGCCGAAGGCCGGGAGTTTCGCACGGCACCGCTCATGGGCCTGGGGAGGATGGGCCCGCCGTTCCTGCATGACGCTCGCGTGTACCTTAGTCAGCTTACAGTGCTCACCACGCCTGCCGGCACAGTTACGACAAATAGCGAAACAACCAATGCGCCGCTCGTCGTGCGCACGCTGGACGATGCCATCCGCGCCGCGATCGAGCTTCATGATCTACCAGCTCCGGATGACGGCAACACCTCCGTAGTTTCAGGCGGTGGATGTCCGATACCGTCCACTAGCAATGTGTCTTACGGCTCATCGCCAGCGGACGTAATCTGCCCGGCGTACGGCAGCGCGGTTTCGATGACCAATCGCAGCGACTCCCGGGAGGTCATCCGGCGATTCCGAGCGTTGAGTCGGGAGCAGCAGCAGGCGGTGATCGAATTCCTGAAACAACTCTGAGGGCTCGTGGGAGGTCGCTCGTAACGCGAACTCGCTTAGGAACGATCCTGGTTCCAGGGCGCGATGTGGTCATGCGCTTCCCCATTTTGGTGTTGGAGCGCTGGCGCGAAGACTAATACTTTTGGCCCTTCCAAGTCCCCGGAGGGTTACCTCGATGATCTCTTTCTAGGACCGTCCTTAAGGAGGCGCTATGCAAAGCCAAAGGATTTTTCCGAGGGCCCTTTCAGCATGTAGGGGCGCAAGAAGAGTGTGTCCAGCGCGGGTCGCGACTGTGCTGACGGTGGCGCTCATCGTAGCTGGCGCGACCGCCGCTGTCGGGCTTTCGATCTTCCGCCCGTTCGAGGATGACTCGGGAGACATACAGAGCGCCCCGTCTAACTTAATGATTTCGACCGCCGGCGGCGCAATTGTCCCAGTGAGCGCCCCACTCGATGATACCAACAAGTTCTTCGATCCCGGCTTCGGAACAAACGGTCAGGCATGTGTGACTTGCCACCAGCCGAGCCTGGGCTTTACGATCAACGTACGTAGCATCCAAGCTGCTTTCAGTGCCACTGGCCTTACGGGCCCGCTCTTCCAGCTAAACGACACCGCCAATAACCCGAACGGCTCCGTCAGCGCTGGCAACTTTAGCCTCTTCATGGATACGGGAGTCACCCGTATTGGCAGGACTTTGCCGGCAAGTTCCGACTTCACCGTCGCGCCGCAAGACACTTCGAAGTTTGGACCATTGCCGCTATCGGCGGACCCACAGCAGCCTGGGCACACCACGCTGTCGGTGTTCCGCCGCCCGCTCGTCAATACCAACGTGCATCTCGACAGCTCCGTCCTCTGGGACGGTCGGGCCAATATCGGAAACATGCGAGCCCAGGTCATCGGGGCAGCTAAGACACTCCTCCTGGCCCCCAGCCCGCCCTCTCGACCTGCGGCGCCGGTCTGCTCGACGCCGACGGCGCTACGGGCGGCGTATTTAACTTGCAGGCTCTTGCCCTGGGACCGAACGTGCCATGTAACACACCCAGTGCCGCTAATTTGCTTCAGAATTCCTGCACGACGAACGTCCCCGGATATTCGATCTTCGACGCTTGGTCGAACCTGCCCAGCTCAACCGGGAAAAACGCGGGCCGGGGAGTGCTCGCTCACGGCCAAGAGATATTCAACACTGCCAATCTCACCATTCCTGCGGGCGGGATCCCCGGGCTTTCCCAAACCGCCGGAACCGTCATACATTGCACCACTTGTCACGCGAAGGGCGACGTGGGCAACAACCCTGACGCAATGTTCTTCGTCAGGATCGGCACCGACTCAGTTAAGATCCTGACTGCCCTCGGATCGCCGGTTGCGGGCCTCTTGGCTCGCGCTCAAAACCTGCCGGACTACTGCCTGCGGCCGACGAGTGATCCTACTCCCTTCAGCACGGCGGCGTGTGGTACCCACCCAGGCGACGTTGAAACCACCGACCCTGGGCGGGCGATGGTCACCGGTCATATTGCCGACGTGGGCAAGTTCAAGCCGCCGATCCTTCGCGGCCTTACGGTGCGGTCGCCGTACTTCCATGCCGGTTTGGCCGACGGAATCGATGCTTTGGTTGACTTTTATAACGCTAGATTCAGCATCGGTTTGACAGCGAACGAACACAGAGATCTCGTTTCGTTTCTGGAGGCACAATAGACAGGTGGTGGGGTAGTTTTTTCCAAACGCCGGGGGGCAGCGCGGGAGGGCGGCCGCAAACGCCTCAATACGAAACACGCCAGCGAATCCGTCCGCCAGCATCCGTGTTCAGCGAACGACTGCCATGTGCAACGATGCGCTATCATCGTCCTGGCTCTGGCGACTGGTGAGATTCGTGTGCTCGTTGTCCTCGTGAACGAGGATCTGGACCGAGCGTGGAACATAGCCGATGTCACTGAGCGCGCCGAGGAATTCAGCGACGTCTACGGTATTCCCTGCCTGCAGGTACCGCGCATGGGCGACAATGGCCTTCGAGTCGCGATCAACGCCTACGCTATCCAGCCACCTGAGCTGGCCGCTCTGTGCCCTGGACTTGAGGAACGCGATCCGCTCGTGGGCCGACCGTTGGCACATCCCGCAGCAAAGATGCTCGACTTTGGCTGCAAGCCGGAAGTGCTCGATCCCGCTGAGTTCCATGCGTCCAGCGACCAGGCCCTTGTCACGAAGCGCTTTGTCGAGCGCTACGAAATCGAGCTTGTCGGCATCGCTTACCACCAGCTCAAGCGAGTTTCCGTAATCCGGGAGGGGAGTGGTGGTTTGATCAGCTTGCGCGCGCGTGAGCAGTTGCTTGGGACCGCTGGCGTTCACCGCATCAATGCCGGGCAGCGCTGCAAGTGCCTGGCGGGCGTCGCTCAGGCACTCCGAGCAGCACAAATGGTTGATCCACACGGTTAAGCGCGCCCCTTTGCCGGCGTTTGCGCTGCTAGCAGTTTCGTGATGCCAGAGTTGCGGATTCTTATAGTAGTCGAAAACAAAGCAGCCGGCAGTAATTATGATAACCAGCATGACGATCTGCCTGGCAGTGGCAAAATTCATGACGAGGCTCCTGATCTACAGATTCGTTCGGTTCACAAAAGTCATGGCATAAAGCAGGGTATAGACCGTCAGCGCCGATATGATGAGCGACGCTACGAGCACACCGGCGAACCTGAAGGTGGTTCGCCCCTCGCGCCCAGCCTTGCGCTGGAACCGCTCGACAATGGAAAACTCGCTGCTGATCTTGTTCGAAAATATAACAGCGAGCGTCCCGGCGATCGGGTAAATGTGCGGAATCTCGTCCCAGCCGAAGTTGACCAGCATCAGCTTGGCTAGCACCCAGAGCATCATGGAGGCCCATATTCGGGTAAAAATTCCCATCATCAACATAAAGCCGCTCAGCACCTCGGCCAGCGCAAAAGCAACAATCCAGTTTTCCCTGTGGAACGCGGGGTTCGTGCCCATGGAGAAAAAGCCGATCATCGGATCATCCATTACCGATGGGAAGTTATCGGCTACTCCGGCGGTCAGGTGATAGTTATAAATTTTGAACCAGCCCAGGGTGAAGAACCCGAAACCGAGTATCAAGCGAACCCATTTGACCTGCGCCTGGCTCATCTCCGTGATGGCGAGTTTGTGAGATTGCCACGGCGCCGTGACGTACATCACCGCTACAGTGACGACCGGAATGGCATCGGCGGCCACTAGCCAGCCCCACCGCCAAAGGTAAATCCACGTGGCAATGACCAGCGCGCCAGCGAGAGGTAACGCGGTCTGGGTTAAAATAAGGATGGCCAGAAAAACCTGGAAAAACTTGAAGAAAGTCGCGGAAGTCGGCTCCAGCGGATAGCTGGGCATTACCAGCGAGTCGTTCGTCGCCGAATACATGAGCACAAGCGCAGGGCTGCGCAGAAACAGCACTACCGCCCACTCGCCGACGGCATGGAACCAGCGCAAGCGTACCGGCTCATCGGTAAGAAAGTTTGCGAGGTGATTCAGGCCCCGCTGCACGGGACCCCGCAGCCCAGCCAACACCCGGTGTTGTACAAAGACGTCCAGGTCGTGGCGGAAGAAGAAGAGAATCAGGAAGGCCAGCAGAACGAGGAAGCAGATCGTAGCAATATGCATCATGTCGGGCTGGAGGCCCAGGAAAGCCCCAGGGTAGCGCCCGAAGTATGCCTCGTTTAGGGGAAACTTGAGATCGTGCCGGACGAACCGCTCATGCGCAAAAACCACAGCGGGAAGCAGCGCAAGTACCGCCATCGACATCAAGAGGAGCCTGCTCTGCCGCATCCAACCTCCAATTGCTCGTGGGCTTTACGTCATTGGAAGGTCAGGACCATTCCGAGGAGTACTCGAGTGCTCGGGCCAGAGCTGCGGGATTAGGGATCATAATTTTCTTGTCTTTGCCCAGCTCAATCAGGCCGTCGGCTTCGTACTGACGCAACAGCCGGCTCACAACATCGCGATTTGAACCGACCATGGCAGCCAGATCTTGAACGCCAAGCTTCAGGCTGATCACGCAGGTCCCGTCCGCGGCCACCTGACCATACTTTTCAGTCAACTGATGCAACGCTGCCAGCAGCCGGTACGGAACTTCCTTGGAAGACATTTCAAGCATACTGCCGCTTGTCTTCCGAAGGCGCTCGCATAGGGACTCCATCAGCTTCCAAAGGATCTCAGGGCGGCTCGTAACGAAGGTCCGGAAGTCGTTGCGTGAGATCGAGGCCATCTCGGTCGGCTCGCACGTGGTGACGGTCGCAGAACGCGGATGCCCGTCGAGCATGGCCAGCTCCCCAAAAATCTCGGCCGGACCAAGGATGTCCAGAATCTTTTCGGCGCCCTCCTCGGAAGCTCCAGTGACCTTCACCGAGCCCTTGAGCACCATGTAAAGAGAATCCGACGGCTCGCCTTGAAAAAACACAGTAGCATCCGTCTCGTACTTCTTATAAGTGATCATCTTGGCGATCTGCTCGACATCGCCAGGGTTCAGCTTGGAGAAAATCGAGACCCGCGAAGTGGCGGCGAGTGCCTTTTGAAACTGAAGCTGCTCTGAACTGGTGGGATTGAAGATGAGGTAGGGCCCGCCCTTGACTCCGAACTCGACGCGGTCGTTGTAGTTCAGCTTGTGTCGCTCGATTTTCGCGCCGTTGACGTACGTGCCCTGTTTGCCGCCCCCGTCAACAATGACGTAGTCGGTATCTTCCGCTTGGATCACCGCGTGATCGCCCGAGACGCGCGCATCAGTAATCACCAGGTCCTTGTCGCTATTGCGGCCGATCGTGAAAGGCACATGGTCGAGCGCAATTTTGCGCTGCTCCGCGCCGTTCACGAACACCAGCTCCGGACGGGGAACTGGAGATGGCTTGACTGAGGAAACCGGTGTGGCAGACATGCTGGCCCCCCACGAAGCCGGACCCGGCAGTGTACCGTTGCCCGCGAAATAGAGCGGTTTCAGGAGCGTAACCACAAGGTGGCTTCTAAAAAGTCTGTGTAATTCTACAGCAAACGCGTGTGAAGTCAAGAATCGCTTCCGGCTTCCGGTCCTTGGCCACCTCTTCCCGCTGCCCGGAGAGCACAACAGCCGTCCTATCCACGCAGCGCCACACTCTGTCACCGGGGCGCGACCGTGGCGACGGTGTCCTGGAGTTTGCTCATCGCGGGTGCCCTTGTCTTTCCGTCGCTGATAACCGGTATAGGAACGATCCTTGCATTCGACAGAGCCGAGCGCGTGGAATTCTGCGCCTCGTGTCATCTGACGATGAAATCATTTGTTGACGATATGAGAGACCCCAAGACCAATAATCTGGCTGCGCTGCATTTCAAAAATCGTGACATTCCGGACAATCTATGCTATAAGCCCGGGTCTTGATGCGCGTGACCGGCTTTGATGCCGGGACAAGCCGCCGATAATGCTTTTGAGCGGTGCCAACTGCAATAAAAACATGGAAACGAAGAAGCGGATTCTGATTTTGGGCGGAGGATTTGCCGGGGTCTACGCGGCCAGGCACCTGGAAAGGTCTCTTCGGCCTGATGAAGCTTCGATTTCTCTGGTCAACCAGGAAAATTATTGGGTTTACCAGCCGCTATTGCCGGAAGTGATCTCCGGTCTGGTCGGTTTAACCGATGTCGTGTCCCCGATTCGCCAGTTATGTCCGCGGACCCAACTCGTGATGCGCGAGGTTCAGAAAATCGACCTCGCAGACAAAATTGTTACCGTGAGTCCGGGCTTCCGGCCTCGGGCGCTTGAGCTGCCCTTTGACTACCTCGTAATCGCGCTGGGAAGTATCAGCGATTTCTGCGGGACGCCGGGAATGGTGGAGCACGTGAAGCCATTCCGCACACTCGCCGATGCCGTAAGTCTGCGCAATCACCTGATTCACACGCTGGAAGAAGCGGAGATTGAGGCTGATGCGGAGCTCCGCCGCAAGTTGTTGACGTTCGTGGTTGCGGGCGGAGGGTTCTCAGGCGTCGAAGTTGCCGCTGAAATGAGCGACTTTGTCGATAAGGTGCAACGGAACTTCCCGAGGGTTCGAAACGAACAGGCGCGTTGCGTACTGGTTCATGCGGGCGACCGAATTCTGCCGGAGATGTCCGAGAGCCTCGCCCTTTTTGCCCACAAACTGCTTGCCAAACGAGGTATCGAAATCCGGCTGAAGGACCGCTTGGTTGGCGCCACCTCCGAAAAGGCGCTTCTGCGGTCAGGCCTCGCGATCCCAACGAAGACGATTGTTTCGAGCGTTCCGTCCGCTACTCCCATGGTGCTCCAGAAACTTGATTGCGAGAAGGAAGGCGGGCGCCTGAAGGCCAATGCAAACCTGGAGCTTGTTGGCTATGAGGGTTGCGTGTGGGTGCTGGGCGACTGTGCCTCGATCAAGACCGTGTCCGGACAACGGACGCCACCCACAGCTCAACATGCAATTCGCGAGGCGACAACTGCGGCAAAGAACATCGCCGCGGCAATTCGGGGAGGACCGAGTTCACGGTTTGATTTTGAAGGGCTCGGCAAGCTTGGCTCGCTGGGCCACTATTCGGCTGTCGCTGAAATTCTGGGCGTCCGTATCTCGGGCTTTCCGGCCTGGGTCCTGTGGCGAGCCATCTATTTGGCAAAGCTTCCAGGCCTGCGCCAAAAGATCCGAATTGCTCTGGATTGGTTTTTTGTTTTGCTGTTTCCGCCCGATTTTGTGCAATTGAGGGTTGTGCGCGAAGCCGGTATCGCGCGACAGCATTTTGAAGCGGGAGAGGTGGTTTTCTTCCAGGGGGATTTGGGAGATAACGTCTACGTGATCCAAAGCGGAGAATGCGACATCCTTCGGGAAGCGAACGGCCAGCAGAGTCACATCGCGACGCTGGGTCCCGGCGATTATTTTGGGGAAATGGCTTTGCTCAACGACGTGACGCGGAACGCGACTGTTCGGGCGCACACGACCATGGATGTGTTGGTCGTGTCCAAGAGTGACTTTGAAACGCTCAAGACCAGCGTCCCCGCGTTCGGCGATGTATTCCGTAAGCTAGCGAAGGATCGCTCTGCCGCGAATATGTAGACCATCAGAAAGACTCTTCGAGGGCGTGAATATATATGTTCCCGGCGGCTCTCGTTTGGGTCACACTGATTGCGCTCGGCGCCGGGAGTTTCGTTGCGATCTGGATCGTGGGCTCAAAAATTGAGGGCGAAGCCTCCTTTGTTGCTTTCGCCTAAAAGGATGCGAACGCCCTGTGGCAGATCTTGTTGAATACGGGTAACAAGTACCCACGCTACAACGACTCGCATGCGCGTGAATCTTGAAGCCGTGGATCTGGGCCCCGATGGCGTGAAGCAGCTACGAAAGAGCCTGCTGGATTGCCTTTTGCAGTGCCATCACACCCGCTGCTACGTCCGCGCCGAGGTGCACGCGTAGGGCGCGGCGGTTCCGGTCGGCCAGCACTTGGAAATCACCTCGCGCCTGCGCCGCCTTCACAATGCCGAATGTATACTTCTGATCTGGAATGGGCAGATCGGAGGCGTCATCGCAAGTTATTTGCAGGAAAACGCCCGAGTTCGGCCCGCCCTTGTATGCCTGGCCAGTTGAGTGCAGGAACCGCGGACCGAAACCGAGGCAGGTGGCGACCCGCTTTTTGTCGCGAACCGCGTGTCGGAT
>WNFI01008298.1_pt1 | contig 10979 bp, 14 predicted proteins | sample 5400471 | NCBI WGS metagenome assembly WNFI01 (sample SAMN13153348, study PRJNA577476) | soil metagenome | isolation source: 100 cm saprolite on Douglas fir-dominated hillslope | place: USA:California | collected 2013-09-17 | reverse complement strand
TTCACAATCTGCACATTGTGGACAACAATTTTGAGATTTATAATATAATGCATTTTAATTATTTTTACAGAAAATGTCACTACACAAGACATGCCAACATTTCATTTGGTGGGCATGTGATGTGCCAACTTGTTGGTGTTGTTGGACTTCAAACATCTCACATGATTTTGTGCCAACATTTCATTCAGTGGGCATGTGATGCACCAACTTGTTGGTGTTGTTGGACTTCAAACATCTCATGTGATTTTGTGTGATTTTGAAAGGACTGTGGCTAGCATTCATGCCAGCTATGGCTATGGCTTTAGCTGAGTTTTAGCCAGAGCTGCCACAACACTATGCCAAAGACACCTGGGAATGCCTCCACTCCAATTACCAGCCACAAAACTCTGCAAGGGCAGTGGCAGTAAAAGGGAAAATCATGACCTATTGCTGCATGACAGATATGAACATGGCCAAGTGGCTTACTGACATGCAATGACTATATACCACACTCTGTGGCATTGAGGTCGAACAAATGACTGACCATGAGTTTGCCCTGGCTATACCGGATCTTATGCCACAGGACAATGTCTGGACAAGCTTTGTCTCAGGGCTCCAGGACAAACTTCATGATGCCAACAGTTGGAAAGCCCCATTCCACTTGGTGACACTTATCTCATGCATATGAGATGAGTACTGGTGCTGACACAAAGACAATGACAAGAATCAGTCATCAGTCTTCACAGCACAGTTTGACACCCTGAACAAGTCATCCAGCTATAAAAGAGGGAGGACAGATGAAATCATCGCAATGGCATCCACCTCAATGAAAAGACAATGCATGTCAGACCTGGACAGGCCCAGGCCATGATGTGCAAACCCTCACTGTGTGAGGAAATCTGGGCATGACATGGCTGACTGCATTGTGTACACTGGCACCAAGCAGGGACAGTACCTGGACTGGTGGTGGGGACCTTGGAACATCCATCTCCCTGAATCACAGTGGATAGCAGCAACAAATGTACCGCCCAGAGATTGTTCAACTGCCCAACTTCCACTGGCTACACAAATGCAAGTTGACAACTCCACCAACAGGTCCACAACTTGGACTGTCAAATCAAGTGACCCCAGTCCAGACATTGGTGCCACCTTGATCTCAAGCTTAGACGTAAACTTCCATGCATGGTCCACCCTGGCTGATGATGACCACATGCACACCACCATGAATGCCCTTGACCCTAACTTACCTTGCAATGACACATGCCACCATGACACAGGTGCAAACCACCATGTCTTCCACAACTGAAATGCCTTTGAGACTTACAAACTGACCACCCCTGTCACCATGTGGGGCTTCAGTCACAATCTTTCAATGATTGCGACAGGCTGTGGGACTGTACAGCTTGAGAGCCATCATGGTAGCCAAGTCCACTGCATTGTGCTACAAAACATACTACATGTACCCATGGCATGCATGAACCTTGTCAGCAGTATCCAGTTAGACAAGGCAGGTGTCATGTCCACCCTTGGCAACAGCTTAATTTCACTAATGGTGAACAGGAAAACTATTGTTGAGGGGAGGATCATCAATGACATGTACCACCTTGACCTCAAAATTGTACCACCCAACACCATCCCGCTAGCATCATGACTCTCCACTCCCAGCCTAATCTCAAGGGTTGAGTCACAAGCAGCCATGCTGGATTTTTGCACCACCTAATGGGGCACATAGGTGTTAAAGGACTCCACTCTGCCATCCATGGGGTGGTGCACAATAACTGCTCTTACCCACCTTGCGAAGTTTGTGCCTGAGCAAATATCCACTGCTTGCTGTTCCTGCAGCATACCACAAGCCACACCATGTGTCTTTTACAATGTGTCCACTGTGACATATGCAGACCACTCCCAGCATCCTACAGAAACTTCTCATATTTCATATTATTCATCAATTGCTTCTCTCGATTTACATCCCATTTTCTCATGAAATCATGCAATGAAGCCCTGCAACTCTTTGTCAAGTACTAAGCAGTGGCTGAAAACTTCTGCAAGGAGAGAATTGCTATCCTCCATGTTGACAATGTGCCCAAGCTCATCCAAGGCCAAATGGAAGCATATTGCAAAACAAGTGGTATCACATACAAAAAAACTGTACCAGATTTGCCACCCCAAAACAGAGTAGCGGAATGTGTGAACCACACAATTTGCAGTATGGCCCATGTGATGCTAATAGACACAGATCTTTGTGACTACTTCTGGCCATTTGCCATCCTCACTGCTGCTCATACAAAACAGAGAACACCCAATGCCTCACTGCCACCAAACACCATGCCTTTCCAACTATGGTTCCACTACTGAGCTGACATCTCCCATCTCCAGCTGTTCAGATCATGCTGCATTGCACAAGTAATCTCCAATAACCTATCCAAATTTGACACATGCAGTGAGTCTGGCAGATTTCTCAGATATGCCAAAGGTGTGAAGGGCTACCTAATATGGGTACCTAACCAAAATAACAATGGTGGCACTGTAAAAGTCAGGTGAGACATCATCTTCCATGACATTCCCCCCATTACCACCTCACTGCCCATACCAAAACTGTACATGCCACTCTGGGATGCCATTGACTTCCTGGACCACATCACCATATCCAACAACATAAATGTGTACATGCATGCCTGGCCAACCACCTTGAGCATGCCACTAATTTAGGAACCGTCACACAGTCATGAAAAGTTCAACCATGAACAAGCTGGGAGCCCTCCCAATGGGATGAGCCACCCCCACATACCATACCTGTGAGTACCTAGCTTGGCCAGACCAAGCTAAGACTCACAACATCCTCCCACAGCCTCAGCTCCACTGAGACTGGGAAGGACAGGGGGCTGACACCAAGCCACACCCAGACAGTACCCCTGCACACTAGAAAACTGCCCACACCATACTCTGACTACATGCCATCAGACACCATCATAGACATGTTACTACACCTTGAAAACAAAGAGCTGTCATTGCCACTGCCAAACACACATGCTCAGAGTGGCAACTGTGCCAGGTGTGAGGAGCATGACACTGAGATTATTGTGAACTTTGCATCAGATGATGAATGAGACCCACCAACCTTGCAGCATGCAAAGCAATCCAAGTACTGGAACAAGTGGCTAGCAGCCATGCATGAAGAACTCAAAGCTCTAAAAGCCAAATATGTCTATGAAGAGGTCGAAGAACTACCACCCAGAAGAAAAGCAGTGCAGTGCAAGTGGTCCTGCACATTAAATGGGACAAGGATGGGCAGATCTCCCACTTCAAAGGGTGCCTGGTGGCAAAAGGCTTCACACAGATACCCAGGCAAGACTACACCTTTACCTTTGCACCAGTTGCCCACTGGGATTCAATCCATTCCATATTATGCATTGCCACCTTAAATGACCTTGAACTGTGCCACATCAACATCAAGAATGCCTATCTAAATGCTCCCCTCAAAGAAGAAATCTACATGGATGTGCCCAAGGAGTGTGGTGCTAGGTACTGGTGGCTCTGAAAGGGGCTCTATGGACTATGACAGGCAGGCAGGCAATGGTACATCCACCTCCATGAGACATACCTGTCTCTTGGATTCTCCAGATGCAAATCAGATTGGAGCATGTATACCAGGCAGTCAGTGTCACTGCCGCTTCAAAGTGTCAGTGCTTAGACTAGGTTTGAGCTGTCCTCTTTGGGAGTCAGGCCCTCCCAGGTAGCAATATGCAGAGTAGAGGTTCCCACCTTGCAAGTACCTTAGCAAGACCCTCTTTGAGTAGAAAGGAACAAGATGGAATTGAGACAGGAGACTCAACTTGCCTGTTCAAGGCAGTTGTGATGCTCCCTATATACCAGTACAAGGAAGACTACACTAGGGGTCTAAGACCAAACCAAGTAGGAGTCTAATAGTCCAGAGCCAAACAGGGGCCTCCACACATCATACCAATACAGTACAATGAACATGAAATGGGGCAGTGATAAGGGGGAAAGAGATGAGTCAGACTACATGTGGCAGCCCCAAAGCTTATTGTACATGGAACAGTAACTGGAAGAACAAATAGAGAATCATAATGGCTGGTTCCAGAACTTACAGGGGCACATCAGTCATTGGATGACCTGGATACCCCAGGCCAGTTACACCACATCCCTCATCAGAGTGGATGTCCTTGTCCATGGACAGATTGGAACCCTCAGTGGACCAAGTTGTTTCTGACCCAGTTTTGTTCCTGCCAGGCCCCAGTTTGTCCCAACTGTAGATGGTGGACATGTCGATCTGCCCATGCTGCTTCCAACCTCCCCCTGCTAAGGCCCTGTTCAGTATGGGCCATTTGATGATCCTGCTCAAGCAGGTTGATTTGAGTGGCCAGTGTTTGGACCTGCTTGTCCATCGCTCAGTAGTGGTCAACCTTGGCCACAAAACCCCAATTGTCACAGGGGAGTTGATTGAAAGCACAGCAGATGGTGGTGAAGGTGGTGCCACTGCCAACCAATGCTGATAGGAACCACCCTGGAAGGGGGCCTGCTAGGTCATCATTATTGTCATAGTATTCTTTGGGGGCAAATAGGTCAGTGATGAGGGGAAAGTCCCCTAGAGCATCCTCTTCAGTGTACCTGGCCACCTTCCCCCTGTCCATTCACTTGATCCATTTTGCTGGGCATCATTGTCCATCCTTGCATGGGAGGTTGAGGTTGATTTCTCCTCAATTTTCTTTGTAGCCTGGTGGGGCTTCAGCAAAGGGTTGCTTTGTGTCAGCCACCCGTGGAGTGGGGTGTGTCTGCTGTAGATCACTGAGGGCCTCTTCGAGTAGCCCTTTTTCCATTGTATGCATGCTGTCTTTTTGTCAACAGGTCTCCACAAGGGAGTCAATGATACCCCTGAGCACTGTGGGGTGGAGGTTTGGGTCGATCTCAGTGATGTTTTGTGCCAATTGAGGGGATATAGCCCCTCCCCATATCTGGGACAAGAGGCTGAGTTGGGAGATGTCCAGTCCCACCAATCGCTGAATCTCTCAGTCAGTGAGTGCAGGGTAGAGTTCATGGAGGGTCTCCGCTCACTGCTCTCTAGTCAGAGAGGGGGGTCTGGTGGACATGGGCAATTTGTTGCTCATGTTGATGGATTGGCTGCTGTCTGACATGATAGAATGCTAGAGAGGAGGTGGATGTTTTTCTTGTGGGAGGTTTGACCCCTTTTATCCTTGAGAGGGTGCTGTCAGTGATAGGCTTTAACGAGGTGTGGGGCATGGACTTGGTTAGCTGGCTCCCAGGTGTTATCTGCTTTGGGGTACCCTTTCCATTTGATGAGGTATTGGAGAGTTCTAGTCCTACTGGAGCACTGGTGATTGATAACTTTTTCAACTTCATATTCTTTTTCTCCTTTGATGAGGTCAGGGGGTGGTCTCAAATAGTTAGGTCCATGTGCAGTCATTTCATGATAGGGCGATAAGAGCAATGTGTGGAAGACGTCATGGATGTTCCAGGCTGCTGGTAGACATAACTGATAAGCAACAGGGGACACTTCTCTTGTGATCTCAAATGGCCCATAATGTTTGGGAGCTAGTTTGGTTGCCTGGTAGGGCAGATGGAGATGAGTCCCTTCTAACCAAACTTGGGTTCCTACTGTAAAAGAGGATGGAATTGCTCCCTGCCCTAGAGACCAGTTGATTGTGATGATTGCCTGGGTCTGTCTTTCTTTCATTGTCCTCAATCGGTTTTGGGCAGTTTGATTCTTTACATCCTCCCCTTCAATCACCATCAGATGGGGTTCCCCTCCCCATAGAATCTGATTGGGTGATGACCCTGTTGTGGTATTCTTTCAGCTATTATGTACAGCAGTGGCAATTGAAAGCCAGCTGGTCCAGTCTTCAGGGGCTGCTGAAGTGACAATGCGAAGGTATTGCTTGATCCATTGGTTCTTCCACTCCAATAACCCATCTGTCTGAGGATGGAAGGCCATCAAGATATTTTGCTGGGCCCCTATTTGAGTGGCTAAGGCCCTACCAAAGTGGGAGGTAAATCGAGGGTCTCTGTCGGTGATGACTAGTGTTGCTATGGCTCGATTTTTTTATTTTATAAAAACAGTGATAACTAGTGAAATAAAATATGTAAAATCATGAAAATAATCATGTATATAGACCTCCCTTGCGGCTATAAGTTTGCTTAAGATGACTTGTTAATCCAAGCAGCCATTCAAGTGTAATTTGACCGGCTACAGTTTAGCTCAGAGCTGGGGCTAAGCTGCAATTTTGCTGGTCTTTTCATCAAATTATGCTTGAATGGTTGCTCGGATCAACAAGTCGTCTTAAGCAATCTTATAGCTGCTAGGGAGGTCTATATACATAATTATTTTCATGATTTTACATATTTTATTTCACTGGCTATCACTGTTTAGCTGGAAATGAGCTGATTGGAGCTACAGCAACACTAGTGATGACCTTCTTGGGGAGACCAAACCATGGGTAGACGTGTTTCAGGTATAGGGCGGCTATCCCTGGTCCTGTGATAGTGATAGAGCAAGGGAGGAATAGGGCTGCTCTCAAACACCCATGATCAACTATGGTGAGAATGGCATCCTTCCCTCTTACATTTGGGAGGCCTGTGATCAGATCCATGGTGATCTGTTGAAAGGGGAGAGAGTCTTCTGATGTGGTAATACAATATAGGGGGACTCTAGGCCAATGTGTAAGGTTCTTGTTTTGCTGACATGTTGCACACCCAGTGATGTAGTCAGTGATCCAGGCTGTCATTCCCTTCCAGACCAGGTGGTTCTGGGCTTGCTGAAGGGTTTCATCTCTCCCAGGGTGTCCTGCTGTGGGGTGATCATGGACCAGGGTCATCAAGTCCCTCTTCCTCATTTTGGAGGGTGTGGTCATCAATATTTGTCCTATGAATTTTGATGGAGGTAAAACAGTCATATCCTGGTTGTCCTTCTTGCCTTGATCCACATTTAGGGGTCAGGATAGGATGTCTGGCCCAGTATTTGTCTTTCCAGGGATGTAGTGGATCTCAAAGTCATATTCCTGTAGATCAGCATGCCATCAGGCTGTTCTCCTATTCAGGTTTTTAGGGGCTTTCCAATATTGCAAGTTGGCATGGTCAGTTAGAATGATAAATGGGAGTTTGGTCCATCCCAGGTAGTGGCACCAGTGGGTAAGGGATTTCATCACAGCTAGCAGCTCTCTCTCATAGATGTCATAGTTCCTTTCTGCTAGGGACAGTGTTATGGAGTAATAGGCCAGAGAATGTAGCTTTGGTTTCGAGTTTTTGAGTGGTGGTGCATTGTCAGCACCTGCCGCTTGCAAGAGTATGGCACCCACACCATATGCAGAAGCATCAGTTTGGAGGTAAAAGTGTTTTGCAAAGTTGGGTTGAAGAAGTACAGGTTTTTGGCACATCAGGGTTTTCAAGGTTTTGAAGGCCTTGAGTTGGGGTTTATCCCAGTGCCACAGGGTCATTTTCTTTGTGAGGTCCAAGAGGGGTCAGGTGATTTTTGAGTAGTTTGGGATGAAATACCAATAATATCCCGTAAACCCCAAGAACTGTCTGACTTCTGTAATGGTAGTCAGTGGGGACTAGTCTGCAACTCCTTGTATCTTTTTCAGGTCCATCTTTAGCATACTTTGTCCCACAATAATGCCCAGATAATTAATTTCTTTCTGTTCAAAGGTGCATTTTTCAGGTTTAAGGTAGAGGTCATGTTTCTCTAGGATATCAAGAATGATGTGGATGTACTCTTTGTGACGCTGTTGGTGCTCTTCTTCCATTTCTCCAGGGTGTCATTTTGTATGAATTGCTAGGTCGTCCATGTAGACCAAGAGCCACCCTTGGGCTACTTGCCTGCAGAATATGGTGTTCATCATCATTTAGAAGGTGGCTGGGGAGTTTGTGAGGCTGAAGAACATAACCGTTGGTTCAAAGAGTCCTTCAGGTGTGAGGAAGGTGGCTTTCCACTCATCTCCTGGTTTGATGCATATGTTGTTATACTCCCATTGGATGTCAAACTTTGTGAATAATGTGCATCCACTTAGACAGTCAATGGTCTGGGGAATGAGAGGGGAGACATTGTGGTTCCTTTTGGTCCATTTGTTGATGGGATGGTAGTCTTGGACAGGGCACAGTTTCCCGTCTTTCCTTTTGACAAAAAAGAAGTTTGTAGCATAGGGGCTCCAGGATTCACAGATCATTCCCCTCTTTAGATGCTCAGCTATGAACTTCTGTGCCTTGGCAATTTTGCTCTGAGTTAGGGGAAGAAGTCATCCTGGTAATGATGTTGGGGCTCCCAGTAATAGTTCAATGGTGTGGTCCCAAATGGTATGATGGGGTAGTCACTGTGACTCTTCTTCACTGAATACCTTTTTATGTTGCTGGTACTCTGATGGGATGCCACCAATTGGCTTTGCAGGGATTGCCTTAGGATAGAAGACCACTCATCCAATAAAGTAATGGTTTGGTCCTCTTTTCCTAGGGATGTTTCTTTGTTGGGGAATGAAATTGGCCCTCTTTGCATTATGGGCATGCAATATTACTGGGAGTTGGGTGTGATCAATCCATCCTCATTTCCAGTCTATCTTTGGTTGCGCAGCTGCAAACCATAGGTACCCTAGAATTGCTTTTTGCTCTCCGAGCTCAGTAAGGTAGAAGCGGAGGTTAGTATAGTTGGTCCCTGTCTGGACTTGTAGGTCAGTATAGTATTTGAGTTCTCCACTCTTGTTCTCCATTCTGTCAACGTTGAGGAGCTTCCTGGGCTCATCCATCTGTTTGATAGGGAGCCACAACCAATTCACATAGGTTAGATTCATAAAGTTTTTGATAGCACCAAAATTGACTAGTGCTGTAGCCTCAGCTCTTTTTGCAATGGAGTGGATGAAAAATTGAAGTGTCATAGATTTTCTCATGGACAAGTACACATCTCCACTATTACTCTGCCTAATCAGTGCCAATCTAACTAGGCAGTGGGAAAATCCTCATCTATCCCCATTTCTTTTGCTAGTGCATTCCACTATTAAGTTGTCTTCTTCAAAATCAAGAAGGTTGATATTGGCTTGCCTTTTCTTCCTGGGGCAGTTTCTGGTGAAGTGGCCCATCTGGCTGCATTCAAAGCATGCCCCTCTTGGTCCAGCAGCAGGAGCCCTATTTGGAGGTCAGTAGCTTCATGATCCTCCTAGTTCATTGAGTGTGGCAACACATCCTTGGTATCCTTGGTATCCTCTATTTCCTCTTGGGCAGTTTGCCTGTGCTCGATTGATATCCATGGGCACAGGGGCATTGTTCATCTGCCAAGGGGCATTGGATGAGTTCCATTGCCTTTGTTGGGGATGGCCTTGTCCTCTCTGATCATCATAGCAGTTTGGTCCAAAGTAAAAGGGGCAGGGTCAGTTGGCATTCTGGAAGGGATTTTGTGGGAGGTGCTCCCTCCACCTGACAATGTTGTCAATCATTTGCTTGGATTGGACTGCTTCGACTGCTCACTGTTTCAGATCTTGATATGTGGGAGGCACCCCTCCTCTCATTACCTCCTCTAGGATGTTTCACAGGAGGCTATAAAGGAATAGCTGGCAAGTTTCTGGATTACCAGCCAGGTAACCTGCTTGTCAGGCCAGCTCCTCAAACTTTGAGGTATACTCATCAATTAATGGGAGCTTGAGTTGCAGTTTTTCAAGCTCATTTCTGGCCCAGTTTTCTTTTGTCAAGTCTTGGAACCTTTCTTGGAAGGCATTGAGGAAGTGATCCCATATGATGGGACCATCATCATACACAGGGTCAAGGGTGTCCAGGAACTTGCCAAAGTCCCTGACCCATCCTGCTACTTGTTCCCCTTTTATATATGTCAGGGCAAACATTGCTTGAGTAATGTGAGATTGGTAGCTGGGGCATGCCCAGTTTAAATGAAAGTAGAGCTTTAGTTCATCCAGGAAGTTGTCTGCCAGGGCTCTGTTGCCATGGAATGTGCTTGGGGGTGAGCCAATTGGCCTGCTGTCTTGGTTCGCTACAGGTGGCTGTCCAGCTCCTGCTGCTCCTCCTACAGGGGATCCTCCTCCTCCTCCTCCTGGAGGTCCTCCTCCTCCTGGGGGTCCTCCTCCTCCTGAGGGATCTCCTCCTCCTGGGGGTCCTCCTCCTCCTCCAGAGGGTGGTTAATATGGTGGGTTGTACTTTTTCATTGCCTTTCCGAAGGCCTTTTTGATGCATTCTTCCTGAGTGGGGGCTGTAACTGTAAACCCCACTGTTTCTGCAGGTGCCATGGTGGTTGTGTTCATAGTTGGTATGTCAAGGACAAATGCTGCTCGAGGGGGTAATAACATGTTTGGTGCGAGGGGGCTTTCCCTAATGCTTTGGTCAATCACTTTCTGTAATGATTTGTCAATGTCATCTTCTGTGTTGGGGAGGCTTCTTCCTTTTCCCTTACTGGTATTGCATTTTATGTCATAGTTGTGGATAGACATTGTCAGGTTGCCTAGATGAGGCTCTTTCGGGTTTGTCAACTGATGCCACACACTATTGTGCAGTGTTATAGGTATTGCTCCTCCTATTCTAATAGGGCTATACATGGAAAAGAACTGGAGTTTCTTGTCAGCAGGGTTCTTTGGGTTGGCAGCATCAAGAGTAAAGATGCATCTGTTGGGTCTGCTCTGTAGTAGCTTCTCCTGTGTAAGGGGCTTGCTTTGGCTGCTGTCCATCTTTTTAACAAAGTTGAGTCTAATGTTACCACTGCTTCCATCAGGAAAAAATAATTCGGCTGTAGAAAGGGGAGTATTATGTAACTATCGTGCATTTATGTAGACTATGTAGCAGCTGTAGAATTAAACATGTTTACATAGTGTCCATAGACACACTAAAAGTGATTGTGCTTACATAGACACACTAAAAGTGCTCGTGCTTATGTAGACATGATTTTAATATTGTGCCTCTATGTAGACAACTGAAAAGTGAATGTGCTTACCTAGACATACTAAAATTGTCACAGCTATGTAATTAGTTTACATCTATAT
>WNFI01119592.1_pt3 | contig 10981 bp, 11 predicted proteins | sample 5400471 | NCBI WGS metagenome assembly WNFI01 (sample SAMN13153348, study PRJNA577476) | soil metagenome | isolation source: 100 cm saprolite on Douglas fir-dominated hillslope | place: USA:California | collected 2013-09-17 | reverse complement strand
CGTCAAGGCCTACCACCGGCCCAAGATCATGGGCGCCCACCGTTCCCTGATCTGGATCGACTCCGCCGGCGCCGAGGTTCGCGAGATGCGCACCGGCAATGGCTCGATCTACAACCTCAACCACGTCAACATCTGTCGCGGCCTGGTGCGGATGCTCAGCGAGCGCACCGATCCCAGCATGAACATCGCCCTGATCGGGATGTATCGCGAGCAGCTGCGGCGCTACGGCGGCTGGAAGCAGTGGACAACGCGAGATTTCCGCGCCGACACCGTCGACGCCTTCGAGGGCGCCGAGGCCGACATCGTGATCGTCGACCTGGTGCGCAGCAACCCCCGAGGCATGGTCGGCTTCCTAGAGGTGCACAACCGGATCAACGTCGCGATGTCACGGGCCAAGGTGCTTTTGATCGTCGTCGGCGACAGCCAGACGGTGCGCAGCAACCGCGTCCTGCGCCAGGTCTACGAGGGATTCAGGCGGAGTGGCGCGATCATCCCCTGGCATCGCCTGCCCGGAGTCGGCAAGGGCAACCGTCGCCGCCGCGGCGGCCGCCAGCGGCCAGCCGGCCAGCAGCAGGTCCGGCCCCAAGTGCTGCAGACGGCCGAGGTTGCCGAGATCGAGGCCGCCGCCGACGATGCGGCCCCCCGGCGGCTGCCGCGGCTGCGCGACTGGCAGCCCGGCGACGCCCTCCCCGAGGCAGTGCCGCCCGTCGATGGAGCTCCGCACGGAGCCGTTGGCACGCCCGCGCCGCAGGTGGCGCCGGCAGAAACACCGAGTCGCAGGCGGCGGCGCCGGCGGCGCCGGCCACGGCGCCGAAGCGCGACGTCGGAAGGCCAGCTCGAGGGCTCCACGGGCGACGGGCCGAACGCCCCCGAGGGCCAGCCGCCGTCAGATCCGACCGGGACGAACGCTTCCGGCTAGACCAGAAGAGGGCTCCTCGCGGAGCCCTCTTCGAAGGTAAAGAGTTAGCGGTAGGTACGCCCGGCTTGGCGGCTGAAGCAGTCGCTGCAGTACACCGGTCGACCAGAAGTCGTCTGGGATGGTACCTGCGTCGGCTGCCCGCAGTTGCTGGACACAACGTCGTACATCTGGCGAGTTCCGGTGGGCGCCCCACCAGCGCGAGTGCCGCGCCTGATGGCGCGACAGTCGGGGCAGCGGCCGGGCTCGTTGGCCAGGCCTTTGGATGCATAAAACTCCTCGGGGGCACTTCGAGGAAAAAGTGTAGAGAAATTCTGCCCGAGCTGCTACGCCCTGAAACGACGATCTTGTGACTAGCCTGCGATGTTCTTCAGGGCCTCCCAACGGCTGAGACCGCTCAAGCGGTCGCCGGTGCGATTCACGTATGCCGCGACCTCGGCCGGGTCGCTCCAGGCATACGCCCGCAGTGACCAACCGATCGCCTTACGGATAAAGAAGTCGTGGTCGCCGAGGTTTGGCTCGATGCAAGCGTAGAGAAGGTCCACGTCGGTGCGGTCGTGAGCCACGACCTGGCAGATGATCGAGGTGCGTCGGAGCCACATGTCGGCAGCGGAGCACCAGCCCAGCAACAAGGGGCGTAGGACGGCGGGGTGCGACAGGAGCATGGGGCCGATGCGGCGAACCGCAACCTCGTCGACGTAGTCCCACCAGGCGCCCGTTGTGATCAGCTCACGGTAGAGCGGCAACGACGCGGGCACCTGGAAGCGCCGGTATGCCACGTTCCCGGTGAGGGCAATGGCGCAATAGCGCTCCTCCCTGTACCCGGCGTTGCGCCAGAGCTCGAGCACGGTGGCACGCCAGGCGCCAACCGACGGTAGCGGATTGGCGGGAAAGACCTCACGGCAGACCTCCTTCACCCCCGCGCTGGCGACGCCACGGTATGGCATCGCGGACGTCATGTCCGCGCCCGAACTCGAAAACGTCCTTGTCGAGGCCGCCGGCAGGCGTGTCACCATCAAGCTGAACAAGCCCGACCAGCGCAACCCGCTCGGTGGTGGGATGCTGCGCGACCTGCTCGCCGCATTCGCCTGGGCGCGGGAGACATCCGAGGCGCGTGTCGTTGTCCTCACGGGTGCCGGCGACAAGGCCTTCTGCGCCGGCGCCGACCTGAGCTCCTTTGAGGCCGAGCAAAGTGAGGTCGAGCGGCACCTGGGCCGCCACATGTTCGTCGAGCTCTTCGTCCTGATGGAGGAGCTTGGCAAGCCGATTGTGGGACGGATCAACGGGCACGCCCTGGCGGGCGGGCTGGGGCTGGCGTCGAGCTGCGACATCCTGGTCGCGGCCAACCACGCCACCTTCGGTACCCCGGAGATCAATGTCGGCGTTTGGGCGATGATGATCCAGGCGGTGCTGGCTCGGAATGTCGGCCGCAAGCGGCTGCTCGAGATGCTCCTGCTCGGCGATCGCTTCGACGCCGCCGAGGCGCACCGGATTGGGCTGGTGAACCACGTCGTACCCGCGGCCGACCTCGACGCAACGGTGGACGGGATCGTGGCGAAACTGGAGAAGAAGTCGCCAATCATCATGCGCCTGGGCCGCGACGCCTTCTACCGCACGCAGGACATGGAGTTCCGGGCCGCGCTGGAGTACCTCCAGGCGCAGCTATCGCTGGTGACACTCACCGAGGACACGCGCGAAGGTGTGATGGCGTTCTTCGAGAAGCGGGAGCCGGAGTTCAAAGGCCGTTGAGCATCAGCCCCGGCGGCAAGCGGGTCGGCTTCACCGAGGTCGGGCCTCGGGACGGCTTCCAGAACTGGCATGAGCCCGTGCCCACACGGGTGAAGCTGGCGCTGATCGATGACGCCCTGGCGGCCGGTGTTCCGCGGGTTGAGGTCACCTCGATGGTGTCACCCAGGTGGGTGCCGCAGCTCGCCGACGCCGAGGCCGTGCTGACCGAGCTCTCGGCCCGCGGTAGGGGCACGATGGCCCGGCTGCGGGTCCTGGTGCCCAACCTCAAGGGCCTGGAACGTGCCCTGGCCTTCGGCGCCGATGGACTACGGAACGTGCTCGTGAACGTCGGCGTAACCGACGGCTTCAACCAGCACAACCTCAACCGCACCGTAGCCGAGACCATCGCCGACATCGGGGCGGTGGTCGACGCCGCCGCGCCCGCCGGCCTCCGCGTGGACGCCTCGATCAGCGTTGCCTGGGGTTGCCCCTACGACGGTCCAGTGAGTCCCGAGCAGGCGATCGAGGTCGCCGCCAGGGTGGTCGAGCTTGGCGTCGCCGAACTGTCGTTCGGAGACACCATCGGGGTCGCCGCGCCGGCGGGGGTCGCCGCACTCTCAGAGCTGGCGTTGGAGCGATTCCCGGCCGTCGACGTAGCAATGCACTTCCACGACACCCGAGGCCTGGGTGTGGCCAACGCCGAGGCCGCGCTGGAGGCCGGCATCCGCCACCTCGAGGGGTCGATCGGCGGCATCGGGGGCTGCCCATTCGCGCCCAACTCAACTGGAAACGTCTGCTCTGAGGACATGCTGGCGATGGTCCAGGACCTCGGCTTCGAGACCGGCATCGACGTCGGCATCATGACCAGGGCCGCGGTCGACCTCGAGGCCGCGCTGGGTGAACAGCTGCCGGGCAAGCTCCACCGCGCCGGGCCGGCGCCCTGGCTGTCCTCGTCAGCAGCGACCGGGGCAGCCGCGCGATGACCCAGCAGCCCGCCGGCGGCGAGGAGACCCGCGCCGAGCAGCAGCAGCGTCTGAAGACCAAGGCCCTGGCCGGTGGCGTTCGGCACCGCGAGCGGCTCGCCGAGCAGAATAAGCTGCCCGTGCGCCGCCGCCTGGAGCTCCTCCTCGACGACGGTTCCTTCGTGGAGGACGGGTTGTTTGCCAACGTGCTGGCGGACGACCTCCCCGCCGATGGTGTGATCACCGGCGTCGGTAGGATCGGGGGGCGGCCGGTCTGCGTGATGGCCAATGACCCCACCGTCAAGGCCGGCTCCTGGGGCGCGAGGACAGTGGAAAAGATCCTTCGGGTGCAGGAGACCGCGGAGCGGCTGCTGGTCCCGATTCTGTACCTGGTGGACTCCGCCGGGGCCCGCATCACCGACCAGGTGCAGATGTTCCCCGGGCGCCGCCACGCGGGCAGGATTTTCCGCAACCAGGTGATGCTCTCCGGTCGGGTGCCGCAGGTGTGCCTGCTGTTTGGGCCGTCGGCGGCAGGTGGCGCGTATATCCCCGCGTTCTGCGACGTCGTCATCATGGTCGAGGGCAACGCCAGCATGTACCTGGGATCGCCGCGGATGGCCGAGGTCGTGGTCGGCGAGAAGGTGACGCTGGAGGAGATGGGCGGGGCGCGCATGCACTGTACCGTCAGCGGTTGCGGGCGGCAGGCGTCAAAGCCATCGACCAGGTGGTGCCCGAGGCCGCCAACCAGGGCTACGACATGCGCAGGGTCATCGAGGCGATCGTCGACGAGGGCAGCTTCCTGGAGGTCAAGAAGCTCTACGCCAAGGAACTGCTCACCGGGTTCGCCCGTCTCGACGGCCGCACCGTCGGCTTGCTCGCCAACCAGCCGATGCAGAAAGGTGGCGTCCTTTTCGTCGATTCGGCCGACAAGGCCGCCCGATTCATCTGGCTATGCGACGCCTTCAACATCGCACTGCTCTTCCTGGCCGACGTTCCCGGCTTCATGATCGGCACCGCGGTCGAGCGCGCGGGCATCATCCGTCACGGCGCCAAGATGATCAGCGCCGTCAGCGAGGCGTCGGTGCCGAAGATCTCGGTGATCGTGCGCAAGGCCTACGGGGCCGGGCTTTACGCGATGTCAGGGCCCGCGTATGACACCGACTGCACCCTGGCCCTGCCATCGGCAAAGATCGCGGTGATGGGCCCAGAGGCGGCCGTCAACGCGGTATTCGCCAAGAAGCTGGAGGGGCTCGATGAGGCCGCCGCGGCCACCCGCCGGGCTAAGCTGGAGGACGAGTACAGCCAGGACGTCGACATCTACAAGCTCGCGGCAGAGCTGATCGTCGACGACGTCGTAGAGGCCGAAGTCCTCCGCGACCAGCTGATCAAGCGATTCGAGCTCTACGCGACGCGCTTCCGCGTGCGGTCGGACCGCAAGCACGGCGTGTACCCAGTCTGAGGCTTACCCAGCCTCGCGCCCTGACGGTGCTGGGCTTAGTTCTTCGAGGGAGACTGGGGTCGCGCGGGAAAGTTAGGGTCGCGCGGGAAAGTTGGGGTCGCGCTTGGCCGACGTCAGCGTTTTGCTGCTCCGGCTACGCAGGTCGATGACCTCGACGCGATAGCCCTCTTTGGACCACTGCTCGGCGACACGGGCGGCCTGGCGCGAGTCAAGAAAGACCTTGGTCAGTTTGACGTCGTCGTCCGGGACCGCCAGGGACCGGATAACAACGACGCTCACAAGACCACCATACGGCTGGCATAAAAAATGTCATTACCCTGTGTACAACCTGTGACATTCATCATTCGACCCAGATCTTCCCCGCGACCTGCAGCGACATCGCCACCGGCCGTCCTTTCACCTCCACCGTCAGGGTCCCCGCCCCCCTCCACCGTCAGGGTCCCCGCCCCCGCGTTGACCTCAACGCTCTTGACCTCGGCACCCAGCCGCAGCGACGCGCCCTCGAGGAAATTTAGCAGTTGTGGAGTCTCATGCTCGGCAACCTCCGAAACGCGGCGGATGCGGGAGCGCGAACCCGGCGGCAGGTCGCGCAGCGCGCGCTCCGATTTGCCGTCGCCGGCGGCACCGGGGATGGGGTTGCCGTGGGGGCATGTGCGCGGCTCGCCGATGAGCTTGTAGAGGCGGTCGGTGACCGCGTCGGAAAGGGCGTGTTCGAGGCGTCCGGCCTCTTCGTCAGCGGCCAGCCAGTCGAGCCCCAGCACGTCGGTCAGCCAGCGCTCGGCCACCCGGTGCCGGCGCACCACCGCCGCCGCCTGCTGGCGTCCGTGCGCGGTCAGGCTGACATCCTTGGCCGACGAGATCTGGACCAGGCCGTCGCGCAACATTCGCTGCAGCGTGGCGCCAGCTGTCGGCTGCGAGACCCCCAGCCACTCCGCCAGCCGCGCCGCCTTCACGCGCTCGCCCTCGGCATCGATGTAGTAGATCGCCTCGAGGTAACGGCTGACGGTCTGGGACTCGACTGCGCCCGCCCCAATTTCTCGACTAAGCACACCCTTACTCATTGATATAGTTCACCCTAAGTGATGGCAATGACTGCGCGCAACTCGCGCTCGGACCATGGCGGGTAGCTTCCTCATCTTCCTCCGCGAGGGTATCGAGGGCAGCATGATCTGCGCCATCCTGCTGACCTACCTGGCGGCGGGCGGCCGGCGCGATCTGTTCCGCTGGGTGCTGGCGGGTGCGGCCGTGGCGGTGGGCGCGTCTGCCCTGGTAGGCGTGGGCCTCTTCATGACCATCCGGTCGGGCTTCATCGGCTCCCAGCAGCAGACCTGGTTCGAGACCGGGACGTTCGGCCTGGCGGTGGTCGTGCTGACCTATATGACGTTCTGGATGAAACGTCACGCGCGCCGCCTGGCCATCGATCTTCGGGCGCAGGTGCACACCGCGGTGGCAGCAGGATCCGGGCTGGCGCTCTTCACGGCGGCGCTGGTCACGGTGGGACGGGAGGCTCTCGAGACGTCGATCTTCATGGTCGCGATCGCGTTCCAGAACACCGCCTGGCAGCTGGCTGTGGGCGCCGGCGCCGGCCTGCTTGTGGCACTGGCTGTCGCGGTGGCGATCTACCGGATGGGCATCCGGCTCAACATCAGCCGCTTCTTCACGGTGGTGGGCGCCGCGCTGATGGTGGTCGCCGCCGGCCTGCTGGCCAACATGGTCGAGAACCTGCAGACGCTGGGCGTGGTTCCGGGCGCCAACCTGCGGTTGTGGGACACCGGTGGCCTGATCGCCGACAACAGCATCGCGGGAGATGTCCTTCATGGGCTGCTCGGCTACGCCGCCTCCCCCACGGCGCTGCAGCTGACGACGTACCTGGTCTTCCTGGTGGTCGGACTGACAGCATTCCTGCGCCGGCCGCGCCTCAAGACAGAGGCCTCGACGGGCTGACTCGCCGGCCGCGCCTGCGCCACCACAGCCAGAGCGCCACCGCGATCGCCAGCAGGACGCCGACGGCCACCAGCAATGCCGCCAGAGTCGGATCCCTGTAGCCCGTAGGGCCATGCGCGGCGACCGCCGGCCGGTCCGCAGCAGGCGCACCGTAAGCTCCCCGGCCAACCATGTAGCGGGTCAGGTCGCCCCCAGGCGCCGCCGTGGCGGCATCGGTTGGCGACAGGCTGGTGGGGAGAATCACCGGAGGCGCGGCGGCAACGATTGGCGCCGAGCGCGGCGCTGGCGAGGGAGCCGGCGCGGCGGCTTGCTGGCGAGCCTGCGCAGAGTTGGGATCGATCATCAGGGAGGATTCGTCGATGGCGTCAAACTGACCCGCCGGGATGGTCTTCAACTCCGAGATCATGGTGTCGCTCCACCCCGTCTCGGCGGCGCCCTGGAAGTACCAGTTCGATCCGTTGTCCGCGAGGATCAGGCCGTAGTGCTTCATCGCCTTGAGCACGACCTGGGTGGCGGCGCTGAAGCGCGAGGTGTCGAAGCCCGTCCGGAGGCGGAATCGCGCTCCCATCGGCGGCAGCGACGGGTTGCTGGCGGCGCCGGCTTGGGGCCGGGCGGGCCAAATATAGCTCCGGTCGGTCTGCTGGGTGGTGAAGCGAATGGCGTGCTGGACCGAGCCCGCATTGACCTCCTCGACGCGGAGGAGGCCGGGGAAGATCGGCAGGCCGGCTGCGTCGGCTGATGTCCAGCCCGCCGGTCGCAGCCCGTTGCCGGCCAGGCTCCAGGTCGCGCCCGAGCCCGCGGTCGATCCGGTGGGTCCGTTGTACTGCGCGTTGTAGAGCTCGTAGAGGGTGCAGGTGCTCTGATCGATCATGATCGCGTGGCGGTCGCCGGTTGCGCCGGGCCCGCCCTCGATCGAGGTGTCCGACCCGAAGGGGTAGGGCACGTGGTCGCTCTCGCTGCTGTACGTAAAGGCGATGTTGATCTTCGGGTGTCTCGCGTCCACGAGGTTGAAGGGGATGCCGTACGGGTAGCCACCGGAGGGGCCGAAGTCCGGATGCAGGAGCCGAGACGGACCGCCCATGTTGCCAAGCCAGGCGGCGCTGCTGGGATGCACGGGCAGCGCCGAGATGTCGGTGTTCCAGACGTTATTCGCCGGGAAGGCGGGGCAGGCGCCGGCAGCCGGGGACGCCGCCGCCGTCAGCGCCGAAACCGAGCTGGACAAGACCAGCGCCGCAGCGCTCGCGCCCCGCATGAGACGGCGCCCTGAGAGACAGCCAGGCAACACACCCTGAGCCTAAATCGGCGCTGGCGTCAAAACGCCGCGCGATTGACCACGATTAGGTGACAGCAGCTTGACGCGGCTGCCGTCTCTGTCAGGCTTCGGCGACCGCTTCCGCCAGGGGTCCGGCGAACTCGCGGGCCAGGTGGGCGCGGTAGCGCTCCAGGTGAGGCGTCGTGTCCGGCCAGCCCAGCCGCGACGCCATCATCCTGGCCGCTTCGGGCGCGGCCGACAGGGCTGCCCCCACGTCGAGGAAGCTGAGCCGCAGGCGGCGGCTGAGAGCATCCTCGAGCTGCATCGCCATGCCCTCGTCGCATGCCCGCCGAACGTCGCCTACGGTGTAGCCGGCGGCGCCCGGGAGCGGGTCGTGGTCCCACTCCTCGCCCGCCATCCGGGTAGGGGCGGCGGCGGCGCCGCTGGACGAAAGCGGCGGAGGCAGCAGCTTGAGCGCTTCCTCGGCCATTCGCCAGAAGGTCGTGAGCTTACCCCCGGTCACAGTGAGCAGCCCCTCTCCGTCGAGCTGGATCTGGGGCTTGCGGCTGATGTCCTTGGTCGCGACCTTCTTGTCGCCGGGCAGTCCGGTGCTCACCAGCGGGCGGACCCCCGCCCACCGGCTGAGTACCGCTTGGGGGCCCAGCTCGAGGTTGAAGAAGCGGTTGATCGCGGCCAGCACGTCGGCCTCCTCGGCCGGGGTGCAGCCAGGAGCGACGATGTCGCCGTCGTAGTCGTTGTCAGTTGTCCCCACGATCACATGGTCGTGCCAGGGAACCGCGAACAGAACCCGTCCGTCACCGACGGGGAAGATCAGGGCCGCCTCGATGGGTAGGGTTTCCGCCGCCAGCGACACATGCACGCCCTTGCTCGGGCGCACGTGGGTCTTGGGCTCGCGGCCGGCCAGGGTCTCGACCTGCTCCGACCAGACCCCGCCCGCGTTGACCAGCCACCGGCATCGCACCGACAGGCCGGCGTCCGATATCGAGTCCTGGACGCTGACCCGCCAGCCGTCGTCCCTTCGCACAGCTGCGGTCACAGCCGCGTAGTTCGCCACCAGCGCCCCCGCGGCGGCAGCGCGGCGGAGGACCTCGACGGTCAGGGCGGCGTCGTCGGTCTGGGCGTCCCAGTACTTCCAGGCCCCACGGATGTCACTCCGCTGCAGCGCGGGCGCCATCCGGCGCGCCTCGTCGAGGCCGATCCGTTGGTGCCGGGGAAAGCCGGAGCCGATCGAAAGCGCGTCGTATGTCCAGAAGCCTGCCGCCAGCGTTGCGGCCCTTCCCAGGCCACGCGGAATCGGCATCAAGAAGGGCAGCGGCGACACCAGGTCTGGGAAGAGGCTGATCAGCCGCCGGCGCTCCTGCAACGCTTCGTGCACCAGGCCGACGTCGCCCTGGGCCAGGTATCGGATGCCGCCATGGACCAGTTTGCTTGACCTGCTGCTGGTCCCCGACGCGAAATCACGCGCATCCACCAACCCGACTCGATAGCCCTGTTGGACCGCCTGCAGAGCGACCCCGGCCCCCGTGATGCCGCCGCCCACCACGAGGAGGTCCAGGTCGACCTCGGCCAGGTCGGCCAGGTTGGCGCGCCGGCCTTCGGCCGAGAAGGGCCTGACTTCTGGCATCTCGAAAGCTATCCTACCGGCGCTACTTTCGGGCGCCTTCGGGGCACAAGAAAGAGGCCTCTCGTCTTGGTCCAGGAAGCGAGCTTCCGGGGTAGTTCGAGAGGCCTCGAGGAAGGGAGGGGATGCACCTACTCTCGTCCCGCGGTGTGAAGCTTTCGTTAGAGGTGCCGGTGTGGGTTCCCTAGCTGGCCAGCGCCTCGGCGCGGGCGGCTGCCCGGTCCTGGGCCGCCGTGGTCTTGCGGAGAGGAATCTCTTTGATGAAGAACGTGAGGGCCAGCCCCACGATCAAGACCGCCAGCCCGATTACGAAGGCGACGTGGATAGAGTCGGCCAGGGCCAGGCGGACGCCGGCCCGGATGACGCCAAGGTTCTGCAGCTGGGCCGCCCGCACCACCGGGTTGGGGATGGCCGCGAAAGCCTTGTCGACGGTGTCGCTGAAGAGCGCCTGGGGGTTGGTGATCTGGCCGCGGAACGCCGACGGGACCTTGGCCAGCGCCGATGCCGGGACGTCGACCGCAGTCTTGGCCTTCAGCTGCTGGTTGACGATGGAGCCCAGCACGGCGAGGCCCAGGGTACCGCCGATCTGGCGCAGGAACTGCAGGACGCTGGTCGCGGAGCTGATGTACTGGGCCTTCACGGCGTTCTGCGAGACCACGTTGAACACCGCGAAGCTGAGCCCCAGGCCGAAGCCGAAGAACACCACGTCGCGGCCGACGTCAAACTGGGTGGCGTCGACCGTTAGCGTCGTCAGCAGGTACATCCCGACAGTCATCGAGATCATCCCGATCACGACCAGGGCCTTGTATCGCCCGCTCCGGCTCAGGATCTGACCGCCGCCGATGCTTCCCACCACCATGCCCACCATGAGGGGCAGCAGCAGCAGCCCTGAGTTGGTCGCCTTCACCCCCACCACCGCCTGAAGGAACAGGGGGATGTAGATGATGGCGCCGAACATCCCCACCCCGGTGATGAAGGTCACGAGCACGGAGACCGAGAAGATCGAGTTCTTGAACACCTGCGGCGGGACCACGGCTTCGGGCTCCCGCGCCTCGTAGAAGACCGTGGCGACGAGGAG
>WNFI01023850.1_pt1 | contig 10981 bp, 10 predicted proteins | sample 5400471 | NCBI WGS metagenome assembly WNFI01 (sample SAMN13153348, study PRJNA577476) | soil metagenome | isolation source: 100 cm saprolite on Douglas fir-dominated hillslope | place: USA:California | collected 2013-09-17 | reverse complement strand
TCCTCGCCGCCGTCGGCGCGCGACACTTCGCCTCCGTGGATGAAGCCTGCGACGCCGTCGTTCACGTTGCCTCACGCGTCGCGCCCGATCCCGCATCGTCCACTCTCCTGCAAGAAAACTACGCCAAATTCCGCCGCCTCTATCCCGCCCTTCACTCCATCGGGTCTTTGTCATAGCATCGGCTCGGGCCAATGCGGTGCGACTCATGTGCCCCAATTAAGCTGCGAAGACTTGAGCGAGCCACTTACGCTTTTGCGCTGGCCGACTCAACTGCTACCGGGCTTGTAAACAAAACGGCATTGGGGATGACCACTCGCCTGCCGTCTTTAGTGCTTACGATCGTGGCGCGTGACTGAATGTCATAGACCGTTCCTTCGATGCCTATGACACTGATAAAATCCCCGAGTCGAAACGGCTCCTGCAGCAGGAGGAGAATCCCGGCGAGAAAGTTCTGCAGGATATTCTGAAAAGCAAAACCAACGGCCACCGTTCCGACCCCGAGCAATTTGATCAGATCACCAGCTTTGAACGATGGAGCAACAACGGAGAGAGCGATCAGGAAACCCAGGATCAAGATGCTGGTCTGAACCAGGCGAGCTATCAGCAAAGCGATTCCCTGATGTTTCCGCTGCCGTTGTACCCAGCGACGCGCAAGAGACTTGCCGGCTGCCCCTAGCAACAGGAACGCAAAGAAAATAAGAAGAGCCAGGAGAATGTTCGGCAGAAGCGAAATTGTTTCGTTGATGATCTTGACGCCGGTATTCCAAGCGTTGGAAAAGTCGATAGGCATGCAGCCCTCCCTGAGAACTCGCGAGGGCTCAATTACAGAATAATCATTCCTACCGAGGTGCGCTAATACCCGGAACAGGGCATACCAGCGCGCGCTGGCACTCACCAGCGCCGCAAGCGGATAGTCGGTCTAGTTTTCCTTGCGTCCCGGCCGGAAAATGATCAGCACTCCGTACACGAGAAATAGCACACCCACAAAGAACCAGACCGGAATGATGTGATGTTTTTCGCTCATCATTTTTCTCTCAATGGGTTTCTCACGCCTACCAGAAAATAATTTGCAAAATCGCCAGCACCGCCAGAGAAACCACTCCCCAGAACGCCGGCCGGTGCAGCACGCTCGTGTGTTCTTCCTTCGCCTTTTCCGTCAGGCTATAGACCAGTCCGCGCAGTTCCGAATCCGGCCGCGGCTCGGTAACCATCGTGACCAACACCGTCACTACCACGCAGGTTACGCAGGACCACAGTGATTGGTACATGTCCTGCGCGAGGCCTTTCGCTTCAGATGAAAGGGCGAATAAGGATATCCAACGTTCGCTAGATTGCGCTGGTACGAGCGGGAATTTGCCGTGCATCAACAGAAAAATGGTGATGGAAGAAATCGTGCCGGCCAGCAATCCCCAGAATCCAGCTGCTCTGGAGACGCGCTTCCACATCATCCCCAGCAGCACGGTGCCAAACAGTGGAGCGATAAAAAATCCAAAGAGCGCCTGGACGTAGTCCATGATGCTGGCAAAACCCATGGCCAGATATGCCGTGCCGATGCTGATGAACACGCCAATCAGCGTGCACCAACGGCCCATCGAAACATAGTGCTGGTCGGGCGCGTTCTTTCGAATGAATGGCCGATACAGATCGTACGTCCACACCGTCGCGAAAGCGCTGACGTTCCCCGCCATGCCCGCCATGAATCCAGCAACCAGTGCGGTGATACCAAGTCCGAGCAGTCCCGGTCCGCAATAACGGGCCAGCATCAGCGGCAGCACTTCGTTGTAGCTGAATTGTCCCGCTTGCAGATTGCTTGCCGGATATAAGTGCATGGGGAGCAATGCCAGTCCGAGCAGTCCGGGAAGAATTACAATAAGCGGCACAGCCATTTTGAAAAATGACCCAATGACCGGGGCCAGCTTGGCGGAACGAATATCTCTCGCGGAAAGCACGCGCTGCACCACCAGGAAATCCGTCGTCCAGTAACCCATGGATTGCACCATTGCCAGGCCAAAAACAATTCCGGTCCAGTGCATGCCCATCGGATTGTCCTTGAAATGTCCGAGGTTACCCCACATGTGGGTGAAGTCCTGGCCGGGGAAGTTGTGCTGAATGCGCGCAACCATTCCGTGCCAGCCTCCAGTTTCGATCAAGCCAAGAATCGGAATCAGCAGTGCGCCGAACCAGATCAGGAAAAATTGCAGCACTTCATTAAAAATAGCGGAGAAGAGTCCGCCCGCCGCAACATAGATCGCCACGGTGATCGACGAAACAAAAATGCTGAAATTTAAATCCCAGCCCAGAACTACTTTCATCACCACTGCCATGGCGTACATGTTCACGCCGGACATCAGGATGGTCATGATGGCGAAAGTGACCGCGCTCAGTCCGCTGGTTGCCGCGCCATAACGCAATTGCAGATAGCCCGGCACGGAATGTGTTTTGCAAATGTAATAAAACGGCATCATTACCAGGCCGAGAAAAATCATGGCCGGAATCGCGCCGATCCAGTACCAGTGCGCGGCGAGAATTCCGTACTGATACGCCGAGCCGGCCCAACCGAGAAGCTCGAGCGAACCGAGATTCGCGGAAACGAAAGCCAGTCCGGCGACCCAGGCGGTCATTTCGCGCCCGGCCATGAAAAAATCCTCGCCCGTCTTGGCGAATCGCTTCAGATAAAAACCGATGCCCAGCACCAGCGCAAAATAAAAAACAACGATCGCGACATCCACCGGCGCGAGGCGAACCAGCCGCTCCGCTACCAACATTCCGAGAATTGCCGTCATCGTCGCCTTTCCAGTTATGAATTCGCGCGCGAAACGTTTACAGTCGTTGGCATGCCGTAACGACGCTGCTGAAAACTCTATTTCACGGAAAATTTGTACATGGTTTCGGATTGGGAATCGTTCCCGGGACGAACCACCGTCGACGGGAAAGTCGGGTGATTCGGCGAATCCGGAAAATGCTGCGTCTCCAGGCACAGCGCCCCGAATTTTTGATAAGCGCCCCCGATGCCCTTGATCGAGCCGTTTAGCCCGATCGCCATATAGATCTGCACGCCCGGTTCGGTGGTCCACAATTCCATCTGGCGTCCGGAAACCGGGTCGTAAAGTTCTCCGGCTTTGCGCAGTGTGCCTGCTTCGCCATTCAACACAAAGTTGTGATCGTAGCCACCAGTGCCGGGAACTTGCGCGTATCGTTCGCCGATAGCCGTCGGCTTGCGAAAATCAAATGGTGTGCCTTCGACCGATTTCAACTCACCAGTCGGAATCAGAGTGCTGTCCACGGGCGTGTAGCGATCGGCATCCAGTTGCAACACGTCCTTGAGAACGTCGCCGCTGCCCGCTCCTGACAAATTGAAATAGCCGTGATTGGTGAGATTGACGACTGTCGGCTTGTCAGTCGTAGCGGCGTAAGAAATTTTGAGGGCATTTTCGTCGCTGAGTTCGTAAGTTACGTGGACGGTCAGCGTTCCGGGATAACCTTCTTCACCGTCTTGGCTGACATAAGTGAATTTCACGGCGGCCCCGTGCGCAAGTCCGACTGGCTCCGCCTTCCATACTTGGCGATTGAAACCGACTTTGCCGCCGTGCAGCGAATTCGGCCCATTATTGATGAAGAGAGAATATGTCCGGCCGTCGAGCTGGAATTGTCCCTTGGCGATGCGGTTGGCGTAACGACCGACGGTCGCGCCAAAATACGGATGGTCGTCGAGGTAGCCAGCAAGGTTGTCGAAGCCCAGCACAACGTCGGCATTTTTGCCTGTTTTGTCGGGCATCCAGAGTTCAGTGAGCGTCGCGCCATAGGTGATTACTTTAGCGACGGCTCCCTTGGTGTTGCGAAGCGTAAATTGCTGGATTTCCGTTCCGTCGGGCAATTTGCCGAAAGAAGTTTTTTTGACGCGCTCGACTTTGCCGGAGTCGCTGCCCGCCGCGGACAATCCACTGGGAAGCACCACCATCGCGAGAAATGGCAGACATGCCACGCAGCGGAACACCATTGTGCCGTTCATTTTCTTGGTCCTCCAGAATTGTTCGTGGAGAGGTTACTATGCATCGGTTGCGATTGCAGAGCGTATTGTACTGGCGCGAAAAGTTCAACAGAGGAAAGCAGTGGAAACGGCAGAAATCGGCGGCCCGATAGTTGTGCACTTGTTTTTCGCGAATAACCTTCCGCCGGCAACTTTGGAACCACGCTACAGGTGTGCTAACTTTTTTTGCTTATGACTAAGCGCATTGGCGTGCTCCTGAGCGGTCGCGGCTCGAATTTCGAGGCGCTTGCCGATAGCATTTCCGTTGGCCGCATACCCAACGCGGAGATCTCTGTGGTCGTCAGCAATCGCGAAGGCGCGCCGGGCATCGATCGCGCACGCGCGCGCGGGCTCGCCACTCGCGTGATTCCCTCCAAAGGACTGGAGCGCGAGCCCTACGATCGCCTCGTCGTTGCTGCTCTGCGTGAAGCGAATGTCGAACTCATTTGTCTGGCGGGCTACATGCGATTGCTCTCGCCGTTTTTTGTAGCTGCGTTTCCCCAGCGCATTTTGAATATTCATCCGTCCCTGCTGCCTTCGTTTCCCGGTTTGGAATCGCAAAAGCAGGCTCTCGATTACGGAGTGAAATTTGCCGGATGTACCGTGCATTTTGTCGATGAAAATCTGGATGCCGGTCCGATCGTGATGCAAGCCATCGTTCCCGTCGAGGATAGCGACACGGAAGACACTCTTAGCGCGCGCATTCTGAAAGAAGAACATCGCATCTATTCCGAAGCGGTTAAGATGGTGCTCGAAGGAAAATTTGAAATCGAAGGCCGCCGCGTACTTTTGCCGACGGAGCTTCTGTAGTGGCCGACCTTCAGACCGGTTCTTTTTCGTCCAATGACTAATTTCGACTACAAACCGATCGAAGAGCAGCTCGCGTACCTGAAAAAGGGCGTGCACGAAATTATTCGCGAAGAGGATTTGCGCGCGAAGCTGGAAAAATCGCGCAAGACCAGCAAACCGATGCGCGCAAAACTGGGAGTTGATCCGACCGCGCCGGATATCCATCTCGGCCACACGGTAGTCATCCGCAAGCTCAAACATTTTCAGGATATGGGCCACATCGCGGTTTTTTTGATCGGCGATTTCACGGCAATGGTCGGCGATCCCACCGGACAGAGCGAAACCCGTCCACCGCTGTCGCGCGAACAGGTGCAAGCCAACTCAAAAACCTATCTCGAACAAGTGTTCAAGATTCTCGATCCTGCGAAAACCGAGATTCGCTACAACAGCGAATGGCTCGATAAACTTACCAGCTACGATATCATCAAGCTGGCCGCCAAATATCGCGTCGCACGCATGCTGGAGCGCGAGGATTTTCACAATCGTCTGGTAAATCAGCAGCCGATTTCCGTTCACGAATTTCTCTATCCATTGCTGGTGGCTTACGATTCTGTGGTCTTGGAAGCCGACGTGGAACTCGGGGCCACCGAGCAGAAATTTAATTTGCTGATGGGCCGCGAAATTCAGCGCGAATACGGCCAGGAATCACAGGTGTGCATCACCATGCCAATCCTGGTGGGCCTCGACGGCGCCCGCAAAATGTCCAAAAGTCTCGGCAATTACGTTGGCATCACCGAACCGCCGCAGGAAATGTTTGGCAAGATGATGTCCATTCCCGATGAACTGATGTGGAGCTACTACCAGTTGGTCACCGATCGCACCGAACAAGAAATAGCTGACTCAAAAATTGAAGTAACCGCTGGCAAGTTGCATCCGATGGACGCAAAAATGAAACTCGCCGAAGAAGTCGTCTCCGTCTTCCAAGGTGCCGAAGCCGGCCGCAAAGCCGCGGAAAATTTCCAACGCGTCTTCCGCGACCGCCAAGCCCCCGCGGAAATGAAAGAAATACTGCTCCGACGCGTACTTGGCGGCGTGACCACGGAACGTCGCACGAGCTCGAACGTGTTTGAGGAGAAAACGATTCCGCTTTCATCGGGACTTGTTAAGTGGTCGAAGCTGCTTGCCGATTTGGAAGAAGTAGCTTCCGCCTCCGAAGCGGAGCGAGTAATTAAACAGAATGGTTTCGAGGTGAACGGCCAAGCCGTCACGGATCCAGCTGCCAGAATTAACGTCGATCAACCGGCTTCTTATGAAGTGCGCGTTGGCAAGAAAAAATTCCTACGAATCACGCTCGAATAACGGCCGGCTACAGTGAATCCGTCATTTCGAGCGAAGCGAGGAATCTCTCTTCGATTCGTCCGTCGCGCAAAATCGATCCGGTCAGCGCGAACTTTATTCGCCTCCACCAATCTCGTCAAAATACGCCGCACACTCTACCAACTTCGCCTCCATCCCATCATGCACGGCGTACTTCGCGTGCTTGCTGGGCTCGTACCCATTCCTCCACAGCGATGCGCTCCCGTGTACGCCCTCCTTATTCAACGCGTAAAAATAAATATGAAACGTATTCAGTTTTTTCTTGTCGTTGTTGTAGTTCCTCGCCACGCGATGCATAGCTTCCAGGCACGCATCGGTCGGCGACAGTCCCTTGCGCATCATTTCCACAATCGTATGCCCGCCGGAAATCTTGATGTTCTCTTCGCCTTTGCCGGTTGAGCCGGCGCCGCCCACGTCACCGTCGACGTAAAGCCCCGCGCCAATAATCGGTGAATCGCCAACGCGCCCGGGGATTTTCCACGACAGTCCAGAGGTCGTGGTCGTGCCGGAAATTTCTCCTTTTTCATTCACGGCAAGGCAATTGATCGTTCCCGTTGGCGGATTGGCGATCACTTCGATCGCTCGAGCCATTAGTACTTCATCGTGTTCGCAAATATCCGCGAGGCGCTGACGAAATTCCGGCGAATCCAATGCGCCGCGCCTTCCTGCTGATGCCGCTTTCCCTTCTTTAGCTGCGGCCGCTGAGCGGCCGACCCACTCCGGACTGTCAATTCCAGGCCGCCAGTTAAATGAAGTCGAGGCCTTCCACGCCAGCCAGATTTTGCGCGAGTGTTCCGTCAACAAATTTATTTCTTCAAATCCCTCTGCCACTGCAAATCGTCGCGCCCCCTCTCCCACGATCATGGTGTGATTGGTGCGCTCCATCACCGTTTTCGCCAGCCGCGACACGTTCTTGATTCGCCGCACGCTGGCCACCGATCCCGCGCGATGTGTCGGCCCGTGCATCACGCTGGCATCAAGCTCCACTTCGCCTTCTTCATTTGGCAATCCGCCGTAGCCGACCGAGTCGTCGTTGGGATCGTCTTCGACAACCGTCACCGCAGCAACCGCCGCATCCAGCGTGTCGCCACCGCTCTTTAGAATGTCCATGCCTTTCTGCAGCGCGTGCACTCCGTTCGCGCTGGAAATCATGATGGGCCGTGTTCCTTTCGTCCCCGCGGTCTGCAAAGCGGAAGAGCCCGCTTCCGGTTTTAGCGATCCGAATACATTCGTTGTGCCTGCCGCTGCCGTTCCGGCCAGCGAGGTTAGAAAAAATTTGCGACGTGACCAAAGATTCATAATTTCCCCCTGAAACTAGCGCGTGCTTGCGAGGCCGCCACTATACAAGCCGCGAGGCAAACTGAAAAGGTGGACTTGGAAAGTTGAACTGGAAAAATAGAATGGGGAAAATAGTTACGCTTTGCGCCAGCGCGGCAAGCGACGTTTTCCAACAGAATATTCTGCGGCCCATCGGCCAAGATAGACGCTTAGCGCCACGCCATGTCCGGAAAATCCGCCCAGTACCACGACATTCTGGCTCTCCGGGTGCGCCCGAAAAGTGGGCATAAAATCTTTGTCAGCCTCGGCCGATCTTGCCCGCGCCGCATCTTCGCGCAAAAATTTGCCGAATGCCGGCACCAGGCCGCTGCCGAAAATCATTCCGCGATTTTTAAGCATGCGTCCCCACAAGTACGGAAAATCCACCGAATAAAACGGCCGGCCTGAATCCACTCCCAACGATGTGATCTGTTTTTTTGTAAGTGGCGCAGTAGCAACCGCAAACGTCAATCGCGGTTCCGACGATTCTTTCCGCGAGTAAATCTTTCCAGCCAATTCGCGCGACGCGGCATTTGTCGCCAGCAGCACTTTCTCCGCGGTAACAACTCTTTTCTCAACCCCGTGGGCGAGCTTTCGTTCGACGTGCAAACGCACCAAATCAGAAAACTCCATGCGCACAACTTCCGCCTCCTCCACAATCTGCGCGCCAGCTCTGTTGGCGGCTTGCGCCAGCCCTGAAACGACTCTCCCCGGATTTACCGTTCCCCCCGGAAATGTACTCACGGCCCGGACCCTTCCCGAATCTTCCCAGTCGATCGGCGAATTTTTCAGCGGTTGAACCTTTTTGCCTTCCATAGATTTTTCGCCGCGCGCAACTTCCCACACTCCTGGCAATTCCAGTTCAGCGTCAACGCGCAAGTCGCGTAAAATTTTCCGGTAGCCGCGCAGCACATCTCCCAGTCCCGGCAAATCGCCCGCCGCCGTCTGTGCCAGAGCCATTCCTCCTGTCCGCCCGCTGGCTCCGTTGCCAACGCGCGCAGCTTCCAGCAGCAAAACGGTTTTCTTCGGAGCGAGTCGCGCCAGCCATGCTGCCGCCGAAAGCCCCGCAAAGCCCCCGCCCACCACGGCGAAGTCCACATGCTCAGGCAGCGCCGCCCGTCGACCTCGAAACGTAATCTTCCAGGGAGCCTCGCCCCAATTTGGTCTTTTTTTCCCCATAGCCCCCATTCGATGCCCCAACAGAAACAGCCGGTTCGTGCAGGGAGGTATTTCGGAGGTTAGCCTCAGGATGGGAATCGATTCCTGTCTGCCCCGTTCAATCCTATTTCTTACCGTTCAACCCTCATTTTTCCCCGTTCGATGTATTTTACTTTCGGTATTGTACCTTGCATGATATCCCGCGCTCGTGATGCCGGTTCTTTCAGGAACCCAGCGGCGGCCGTCGCAAACGACGATAGAGAGGCTATTTTGCGCTAATTCCTTTGTCATCTGCAGTTCGAAAAAATGGCTCGCTAACTCTTTTAGAATCTGCAGATAAAGGGGAGGGGGTACCCAGGCTGGCTTCGACAGAGCGCCGTTACGAACAAACGAAAGCTCTTCTACTCCGCTGCGCCCAACGGTAAGAAGTACTGAGTGCCTTTGACTGGATCCTGCAGCCGCCGCAGCAACTGCTGTAAATCCTCGTTGCGCGCCACGAAATCAATCTCTGAAGTATCGATGACCAGGAGATCGGAAGCCTCATAGCGGAAAAAGAAGTGCTCATACGCACGCGAAACTTCTTCGATGTATTCCGTGGAAATCTGGTTTTCGTCCTTCAGCGCTTTTTTCGCAATGCGCGTTTGCAAAACTTCCGGCTTGGCTTGCAGGTAAATCACCAGGTCCGGCGGAGGAATATCTCTGGCCAACGCATCGTAATACCGCTCGTAAAGTTTCAGCTCTTCGTCATCCAAATTCAGGTTCGCGAAGATGCGATCTTTTTCCATCAAGAAATCGGAGAGCAACGGCGCCGGCGAATCCGCGGCAAGCGCTTCGCGCAAACGCTTCTGCCGCTCGATCAAAAAATACATTTGCGCGCGTAACGCGGATCCGGGCTGCTCTTTGTAAAATTCGCCCAGAAAGGGATTGTCCTCACAATCGTACACGCGACGCGCATGCAGGCGCTCGGCAAGAATTCGTGCCAACGTGGATTTTCCCACGCGCAACGGCCCTTCAATGACGATGTGTTTCGGAGCGTGAGGACCACGCTGCGGTTTTGGAGCGCGCCTGGCTGAGGAGGATTCGTGCGCGGTCATTAGTTTCCACAGGCCGGATCGCGTGACTGTCGCCGGCCGTGGCAAGAGTATAGCAGACAGCAACGGTACAAAAACGTCGCGGAGCGCGGCAAGGTCCCCCCGCATGCCAGCGCTCCGCGCACTCCTCGACAAAATCAAACTCGGGGCACGAAAAACTTCTATCGTGTCAACATCAGGACTATGAACGAGTCCGGCTTCACCTTTCCGCGTCGCTCGCCCGCTGCGGGTGCGTCGAAGTCCGCCGCCGGCAGGAAAATATTGTGCGCCTTCAAGTCCAGGGCCATAGTGCGCGCGCTCTTCTTCGTCGGCACATTTTCAACTACCGAAAATTTTTCCGGAGAATCCTCATGCACGACGGTGAGCGTCCCTTCTCCGTTCGAGGAAAAGGCATAGTCCGTGCCAGGATCGAATGCGTTGGCGTCCGTTCCGTCTCCGGTGGGCACCGTGGTAACACGCGAGCTGAGACTTGTCCTCGACGTTGACGTAGATTGTGCCTTTCCCGTCTGCCGCGGCAAACTCCAGCTTGCCGCCGACCGCGATCGTGCCGGCAACTTTGCCATCCGCCGCATTCACTGCTGTGATGTCGCCGCTGCGGCCGTTCATGGCGAAGACGCGCTTCGTCGCTGGATCGTAAATGATGGCGTCGGGATTTGTTCCCGCGGGTATCGTGCCGAGCGTCTTAAGCGTCTTGAGGTCGAACATGGTGATATTGTTCGAGCGCCCGTTACTCACAAATCCATGCCCGGATTCGGAGGCGATCGCAATTCCGTGAACTCCTTGCGTATCGGGAATGTCGCCCACGACGGCTTGGGTATCCGCGTCCAGTACCACCACGTGCGTGCCGTGCGAAATATAAACACGCCGCGCCTCCGAGTCCACCGTTGCGTAATCCCAGAAACCTTCGCCGCCCACGGGAATCGTTTTGCTCACGTGATAGCCGCTGGCCCCGGCGGGCAATGCATAAGAAAGCGTATGCGAAGTTACAGCAGAACTCGCGCGCCAGGTGGCATGCGAAGTGGCACGCATCGCGACACCAAAAATTGCCGCAGCGAAAACCGAAACCGCTGCTAGTACACGGACTCGTCTCCGTTGATCAGTCATGACCAAATCCTCCGCCCCGCGCGATCAAACGCCACAGGGAGGCAGTCACCATATCGCAATGCAGATAAACCGAAGATAAACCGCGGGCACTTCGCCAGAACAGCAAATTCCCGTCCAC
>WNFI01145684.1_pt1 | contig 10983 bp, 9 predicted proteins | sample 5400471 | NCBI WGS metagenome assembly WNFI01 (sample SAMN13153348, study PRJNA577476) | soil metagenome | isolation source: 100 cm saprolite on Douglas fir-dominated hillslope | place: USA:California | collected 2013-09-17 | reverse complement strand
CGCCTCAAGGCCGAGCGCGGCGCCGACAAGGTCTTCGACTTCACGCTGGGCAACCCGGAGATCGAGCCGCCGGCGGCGGTGCTGGCCGCGGCGCGGCGCGTGCTGGACAGCGACGCGCGCCACCTGCACGCCTACATGCCCAACGCCGGCCATCCGCGCGTCCGCGAGGCGGTGGCCGCGCGGCTGAGCAGCGCCACCGGACTGCCGTACACGGCCAGCCACGTGCTCATGACCGTCGGCGCCGGCGCCGCGCTCAACACCGTGCTGAAGGCGCTGCTCGACCCCGGCGACGAGGTCGTCACGGTGGCGCCGTTCTTCGCGGAGTACACGTTCTACGCCGAGAACCACGGCGGGCGGCTGGTCGTGGTCCCGCCGAAGGCCGATCTCACGCCGGACATCGCCAGGCTCGAGGCCGCGCTCACGCCGAAGACGCGCGCGATCCTCGTGAACTCGCCGAACAATCCGAGCGGCGTGATCTATCCCGCCTCGGCCTTCGTCGAGATCGAGGCGCTGCTGGCGCGCGCGGCGCGGCCGATCGTGCTGATCAGCGACGAGCCCTACCGCGCGCTCGTCTTCGACGACGTGGTCGTGCCCCAGGTGCCGCCGCTGGTGACCCGCGCGATCGTGGCCACCTCCTGGTCGAAGTCGCTGGCCATTCCCGGCGAGCGCATCGGCTATCTGGCGTTCTCGCCGCGCATGCCGGAGGCGGCCGCGCTGTTCGAGGCCTGCACGTTCACGAGCCGCGTGCTCGGCTTCGTGAACGCGCCGGCGCTCTGGCAGTGGGTGGTGGCGGAGGTCGGCGACCAGGTGATCGATGTCGCGCCCTATCGCGAGAAGCGCGACCTGATGTACGAGGGGCTGACGCGCATCGGCTACCGGTGCGTGAAGCCGCAGGGCGCCTTCTACGTGTTCCCGCGCACGCCCATCGACGACGACGTGGCCTTCGTGCGCCTGCTGGCCGACGAGGGCGTGCTCACCGTGCCCGGCTCCGGCTTCGGCATGCCCGGCCACATCCGCATCTCGCTCACCGTGGAGCGCGACACCGTCGTGCGCGCGCTGCCCGGCTTCGAGCGTGCGTTTCGCACGGCGCGCGGCTGAGGCGGCTTCCGTGGCCACCATCGTCGAGCCGCGCCCGTCCCTCGTTCGACTGGCGCACGTGATCTACGCGCTCCACGCCATCAGCCTGCTCATCGGCATCGTCACCGCCACCACCATCGTGGGCGCCTTTCTCTTCAGCTGGCCCTCGATCATCGCCGTCATCCTCAATTACGCGAAGCGGAGCGAGGTGCGCGGCACGTGGCTCGAGTCGCACTTCCGCTGGCAGATCCGCACGTTCTGGTTCGGCGCGCTGTGGGTCGGGCTGTGCGTGCTGTTCGTCATGGCCACGCTCGGCATCGGCATCTTCATCGCGTGGATCCCGCTCGGCGTCGTCGGGCTCTGGTTCATCTACCGGATCGCCAGCGGCTGGCTCCGGCTGCTGGATCACCGGGCTATGTACTAGGGGGGCCCCGAAATGGCCCCCCAAACCCCCCGAACGTTCGGAGCGCCCCGGCACAGCCGGGTCGCTCCTCTAAACCCCACACGCTCGGGGCGCCCGGCCAAGCCGTGACACCCCTCGATACTCCGACAGGCTCGTAGCGGGCGCGCCTGCGGTCCTACCCCAGATCGATCAGCGGCGCCAGCCCCAGCGAGGGCTCGTCGAGCAGCAGCAGGCGGGGCCGGCTCATCAGCGCCCGGGCGATCGCCAGCATCTGCTGCTCGCCGCCGCTCAGCGTGCCGGCCATCTGGCGGCGCCGCTCGCCCAGGCGCGGGAAGCGCGCGAACTGCTGCTCGAGGTCCTGCTGGATCCCGGCGTCGTCCGAGCGCGTGTAGGCGCCGAGCAGGAGGTTGTCGAGCACGCTCTGGCGGGCGAGCATGCGCCGGCCTTCGGGGACCTGGGCGACGCCCAGGCGGACCACGTCGCTCGGACGGGCGCCGCTGATGTCGCGCGCCGCGAACGCGATGCGGCCGCGATGGATGGGGATGATCCGCGAGATCGAGCGCAGGGTCGTGCTCTTGCCGGCACCGTTGGCGCCGATCAGGGCGACCACCTCGCCGGGGTGCACCTCGAGGCTTACGTGCTCGAGCGCCTGCACGCGGCCGTAGCGGATGGAGAGGTCGTCGACCTCGAGCAGCGGGGCACCGGCGACGGCGGGGCTCACGCCTCGTCGCCCAGGTAGGCCTCGATCACCGCCGGGTCCTTCTGCACGTCCGCCGGCGCGCCCAGCGCGATGAGCTGGCCGAAGTTGAGCACGGCGATGCGGTCGCACAGGTCCATGACCAGCGGCACGTGGTGCTCGATCAACAAGATGGTCAGGCGCAGGCGGGCGCGGACGGTGCGGATCAGCTCGCTCAGCGCGCGCTTCTCACCCTTGTTCATGCCCGCCGCCGGCTCGTCGAGCAGGAGCAGCTCGGGCTCGAGCGCGAGCGCGCGGGCGATCTCCAGCCGCCGCTGGTCGCCGTAGGAGAAGTTGCGCGCGCGCTCCTCGGGCCGCTCGGCGAGGCCGACGAGGGCGAGCAGCGCCGCCGCGCGCGCGCGCGTCTCGCGCTCCTCCTGCCGCGCCCCGCGCAGCCCGAGCACACCGCTCACGAGCCCGCTGCGCGTCCGCACGTGGCGCGCGATCATCACGTTGTCGAGCGCGGACAGCTCGCCGAAGAGCCGCACGTTCTGGAACGTGCGCGCGATGCCGCACGCCGCCACCCGGTGGGGCGGCAGCCCGGTGATGTCCGTGTCCTGATAACGGACGTGGCCGCCCGTCGGCGCCGTCAGGCCCGTGATGAGGTTGAACAGCGTGGTCTTGCCGGCTCCGTTGGGCCCGATGAGCCCGAACAGCTCGCCGCGCGACACCGAGAACGAGACCGCGTTGACGGCGAGCACGCCGCCGAAGCGGCACGTTGCGCCGTCCACCACGAGCAGGGCCCGGCCGTCGCGCGCCGTCGCGGGCGCGACGCTCATGCGGCGCGGGCCCGGCGCCGGCCGCCGAGGCGGCGCAGGAGGCCGGGGGGGATGAGCCCGTGCGGGAAGAACACCGTGCCGATCGCGATGAGGACGCCGAAGATGATGAGCCGGCCGTCGCGGAGGAACTGGGCGAGCCAGGGCGGAAGCCCGCCGACGTCGGCGACGCCGCGCAACGCTTCCGGCAGCGCGGTGAGGACGAGCCCGCCCACGACGGGACCGACGAACGTGCGCGAGCCGCCGACGAGCACGAAGGCCATGAGGTTCACGCTCGTGTCGAACGTCCCCTGCCGCGAGTTCCACGTGTTGATGAAGTGCGCGCTCACGGCGCCGACCGCGCCGGCCAGCACGGCGCTCGTCGTGAACGCGAGGACCTTGTGGTACGTCGGGTTCACGCCCATGGCGGCGGCGGCCAGCTCGTCCTCACGCAGCGCGATCAGCGCGCGTCCCGTCCGGGTCCGCTCCAGCCGGGCGACGAACAGCATCGAGAGCAGGAGCAGCGGGATGGCGAGCCACATGTACTGCAGCTGGCTCGAAAACGGCTGCGGGATGCCGAAGATCCCGATGGCGCCGCCGGTCACGTCGAGGTTCAGGGCCACCACACCCAGGATCTGCACGAACGCGATGGTGGCCAGCGCCAGGAAGATGCCGCGCAGCCGCAGTGCCGGCACGCCGACGACGAGGCCGAGGAGGCCCGAGACCACCGCCGCCACCGCCATCTCGAGCACCACCAGCGAGACGGGATAGAGCCCGGGGCCGGGATGGAAGACCTTGGTGGACAGGATGGCCGCGATGTACCCGCCGAGGGCGTAGAACCCCGGGCTCGCCACCGAGAGCTGCCCCGCCATCAGCGGCAGGTAGAGCGTGAGCGCGAGGACGGCGGCGAGGACCATCGAGACGAGCAGGAAATCGTAGGTCGCGAGGAACGTGGCCACCGAGTCCTAGACCTTCTGCACCTGCGCGCGGCCGAGCAACCCCTGAGGTCGCACGAGCAGCACGATGAACAGGAGCGCGAACGGCACCGCCTCGCGGTAGGCGATGTACTGCGCCGGCACGAAGGCCTCGGCGAGGCCGATCAGCAGGCCGCCGACCACCGCGCCCGGGATGTCGCCGAGCCCGCCGAGCACGATCACGGCCAGGCCCTTGAGCCCGAAGGCGATGCCGAAGTAGGGACCGGCGATGCCGACGCTGAGACCGATGAGCGTGCCCGTCACGCCGCCGAGGAAGCCGCTGATGACGAACGTCAGCAACACGAGCCGGTCGGTGTCGATCCCGAGCAGGCTGGAGGTCGTGGTGTCCTCGGCCACGGCGCGCAACGCCTTGCCCGTGCGCGTGGCATTCATGAGGTACGTCAGCAGCACCAGCACGACCATCGAGACGCCGAAGATGACCACCTGGACCGTGCGCACGAGGACCGGCGCGCTCGCGGTGCCGAAGTTCACCGCGGCCGGCAGCGCCTCGAGCGGATCGGGATAGGAATACGGCTCGGCGCCGAAGAGATACTGCGTGACGTTCACCAGGGCCACCGCCACCCCGAGGCTGGAGACGAGGGTGAGCAGCGGATCGGCACCCCGCGCGCGCAGTGGCCGGAAGGCCAGGCGCTCGACGATCACGCCGCAGATCGCCGCGACGATCGATCCGCCGAGCAGGGCCAGCACGAAGGGCAGCCGGAACGGCAGCGTGGCCCCGGCCAGCAGCCCGTTGATGCCGAACGGCGACCCCGTCAGCGCGTAGGTCGCGTACGCCCCGAGGGTGAAGATGGCGCCGTGGGTGAAGTTGATGATGCGGAGCACGGAGAAGATCAGCGTGTAGCCCAGCGCGAAGATGGCGTACACGCTGCCGATGGCCAGCCCGTTCAACACCTGCTGCAGCAGCAGCGTCCGGTTCACGGGCCGCGCAGCCGCGGGCTACTTCACGAAGACGAACGTGCCCTTGGCGCCGTCGGGGTCCATCTTGATCTGCGCCACGTACGCCTGCTTCTGCACGATCTCCCCGCCCATGCCCGGCCCTGTCGAGAACGAGATCTCGCCCAGCGGCGTGTCGTAGGTGCCGGAGATGAGCTGCCGGTTCAGCTCGATGCGCAGGGTGGCCAGGTCCATCTTCGCGATCGGTGACTTCTTGTCGAGCGCGCGCAGCGCCTCCACGAACACCTGGATGCCGGTGAAGGCCTGGGCGCTGAACTGCGGCGGGTCCTTCTTCTGCTTGTCCTTGTAGACGGCCTTGAACTCGTCGTTCACCCGGCTCTTGTACGCCGGGCTGTAGGCCTGCGCGATCAGGATCCCGTCGCACTTGGCCTTGCAGATGGGAAAGATGGCCGCGGTGTTCACGCCGTTGCCGCCGACGATCAGCCCCTTGTAGCCCAGGTCGCGCAGCTGCTTCACGAGATTGGCCCCGTCCACCTGCAGGCCGGAGATGATCACGAGGTCCGGCTTGACGTTCAGCACGTTCGTCACCTGGGCGGTGAAGTCGGTGTCGGTCGTCTGGAAGGTCTGCACGGTCGCCAGGTCGAGCTTGAGATCCTTCACCGCCTGCTGGAACGTCTCCGTCTCCGACTTGTTGAACGCATCGTTCTGCGCGTACAGCACCGCGACCTTCTTGAGATTCTTGTCGATCTCCATGGCGGCCTTGACCGCGTTGGGGGCCACGATGGCGACGGGCGCCGACACGCGCGAGACGAACTCCCCGATCTGCGGGATGCCCTTGGCGGTGTTGGAGGGACCGATGACGGGGACCTTCGCACGGACGGCGAACGGATCGGCAGCGAACGCCTGCTGCGACAGGCTCGGGCCCATGATCCCGACCACCTTGGCCACGTTGATCAGGTTCTGGAAGGCGTTGATGGACGTCGGCTCGTCACTGCCGCCGTCCTGGAACACCAGCTTGATCGGACGGCCGTTCACGCCGCCGTGCTTGTTGAAGAACTCCTCGGCGATCTGCGCGCCGAGCACCTGCTCCTGACCGGCGAGCGCGACGGGACCGGTCTGGGCCACCGACACGCCGATCGGGATCGGCGGATCGGCGGCGAAGCCCGCCAGCGCACCGCCCACCAGGACGAAAGCGGCCAGCGCCACGGACACGCTGAGATGACGGCTCATCGGCAAGACCCTCCCTCTCGGGCACCGGAATGCGCGGAGTCTAGCATGCCCGGTCTCGACAGCGTGACCGCGCAGGCGCTCAGCCGCTCAACCACGCTGCCATGAGCCGACCGCCGTAATCATGTCCGATGTTGGGCGCGAAGTCCCTCACGCGCGGGTCCCACGCGGCCACCGCGCTCACCGAGGGGCCGTACGCGTAGTAGATCTGCTCGGCGAGATAGCGCTGGATGTCGTACACGATCTCGCGACGCTTGGCGACGTCGAGCGTGCGCCGCTGCAGGCGGATCATCTCCGTCAGCTTGGGATCGTCGACGCCCGAGGCGTTCAGCGGCTCGCCGGGGATGTGGGTCACCTGCAGCGAGACATCGGCGATCGGGCTACCGCCACGAAGGCTGTGCATGAGCTTGTCGAACTTGCCGAAGATCGTCGTGGACACGAAGGCGCCGAACTCCTTGTTCTTCAGCTCGGCGTCGATGCCGGCCTCCTTCCAGCTCTGCATCGTGACCTGCAGCTCGTCGACGTAGTCCGGGCTCCATCCCATTGTCGCTTCGACCGGCGTCTTGAAGCCTGCGGAGAAGCCGGCCTCGGCCAGGAGCCGCTTGGCCTCCGCGACGTCACGCCCGTAGATGCGCCGTCCGAGCGGCGTGAGCTGATCGATGGGAATGGCCCACTCGCGTAGCGCGGCGGGGATGGCCGGGTTCGGCACCCCGTGGCCGGCCGACCAGTTCATGGCCGTAATGGCGCCGAAGAGCACGACGAAGTCCTGGGTGCGAAGGCCCGGCTTTCGCTGGCGCGCGACGGGCAGATCCACGCGGCGCACGCACTGCCCGTACTCGGGCGCGAAGTCGTAGCGGCCGGCGAGCCAGCTCGCCAGCCGCGACGAGGGGTCCTCGTCCACCGACACTTCGACCCCGTCCGCGTACGGCAGCCCGTGGATGAAATAATCCTTGTTGCGCACGAAGGTGAGTCGCGTGTTCGGCTCGTAGCGCTCCAGCATCCAGGGACCGGTACCGATGCAAGCCTCGGCCCGGCGCAGATCGCCGAAGTGCTCGACGGCCTCGCGTGGCACGATCCAGGTGACGGTGTTCGCGAGGTAGTCGAGAAACCAGCCGAAGGGCTCCGTGAGCGTGAACTTCACCGTCGAGCGGTCGAGGACGTCGGTCCGCTCGACGGGACTCAGCGTCGAGCGGTTCGGATTGCCCTTGAGCTGCAGGAAGCGGTCATAGGTGTACTTCACGTCGTCGGCAGTCAGCTCGCGGCCGTTCACCGGTGGCTTCGGGTGCCACCGCACGCCCTTGCGGAGCTTGAAGACGTACGTCCGGTCGTTCGGCTGCGACCAGGACTCGGCCAGGTCGGGCTCGAGCGGCTGGGTCCCCGGCACCACGGACGGCCCCGCCTTGACCTTGACGAGCCGGCTGTGCGTGAACGACAGGTTCGTCGCGATGCGGTGGTGATTGACGACGAGGTGCGGATCCAGCCCGCTGGTGGGCTCCTCACCGCGGAGCCGGAAGACGCCGCCGCGTCGTGGCGTCTCCTGTGCCGCCACGACCTCCGGGACGAGCGCGTGGGCGGCCATGGCTGCACCGCCGAGCTGCAGAAGATGACGCCGGCTGAGGTCCGGGGGGAGGCCGCTGTTCACCAAAGTGGTGCGGAAGGTATCCGTTTCCCCGGGCGTGGTCAACGGCCATGGCCGACACGGTCCTCTTTGCGGTAAGATCGCGCCCCACGTCGATCCCGAGTGAAGGGGGAACGCGTCATGCGCATGCTCCGATCCCGACTCACGATCGCTCTGGCGGTGGCCGCCGTCGGCGTCGTCGCCGCCGCGGGGGCGCTGGCGCAGAGCAAGAGCACCCTCATCGGCAAGCTGGAAGGCCCCGAGGTCGTCACCGACGCTGCGAAGTTCCCCAGGACGTTCAGGGAGGCGCCCCAGCTGACGGAGCAGGTCAAGGCGGGCAAGCTGCCGCCGGTGGCCGAGCGCATCGGGCAGGACCCGCTGGTCATCAAGCCGCTGCACGAGATCGGCAAGTACGGCGGCACGTGGCGCGGGGGCTTCACGGGGCCGGCCGACTTCTGGAACGGCTATCGCTGCTGCTCGGGCCCGGACCATCTGCTGTTCTGGGACTACACGGGTGACAAGGTCACGCCGAACATCGCCAAGGGCTACGAGATGCAGGACGGTGGACGGACGCTCGTCCTGCACCTGCGCCGCGGCATGAAGTGGAGCGACGGCAAGCCGTTCACGGCGGACGATTTCGTCTTCTGGTTCGAGGACATCTACCGGAACAAGGATCTGGTGCCGACGCCCTCCGCGGCGATGGCGATCAACGGCAAGCAAGGCGTCCTCGAGAAGGTCGACACGTACACCGTGAAATTCAAGTTCCCCGAGCCGTACTACATGCTTCCCGACGTGCTGGCCGGGTCCACGGATCTCGCTGGCCAGGCGTGGCGCGGCGCGTTCGGGCTCGGCGGCTACGCGCCGGCCCACTACCTGAAGCAGTTCCACCCGAAGTACGCCGGCCAGGCGGAAGTCGAGAAGAAGGCCAAGGACGCGAAGTTCGACAGCTGGGTTCGGATGTTCTTCAACAGGAGCGACTGGTCGCTCAATCCGGAGCTGCCGGTCATCACGCCGTGGAAGACCGTGACGCCCATCAACACGCCCACGTGGACGCTGGAGCGGAATCCCTACAGCGTCTTCGTGGACCCGGCGGGCAACCAGCTTCCCTACATCGACCGCGTGGTGCTGACGCTCGCCGAGAATCTCGAGGTCATCAACCTGCGGGCGATCGCCGGCGAGTACGACTTCCAGGCCCGACACCTCGACCTCGCCAAGGTGCCGGTGTTCATCGAGAACCAGGCCAAGGGCGGCTACAAGCTCTACCTCGATCCGGGCGACTACGGCGGCGACATGATCATCAAGTTCAACCTGAGCTACGAAGCCGACCCCGAGATCGCGAAGTGGATGAACACGACGGACTTCCGGCGCGCGCTGGCCCTCGGGATCGACCGCGACCAGCTCAACGAGACGTTCTGGCTGGGGACGGGCACGCCGAGCTCCGTGGTACCCGCGGACAACAACAAGTACAACCCCGGTCCCGAGTACCGCAAGCTCTGGGCGACGCTGGACCTCAAGAAGGCCAACGAGATGCTCGACAAGGTCGGGTTGGCCAAGAAGGACGCCGAGGGCTTCCGGCTGCGCACCGACGGCAAGGGACGGTTGCGCCTCGAGATCATGACGCTCGGCGGCCAATTCTTACAGTTCACGCAGATCGCCGAGATGATCCGCGAGCAGTGGAAGAAGATCGGGATCGATCTCGTCGTGCAGGAAGTGGAGCGGAGCCTCGCGCTGCAGCGCACCGCCGCCAACGAGCAGCAGCTCGGCGCCTGGAACAACGACGGGAGCGAGCATCTCTTCACGTTCCCGACGCACGTGTTTCCCTTCGACACCATCGCCGTCGTCGCCTCCTCGGGGCCGCTCTATGCCAAATGGTTCCAGTCCGCGGGCACGCAGGGGAAAGAGCCGCCCGCGCGCATGAAGGAGCTGATGGCGAAGTTCAAGCGCGCCTACGGCGTGCCCGAGAAGGAGCGGATCCAGCTCGGCAAGGATGTCTGGAAGATTACCGCCGAGGAGGTCTACATCATCGGCGTGATCGGCATGGGCCCGGCGTCCATGGGTGTGCGCGTGGTCAAGACCAACATGGGCAACATCCCGTCGCGCCAGTACAACAGCCCGGACGGCAAGACGCCGACGATCTCGCGGCCGGTGACGTTCTACTGGAAGTAGGCCGGAGAGGGACGCGGCGTTGCTGGCGTACATCGGACGTCGCGCCCTCCTCGCGGTCTTCACCGTCTGGGCGATCTCCGTCCTATCCTTCGCCATCATCCAGCTCCCGCCGGGTGACTACGTCACCTCCTACATCGCCCAGATGGCGTCGATGGGCAGCGTCGTCACCGACGAGGAAGCGCAGAATCTGAGGATCCAGTACGGCCTCGGCCAGCCCATCTACGTCCAGTACTACAAGTGGGTGAGGCTGATCGCGCAGGGCAACTTCGGCATGTCGATGGAGTGGCGTCGGCCCGTCACCGAAGTCATCGGCGAGCGCCTGTGGCTGACGGGGGTGGTCTCCGTGTCCGCGCTCATCCTCACCTGGGCGCTGGCGCTGCCGATCGGCATCTATTCCGCCGTCCGACAGTACTCCGTCGGCGACTACGTGGCGACGTTCGTGGGCTTCATCGGCCTCGCCGTCCCCAACTTCCTGCTCGCGCTGGTGCTGCTCTATCTCGGCTTCATCCTGTTCAACGCCCACATCGGCGGGCTGTTCTCGCCGGAGTTCCAGGACGCGCCGTGGAGCGCCGCGCGCGCCTGGGATCTGGCCAAGCACCTGCCGATCCCCGCCCTCATCCTGGGCCTGGCGGGGACGGCGCAGCAGATCCGGATCATGCGCGCGAATCTGCTGGACGAACTGCGCAAGCCGTACGTGGTGACGGCGCGCTCCAAGGGTCTGTCCGAGGCCCGCGTGATTCTCAGATATCCCGTGCGCGTCGCCCTCAACCCGTTCGCGAGCACGATCGGCTACACGCTGCCCTACATCGTATCGGGCAGCATCATCGTCTCGCTCGTCCTCGGCCTGCCGACGGTGGGGCCGCTGCTCCTCAAGGCCCTCATCGCGCAGGACATGTTCCTGGCGGGGACGATCGTGCTCCTCCTCGGCGTGATGACGGTGATCGGCACGCTCATCTCCGACATCGTGCTCGTCTGGATCGACCCGCGCATCCGGCTCGAGGACACCTGATGGCCACCCTCGTCCTGCCGGTGGAGGAGCAGCGCGTCTTCGTCGCCTCGCAGTGGCAGCTCATGTGGTGGCGCTTCCGCAAGCACCGCCTGGCCGTGGCCAG
>WNFI01042334.1_pt1 | contig 10984 bp, 6 predicted proteins | sample 5400471 | NCBI WGS metagenome assembly WNFI01 (sample SAMN13153348, study PRJNA577476) | soil metagenome | isolation source: 100 cm saprolite on Douglas fir-dominated hillslope | place: USA:California | collected 2013-09-17 | reverse complement strand
GACGAACTCCTCGACCACGGTGGTCCCCGACGGGAGCCGGTGCTGCAGCAGGAACTGGTCAAGGACCATGGAGAACATCGACTCGTCGGTCACCACCCTGTCGGGGAAGTGCCGCTCGAGAACCGCCGACCACTCGCGATCAAACCGGGGCGACAGCGCGAAGTCCGTCAGCACGGGCTTGAGGTCTCCGGCCCGCTGCACCAGATCCACGCAAAACCTCCCGCACCGGCCGCTGATGCCTGCCAGCGACCCTATCCAGGCCCGGCGACTGGAGCTTCCGGGAAGGGGCAATCGGCGTCGAAGCGACGCCAATTTGCCCCGTAACGGCCGGCTGTCAACACTGGTATTCGTTTCATAACGGAACGTAGCATTGCAATCAGGTCACCGCGAGCGATGAGGGGGCCGAACGTGCCGGACTGGCGCCACGAGGTCTGCACTGCACTGGAGTTCTGGAAAGCGGCTGAGGGGGGAAGCAGCCAGGCTGAGCGGCTGACCTGTATCGGAAGTGCCCGGCCGGGGAGCGAACCAGGGTGGTATCACATCGACCTCCGCGGAACCAGCCTCGACACGGACCAGGTCGAATCGCTCCGGCTTTCCGGAGAGCGCGGCCCGCGCGCCGGTCCTTCGTACGCGGTCAAGGAGGCCGTGCAGGACGGTCCTGTGGTCCGCGTGCGCGTCGCGGAGTTCGTGAGCCTAACGGACGCGTACCTATGGCAGAACAAGCAGCCCGCGGCGTTTCTGGTGGAGAAACTGCGCGAGGGCATCGCGGGACTGGCTGATGCGGGTCTCGCCCACGATCTTGCCGCACGCCGGCTGGCGCGCAGGCCGCCGAACATCCGGCCCATCGCTGGATTCAGCGAAAAGCAGCGGGAAGCGTACGAGTCCTGCCTGGCGCTGGCCGGCGTGCGCCTGGTCTGGGGCCCACCCGGGACCGGCAAGACCATGGTCCTCGCCGAGGCGATCAGCGCGTTACGGGCTACCGGCCGGCGCGTCCTGCTGGTCTCCGCGACCAATATCGCCGTTGACAATGCGCTCTTAAAGGTCATCGCACAACGTCGGCACAAGCCCGGCCAGTTACTGCGGGTCGGATTGCCGCACCACCCGGATGTCCTCAAGCATCACGATGTCTGCCTGCCCGACCTGGTGCGAGACCGGCTTGCGGAGGTGCAGCGGCAGCAGCAGGCCATCGAGGAGCGCCTGCTGGAGATGCGCAGGGCGGACGAGGAATTCAGCCAGCTTCAGGAGGCCACCGCCGGGTTCGACCCAGCGGAATACGACCAGGCGGCACGGCTGATCGCGGAAAGAGCGGCGATCCCCGGTCTCGCCAAGGCCGCCGCCGAGGCCGACGCGACGGTCCGCCGCTGTCGGCAGGATGGCGACGTGCGTTATGCACAGGTGACTGCCGCAGAGAGACGCGTGCAGCAGTTCGCCGCGGACCGGTCACAGTACGCCGAGACCGACCGGATCCAGCAGGAGCTGGACAAGCTGATCGCTGCCACGGACCACCTCAGCGCGGAGGCGCTGACGGCCAGGCATTCCGTTGGGCAGATCGAGGCGGACCTGCACCAGCAGCAAGGCGGCGCGGTCTTCGCGCGCCTGCGAAGACGCAGTCAGAGCAAGCGCCTGAGCTCCGCCCTCGATGCAGAACGACAACGGGCGGCCGATCTGGAGCGGAGCGCCCGCGACGCGCGTGAGCTCCTGGCCCGGCACCGGTCAGCGGCAGAATCGGAAATCCAGCGCCTGGCTGCCGCAACCGCGTGCAGCCGGGCGGACATCGACGCGGCCGATGCAGCGCTCGCTATGGCCGAGCAGGCGCACGCCCGCGCTGATGCGCTCGCGCGGCAGGCCCAGGCTGATCTCAGCGGCAAGCATCACGCCCTGCTGGCCGCGGAAGCGCTGCCGAAGCCGAGCGAGGCGCAACGTGCCCTGGTCGATGATGCAGAACGGCACCAGTGGCCCGCCCTGGCGGCGCGTACGACAGAACTTCGTGCGCAGATCACCGGGGCCAGGCCAGAGCGCGACCGGCTGGAGGCTGACTACGCGGCGGTACAGCAGCGGTTCGACCGCCTCCGCAAGGACGCGGAGGGCGAGGTCATCCGGCGCGCCCAGGTGATCGCCACGACCCTGGCCCGGCTGCGCACGAGCAAGGCGCTGATGGACGGCCCCTACGATGTGGTGCTCGTCGACGAGGTCGGCGCGGCTAACCTGCCCGAGATCTTGCTCGCCGTATCCCGGGCGAAACGCACCGCGGTTCTGCTCGGTGACTTCCTCCAGCTCAGCCCGATCACGAACACTCAGGTCGAGGACGCGAAGCGCACCGACGTCCAGCGATGGCTCGGCCAGAACGTATTCGAGCACTGCGGCATAGCCACGGCACATGACGCGAACGGGCATGAAGGATGCACGGTCCTGGACGCCCAGCACCGGTTCGGCCCGGAGATCATGCGGCTGGCCAATGCGATCGCGTACGACGGCGCGCTGAGGCCAGGCCGGAACACGCGCCCTCACGACGATGACGACCCGGAAATCGTTCTGATCGATACCGATGGGCTGGAGGACCTGGCCACAGTCCGATCAGTCGGCCGGCACAGCGGCTGGTGGCCTGCTGGAGCGCTGCTCAGCCGGGTACTCGCCGACTACCACCAGCGTCGCGGCGAGCTCACCGGCATCATCACGCCCTACCGACCGCAGGCCGACGCCACCCTCGAGGCGCTGCGCGATCACGAGGCCGGCACCGGCGCCGTCACCGAAGTCGGCACCGCCCACCGATTCCAGGGCCGCGAGTTCCCGGTCGTCGTCTTCGACCTCGTCGAGGACGAATACCGCGCCCGGTGGATGGCCGGAGCCTCGCGGAACGCCACAGCCCACTACAAGCGCAACGGGGTGCGCCTGTTCACTGTCGCGGTCACCCGCGCGCAGACGCGGCTGTACTTGATCGGCAGCCAGAACAAGATCAATGCCGCGCCTCGCGGGACACCGCTGGCGCAGGTCGCCGCGATGCTGCGCGCCGGGCAGGTTCACGTGGTCCGCGCTGCCGAACTCGTCACGCCGACCGCGATGGGCGGAGCGGAGCTGCCGGAGCTGAGCGCGTTCGGCAATGAACTCGCCGAGACGCTCGCCGAGCACGTCCAGGTGGCCGACATCCACGACGAGCGCACCTTCTATGAGGTCTTCTCCGAGTGCCTGAACCAGGCCCGCAGCTCGATCTGGATCTGGGCGCCATGGACCACCCCCAGGAGAGTCAGGTCGCTGCTGCCGGTCCTCAGCGACGCGGTAGGCCGAGGCGTCCGGGTGACCATATTCATTCGTGACCCCGGTGACGCGCTTCAGGGCAGGCCTGATTATCAGCAGTACCTGGCCGAGCTGCGCGCGGTTGTCCACTCTGTGGTCGAGATCAACGTCATGCACCAGAAGATCGTCGTCATCGACGAGAAGACCGTGCTGCTCGGCAGCCTGAACGTGCTGTCGCAAAGCCGGACGCGTGAGGTCATGCTCGTCATGCATGGTGCTTACTTCGCCCGCAAGCTTCTCGATGACGAGCGCGCCGCAGACTTCGCCGCACCGCCCAGATGCGGGGCATGCCGAGGAACGAAGATCGACCTGCGCCGCAGCGGCAAGACAGGCGACTGGACCTGGCGGTGCTACGACCGCGGCTGCCCTAGCAGGTCTTCGGGAAACCGACAACCATGGACGCAGCCTGTCGCCAGAAGCAAGCGGCCCTCACGCGCGCTCCGCCCATCCCGGGAGCGGCACGGCGGACTCTAAGTCGCTCTCCTGCTCCGCTCCCGCTGCCGGGGAACTGGGGAACCTGTTCGGCGAGGACGGGCCGGTGCAGGGCTGGCTCGATCGCCAGGCCGCTGGCTGGCCTAGAACGCGGCGGACCTCGGCGTGCGGGCCGACCACATCTCGGTGGGCGGCACCTCGTCCGGCGGCGCGCTCGGCGCGGCGGTGGCCCTGATGGCGCGCGACCGGGCGGCCCGGACCCGTGCTTCCAGCTGCTCGAGATCCCGATGACCGACCGTTCGACCGACTACCCGTCCATGCGCCAGTTCGCCACCGGCTACATACTGACCAGGCAGGACCTCGCCGAGGCCTTCGACCTCTACCTGGCAGCCCGGCCCAGGCCCAGGAGCCTTACGCCTCCACTCCTATGCCACCACGCACCACTGGTAGCGGTGCGACTCACTGATGGCCGGTGTGGCTCACTAGTAGCCTCCCAGGTCTGACCCGGCCACGGCCGGGTCAGCCGCAGATGACGCTGGCGAGTAGCCGGATGCCTTCGGCGATCTGCGGGGGCGCGAGCCTGGCGTAGCCGATGACCAGCGCTGGCTCCTGGGGAGCGGATGTCATGAAATGGCTGAGCGGGTAGACGAGCACGCCGCGGCGCGCCGCGTCGGCGGCGATCCGGTCCGCGTCGGTTCCGGCGGGCAGGTTGACTACCGCGTGCAGGCCGGCGGCTATTCCGGTCGGATAGGCGCCGGGAATGTACTCGGCGAGGGCACGGGTCAGCGCGTCCCGGCGGTCGTGGTAGCTGCGCCTAGCTTTCCGCAGGTGCCGGTCCAGGTCGCCGTGCTGCAGGAACTCGGCGAATGCGGCCTGGACTACGACGTTGGTGAACCGGTCGGTCACCTCGCGCACCGCGAGGAGCTCGTCCCGTAGCCCGACCGGGACGACGAGCCAGCCGAGCCGCAGGCCGGGGGCGAGGCTCTTGGACGCGCTGCCGCAGTAGATCACCCGGTCTGGCGCGAGCCCCTGAAGCGCGCCGACGGGCGGTCGGTCATACCGGTACTCGGCGTCGTAGTCATCCTCGACGACGAAGCTGGTGCGCGCCCAGTCGACGAGCGCCCGGCGGCGTCCCGGACTGAGCACCACGCCGGCCGGATACTGGTGGGCGGGTGTGGTGAGAACGACTGTGGCCGCGGTCGCGGCCAGGTCGGCGACCCGCAATCCCTCGCTGTCGACCGGCACCGGGCACGGCACCGCACCGGCGGCCACGATCTGCTTGCGGTGGACCGGCAGGCCGGGGTCTTCGACCGCGATCTGCTGATAGCCGCGCTGAGCGAGAGCACGGATGACCAAGCTCAAACCGTGCGAGACGCCGTTGCACACGACGACCTGGTCGGGATCGCAGTACACGCCGCGCACCCGGCCTAGATACTGGGCGAGGGCTACGCGCAACACCCGCAGCCCCGCCGGGTGGCCGTAGCCGAGATCGGCACTCGGCAGGGAGTTCATCGAGCTGCTCGCCGCGCGGGCCCACGCCGCGTGCGGGAATAGCCCCGTGTCCGCGGAGCCGGGACGGAGGTCGAGGCGGACAACGCCCGGCGCCGTGTCAGGTCGCGGCTGCCCGCGACCCGGACGAGGGAAGGAATTGACGACGGTACCCGCACCTCGCCGGCTAGTCACGAAACCCTCCGCCTCAAGCTGAGCGTAGGCCGCGACCACGACGCCTCGAGTGACCGTCAGGTCGAGCGCGAGCGCGCGTGAGGAGGCAAGCCGGGTTCCGGGCCGCAGCCTGCCGTCCCGGATGGCGGCCCGCAGGCCAGCCTCCAGCTGCCGGCGCAGGCTCCGTGGCCGGGACCGGTCCAGCTCGACCAGCAGCTCAGGGGAACTGGTACTCATAACTCCGCATTAATTGGCACTCGTATCGAGTCCACAGTAGTCATAGCGTCTGATCCGTGTCCAACCACCCCAAAGGAGAGAGCACATGGTTCCGGTGGCAACCCCGGCCCGCAGCGTGCCACGGGCAGCGGACCGCCTCGATGGTCTGGTCACCGCGGTACGGGCTGCGGCCCGCTGCCCAGGCCAGACCGACCGGCAGATGGTTGACGGCGTCGCGAGTGCGCTGCGCGCGCACCTGCCTTCCCCCGAGATGGTGTCCGGCCCGGCCGTTTCCGGCCCGGACAAGGGCACCAGGCTGCTGTACGCCGACCCGGACGGCCCGTTCTCGATCCAGGCGCTGTACTGGCGGCCCGGCCAGACGACGCGGATACATGATCACGTCGCCTGGTGCGTGTTCGGCGTGGTTCGGGGCGTCGAGTATGAGGAGCTGTTCCAGCTCAGCGGGGACGGCACCCACCTCATCCCGTCCGGCGCCAGCACGAATGTCGTCGGCGACGTCAGCGGCTTCGCCCCGCCCGGGGACATCCACCGGGTCCGCAACAGCGGCACCAGCAAGGCCATCTCCATCCACATCTACGGCACCGACCTGTCCCGGTTCGGGTCCAGTGCCCGCCGGTTCTACGACCTGCCGGTTGTGAGATAACACCTGCAGGCCCGCCCCTGTCCCGCGGCTCAAGGTGACTTCTTCCACACCATCGGATCAAAACAACGCGGAGGGATCAATGGCTGCGGTTCACTTCGATATATCGATGTCGGTGACGTTTGTCATCGGCTGGCCATCCCCGAACGCCATCACCGAGTGACGACATCGGCATCTGGCACCGCCGTTCGTGAGCGGCGAGGCTTTGCCGTTATGGCTCAGCCGGGAATGATCGAGTGGATGCATGCGCAGCTTGCCGAGGAGCGGATGATGCTCTGGCGTGTCGACATACCGGTTGATGTCCGCTGCGGAGACGGAATATCCCAGCTCACCGCGAAGGCGACGGAGGTCGCTACGAGGAGGAGAGAGCAATGACCACACGTATGGGCAGGGTGACCTGCGACCTCACGATCTCGGCCGACGGGTACTCGGCCGGGCTCAACCAGACCGAGGAACGCCCGTTCGGCGACGACGGCGGCGGCGGCTGGGGCGACAAGCTGCACGCCTGGAGGTTCGACACTCCCGAGGAGAACCGGGCCGAGGCCGACCAGATGACCGCCGCCAAAGCATTCATCATGGGGCGCAACATGTTCGGCCCAGTACGTGGCGAGTGGGATCGGCAGTGGAACGGCTGGTGGGGCGACGATCCGCCGTTCCACGCCCCGGTCTTCGTGCTCACCCACCACCCCCGCGAGCCGCAGCCGATGGACGGCGGCACCACGTACTACTTCGTCACCGACGGAATCGAGTCGGCGCTGGCACAGGCACGCGCGGCGGCCGGCGACGGCGACGTCTCGATCCACGGCGGCGCGACCACCATCAACCAGTACCTCGCCGCCGGCCTGATCGACGAGCTGCGGCTGCACATTGTGCCGCTCACGCTCGGCGCCGGCACGCGGCTGTTCGACGGCGTCCCGCCGCTGAAACTCGAGCAGGTGACGTCGCGGGCCGCGACCTCGGTCACGCACATGACCTACCGCGTGCTGTCCTGAGCTGGAGGGCGGGGTTACACACGACTACCGCGGTGAAGCGCCCGGCCACCAGCAGCGCTACCCGGTGCCACATAAGGTGCGTCTCGGGGATGCCGTGCAACGGGAGCAACGGGGGCCCGGACCCCCCGCGGCGCCCATGGATATTCGTGACGGCAAGTGGCAATGTCGAATTCGTCGAAGCCATTCGAACACGTGTGGTGTGTCCTTTCGGTCGGACTGTCGCTAGTGGACGGAATTACCCGCCAGCGGTTATCACGATTGCTCGCGAAGTGTTAGTAGTGGTGGTGACCCGGCGACCGACCTGGGTTTCCGCGGCCTGTGACAGTGACCTGACAGGCTCCTGGCAGTGGCACTCACGATAGTGGTGCGATCGCCGGACCCGCGGCGTCCCCCGATTGAACGGCAAGGAGCAGAGGCGCAGCCTGACCGGGGAAGGACTCGTGATGTCACAGCTGTCGCAGGCCGCAGGTCGGAAGCTGCGGTCGCGGTGGGGGTACTGGCTCGCGACTGCCGCGGCGGCCGGCCTCCTGGCCGGCGGCATTCCGGCGATCGCCGCGCAGGCAGGCACCCCGGCATTCACCGGCGCCGCCTCGGACGCTGCGGGGTACGCGGCCACGATCGTGCGTACCGCCTACGGCATTCCGCATATAACGGCGGCCAGCTTCGGCTCGCTCGGCTTCGGCTACGGGTTCGCCCTCGCGAGTGATGACCTGTGCACCGTCGCCAACGGCTATATCACCGTCGAAGGGGCAAGGTCACGCTACTTCGACCCCGGCGGATCGGTCCCGGATACCGTGACCCCGGTCAGCAACCAGGACAGCGACGTCTTCTGGCAGTCGGTCATCGGCCGCCGGGTCATCCCCGGGCTGCTCGCGGTGCGCGGCGGCCCGGGGGCCATCGGGCCGCAGGTGCGCCAGCTGATAGCTGGTTACGTGGCCGGCTACAACCGGTACCTCGCATCGGCCGGAGGGCCAGCCGGCGTCCCGGACCAGACCTGCCGGGGCAAGCCATGGGTGAAGCCGATCACTACGCTGGATGCCTACCTGCTGGTTTACCAGGCGATCGAGTTCTCGATGCAGCAGGAAGTCAATCCAGGCGCGATCGCGACGGCGCACCTGCCGGCAGGCGCTGCGGCCGCCCTCATGCCTGCCGCCGTCCTGGCCCGGACCGGCCAGGGGCGGTCCGCGGCCAAGGCGCCCGAGGGCATCGGGAGCAACGGCATCGCGATCGGCTCCGCGGGTACCCGGAACCACCGCGCCGGCATGCTGCTCGGCAACCCGCATTTCCTGTGGGACGGCCCGGAGCGGTTCTACCAGGTACAGCTCACGATCCCGGGCACGCTGAACGTCGAGGGCGCGACGTTCTACGGGATACCGCTGGTGATCGTCGGGTTCACCGCCACGATGGCGTGGACGCTCACCTCCACGCCCAGCCCGGCCGTCGTCCCTTATCAGCTGACCCTGGTGCCGGGTCACCCGACCGAATACGTGGTCGACGGCAAGGCGGAGGCCATGACCAGCCAACCGGTCACCGTGCAGGAGCGCTCGCCGGCGGGCACGCTCGCCTCCTTCCACGACACCGTTTACTACTCTCGCTACGGGCCGGTGATCGACGAGCTCCGCCAGGGAGGCTTGCCCTGGACAGCCAGCACGGCCTTCACCCTCACCGACGTTAACTCAAGCAACTTCCGTTTCCTGAACACCTTGCTCGCCACCGATGAGTCTGGGTCGGTGCCCGCCGAGCTCACCGTCCTGAAGAAGTATGAGGGCCTGCCCTGGATGGACGTGCTCGCCGCCGACTCCGCCGGCCACGCCGCGTACGCCGACATCGGGGCGATCCCGCACATCAGCGACGCGGAGCTGGCCAGCTGCGACACCCCGCTAGGCGCGACCGCGTTCAAGCTGTACGGACTGCCGGTCCTGGACGGCTCCCGTTCGTCATGCGCCCTGGGCACCAACGCCGACTCGGCGGCGCCGGGCATCTTCGGCCCGGCCGAGGAACCTGTCCTGCGCCGCGGCGACTTCGTAGCGAACTCCAACGACAGCTACTGGATGACCAACCCCGCTCATCCCCTGACCGGCTTCCCCGCCGTCATCGCCGGGAGCGACCCGCCCGGCACCGACCTGGGCTGCGCACCCGCAGCGCGCTCACCATGATCACCAGACGGATCGCCGGCACCGATGGTCTCGGCCCGGCCGGATTCACCCTCCAGAACATGAAGAACCTCATGTTCTCCGACATCCAGTACGGCGCTACGCTGGTGAAGGCGCAGCTCGTGACGATGTGCCGGTCGTTCCCCGGCGGCCGCGCCCCCACCAGCACAGGCAGCACCATCGCGGTCGGCGATTCCTGCGACGTGCTGGCCGCTTGGAACGGCCGGGAGAACCCGGACTCCCGCGGTGCCGCGCTGTTCCAGGCGTTCTGGTGCCCGTTCGTGTTCGCATCGAACTCCGCGGGAGCCCTGTGCCAATCCGGCGGCCCGTGGACCCGCCCGTTCAGCGCCGCCAACCCCGTCGGCACGCCCAACGGGCTGGACACCGCCAGCACAGCCGTTCAGCAGGCGTTCGGCGACGCTCTCGCCAGCCTTACCGCCGCGCACCTGCCCTACGATGTCCCGCTCGGCCAGGCCGTCACCTGGAACCCCGGGGTTGCCTGCCCGCAGGCGGCCACGCTGCTCACCTACTCCCAATCCGGCAACCCCACCTCACCGCACTACGCCGACCAGACCAGGCTCTTCGCTCAGCGACAGTGGGTCACCCCCTACTTCTGCGCCGCCCAGGTGGCCGCACACGCGGTGTCCGTCATGCAGGTGCGCAGCCCGGCCCCTTCCCGTCAGTGACAGCCGCGCGACCATCGGTGCCGGTGGCGTCATGCGCGGCCGTTCGGAACATTTCAGAGATTTTTTTTTGTTTCTTTCCCTAACGGACGGTTGCGCCAGAACCCCGCGGTATCCCGGAGGCAGGAGACCTTCCCGGTGATCACCCGGGAGACGGTGGATTCGGGACGCCGACTCCGAGATCGAGCATGCCAGCGAGCAGCATGCTGCCGACTCGCCGGGAAGCCATCCCAGGATCGCGCTCGCCGCCATGACCGCGAAGTCCCTGGACAGGATGCGGGTGTGAACTGCTCAACCGCTCCATTGGTGGCGTCATACAGCGCGTAGCCCAGCGGCATCAGCGTGGTGGCGGACCTGGAGACCGTGATGTCCTGGCCGCGGCACTTCCGCCAGGCAGGCCTGGTAGTCGCCGCCGGAGCGCCTGCCCCCGTGCCGCGAGCGGCCGGCGGTGCGATACTGCAATGGAGGCGCGGCGTGAGCATCGGCGAAGCCCTGGCGGACGCGCGCCGCCAGGCCGGTCTCACCGTTTCCCAGGTCAGCATGCGGACCCGCATCAGGGAAACAATCATCCGGGACATCGAGCGCGACGAGTACTCGGCGTGCGGCGGCGATTTCTACGCCCGGGGGCACATCCGCGCCATCGCTCATGCCGTGGGGGCTGATCCCGGGCCGCTGATCCGGGAGTACGACGCGAGCCAGCCGACGCCGCACCCGGTCACGGCTGCGGACCTGTTCCGGCCGGTCATGCCGGTCAGGATGCACGAGCGGCACCGGCTGAACTGGGCCTGGGTGCTGGGGCTGGCGCTCGTGGTCGCCCTCGGCCTGATCGCCTATCACCTCATCTCCGGCCCGCACCAACCGTCGCGTGCCCGGCCCGCGGCCGGGACCGGCCCG
>WNFI01325400.1_pt1 | contig 10985 bp, 7 predicted proteins | sample 5400471 | NCBI WGS metagenome assembly WNFI01 (sample SAMN13153348, study PRJNA577476) | soil metagenome | isolation source: 100 cm saprolite on Douglas fir-dominated hillslope | place: USA:California | collected 2013-09-17 | reverse complement strand
AACGCTTTTCCTTGTTGCTGTATCAACAACATCTCCAGCATCTCCTATATAGACAAACCGTCCATCCCTACTGTGCAATACCCACCCTTCTTTCATGCAGTTTGTAGCGACACAAGGAGAGTCATTTCCCACCATACTATGAAGAGAAATATCAATAACCGGTTTTGGAGCAGATGATGGTAAACTGGTTACATCAAATACATGGACTTTGGAATTCGGCCAATCAGAAACATATAATTCTTTTTCGTCAGGAGAAAGAGAGATTCCATGCGCCGGCGCAAACCCGCCGTTTGTGCTTTTACCAGGAATAGAAACTTTGTAAAGAATATTTCCTGTTGCGATATCAGCGACATCAAATCCCAAAAAATCACTCGTTTCTATGAATGCAAGCGTTTGACTGCTGTTAATCGTAAATGGACGGACACCGCTTTGTACGGGTCCAATTTGTTTAATAATCTGATTTGTTGCTGTATCAGCCATAACCAGGTAATTAGACAACCGGGGTCCCATATACACATGCTTCCCATCCAGACTGACAAATGTATTATGAGGATTGTGTCCTTGGGTATCAATAGACGCTGTTACAGTTCCTGTAGCTGCATTAATAACACGCCAGATACCATTTGTTTGCGTATCGCCATCCGGCATATAAATTGTCTTCCCGTCGGGTGTTATATCAAAGCTATCTGAAGCAACCGGCAGTGGTTTTGTATAGATAACCTGATTTGTTAACAAATCCATTTTTAATAATTGTCCCCCGCTTCCCGAGCTTCCTCCATAGGCAAGATACAAGGAATGACTCAAAGGATCAGCACCCATACCGCGAATAAAACTAACGCCTGAGGGCAGAGGAATAGTTTTGACCAATGCGTGATTATTATCCATATCATAGACATACATTGTTCCTCCTTCTGGTAATACATACAAGTAATGCTGTATCGACGATCCTGCGGCATGTTGGTTCGTTTTTTGTTGTTGTTGAGAGAAAAGAACAGTGAGAGGAAGAGCGATAAGGAGAACTCCAAGTAAAAGAAATCTTACAAGTGATGAGCGATTAACAGACATATATAAGTATATTTTTACTATACAACAGAATAAGAAAAATTATCAATCTGCATTATTGACTGAGTGTACCAGCTTACAAACTCTTTAAAGTATCGCCTCGATTTTAACGTAGTTGTACGCTAAGCGAAATCGGATTTAATACTTCTACTCTTTTTATTGCTTCACTTACACTTCGCACTTCCTCATCTGCATAATTATCCTAAAAATTGCTCTATAAAATAACCATCGCAATCTCAATGATGACCAAATAGATAGAAGCCTATAGTTGCACTACGCCGAGTGCTATGGTATAATTTTTCCGAGTCAACTGACTCAATAGTTCTTTAACAGAGAGCACAGTCAAGTTTTTGCCTAAGGAGGATCTATGGAAGGTTTTCTTAATTTTTTACCCGATGCCCAGTATGGAAAGGTATATTCTCTTGGTAATCTAATGCTTGTGGACAACCAGCAATGTGAGGTTAACCTGGGAGGGTACTGGATAAAAGGTAAAATTATGTGGGATGCTCATCAAAAAGAGTGGTTTTTTAGTGCTGATCTAGACCGTAGTACCTGCGGACTTACATGGGGTATGAAGATGCGTATTATCTAATACGTCTCCTTACCTAAAGATAGGTGCGAAGCTTCTAGCTTTGCTCCTATCTGGGCGAAAAAACTTGAAAAAGCAAATATAAAAACTAAATAAAAGATTGACGTATTTTGTTCGTCAAACCCTTTTATTAGTCTAATAAAATTTTTGCCCTGCTGCTCTCTGTTCTTTTCAATTACTTCTTCACCTTCGCGCAGTTTTGGTAGAAGCGTTTGTTGGCTTGGATGCCTTTTTCGAATTGTTGGAGATTATATTTCTCATTTGGTGCGTGCAGGTTGTCGTCGGGGAGGCTGTAACCAAACATCAGGGTCTCTAAGCCTAAGAAATTTTTGAAATCCGCGATGGCTGGCACTGAGGCGCCTGAGCGGTCAAAGACTGGCTCAACTCCAAATGTGTCTTTCAAAGCTTGTACTGCTGAGTGCATCCATGGTGAATCTCTGTCAATCAGGATGCCATAGCCTGTGTGAATATGCGTTATTTTCACTTGTACTTCTTTTGGCGCAATTTTGTTCAAGTATTCTTTAATGTAACCTGCTATTTTCTCCGGATCCTGATTAGGTACCAAACGGCAACTAAATTTCGCGTGAGCATTGCCGGGAATAATTGTCTTGGCACCGTCGCCTGTAAAGCCGCCCCATATTCCATTGACATCAAATGTTGGTCTTGCGCACAATTGTTCTTTGGGCGTAAAACCCTCTTCTCCATGTAAAGCATACGCATTCCCTGCGTCTTTGAGAAGTTGTTTGCCGTCAAACGGTACTTTAGCCAGTAAATCCTTTTCCTCTTGATCCAAATCTAACACATCATCGTAAAACCCGGGTACTAGAACTTTTCCTGTCTTGGCATCATAGAGTTGCTGTAGCATCTCAACTAACGCGTGTATCGGATTGAGCAATATGCCGCCAAATACCCCGGAATGGATATCATGATCAGCCAATGTAACATCAATCTGAAAATACACAATGCCGCGAATTCCATAAAAGATTGTTGGCTGATCCTGAGCAGCAAAACCTGTATCAGCAACCACTACAACATCAGATTTGAGTAATTCTTTTGCTGCAGGTTCCTGTACCCAAGCATGCAGATTTACGCCGCTCATTTCTTCCTGGCCTTCAAAAATGATTTTTATATTTACCGGCCACGTATCTCCCCATTCTTGAGATAGTTCTGCAAGGGCTGCAAGATGGGTCATAAGCTGACCCTTGTCATCTGTTGTACCACGGCCATAAATATTGCCGTTTTCTATGACGGGTTCAAAAGGCGGTTTTTTCCATTCATCCAGCGGATCAGCGGGTTGCACATCATAATGTCCATATACCAAAATAGTTGGATTTTTGGGATCATCAATCCGCTCTCCAAAAACAATCGGCGGCTCTGCTTCATGTCCTTTCGCGTGATACTCCGCAATATTTTGGAGTCCTATTTGTTTCATTTGATCTTCCAAAAATAGCGCAGCTTTTTTCATATCTTCTTTATGCTCAGGCAAAGCACAGACTGAAGGAATTTTCAGGAGAGCAATGAGTGTGTCAATGTGTTTTTGGAGTTGAGGGTTATCATTCATACTATAATTATATAGCATGTACGGTGCTATTTTTGCAAGCGTTTTAATATAGCGTTATGTGCCTGATATGCCAAGGAATCATCCAGAGGCTCCAAGTCAATCTTCTTTTTATATTTTTTTTCTAAGGCAAGGGAAATTAAGTAATCCGCAAAGTGGGGGTTTTTCGGGAGTATTGGGCCGTGGAAATAGGAACCAAAACTATTTTTATAGATTGCACCCTCTGTCTTATCTTCTCCATTATTGCCAAACCCATGAATAATTTCTGCCAGCGGTTGTATATTTTTTCCTAGATATGTCCGCCCTCCATGATTTTCAAAACCTACAATTATCTTCATAGTTATGAGTTCAGGATTCCTAGCAGTCAAAGACTTAGCAATCCTTGCTGAAACATTACCAATGAGACGTTGGTGTTGCTCTCCAGGGTTAACTGTGTGCAAGTCAAAAATACCTAGACCATTAATGATAGTTCCGTCAGCTTCTTTATAATATTTCCCCAAGAACTGATACGCGCCGCAGATATACAAACCCGGTATTCCATCCTCAATCATACCCTGTAACACTTTCCCTTTATTCTCCTGCAAATCTTTGAATACAAGTGTCTGCTGGCTATCTTGCGCGCCACCGGCAAATAGCAAATCGCAAGAAGCTAATTGCTTATTGCTTGTTTCTAAGCTAATTTGCTTAATTGTTGCTTGAATCCCCCGCCACTCACAGCGTTTTTGCAAACAAATAATATTTCCCCGATCCCCATAAATACTCATGAGATCAGGATAAAGCCAACCAATAACCAATTTAGAGTTCATAATTCAAAATTTAGAATATTATAATATTTTTTTCCCAGTTAAAATTTTCCGAACGTCAAGCATGGCTGAATATGTCGGTAAAATATATACTGTTTCATTTGGTTTCATCATTTGCAAACTAGTTTTAATCGCTTCATCTAAAATTAGTTCAATTTGAAACTTGAAATTTGAAATTCGAAATTCTTTTTCCGCGTATTCTAGCCTCAACGCCATATCATACACCCTATCCCCGCTGACAATAATATGTTCAAACCTCGTCATGTATTTCTCAAAATCAATATCCCAAATCCAACTGACATCCCTTCCGTCTGGGATACGGTCGTTCAAAACTATCAAAAGTGTTTTAGCGCCCAAGTTAGCAATAGTTTCCAGTGATTGGTTAAAGCTGGCAGGATTCTTTGATAGAAATATTTGTATCCTTTTATTTTCTATATCTAAAACTTCCTGTCTTCCAAACGCCGGAGTAACTGTCTTGAGTGCTTGGATAATTTGTTCATCAGTAAGATGTTCGTTCTGTACCAACGCCACAGCTGCCAAAGTATTGTACTTATTGTATGTACCGGCAAGTGGATAATATGCTGAAGAAACGTTCAGCCGAGGCCTTTTCAGTTGACACTTGGGACAGTGCCAGATGCCCAGATGAGAATAATAAATTGCCTGGTAAGAAAGTCTTGTATGACAATTTGGACAATACATTGAATCTGAAGCATGTTCTAATACTTTTTGGTCAAGTTTTTTGTCTTCTAAACCGAAATTAATAACCTTTGCCGGAATGTCTTTCCCGAGAAAGGCAATCTGTGGATCGTCTGCATTTAAAATTACCACACTGGATGATGGAAGAGCTTGTAATGCTGTTTTCCATTTTTTACTAATGTTGTCTATTTCTCCATATCTATCAAGCTGATCGCGGAAAAGATTTAATAAAATAACAGCATGTGGCGTGAGTTCTTTTAACAACAAGGGCAAAATATTTTCATCCACTTCAAAAATGCCGTAATCTTTGTGTATCTTGCCATTGAAACCACTATGCATAATGACAGCAGATGCAATACCATTTAACAAATTAGCACCTGCAGTATTCTGAAAAACAGTTTTATGATTTTCTTTCAAAATAGTAGTTATCATCCGGGAAGTAGTTGTTTTCCCATTAGTTCCGGCGACCAGTACGACTTTTGTTTGCCCCGATTTAATCGGGGTTTGAGTATTATGTAAAGTTTCTTTAATAAAATTTTTATTTACTATTAAAGCAATATGCCCAGGCCAAGTCGACCCAGAGCCCAAATTAAATGCCTTGCTGATAAGAGTTATTAATTTACCGATCAAAATGATAAATGAATTTTGCATACTATAAACGTCATTGCGAACGGGAGTGAAGCAATCCCGAAGTTTGTAAAGAGATATTGTCTATAAGTCTGTGCTAATCTCAACGGGATTGCTTCGTCGTACCTCCTCGCAATGACGTGATTTATGTTTTACATTGACCTCAAAATTTTAATCCGTTCTTCAATCGGTGGATGAGTATCGAAGAGGCTCGAAAACCAATTCTTGCCATCTTTTCCTTTGAACGGATTTTCAATGAATAAATGGGCGGTCGCATTTGTTGCGGCTCGCATGGGAGTTGGGTCTTTGGCAATTTTTTCTAAAGCACTTGCCAAGCCTTCAGGATATCGTGTGAGCAGCGCGCCTGACGCGTCTGCGAGAAATTCCCGTTTGCGGGAAATTGCAAGCTGGATAAGTGTAGCAGCGATAGGAGAAAGAATTGCCAAAACAATGCCAATAATTAAAAAGTACCCTTGCCCGTTATTCCGATCTTCACGATCATTACCGCCCCAACTTCTCCAAAAAAGATTTCTCATGAAAAGATCAGCGAGAATTGCAATAAAACCTACTAAAATAGCAACCACACTCATCAAACGAATATCATACTCTTTAACATGGGACAATTCATGAGCAATAACACCTTCTAATTCTGCTTTATTCAACCTCTTTAAAATTCCTGCAGTTACACACACTACTGCGTGTTTGGGATCACGTCCCGTTGCAAACGCGTTCGGCGCTTCTTCATCCATAATATAAATTTTAGGCATAGGCAGACCATCACCTATGCAGAGATTTTGGACAACATTGAATAGTTCCGGATTATCTTTTTTTTGGATTTCCTGAGCTCTTGAAGTTGCTAATACAAGCTTATCAGAGAAAAAATAACTGCCTACACTTGAAGCAATTGCCAAAAGCAAAGCAAAGAGAAGAAAAGCTGTACCATATCCTAATGCTTTTTCAAATATAAAACCAATGGTTGTCACAAACACGACAAACAACACCATTATCAAAATGGTCTTCCATTTATTAGAAGCAATCGTGGAATAAATCTTCATACTTTACAATGTCTTTGCGAACCCTGAGCCGATTCGGTCTGAGCTCACGGTCGAATGACTCGTCGAAGGGTGAATCCCGATAAAAATCGGGAGAAACAATCTCATAGCTTGTAATTAATGCTAACCACTCTTCGCAAAGATGTTTGAAATTTAAAAACTAACCTTCACCGGTTTTTTCTCTTCTTCACTCGCTGCGAAAAATTCTGCTGGTGTAAAGTGCAGCATGTTGCCAAACAAAACTGTTGGAAAAATTTGTAGTTTGGTATTGTAATCAAGCACTGCGCTATTATAGAACTGCCTTGCATACGCAATTTTATCTTCGGTATCAGATAATTCATTTTGCAAGTCCAAAAAATTCTCATTAGCTTTCAGATTTGGATAGTTCTCAACAGCGATAAACAATGATTTTAATGAATCGGATAATTGATTATTAGCAGTTGCTTTTGCACCCATATCTTTTGCAGCAACTAAATGCGCTCTTGCTTTTGTGACTGTTTCCAATAACTCTTTTTCATGCTTAGCATACCCTTTTACTGTCTCAACAAGATTTGGAATAAGATCTGCCCTGCGCTTTAGTTGCACATCAATTTGTGAGAGTGCTTCACTCACACGCATTTTTACAGTGATCAAACCATTATATGTGAGCCAAATATACCCGGCAATCGCAAGACAAATAATACCTATTAGTAAAGTTATATTCATATTTCACCCCCTAGCTTTTGAGCCACTCTATAAACTTATTATACTCCAACGTATTGAGAATGTCACTTTTCTCTGCCCACCCGCGTCTTGCGTTCCAGACTCCATATTTCATCAAATCCATATGCAATGTCGCGTGGCTGTCTGTATCAATAATGAGTTTTACTCCGTGTCGTATTGCTTCCTTAATGATATTATCCGGCAAATCTGTTCTTTCCGGCCACGCATTTATTTCCAGCGCTTTGTTATGGGTATGACAAAAATCAAAAATTTTATCCCACTGTAATGAATACCCTGTTCTGCTGTTCAACAACCTTCCTGTTGGATGCGCCAGAATTTTTGCTTTTGGGTGAGACAAACCTTTCAATACTCTCTGCGTCATTTTCTCTGTATCCATAGAAAAAGAACTGTGGATAGAAACAATAGTAGCATCCAGTAACTCTAAAGCTTTAGTATCAATTGCCAAATCACCATTGACTAATATATCAGTTTCAAGTAAATTCACTATCCGAACATGTTTGTTATTAGATTTTAATTGTTCAATTTTCTCTTTTCTCTTTTTCAGTATTGTATATATTTGTTCTTTTGTATGTTGCGAGATGCTGGGGTTATGTTCTGAAAAACCCAAATATTCATATCCAAGCAAAGCAGCTTTTTTCAGCATATCTTCCATAGTATTCTTTCCTAAATCATGGCTTGGATCTATTGGGTAACTGGAATGAATATGGAGATCTCCTTTTATATCTTTTACGTCAACAAGTTGTGGAAGGGTATGGGTTACTGCTCGTTCAATTTCTCCTGTATTTTCTCTAATTTCCGGGGGTATCCAATCCATACCAACAGCGTGATAAAACTGCTCTTCTGTTTCATACGCAAATATCTTTTCTTTATCTTTGCTGTCTAAATGCTTAATTCCTTTTTCGGAGAGGGACAATTGCTTTTTCAGGGCAAAATCCCGAAGATGGATATTGTGAAGTTTACTACCGGTAAAATGTTGCAGAAGTGACCCAAAACTTTTGACCGGTTGAGTCATCAAATCAATTTGATACCCTCCGGAAATGATGATTGAAGAAGTCGCGGGACCCTTTTCAATTAAGCGAACTTTATACGGATATTCAGTGAAAAAATTGAGTACATTTTCTGGTTTATTCGTAGCTACTGCAAAATCCAAATCACCAATAGTGGGTTTTTTTCGTCTAAGACTTCCTAGAGGAAATACCTGCACAACATCCGGACACTTCTGTAAATACTCAAGCATTTTATCTGCCAGCTCTTGTGCAAAAGGAAGTAGCATACGATTTGTTTTGCTACTATTTTTCTTGTTTTCATTAATTACCCGCAAGATTTCAGATTCTGATTTTTTTCCAAATCCTTCAATTTCTGCAATCTTGCCTAATACAGCCCGTTTTTCAACATCACGAATAACCGTCTCCGGATCGTGTAACTTAAATTCTGTGACCAATTTATATGCCCGTTTGGGGCCAAATCCTGGAATATCTAGTAAAGGGAACATAGCGTGAGGAATTCCGTTTAGCACAGATTCAAAATGCTTTACTTTACCTGTGGTCAATAATTCTTCAATATGTGATTTAATCGTCGCGCCAATTCCCGGTAATTCTTCAAGTTTTTTTTCTTTCAACAAATCCGATACTTGCGATGTTGCGCTTTCTATCGTATCTGCAGCTTTTTGGTACGCGACAATTTGAAAATGATATTTGTGTTCATCTTTTATACTAAATGCAGCTGCTACATGGCGTAAAAGCGTAGCTATTTCTTTGTTAGTCATGGAATTTAGCATAACAAAGCATTGACCCAAATGCAATTATCTGGTAGCATTACACGTATATTTAACCATGGGGTGGTAGCTCAGATGGTTAGAGCGCTTCCCTGTCACGGAAGAGGTCGCGGGTTCGAGTCCCGTTCACCCCGCCAACTCACTTTATATTAATTTTTTAATCACTGTACTTAATGCCTATATATCCCCCCTACTTAAAATGTTTTCGTGCTTTTGTTTTTTATCTCTTTAAAAAAGAATTTTTACTAACTATACTCTCTCTATGGGACATACATTTAGTAAGTTGCACGTAAGTTTTTTTTATAATAAAAGGCTTGCATTTTTTTCTCTTATATTCTTAGCTCTGGGATTACCTCTTCTGTTACTCACTCTCCAAAAACAGCAAAATATTTCTCAGCACGCTGCTTCAAATGGTATTCCGCAACTTTCTCATGTGTTTTTTATCATTATGGAAAACCATGAATATAACCAAATTATTGGAAGTTCTAATGCACCATACATTAATTCGCTAGCAAATAAATATGGGTTGGCAACTAATTATCATGGATTAATTCATCCAAGCTTGCCCAACTACATTGGACTTGTTGCCGGAAGTACGCTTGGCATAAGTACCGATTGTACAACCTGTACTGCGACTGGACCTAACATTGCCACACTGTTAGAAACAGCAGGAAAAAAATGGAAATCGTATCAGGAAAGTATGCCAGGCAATTGTCATTTAGGAGACGCGGGTACGTATGCTCAAAGACATAATCCTTTTGTCTATTTTCCGGCAATGAAAGCTTCCTGTAGTGTAAATGATGTTCCTTATACTCAATTTGCGTCAGACTTAACAGGAGGTAATATGGCAGATTTCATTTGGATCACCCCTAATCTGCAAAACGACATGCATGACGGGACAATTCAACAAGGAGATAGCTGGCTTGCGCAAGAAATACCAAGAATACTTGCCTCTTCTGCTTACCAAAATAATGGTTTACTTGTTATTACATTTGACGAAGGCTTAAAGGGCAGTACCCTTAACCAAGTACCTACCTTAATCATATCTCCTTTGAGCAAACAAGGAGGATTTAAATCAAATATAAATTATAATCACTACTCACTTCTTCGTACTCTTAGTGAGGGTTTAGGCATCCAAGCGCCTGCACAAGCAGCTGCTGTAACTCCGATGAGTGATTTTTTCACTAATATACCTGTAACCGGTACTAATACCACTACAATGCCACAACAATCACTAACTCCGACAAAAGCAATATCGGGACAACAACCAAGCCCGACACCAACCCACCCAGCAGGTACTACTACATTTTCTTTTAGTTTATGTCCACATGGGTTAGGTAATTGTGGTGATAGTATAAATCACACAGGAGGAAATACTACTCTACAACATACAACGAGAAATGTAAACATAAATATTTTTAATTTACAAAACACGCAAGTAGCTACCGGGCATGGAATTGTTTCATATGTTCCAAGTGTGCAAAACTTTCAAGGAACAGCAACAGTAGATAATCTTTCAACAGGTCAATATCAAGTAGAAGTAGTCTTGAATGGATTTTTATCTGCAAAAGTACCAAGCATTACACAAGTAATTCACGGCCAAACAATTTCCCTGCCTTCTATTGAATTAACAACAGGTGATATTAATAATGATAATCAACTTGATATCATAGATTACAGCTTGCTGATTTCTTGCTTTGGTTCTAAACAAACTTCTTCTTCTTGCACTACTACTGCTGATATCAATGATGATGGCTCAGTTGATGGAGTGGATTACAATCTCTTTCTCAGAGAACTATCTGTCCAGGTTAGTGCAGGCAGCGGGAGTCCTACACCCACCCCCACAACTACACCTACAACTTCTATCACTCCAACGCCTACTAATACTCCCACCCCTACCCTACCGTTAGGGAATACCGTAAATAGTCCATATGGGTTTACTAATCGGGCGACTGGACAAATTGGAAAAGCAGGGAACGGCATTAATGCAAATTTGATCAGTGAGTATAAACAGCTAGGTATTTATTGGATTAGAAACCAGATCTTATGGGCAGACTCCGTAGAAACAACACAAACAAATCCCCCTACCTATGATTGGACA
>WNFI01034305.1_pt1 | contig 10986 bp, 8 predicted proteins | sample 5400471 | NCBI WGS metagenome assembly WNFI01 (sample SAMN13153348, study PRJNA577476) | soil metagenome | isolation source: 100 cm saprolite on Douglas fir-dominated hillslope | place: USA:California | collected 2013-09-17 | reverse complement strand
GGCGCGCGTCAATCGCTTCGCGAATTCCTTCCATGGCTTTGGCTTGGCACTGGAGCAGCGAATACTGCTCTGCATTCAAGACGGCATCGATTTTCCAACCGCTTTCCTGGGCGCGATCAAAGCCGGAATCGTGCCCATCCCGGTCAATACGATGCTGTCGGCCGCCGACTATGCGTACATGCTCCACGACAGCCGTGCGCAGATGGTGGTGATTTCAGAGCCGCTGCTGCCGAAGTTCCAATCCATTTTAGGGCAATCTCCCTTTCTGAAACATATTTTGATCGCTGGGTCCGCGGTGCCGCCGCCGGGCATGCTCGCGTTCAGCGAAGTCCTCGCCGCTTCGGCGGATTCCTTCGAACCGGCCCCGACCTCACGCGACGAGCCCTGTTTCTGGCTGTACTCGTCCGGCTCGACGGGGGCTCCCAAGGGCACAGTGCACGTACACTCGAGCCTCATCGAGACGGCCGCGCTGTACGCACAAGCCACGCTCGGATTGAAGGAGAGCGATGTGATGCTGTCGGCGGCGAAGCTGTTCTTTGCCTACGGTCTTGGTAATTCGCTGACCTTCCCGTTGGCGGTGGGCGGGACGGCCGTACTGATGGCGGAGCGCGCCACACCGGCATCGATCATCGCGCGGCTGCGGCTGCATCGTCCCACGGTCTTCTCGGGTGTACCGACTCTGTACGCCTCGCTGCTGGCGAGCGATCAACTGCCAAGAGCAGAGGAATTGTCGCTGCGCTTGTGCAATTCGGCGGGAGAAGCCTTGCCCGAGGACATTGCACGGCGCTGGCGCGAGCGCACCGGTGTGGACATCGTCGATGGGATCGGCTCCACGGAGATGCTGCACATTTTCATATCCAATCGACCCGATCGAATTCGCTATGGCACCCTGGGGCTCCCGGTGCCGGGCTTCGAGGCGAAGATCGTCGACGAGGAGGGAAATCTCGTTCCCGCGGGCGAGACCGGCGATCTCTTGGTGCGCGGGTCGACCAGCGCCAAATTCTACTGGAACCAGCACGCGCGCAGCCGCGCGACCTTCGTCGGATCCTGGACCCGGACCGGAGATCGTTTCCGTGTCGACGAGAACGGCGATTATGTGTACGCCGGGCGCGCCGACGACATGCTCAAGGTCGGCGGCATCTATGTCTCGCCCATTGAAGTTGAATCCGCCCTCATCGCCCATCCGGCCGTGCATGAGACCGCGGTGGTCGGCAAGGAGGACTCTGACCGGCTGGTCAAGCCCATCGCCTACGTCGTGCTCGCTCGCGGATTCCTGGCTTCGGAAGCCCTGGCGGGCGAACTGAAGGCGTTCGTCAAGTCTCGGCTCGCCCCGTACAAGTATCCGCGCTGGATCGAATTCGTCGCCGACCTGCCCAAGACGGCCACGGGCAAGATTCAACGGTTCAAGTTGCGGGACGCATGCAAACCGAGCAACTGAACTTCGAGGACCGTCGAATCGAATATCGTTTCGCGGGGCCCGCCGCCGACGGCGCCGATCTCGTGATGCTGCATGAGGGGCTGGGTTCGGTGTCCATGTGGCGGGATTTCCCGGACCGACTGGCGCAGGCGACCGGCTGTCGCACGCTCGTGTATTCACGGCACGGCTACGGCGGCTCCTCGCCGCTGCATGCGCCGCGCGGCGTGAACTACATGCACGAAGAAGCCCGCATCTGGCTGCCGACAATTCTCGAGCGGCTGGGAATCCGCCGGCCGGTGCTGTTCGGCCACAGCGATGGGGCCTCCATCGCCTTGATCCATGCGGCGGGATCCGAGAGCGAGGTGGCGGGAATCATTGCGCTTGCGCCCCATGTCAAAGTGGAAGATCTCACCGTGCGCAGCATCGCGGCGGCGAAGGCCGCCTACCTGGAGACGGATTTGCGCGCGCGCCTGAGTCGCCATCACGCCGAAGTCGATTCGGCCTTCTGGGGATGGAACCGGATTTGGCTCGACCCGGCATTCCGCAGCTGGAACATCGAGGCCCTGCTCCCGTCCATCCGCTGTCCGATCCTCGCGATCCAAGGGGAGGATGATGAATACGGAACGATGGAGCAGATCGCGAGCATCGCCCGTGCGTCTCCCGACTCGAGACTGCTGGCCCTGCCGGCCTGTCGCCATTCGCCTCATCGCGATCAACCGCAAGCCGTGCTCTCTGCCGCCCGGGAATTTATCTTGCGTGTTGCCGCCGGTGCATCGCACACCCCGCCCAGTAATCGCTGACAACTTAAGGCCGCGGACCGCTACAATTCCCATCCGACACATGCCAAGATCAACCACGCCGCGCCGCGCCTTAAGGGGCCGCGCCAAACCCCGCCGAGCCGATCCGCAAGACGTCGCCTACTTGCACAACCTGGCCGACAAAATCCGCGATGCGCGCGCTCAACGCGGCATGACTCGTAATGCGCTCGCTGCGGATTCGGGTGTTTCCCTGCGCTTTCTTGCACAACTCGAAGGCGGCCAGGGCAATCCTTCCATCTTGGTGCTGCGGCGGATCGCATCGGCCATGGGGTTTCCGCCGGACGATCTGTTGTCCAATGACCCGCCGCCCGCGATCGACCGTATCTTGCTGATGCAGATGCTGAAGCGGCTGTCGGACGATGACATCGCCAAAGCGCGCCGGGTCCTCACCCAACACTTGGGTCTCGACGCCGTCTCCGAGGCCAGGAAACGCTACGTCACATTGATCGGACTTCGGGGCGCCGGCAAGACCACGCTGGGCCGCCGGCTGGCGAAGCATCGGGGAGTGCCGTTCTTCGAACTCGACCGCGAAGTGGAACGCGAGTACGGCGCGACCGTCGGTGAAATTCTACAGCTGCACGGACAGCCCGGTTATCGCCGATTCGAACGCGAGAGCCTTCAGGCGGTATTGTCGAAGCACCCGGCGGCCGTCATCGAAACCGGCGGCGGTCTCGCGGCTGATCCGGAGACGCTGCCTCTTTTGCTCGAGCGCTCCCTCGCGATCTGGGTTCGCACCTCGCCGGAAGAGCATATGCAGAGGGTAATCGACCAAGGCGATCTACGGCCCATGGCGCGCAGCCGCGAAGCCATGCGCGAGCTCAAGGATATTCTGAAAGCCCGCGAACCCTTCTACCGTCAAGCGCACCTTCACTTGATGACCTCCGGAAGAACCGCCGATCAAAGCTTCCAGGAATTGCTTGAACTACTCGAGCGCGAATAGTGGCATAACAAACTTTGCTCACCGCCGCGCCGGCAATAGCTGACCGGACAGGCTCGGCAGATCGTTCTGCCGCGCGACCGGCGGGTCACCCATGGACTCGAACAATGCGGCCGTATCGGCAAGCCGGGCCGCGCGCGCGCGAACGTACTGAACATTGGCGCTCTGATACTGCTGTCCCGCCGTCAGCGTCGCATGCGGCCAGCACGGTCTGCTTGTATTGCGCCACGGCCGCATCATGGGTCGCTTCGTACTGATGCTTGCGGGCGACCAGCGCGCCGCCGTGGAATAACGGCTGCGTCAGCGATGCGCCGACGCTCCAAATCGCGCCCGCGGGCGACGTGAAGGTCGACCAGTCGAAACCCCCGCGCCCATACGCTGCCGACAGAGTCAGGGACGGAAACATGGACGCCGTGGCCGCACCGGCCTCGTCGGCCGTTGCACGCACGGCCGCCTCGGCCGCCAGAATGTCGGGCCGCTGATGCAGCAGATCGGACGGAACCGAGACCGGAACACTGTCCGGGAGATGCAGCGCATCCAAGGTCAAAGGCACGGGCGCCTGATCCGGCGTACGTCCCAACAACACCGCCTGGGCGTGACGGACCGCGGCCGCCTGCGCCCGCAATGCCGGCAGCGTCGCTGCCGCGTTGGCGGCATCCTGCTCCGCGGCCAGCATGTCGTCGCGCGATGCGCTGCCGAACTGGTAGCGATCAGCTATTTGCTTGGCGCGCTGCTCACCCAGCGCCACCAGTTGCTCGGTTGCCCTTACCTGTTCCTGCAGAGAGGCAGCATTGATCGTCGCGACGACGATGTTCGCAGCCAGCGCGCGCCGAGTCGATTCGAGCTGGTAGGCCTGCTGCTGAATTTGCCGAGCCAGGGCACGGTCGGCGAGCACAGCCGCACCGAAGAAATCGAAGGTATACGAAGTCTGCACCTCTGCGGCGAAGATATTTTCGATGAAGGTTTGCTGCGGCAAGATCGGCAGGCCGAGCGCCCGTTGCCGCGTCGGGCTGAAGCCCACGTCGACGCTCGGCAGCATGTTTTGGCCGATCTGCGAACGCAAACCCTCGCGTGCGGCCTGCAATGTGCTCTGCGCGGCGGCCAGCGAGGGACTCTTGGCGAGCCCCTCCTCGACCAACGCATTGAGGGCATCCGACTGATACATCGTCCACCAATTCGGGACGGGACGCGCACCGATCGCCAACTGCTGCGCAACGCCGTCGGCGAGGGGCAGCTGCGCAGGCCGCGCGTCCACTGCATAGTGCGCAGGCGAAGGCATTTTGGGCGGCTCACGATCCGGCCCGAACGCGCCGCACGAGGCCACGGTCAAGGCGAGCGCCGCCAACGCCGGCTGCTTCAGATATCCCGCTCGATTCATTCGCGCCATCATTGCGTTACCTCCCGCGGTGCCTCGTCCCGCCGCACCCTGAACCACAAGGCATACAGCGCCGGCAAATAGAACAGCGTCAGCACGGTTGCCACCGTGATGCCGCCCATCAAAGCGGTCGCCATGGGACCGAAAAAATTACTGCGCAGCAGCGGAATGAGCGCGAGAACGGCCGCCGCCGCGGTCAGCGTAATGGGACGAAATCGCCGGACCGTCGCGCCGATCACCGCATCGATGCGGCTATGTCCCAGATGAATGTCCTGTTCGATCTGGTCCACGAGAATCACGGAGTTGCGCATGATGATCCCGAACATCGCGATCGTCCCGAGCATGGCCACGAACCCGAACGGCATGCGAAACAGCAGCAGCGCGATCACGACCCCGATCAATCCGAGCGGAGCGGTGAGCACTACCATCATTACGCGGCTGAAGCTCTGCAGCTGAATCATCAAGAACACCAGCACGGCCACTGCCAGCAGCGGCATCTGCGCATTGATCGAACCCTGTGCTTTCGCGTTCTCCTCGACGGCGCCGCCGATCTCGATACGGTATCCCACCGGCAGGCGCTGGCGCAGCGCGGCGAGCGCCTTGTCGATTCGCGTGGTCACATCGATCCCCTGCGCATGGTGCTGCACGTCGGATTGCACCGTGATGGTCGGCTGTCGATCGCGTTCCCATACGACGCCGTATTCCAGTCCATAGGTGAAACGGCCAAGCGCCGAAAGCGGCACGGCTGTGCCGTCCTGCGACGGGATCGCCAGACGTTCGATCTGCGAGGGATCGACGCGGTCGCGCTCGGGCGCGCGCAGGTCGACCCCGATGAGCTTGTCGCGCTCGCGGAACTGCGTGATCGTGAAGCCGGTGAGCGACATGTGCAGATAATTCTCGATATCCCGCGACGAGATATTGAGCTGGCGCGCCTTGGTCTGATCGACTTCGAAGTGGACCGAGCGTTCGGCGGGCTCATCCCAGTCGAACTGCACGTTGGTCGTGTCGGGGCTGGCGCGCATGACCCCGGCCACTTCCTCCGCCAGCTGCCGTACCGTGCCGATCTCCGGTCCACTGACACGGAACTGGACCGGGAAGCCGATCGGAGGACCGTTCTCGAGCCGGCTGATCCGCGTACGAACCGACGAGTAATCCGTGCGCAGCACTTCGAAGAGAGCCGTGGCGAGCTTCTCGCGGTCTTTGACGCTCTTTGCCGTCACGACGAACTGTGCGAAGTTCGGCGCTGCGAGTTGTTGATCGAGCGGTAGGTAGAAGCGCGGCGCGCCTGCGCCGACGAAGTCGATGTAGTGATCGATTTCCGGACGCTTTCCCAGCGCGGACTCGAAGCGCTGCGCCTCGCGCAGCGTCGCGGCCAGCGATGCGCCTTCCGGCAAGCGCAGATCGATCAGGAGCTCGGGGCGATCCGAGCTCGGGAAGAATTGCTGCGGCACGAGCGTGAACCCCGCCAATCCCATCACGAACAGCGCCAGCGTCACCCCGAGTACCCGTCCACGGTGGTCGACGCACCACCCGATCCAGCCGCGCAGGCGGCGGTAAAATGGAGTGTCGTACACATCGTGATGCTCGGAAGGCGCCTTATTCGCGGTCTGCTCCGCATTCGCGGTTTGCTCCGCATCGCGGTGAAAACCGAACGCACGACGAGTCGGATGTTCCGACAAGATGTGGTAGCCCAAGAGAGGGATCGCGACGACCGCAGCCAGCCAGGACAGCAGGAGCGCAATCGCCGACACCTCGAAGATCGAACGCGTGTACTCCCCGGTCGCCGATTTCGCGAGCGCAATCGGCAGGAAGCCCGAGACCGTGACCAGCGTGCCCGTCAGCATGGGGAACGCCGTGCTGGTGTAGGCGAACGCAGCCGCATGCAGCCGGTCGTAGCCCTGCTCGAGCTTCACGGCCATGGTTTCGACGGCGATGATGGCATCATCGACCAACAGGCCGAGCGCAAGGATCAGCGTACCGAGCGATACCTTGTGCAGACCGATGTGGAACAGATACATGCAGAGCGTGGTAGCCGCCAATACGAGCGGGATCGAAATGACCACCACCATTCCGGTGCGAAAACCGAGACTGATCAAGCTGACCACCAGCACGATGCCAATCGCTTCGGCGACGGCCTCGACGAAGTCGTCGATCGAATGCCCGACCGCGCGGGGCATGCTCGCCACTTCCTTGAGCTTGAGTCCGGCGGGAAGCGAGGCTCGCAGCCGCGCGGTTTCCGCTTCGAGCTTCTTGCCGAGCGCGATGACGTCGCCCGACGGTGCCATCGTGACGCCGATCCCGAGCACGGCTTGGCCGCCAAAGCGCATATATTCGCTTGGCGGATCCGTGTACCCGCGCTTGATGTCTGCAATGTCACCGAGGCGGATCACGCGGGCGTTCACTCGAATCAGCGTATCTGCCAGCTTGGAGATATCCTGGAACTGACCGCTCGGGCGAACGTAGACCCGATCATCCGCGGTCGTGAACAGTCCCGCGCCGGACACCGAATTTTGCGCATCGACCGCATCGGCAATCTGCTGCGGCGTCAGGTCGAGCTTCGCCAGCTGCGCGTTTGCGATCTCCATATAGACGCGCTGCTCTTGATCGGCGATGAAGTCGACCTTGTTGACGTCCGGCACGCGCAGCAACTCCGTGCGCAGGCGTTCGGCGTAGTCATGCAACTGCGCGGGTGAGAAGCCGTCACCCTCCAGAGCATAGAGGTCGGTATAGACATCGCCGAACTCGTCGTTGAAGTAAGGTCCTTGAACTCCCGAAGGCAGCGTATAGGCGATGTCGCCGACTTTCTTGCGAACCTGGTACCACGTGTCCGGAACCTGCGATGGCGGCGCCGCGTCCTTGATGGTGAAGAACAGCGTCGACTCCCCCGGCCGCGAATAGCTGCGCTGAAAGTCGACGTCCGGCGTTTCCTGGAGCTTGCGGGCGATCCGATCGGTCACTTCCTCCTGAACCTGGCGCGCGGTCGCGCCCGGCCAGAGCGTGCGGACAACCATGACTTTGAAGGTGAACGGCGGATCCTCGGACTGCGCCAGCTTGCCGTACGACAGCACACCGAACAGCGTTATCAGAGACAGAATGAAAATGACGAGCGCCTGATGTCGCAGAGTCCAGCTCGACAGGTTGAAGCCGTCGCTCATCGCGCAGCTGCCGCGCTGGTCGAGTTCCCCGCCGCGCTGGTCGGGTTCCCCGCGTTGAGTGCGGCGGCGGCGTGTTCCGCCACGTCGCCTTCAGCCTCGCCGTCGAACAAGGGCCTGGCCAGCTTCACATGCTGGCCCGCGTAAACCGTGTGCACACCGGCCAGCACTACATCGTCGCCGTCCCTCAAGCCCGCGGTCACGGTGGTGCCGCGCTCGCTATAGCTGCCTACGGTCACGGGCCGCAATTCGAGGGTCGAATCAGTCGGACGAATGACCCAGACCGCCGGGTCCTTGCCATGATGGAAAATGGCGGTCGCCGGAACCTTGAAGACCGGCGCTTCGCGAGCCGCGTTGCCCGCGGTGGCAACTCGCGACAAGGTCGCGTCGCCGGTCATGCCGAATCGCACCGCGGCTCCGGGCTCAGCCAGCGTAAGCTTGACGCGATAAGTGCGGCTTTGCGGATCGGCCGCAGGCGCGACTTCGCGTACGCGCGCGTCGAAGCGACGGCCCGGCAATGCCGGAAATGTGACGCTCGCTGCTTGGCCGACGGCAATTCGCCCCAGGTCGCCCGCAGCAGCATCCAGGATGACGTCCGTGTCTCCCGTCCAAGCGAGTCCATAGACGGCTTGTCCCGCGGAGACCACCTGTCCCGTATCCGCATTTTCGCTCGTGATCAAGCCATCATGGTCGGCAACCAGCGTGTTGTATTGCAGATTGTTGCGCGCCACGACGAGCTGCGCCGCCGACTGCTCATGCTCGGCCAACGCCGCGGCGTAAGCGTCCTGCGTTTGTTCCAGCTGATTGACGGCGATCAGATTCTGCGCGAATTGCGCTTGATCGCGATCAAGCTGCTGCTTCGCAAAGACCAGCCGGTGGTCGGCCGCGTCGAGCGCGGCCTTTGCGCTGACCGCCTGTTTCTGGGCGTCCACGGGGTCGAGACGAGCGACCACCTGTCCCCTGTGAACGGAGTCGCCAAGCCGCACGTAGCGCTCGATCAGCTTGCCGGCAACACGGAACGACATGGCGTTCGAGTAACGCGCGGCCGCTTCGACCGGATAACGAATGCTCTCGCCCGCACTGATACCGGAATAGGAATGCACGGGCGACGCCAAGACCAACGCCGGTGGCGCGGCGGGCGGCGCCTGTCGGTGGCAGGCGCCGAGCGCCAGCGCTGCAAGAACGACCCAGGGTGCGGTGCGGAGTGAAATGAAGTCACTTGTATATAGATTAGACATGTGTCAATTCCTGACCAAAAAAAGACCTCAGCCGGACGGCGGCTGGGAGACCGTCGTGTTTTGAGCGACCGTGCGCAGCAGCCCAAACGCGTAATTGCTGAATTCCGGGATAGCGATTCCGAACCTCGCCAGGTCGCTGCCCTTGGCCATGGCGAGCAGAATGATGCCGTGCGTGAATGCCCACAGGGTGGTCGCGAACAATACCGGCTCACCGATGTCGGAGCGAATGCTGCCATCGCGGATACCGGCCTCGATGGCCTGCACGACGACGCCGATCGCCTCATCCCCGGCGGCACGGCACGCGCCCTCGTGCGATCCCGGATCGATCGAAACGGAATGTGCTTGGAAGCGTGTACAGAAGTCGAAATAATGAGGAAATGCATAGGCATAGCCCATATAGGCTCGACCGATTGCCTCGACCTTGTCCATCCCCGGCGCATGCCCCGCAGCGGCTTCGATGAAACGATCGCGCAGCAGGCGCATGGCGCGTTCGCCGATCGCGAATAGCAGCTCCTCCTTGTCGCGGAAATAGACGTAGACCAGGGCACGCGACAGGCGCGCGCTGCGGGCCACCTGGTCAACCGTCAGCGCGTCCCAGCCCTTCCTGGCATACAACGCCTCTGCGGCATCGAGAATCTCTGCGCGACGGCGCTCCTTTTCCTCGCCACGGCGTTCGGTAATGTAGGACATATATTGAACGATAGATAATTATTGACACTGTGTCAACAGACATTTAACTCGCTCAGAACCTTAAGGCCGTGAAGCACCGTTACCCGGCGTTCGAAGGAACGTCAAAGGTCCTTCACCAAAATCAGTTTGAAAACCCGATGATCCGAAGCGCGGGTCAGGCCGGCTCCCAATCCGGCTTCGATATTGAACCCATGGGTGTGTATGTCGATGACCGAGAACAATTGATGCGATTGTTTGGACGCGGGGAAAAAGTGACTCACGCGGCCAAAGTCGTCGTATTCCTCGAGCGCCACCTTGAAGGTCTCGGAAAGTCTCATGGCCACGCGAGTAGCAGGCACGAATTCCAAGTTGGACAATCCGTTGTAAGAATTATCGACGATGGGGTTGAAAATGAAATCGAAACGTCCACGAACAGAGCCCTCAGTTTGAATCCATTGTATAGAACGCTGTTGTCGCGAGTGATCGAATACAACGGAAAGTACAACCCGGCTTCGAACCATGGAGCGACCCCGTAAGCCCATTCGCTCACGCCGTTGAGCGACTTGTCCGGCACGATGGCGCCGGGAAAGCCCGGCGTGCTGCCGCCGCTGGAAATGAAATTGTTGTGCCAGGTCAGATTGAAAACGCCGGGCGCCGCGATCTCGGCGTCATAAACTTGAATCTCATCCGTTTGCGCCCAAGCGGCCGGCAGGTTTCCCAACCACAAGAAACCGACCGCGAAACCGCTCAGTCGCAGACTGATTCTCATTTACATTCACTCGCATTGACACAGGCATGGGCCTCCTATTCTGCATGCAAATCCTAAAACCGCTTGTAAAACCCGACGGACAAGCCGCGCGGTAGAATCTCGACGGAGATCGGTGTGGTTCGCGTCGTGCTCCAATAACCAACCGCCGTACCCAATGCCCAACCCGCGATGACATCCGATTGCCAATGGGCCTGACTCTTCATACGTGCGAATGCGTCGTACACCGGCAGAATTTCCAGAGACCAGACCCAGGGATTTTGCCGCGCATAGTTCGCGATAAAAGGCGTCACGAAGCTAGCCTGCAGAGTCACCTCGCCGCTCGGGAAACTTTGGTAGTGGCTGCCCTTGAACCATGCATTGGGATCGTTGCCTTGGCTGGGCCGAGCACGACCGAATCCGTATTTCAGCAACTGGGCCCCGACGCCGGAAATCACCGAGGAGTCGACCGTCTGCCACAGCGTATGACCCAGCTCGTTGTCGTTCCCAAACCACAAGCTCCCCGCTACTTCAAAGGCCACCACGCTGGTCTCGAGTGCCGTCTGATACTTGCGCGCCCAAATACCATTCTGATCGAGCGCCAATTCATGATCGATCCCGAAGGGACCGCCGGC
>WNFI01503976.1_pt1 | contig 10987 bp, 9 predicted proteins | sample 5400471 | NCBI WGS metagenome assembly WNFI01 (sample SAMN13153348, study PRJNA577476) | soil metagenome | isolation source: 100 cm saprolite on Douglas fir-dominated hillslope | place: USA:California | collected 2013-09-17 | reverse complement strand
CCGGTAGCCGGTCTCACGCGTCTCTCGCTCAATGAAAACCCCTTCGGCCCTTCGCCGCTCGCGGTGCAGGCAATTCAAGAGGCGTTGACCGGGATCGCCCGGTATGCGGGCGACGACGCGCACGCCCTCGAACAACAGATCGCGGACCGCGAGGGCGTTTCGCCCGATCAGATCATCCTCGGGGAAATTCTGGATTCTTTGGGCCTTCAACTCGCGCTTGGCGGCGATACTGGCGGCGAATTCATCTATTCCGAGCCGGGTTATACGGCGCTCGTGGACGCCGTGGCGCCAGGTGGCGGTGTGGTCGTCGGCGTTCCGCTCAACGCCCATCTCGAAAACGATCTACCCGCGATTGCAGCACGAGTGACGGATCGCACCCGGGCGATCTACCTCGTCAATCCTCACAATCCTAGCGGTACAATTAGTGAGACCGTTCAGTTCAAGGCTTTCTTGCGTGAGATGGCCCAGCGGACCACCGTCATCGTCGACGAGGCCTATCTCGAATTCGAAGCTGACTTCGCGCAACAGACTGCTGTCGAGCTGACGCGCAGCGGTGCCGATGTTGTCGTGTTCAGGACTTTTGGAAAGATCTACGCCTTGGCCGGCGTGCCAATAGGCTACGCGGTTGCACCGAAAGCGCTTGCCGATAACTTGAAACGCAACGGCCTTGGCGCCGCGCACGGCCTCAACCGGCTCGCGTTGACAGCCGCTGCTGCGAGCCTGCGAGACCACGGCTACGTGGACGGAATTCGATTGAAAGTAGTCGAAGAGCGCCAGAAGTGGCACTCGCTGCTCGACACGATGGGGCGCCGCCGCTCGGATTCAAAGGGAAATTTCGTTTTCTTCGAAACGGGACAATCGCACCGCGTAGTCGCGGCGCATCTCATTAATGAAGGTATCGAGATCGCGCGGGCGTTCCCGCGCTTCGATCACTGGGTCCGAATCTCCATTGGTCTTCCAGCAGAGAATGCGCGCGCACAGGACGCGATCAAAAAGCTTCTCGGGTGAGACAGACGATGTTCTTGCGGAGCAGGCGAAAGGTCGTCGAATCCACAAGTCCCACATCGCCGGTTTCCTGCCCATGGCATGGGGCGACTGAACGACGGCGGTCGGACCGTTTCCGACCAGGACTCCGCAACGAAGGAACGCGAGATGAGCAATGAGCAGGACACTCACACGGCACGATTTGCCGAGCGGGTACGCGCCAACCAACAGAAGCTCACCGCTGACCTAAAGCCGCACTATGATTTCATCGTCTGCGGATCTGGCTCATCCGGTTCGGTGGTAGCGCGCCGCTTGGCCGAGAACGCACAGGTCAGCGTCCTGCTGCTGGAGGCCGGCGGCAGCGACGATATGCCAAGCATCAGGGAAGCAGGCCAATGGCCTCTGAACATTGGCAGCGAACGTGACTGGGCTTTTATGGGCCAGCCGAATCCACACCTTAACGGACGCTCCATTCCGCTGAATATGGGCAAGGTACTTGGCGGTGGATCCAGCATCAACCTCATGGCCTGGGCGCGCGGGCACAAGAATGATTGGGATTTCTTCGCGGCCGAGGCTCGGGACGCCGCATGGGGCTACGAATCGGTACTTGGTATTCCGACCTTCCAAAGCCAGAACGGACTGATGATGGAAGGTGAGGGCGGCGCCTCCATCATGGACTTGCGAGTCCGCGACGGAATGCGGCAATCGGTATTCCGTTCCTATGTTTTCCCCTACATGGACCGGCCGAACCTGACGGTGCTCTGTCACGCGCTGGTCACCCGGCTTGTTATGAGCGGCAAGCAAGCCTCCGGCGTGGAGATCGTTCATGACGGAAAGGTTCAACCCATCGCTGCCGGAGTGGAGGTCGTTCTATCGTTGGGCGCGTTCCACACGCCAAAGGTGCTGATGCTGTCCGGAATTGGCGACCAAACCGAACTGCAACGGCTGGGAATACCTTGCGTGCAGCACCTTCCGGGCGTTGGGCAAAACTTCCAGGACCATGTCGGCTTTGGTTGTGTTTGGGAGTATCCGCAAGCACTCCCTCCACGCAATAACATGGGTGAAGCGACGTATTTCTGGAAGACCGATCCTGATCTCGATACCCCGGATCTGCAGACCTGCCTGGGTGAAGTACCGTTCTGCAGTGCAGAGACAACAGCCCAATTCAGCCCGCCGGCAGGTTCTTGGACATTGCTCGCAGGCCTGGTGCGGCCGAAGAGCCGAGGCCGCATCCGCCTGACCGGAGCCAATCCTGGTGACCCGATCGAGATCGAGGCCAACACATTGGCGCACCCCGATGATATGAAGGCCGCGATCGCGTGCGTCGAGCTTTGCCGCGAAATCGGCAACTCAGGTCCGCTGAGCCCCTTCGTCAAGCGGGAGGTGATGCCGGGCAATCTCAAAGGCGCGGCACTCGAGAACTTCATCCGTGACGCAGCAAGCAGCTATTGGCATCAGACATGTACCGCGAAGATGGGGCACGATGCGATGTCGGTGGTGGACGGCTCTCTCAAGGTCCATGGCATCGATCATCTTCGTATTGCTGACGGTTCCATTATGCCGCGCATCACGACCGGCAACACGATGGCGCCTTGCGTTGTCATTGGCGAGCGGGCCGCAGAGATGGTGAAAGGCCAGACATAAGGTGTGACCCTTTTTCTACCGGCCAAATCTCCGCCTCGGACATCGAATGCGCAGACATGCGGCTCACTAATCTGCGGCTCTCGCGAGAGGCGCTGGTTACATCTGAAACGCGGTGGGCTCAGTGTCGTAATCGCCGCGTAATGCGCTCCACCTACGTTCACTGCCTCTGTTCATTTCGATATGGGGCAACGTGATTACTCCGACGCTCATACGTCGCGATGGCACCGCCGTAGACAGGGCGACCATCGAGGCGTTCAGACATGGATTCCACGGGCAAGCGTTGCTGCCGAGCGACGCCGGCTACACTTCGGCTCGACGCATCTGGAATGCGAGCATCGATAAGCATCCCGGTTTGATCGCCCGCTGTTCGGGAGTGGCGGACGTTGTTCACGCGGTGAAGTTTGCGGGCGCGAACAATCTTCTCGTCGCAGTTAAAGGCGGCGGTCACAATATCGCCGGCCGAGCCCTGTGCGACGATGGTATCGTCATCGATCTGTCGGCGATGAACGGCGTTTGCGTTGATCCAGAGTTGCGGACGGTGCGCGTGCAGGCCGGAGCGCTGCTGGGCGAGGTCGATCGCAAAACCCATCTGCATGGCTTGGCCGTTCCAACCGGCGTCGTCTCGAAAACGGGTATCGCTGGCCTGACGCTTGGCGGCGGCGTCGGATGGCTGGTGCGAAAATACGGGCTGACCTGCGACAACGTCCTCTCCTGCGAAGTCGTCACCGCCGAGGGCGCGATCGTCGCCGCCGATGCCGAGACAAACGCGGACCTATTTTGGGGGCTACGCGGCGGCGGAGGTAATTTCGGCATCGTGACTTCTTTCCTGCTCCAGGCGCATCCGGTCTCGACTGTGCTGGGCGGCGTCATCGTTCACGCGCGCGACCAGGCGGCGGCCGTGTTTCGCTATTATCGCGATTTCATGGCATCCGCGCCGGAGGAACTGACGGCTTATGCCGGCCTGATATCGACACCGGAGGGAATGCGCGCAGTCGCCGTAATGGCCTGCTATTGCGGCGATCTTGCCGAGGGCGAACGCGTCCTTGAGCCGCTGCGGGCATTCGGTTCGCCGCTGCTCGACGCCATCCAGCCGATGCCGTTTCCGATCATGCAGACACTTGCCGATGAAGCGAACCCGGACAACATCCACAACTATTGGAAATCGACTCTCTTGAATGAGCTGAGCGATGAGGCCATCGATCTGATCGTCGAGCATGGCAATCGCGCGGGGTCTCCGCTGACCCACGTCCTCATACAATTGTTCAATGGACAAGTAAGTAGAGTGGGCAACGCCGACACGGCGTTTGCACAACGGCAAGCGGGGTATAATGTCGGCATCGAGGCGAAGTGGATCGATCCTGCCGAGAGCGAAAAACATACCATCTGGGCGCGCGCTTTTTCGGACGCGCTGAAACCCTATTCGAGCAATGCCTACCTATTGAATTTCCTCGGCGACGAAGACCCGGGTCTTATCCGGCGCGCGTTTGGCAGCAATCACGCACGACTGGTCCAGCTCAAGACCAAATACGATCCAACAAACTTCTTCAGCCTCAACCAAAACGTGGAGCCTAGACGCTGACCCTCGAATGCCGCCCGTGAAGTTGTTGGTCCAACGGTTTCGTCGCTCGCCCGAGGCGAGGGGGTCAGTACTTAGCAACCGCGGCAAATGCCGTTGATCATGCGGTCGAGCACCGCGTTCTCTTGATTGACGGGATCGTTCGGATCCATCAGGTTTTTCTCCGAGGGCACCTGATCAGCGCGCGGCTGGCGGTGCCCCACCGGTGCCTCCGGCAGCAATTGCTGGTCCGAGTGCATCGACAGGGGGGCCGCTGGATTTCGTGAACCCGCGGTCTGCGCAATCGCCGCCGAAGTGTCGGCCAGCGCCAGCAACGCCATCGCCGCGATCAATTTTCGCATGATGTGTCTCCTTAGTTGGGCCTCCTGTTAGCGATGATGGTGAGGGGGAATTGGATCACAAGGTGCGACAAGCCTCACATTTTGTTCAGATGTTCCAGCGTGCGCGGGCGCAAGGGCGATGCCTCGCTCCCCCTGTCGCGCATATCGCCGAGCATTTCACGGTTGCGAGAAGGAAACTGCTGACCGTTCACACGAAATGGATTGGACGTTGCGACCGGCGCGGCGTCAAACTGCAGCATGGGTCGGTTCTATTCATCTCAGCGGTGCGAGCACTGCGGCGCCTTGATGGTGCTGGTGATGCCGGTGGACGGCAAAGGGCCGGCGGCGCTTCGCTGTTGGGAATGCGATCGGATTGATCCGCTGCAGCTGCCATGGGCTGCGGCGTGGTTCGCCGGCGAGCTTCGCCCTCCAAAATAGATTCCGCCGCGGCGGAGCCTTTGACGCTGGCAGTTACGCGATCATATCGGCGTGGATCGTGCAGTGATTACCAGCCCTCACGGGCGGCTTCGCGCGTATTCCAAACCTTTAGTGTGGTAGGGACGCTAGGCAGAGGCGCTGCAGGGCCGGTGTTTCTCCACGTGAGGGGTACATTTGTCGTACCCACCGCAGCCGGGTACGAACCCACTGAAGGAGCCGTGACTGTTCCGTACCCACCCAGTCCCGGGGCTTGCGCCAGCGCAAACGTGCTTGTGAGAGTGAAGGCTGCTGCCAGAATTATTGTCCTGAATTTCATGAGCTTTCCTTCTTGTTGTTTAGCTAAGCGACAACCGCACCGCATCTTCTATCGTTCCATTAACTCTTCTTAAGCGCGATGGGAGCCACCAAGCTGTTCACATCTCGCAGAGCCTCGATGCTCCGGCAACCCTCTTCGATCGCCTGTCATTCGACCTTTACGATGTCGGTTTGCCGCTAGGTCACTTGAATAGTTCACAACTCTTTCATTGAGGGTGAAAGGCGCGAACCGTTTCGTGAGTGACGAACGGCATATATGTGTGGCCTTGACAGAATGTCAGTCGCAGTCTCGCCTATGTGAAGAAGCACTCGCGCGTGAGCGTCCGTTGTGGCGCTGTTGAGAAACGCGAGCAGCAAGGCGTATTCGCCTTTGGACAGGCGCGCGATTCGGATTGACGAAGTGACGGGGGCGACGTTCACGCAACCAACCGTCAAATTGAAGAGGGTCAACGTGCGCAGCGCAGCATCGGGACCATAGGCGGCGAATGGCCAACACGTATGACCCCCAGCGCCTCGAAGCCGAGCCGCTGGTAGAACGCCACGTTGGCGGGGTTGCTGGACTCCAAATAGGCCGACATGTGCTCTTGGTCGCATCGGCTGAGCGCTTCCCTCAGCAACGCCGATCCGAGCCCCTTGCCGTGCAGATGGGGTTCAATGCCTACTGTGGGCAGGTACCAATGCGGATCGCGTGGGTGGTAGGCCGCCATCTCGCCGAACATGGCACTCACATCCGCCATCACATCGCGCGGCACGCTCTCCTCCAGGATGGTGGAGATCGCATCCTCGTCCGGCTTCACACCCGGTGGAAGCCACAGCGCACCCCCGAGATTGCCGTCGATGCGCCATGCCGTGCCGGTCGAGAAGGCCTTGCCCGCGAACGCCCGGATGAACCGGCCGAAGTAGGCGAGGTATTGCTGCGGATCGCGATACATCCAGCGCGCAACCGGGTCAGCCGCGAAGGCCAGGATCATAACGCCGATCAATCGCTCCATATCCGTCGGCCCGGCGACAGCGACGCGGCTGTTGTTCACTATCATGCGAGGACGAGAAGCGGCGTGAACAGAAACGAGCGCATGAACTTCTCCCTGGGGCTGTCTAGTTCCTTGTCAGCTTCCCGCCTTAGGCTTCCCGCTTCTCGGCCGGTCGATCCGTCGTGCGTAGACGCCTTTCGGGTTAGGCGGAAGAGCGCGGTTCGGCTTCGCTCTGTGCCCATTCACGGAACATAAGCGCATTGACAGCCCCTTTTCCGCAAGAATCATCGAGATTTGCAACGCCGGTAGGCCGTACTTTGCGGATGGCGACGCCGTGACGCTGGATGGCGCGCGTTACGATATCGTTTCAATACTGAGAAAACGCGTTGCGCTCGTCACATCCTGCTCGACAGACGCGATTGCCGCAGGTGTGGGCCTTCAGATCCGCCCCTGTCGCATCATGAGCGATTGCGTCATTTTTCCTTGGACGGTTGGATCGAAACGGCGAGGCGCTCGAGCAGGTCGGCCGAAGCACCAGTGCCGTGCGGCTCGGTCGAGGTGAGGGTTCTGGGAAGCATGCAATCCGTTAGCAGCCGTCCGTCGAGGTGATCGATCTCGTGTTGAAAGATGCGTGCCGGCCATCCATTGACGGACCAGGTTTTCCGCTGGCCATTCGGCTGGAATCCTTCAACCTCGATCGCCCAGTAACGGCAAACATCCGCCGTAAGACCGGGAATGCTGAGACACCCCTCGGTTTCGATCACCATCTCCGGGGAAGTCGCGTACCAGATCGGATTGATGACTGCCTCGAACGGGAAGGGATATCGATGCCGAGCCTTTTGCTGTTCGGGAGTGAGATGGCTCATCCGCTCATGAGTGTCTTCAACAACGAAGAGGCGTAATGGCACGGCAATTTGTGGCGCCGCGAGGCCTACGCCTTTTCCCGCGAGCGTTGCACGCATGACTTCGATCAATTCATGAAGCGCGGGAGTGCCGAACAGTTCTTGCGGTACATTCGGTGTGCCGTTACGGAGTGCCGGATGGCCAACTTTGACTATCTCGACAGCGGTCGCCGGAACTTCCAAGCTCATTATTAGCGCTCGGGGGAGTTGCCGGCCAACGGCTCGATCCTACTGGCGTGAGCTCCCGGAGTGTGGCCGAACCGACGGCGAAATTTTCGATTGAAATTGGTATAGTCGCCAAAGCCGCTGGCGAAGGCGATATCGCCGATGGGCTGGTTTGTTTTCAGAAGCGACCGACGTTTTAACAGACCCGCGGCGTAATCCAGACGAACTGACTGTATGAAATCACTGCAGGTGGAGTTCCTCGCCGTGAAGAGCTTCTGAAGGTAGCGTAACGAGATTCCTGTCTCAACTGCCACGTCGCAAGGACCGAAGTCCGGATCGGCAAAGTGCTCCTTGATGATATCGCAGATGCGCGTGAACAGTCTATCTGTATGAAGAGAAGTATCTTCTGGATCGGACGGAGCGAATAACGCGCCCAATAAATCGTAGTATGCGAGACGCATGTAGGCGTTGGCCGAAACGGACATTGATTGCTCGTCTTCGACGCCGTCCTGAAGGAGCTGACGGAGCGGTCGCGCTGCAGCCGCTCCGCTCCGTCGAGAAGGACAGCGCGGTTCGAAACCCAGATGAGACACCAGGGACCGGCGCGGCAGTTGCAAAGACGCCCAATGATCGCTTCCCTTCTCTGATAAATATGTCACGGGCCGGGCCGCGTCGACGAGAGCGACATCACCGACCGTGAGTTCCATAATCCGGTCGTTTTGAATGATTCTGGACTGACCAGCCATCTGAAATAACGCGTAGTAGTGATCCGCAGCATCCCCACGGATGTCCTGGCGTGTGCGCTCGAGGCGATAAGCGTTGGAACTAAGCTCCACTGCTCTGAACCCGAAAATGCTTCGAAGGCGCGCTCTCCCAGAGAAGGCCTTAGGTTCGATCCCTTCGGGCGTATACCGGCCACAGATCGAGCGGACCACATGTTGCCACGCTTCGTAATCCAGGTTGGGGGTGCCGAGAAAGTCGCCGCTTGAATGCATAATCGCCTCTATCAAGTGCACCCAAAGAAGATTCCAAGCCGAGCTCCCTCCATATCGACGAGACATATTGAAGATGACGCCGATTTAAATCGGATTGTGGATCACGATTGATCACGCCTCCGAGACTAGGACGATTCAGACAAACTAATCTTGTAACAAGATTTCGAGACCGATGATTGGCCCGGTGCGCATCCGTACAGGCGGAAAGTGCGCGATCGTCTCGTGACGTCTATCTGGTTTGCCATACGCTCTGATCGTTTCGGCGATGGTTGCGTTTCATTGCCATCAGCTCAACAGACAGATCGAACCCTCTGAGAGGACAAGCCATGACATCAAGCGTCATTGAACGTCTCGATACAGCACTGGTCGAGGATTCGGCCGACGGTCTGTTTCGTTGTGATCGAGCAATATTCACCGACACCGCATTCTTTGAGTTGGAGATGAAGCACCTGTTTGAGGGAAACTGGGTGTATCTCGCGCATGAGAGCCAGATTCCGAACAAGAACGACTATTTCACAACCTGGATGGGACGACAGCCCATCTTTATCGCCCGCAGCAAGGACAACGCGCTTAACGCCTTCATCAATGCCTGCAGTCATCGCGGCGCGATGCTCTGCCGTTACAAGCGCGGCAACAAGTCGACCTTCACCTGCCCGTTCCACGGCTGGACATTCGGCAATTCCGGAAAGTTGCTGAAGGTGAAAGACCCCGACGGCGCCGGTTATCCCGAGCAGTTCGACAACGAAGGCTCGCACGATTTGAAGAAGGTCGCGAGGTTTGAGTCCTATCGCGGCTTCCTGTTCGGAAGCCTCTACCCGGATGTGAAGCCATTGGCCGAACATCTCGGCGAGGCCACCAAGATCATCGACATGATGGTCGACCAGGCACCGGGCGGACTCGAAGTCTTGCGCGGCTCGTCCAGTTACATCTATGACGGCAATTGGAAGCTGCAGGCTGAAAACGGCGCAGATGGCTATCATGTGTCGTCGGTGCATTGGAACTACATTGCTACCACGAGCCGCCGCAATGCGGAATCGGATGACGTCAAGGCGACCGATCTCAGCAAGATGAGCAAGCAGAAGGGTGGTTACTATTCGTTCGAAAATGGGCACATGGCGCCAAGGCGCAGTGGATGGTCGAGAACCTCCGTAACCTGTGCCTCTATCCGAACCTCTATCTGATGGACCAGATGAGTTCGCAGCTGCGCGTGACCCGTCCGCTGGCAGTAGATAAGACCGAGGTGACGATCTACTGCATCGCGCCGAAGAACGAGCCGGCAGACCTGCGGGCGCGCCGCATTCGCCAATATGAGGATTTCTTCAATGCCAGTGGCATGGCGACGCCCGACGATCTCGAGGAATTCCGTGCCTGTCAGCAGGCCTACATGGGCAAGGCGATGCGCTGGAATGACTTGTCGCGCGGCGCGAAGCACTGGATCGAGGGTGCCGACGAGGGAGCGCAGGCGATCGACCTTCATCCGTTGAGGAGCGGAGTAAAGGTCGAAGACGAAGGTCTTTTCCTTGTCCAGCACGGCTATTGGTCCGACGCGCTGCGGGCGGCAGCGCTCAAGGGAGATGGCGCATGAGCCCGATTCCCTTGTCCGGGGTCGAAGCGTTTCTCTATGCCGAAGCCCGTGCCCTGGACGATCGGGACTGGGACACGTGGCTGGCCTTCTACGCCCCCGACGCGAACTTCTGGATGCCAGCCTGGGACGACAACGACAGGCTGGTCGAAGACCCGCAAGCGGAGATTTCGCTGATCTACTATGCCCGTCGCAGCGGTCTTGAGGACCGCGTCTTCCGCATCAAGACCGAACGGTCGAGCGCCAGCACTCCCGAGCCGCGGACGTCGCACAATATTTCAAATGTCGAAATCCTCGCCCAGAGCGACAGCAAAATCGACCTGCGCTTCAACTGGCTGACGCTCAGTTATCGCTACAAAATCGTCGATACCTATTTCGGAGTTTCCTTCTACACGCTCGCAATCACAGGCGAACGCCCCCTGATCAAGGCCAAAAAGGTGATTTTGAAGAACGACTACATCCACCACGTCGTCGACGTCTATCACATCTGATGACGGCAGATCGGGCAGACGCGTGCCACACAAGATTGCTCTCAATTTCGAAGATGGAACCACCCGGTTCATCGGTGCAGACGAAAGCGAGAGCATCGCCGACGCCGCTTATCGCCGGGGCATCAATGTGCCGCTCGACTGCACCAACGGCGTTTGCGGCACCTGCAAGGCCTTTCGTCAATCGGGTGAGTTCGACCCTGGATCTTATATCGAGGACGCGTTGAGCGACGTGGAAGCTGCCGCAGGTTATCTCCTCTGTTGCCAGGCAAAGGCGAGGAGCGACATGGTGATCGACATCCTGGCTTCCTCGCTCGCGTGCAAAGTAAAGTCTAGGGACACCATGGCCGAAATCATTAAGGTCGAAGCCCTGTCGGCTCACCGCATCAGGCTTTCGGTCAGGCCGCTAGAAGGTGGGTTTCCGATGTTCTTGCCGGGGCAATATGTCAACATCACAGCTGTGAATGAGATGGTCAGGCGGCCCTATTCGCTCACTTCTGCGCCGGGTGCCGATGTGGCGACCTTCCTCATCCGCAATGTGCCGGGCGGCAAGATGAGCGCTTATCTCGAGGCGAAGGCCAAGGCCGGTGACAGGCTCCTTCTCAAC
>WNFI01441400.1_pt1 | contig 10987 bp, 11 predicted proteins | sample 5400471 | NCBI WGS metagenome assembly WNFI01 (sample SAMN13153348, study PRJNA577476) | soil metagenome | isolation source: 100 cm saprolite on Douglas fir-dominated hillslope | place: USA:California | collected 2013-09-17 | reverse complement strand
CAGGTGGCACTGATTAAACGGGGTGACGTTTGATAGGTTTGCACCCCGTTATAGCTTTCTCTCCATAATGTTGTCATTTTACACCACCCATCGCTTGCTGGATTCTCGCGGTTCTGTTTTTTTTTTTTTTGTTTTTGTTTTTTTTTGCCTTTTTTTGGTTTCTGGTCTTTTCATCTCGGAAATGGTCTGATGTATTGTATGCACTAACGCTTAATGTGTAATGGAAATTGGTTGTACCGCCGTATTTGGCGAAGGGCTGTTCAATCCCTTCATGATAAAAGTAATGAAATATTAAGAGGTCAGTTCAATGAAATTGGTATGTGAAGTATTTCAAAATAGAGATCTGCTGGGATTGATGTGGAGGACGAATTCGAAGACCTGGGAGACCAATTAACCCCGGTCCATCGGGGGTTCAGGCCGCAGTACATAATTGGTGAAGCGATTGGACACTATCTGCAGCGGCCTAGGACGACCGATCTCCGAAAAGCGGGAGATCTGCACCTTGATTGACGCTGCATGGCGGCGCGGGTGTCGGATAAAGGAAATAACGTAGGAAGGACCACCATCGTTGGTACGAGTAAGGTGCGATAGATGGAGTAAGAACGGCGCGGCTCAGCAGAAAACCACAAGGCGTTCATTTTTTCCTCTCAAACCTCCACTTGTATATTTTTGGTTTCCATTCCTTATGGTCTTCTTCATCCTCGTCAGAGTCATCCCCACTTCCTTTCCGTTCAGAGGGATTGATGAGGCGTCTGGCCCCTTTACTCATTAGTAGACGCTTGTTCCGAAGCTCGAGGAGAGCGTATTTGAGTGAATGCTCTCGAGAAACTCGTTCTTTCAGTTCATGAATCAATGTGTCTCGGTGAATCTAAGCACCGTCAAGCCCGTTGAATGGACAATGTGGCAAACCCGTGGAAACGAGCACTACAGCTCACCTTTGCCTCCTCTCGCTGAGCTTCCAGCATCTCTTCGGACAATTCGTCTGAAACAAACTCCTGTGCTCCCTTGCTCTGTCGCCGCTTCCTCTGGGTCGAATCTTCTTCCTTCACCCAACCAAGATCAATTTCTTCCGTCTCGTCTTCTTGTTGAGATGATAAAGGCTGAGGTTTCAGAGCTTCTGGAGGCCGGTAAAGTTTGGCTGGAACGTCGCACAGGCCAAGGTTAATCATGCGTCAGCTGCGCGTGAGAAGGAGTTACTCACCATGCTGCTCGGATTCTACAAAAATGATGTGTTTTCCAGATAATGGACTGGTTTGTGTGTCACTGGAGCTTTTGGTTGGCAGTAACCCTGCGTCACATAGCGTTTGAATCTGAGCTTCTGTAAGATTCTCGAAGGACTCGTCAGATGTTGTTGTGTCAGACTGCAGAAGGTTGACCAATGTCTTGAGTTCGCTTCTGACGGCCTCGATTTTCTACAGCTTCCGATGTCAGCCCCGTAGATCCATGTAGACTCCACATGTACAGCACCTTCAGGTTTAAGGATCGTATAGTTCTTATGTAATTTTCATCCTGAGACTTCAAAAGCTTGGCCATCTCAATGGGAACTGGCTCCTGGGGATTTTCGACCACATGAATTCCTCGCTAGGTGAGGAATTGAACATGTGAGATGGGGAAAAACAATTGTTTATGGACATACCTCCGTCCTCTGTCTCGTCATCCCAAAGTAGAATTCATCCTTGTTCCGTGTAGCAGCCTTTTCCTGCAAGCGCCGTAATGTCTGTTGCTTGTGGTGATAATTCTGCGCTCGTAGGACATAATCCTTTTTTTTCTCAAGTAGTCCAAGCTTTGAGCGATGGGAAAGTTGACCACGCTCTTTATGGTTCCTTCTCCGAACCGCGTTTCTGAGAGATGAGCCAGGCATCGAGGACTTGCTTTTTCAGAAAGTGTATGGCCGTGGCAGTGCCACTTAGACACCGTGGGAACCCTTTCCCGTTTTCGATAATTCATTGACCCATGCAGTGATAAGCTCACTGTGGCTAGAGGGGTGTTGTGACATACTCTTATTTCCACTACCTGGGTCTTGGGTCATTATTTCCAACCTCCTTTTTTCATGGATCCGTCACACTTTTTCCTGCTTCGTGTTGCTTGACTCCAGATTCAATCCAGATTGGCTCTCGGGCTGAGGCTATTCCTACTACGACGCCAAAGGGCCTTCTCAATAGAGTCGAAGGTTCTGTGTGTGTGATGACATCTGAAAGCAGCGATAAGCTGTTTGGCCTATGCGGTATCGGTGCCCACCCTCAAAGTCACCGCTTTACACTGGTGACCACTGACTGCTGGTGCCTCTAATTTCTGCACTCACATCGCTTCTGGTCTACCGCGCTTTTGTCCACTCCTTTTACAGTAACCATGCCCGGGGCCCCACCGATGTCAATACCCATTGAAATTAGGTCGGCCACTTGTTCATCAATCAGCTGTGAGCTTACATGGTACGGATCCGAAGGCCGACCGAAGGCGGTGGTCCTGCCTCGCATTCGCTTTCAAATGGTCATCGCTGCGAGATACCAGCGGCCCGACAATACAGTTGTCGGATGATCCCATACGTGGGTATGTTCTCGATTGGCACTCCCTGCGATTCAGACTTGCACATGGGTACTTTTGTGCAGAGGTGGGGCATGGCCCATTGCCTTCCTCATTCATGAGGTGCCCAATGTACGACCAACCGCTTGCAATGCAGTACGTTACCAACTGATGGCTAGAACTTGATTACATCGCATATTCGGTGTCAGAACGAGTCTAGCAGGTGAATCATGGGCGCTATTCTGGCACCGCACTTCAGTAGACCGAGCATAGAAACATATGAACACAATGTCACGTCGTTTAGCCTTCAGCTATAGGGGCAACCGACCGAGTGTTTCGGCATAGCCCACTATGTCAATCATAATTCATCCCCGGCCTGTTCTCTAAATTGTGCTAAATAGCATAAAGTAGGGGTTGTTAGTGGTCGGTGTTGCCTTCACATTCCTCCTGTCAAGTCTCAGGAGAGCAACCATGCTCGCTGCAGTTCACTTCTTGCTACTGGCTTCAACTGCTCTATCGCTCGCCGCACCAAGCAAGCGTTTCCTCACTCACTCGGTGCACGAATCGCGTGACAGAGCGCATCTCCCGCCCGGTTGGGCCAAGCGTTCCGCTCCCTTCGATAAAAAGAACACGTTCGTGCCTGTGCGCATCAATCTCAAGCAGCAGAATGCGGATCGCGCCCATGACCTTTTGATGGAAATTTCTGATCCCGACTCACACAAGTATGGGTGAGCAATGAACGAACGGCCGGCGAAAATCAAGTCGCAGTATTAATGTTCATCTTTCCATGTGTCAGTCAGCATATGGAACCCTTCGAGGTTGCCGATCTGGTGCGTCATTGGCCTCGTCGAACTTTACAATAAATCTTCAGCTCATCGTTTGTTCCAAAACCAGTTTGCCCCGCATGATGAGACCGTCGACACCGTTCTCAACTGGCTTCAAGATGCAGGACATGCCGTTAAAAAGCATTCAAACTACATCCATACTAAGGGTGCCGTTATTGTCAAGTTGTCTGTAGAAGAAATGGAAGAACTCTGTGGGTCATGATAATAGTCAGTTTGGCCTGTCTCCAGTCTCAACACCGATTCTTGTTAGTCCACACAGAATATTATGCGTACGAGCATCCAGAGAGCAGAAAGACTCACGTTGCATGTGAATCGTACTCCCTCCCTGAAGCTGTGCGCAACCATGTGGATTTCATTCTCCCTGGAGTCAACTTTGATATCAAGACATTGCCTCGAGCCCACAGCAAAAGGAAGCGCGCAGAATTAGGTTCTTTGACCCCTTTAAAGAAATCTAATCCTCACTTGGGTGAACAAGCTCAGGATCTTCCCAATCCTGATGCTGATTCCTGCGCCACTTCTGTAAGTATCAAATCCAGGGGCCGAAGAATAAAGTTGAGAGTTATGGTTAAAGATCACACTTTCGTGCCTGAGAAAGCTCTACGATATCAATGTCAGTCTACGCTCCATGATCCGCATCAACATTCTTCTCAATGACCTTCCATACAGTATCAGATGCACATGGGCATGACTTCCTTTGCTATAGGTAAGATCCCATCAACATAATGCTTTTCCTCTGGCCTCACAGCATTCCGTAGTCGAATATGGAACCGGGTCATATTTGGCGGGCGACCTTGATATGTTCGCAAAGTGAGTTTCTTGGACCTTCACCATTCCCCTCTCATTGACTTGGATTAAATGTAGGGCTTACAACCCTCCTGCGCTTGGATATCGTCCCAGGCTCTTTGGTGTTGATGGGGGAAATATCAGCACTGTAGCTAACAGGAGTCTTAACGGGGAGAGTGATTTGGACCTGCAATATGCCATCGGGTTGACCTGGCCGTTGGACGTCTATCTGTACCAAGTCGGAGATCGCGTTGAGAATGCAAGTTTCAATCAGTTCCATGATGCTGTGTAAGTGACATTGACCCCTTGTGAGCGAATTAGAGTTATTGACACTACTTCATCCAGTGATAACTCGTATTGCCACGATGATTCTTCAGTTCCTCCCTATATGGATCCTTGCCAAGGAGGGTATAATTCCACCAAAGTCATTTCGACGAGTTACACTGCTGTAAGTGATCAACTATAGGAGTCTGTAGACGCCAATAACTAAAGATGCATTTATTTAGACTGAGACCCAGTTATCCGTCAATTATGCTACTCGTCAATGTCAGGAGTGTACGTACATCTCATCCTCGAATGTCGCTTGTTTGTGTGAATTGATTTTTTCTTCAGACTTGAAGCTAGGCCTGTTGGGAGCCACGTTCGTGTATTCATCTGGAGATTTTGGTGTTGCAGGCAATGGGGGTATGTTGTCTTGTGCCTCGAGATAGAACTCGTCTTATTTCGCCATGCTACTCGCAGGTGACTGCATGAATATGAATCATCAAGATGTGTCGAGCGGTGGTACAGTGGTACGTGTATTGGGTCATGTTGAGGAACCTGTTGTTTATCCTTCTTTTCCAGTTTAATCCAACGTTCCCAAGTACTTGCCCGTATGTTCTATCTGTTGGCGCAACGACAATCCCACCTGGTGGATCGGCTGATAGTCGCGAGATTGCAGCCGACTTCAGGTATCGATGTTTCGTCTCGCCTCTGATAGCCATCGCACTTAATGAATTCCTGGGGTTTCATATAGCGCGGGAGGATTCAGCAACTACTTCTCTCTGCCCGACTACCAAGCTGCTGCTGTGCAGAATTATTATCGTTTCTTTAACCCAGGCTACTGTTCAGATCGATACAATAATAACCAGACAGCTCGAGGGTATCCTGATGTTAGGTGCGGCAGCTCTCTGTGTAAACTTGAGGGCCTTTTCAATTGATCCCGCATTCTTATCATATCCAGTGCCAACGGGGTTAACTGTGAGTATCGATGTTGCTGTTGATTGCCTGCGCATGATAACTGATAAGGGCCCTGACTCCAATGCAGATATCGTTTCAATCGATGGTGGTTTTTGGTATGTGGGCGGGACCTCCGCATCAGCGCCTGTGGTTGGCTCTATCATCGCCATGATCAATGATGCCCGTGCCGTGCTCGGCAAGAAGTCAGTTGGTTTCGTAAACCCTACCTTTGTAAGTGATCCTTTATTAGGTTTTATAGAAAATCACTCTCGCTAATCTGGTTGGCTACAAGTACAAGAATCCGGGATTGTTCAACGATATTACGAGCGGAAGTCAGTACAGAATGTTGTCCTTGGTACTCATTTTCCTGGATGCTGACTGTTGTCGTCTCTGCCCTTGTACAGACAATCCAGGGTGTAACACAACAGGATTCAGAGCAGTTCCAGGGTGGGATCCGGGTAAGTTTTGAAGGGAGAACACTTTCTCGCTGTCCTAAGCCAATCACCTTGCCTCAATCAGTGACTGGCCTCGGGACTCCCAACGTCACCAAGCTGATTGAATTCTTCAAGAAACTGCCTTGATTCCCTGTTCTTTGATCCTTTTCTGGGACATTCTTGATGGCTTTCTTTAAATTCTGAGATAAATGCACTTGCATTTGAGATGTTAGTTGTTAACCAGGGGTCTCTAATCGCCCTTTTTGATGAACTTGCATGCTATCCTGATCGAACCATTCTAATGCTCTGACGACTGTACAGAACCATCCAACGTTGAGCGTCAATTCTAACACGTTGCCCTAAAGATGGTTGGCCATCTGTTCAGCCAAGAAACAGTGTGGCGCGCTACCAAGTGAATACTAAGTACTATACTAAACAATTGCAAAAGATGCGGCACAAAGGCCTTCCTAGAATGAGTCGTCTTTTGCGCATTGAAAGAATCAATCGAACCGACATGACACAGCACTAACTAGAGAAATAGCAAGTTCTAGCAAATATATTCAATCCCCTTCAACCATTACTACGAATTTAGGGGTAGACGAGAACGCGGACTTATGATCGCGAAAGCTGAAGTGGGAGTTAGATGGAATGAAATAGTGTGACGCAACAGGTTTGCCGAAGCGGAATGGGCGCATGTTGGGCGATATTTCCACATCGTTGAGATTGGATGTATATCATTAGGTCGCTGGAGTACCTGGCATCGGCGTCTTGTTGTTATTGGAAGTTGGTGGAAGGTATGGTTGACACATGCCCCTTTGATCGATTCAAGGGCATTTGGTTGATCATTTGCAATTCCTCTACATGTTCTACTCGACTCTGCTAGAAAGGATTTGGAATATAGAACCTATATTTCGATCTCATGGACTGCTGAAAGAATGACGTATAGGCGTGAATGAAGACGATTCAAATCCCATGAGTAAATCCCATCCCATGTCCGATCCTTCCAAATTTGGAAATTTGGAAGAGTCGTGGGAACGAGCTTGCCATGATGTGGTTATTTGGCTATAGACTAAAAACGTCCAACTGCACTACGCTGAACCCGGGTATACTAAGAATGAGAGTGAGGTTGTACAAAGTGACAATGAAGGAAACTAAACGTTCTATCCCGTCGATGCAAAGAAATAATGGGCTCTAACACTGGTCGAGTAGTCGGTTTTTTGGGAAAGAATGGTTATAGCTTCCCTGAACTTGTGTTAGTTCTACGCCTTGGCATTACGTCAACTTGGACTTACTCCTGTGCTCTGCGTCTGCCAGGTAGTGAAATTTGGATTCGTGTATGCTGGAATATCTACTATTAAAAATGTTCAAAGTATGAACCGACGCTCGTACCATCAGGATGACTATGTAAATATAAATCAGACTAACTTCGTGAATAATGTGAACTATAATACTAACTCATTTATGTAGGCTTCTGTTGGGAACTTTGAGGGATTGCAACCAATCTACGAATGGACGATATTAATCCCGAACATGGCAGTAATACCTTACGTACGTTGGACTGGCTTGGATTTTGATATATTCGAACATAGTCGATGTTCATTATCGCAGGGAACGAGAGCTGGGGTGAGATCTGATTCACAGCCTTTAGCTACGGTCTTGCCAGGCAGCTCGTAGGGACTAACCGCGCCAAACGCATGACTTATGCCCAAGTTCATGATAATGTATAGCGGCTCCTCAGGGATAAGTCGCTGACTGATATTCGCACTCGGATCAGGAGCTTGAAAGAGGGTGGCGTTTACAAAGGGTCTCAAACGAAGAGATTGAGGTACTGACCCACGGAACTCGGATAGGCCGACCATGAGGGTTGACCATTTTGGTACCAAGTCACGTACCCGTCTGCACCAGGTTCGTACTCGACTCCGTAGGTAGTGAAACCCCTATGACTAGTTTGGTACGCTGTCTGACTGGTGTTTGACAGAGCCGAAACGGCCATTTGGTAAGCTGAACCCTGGAAAACTACATGAATGATCCTGATTCTGACAGATATAAACTCATGAAGTACCCTGTAAGGATTAAAAGATGTGACACTCGAGTTGAATATCTTGCAATCATTCGTTCCGTTCTTCCACTCGTACTTGATATTGAAAGGTGCGAACCTGTTTGGGACAGTATCATTGACTGTTTGGACGAAAGAGCGGGATGAACAAACTGGCAACTCTGAGATACCTGACCCATGCCGAAAGGGTTGCCGTCCGCGTCGACGAAATTTACGGAAGTTGCCTCGAAGACATCTAACTCTGGGGCAGCCCGACCCACAAATGTCCCATCACTGTTGGTGGGTCCTGGATGATCTTCTCCCGGGCACGTACAAGCGGAGAGCCGTTGCCCAGTAAGATAAGAAAGAGCGCCGCCGTTATACTTGTCATTCCCCTTGAGAGCGGCCGCAGGCTCCCCATGATACGTCTGGTTGGGCAACGTTCCCCAGTCACACGAATCATAGCTATAGGGCCACATTCCTTCGAGGGAAGCACCATAACCTGCTCGTCCAAGGTTGCCTACACGCGCAGGATGAGCTGCTGCATTTACCACAATACAGTAAGTTGCAACTGACCCATCATCCAGACAGCAGGCCACAAACCCGCGTAGCGAGGATCACCAGGGAGCGAAACATTAACCTCAATGTATCCACCTTCGATACCAACAACTTAACAAGCGAACTTGAGCTTCCGTTTACCATGCACGTACCAGTAAAACAGAACTTGTTCCAGCTCGAGAGGTGCCCTCCTTGATATGAGAGACCATGGCTCGGAGTGTTGGCCAGTGTAATCTGCAGGCTTCCAATGTCGTTGGTGATTACAGCACTTGGATCATACCATTCCAAGTCACCCGTTTGCCTATAACACGTCGGATAAAGAGATAGAATACTCGAACATTACAATCTCGTACCAGTAATGTAGATCAACTGCCTCCCAGTACGGATCATCACCCTTTGACGCATGACTAGGTTTCAAACACTGCGTACCCCAGAATATGCGCGAACTTACCGGATAAAATGTTCTGTTAGGAACATTGAACTCATCTGAGAAGACCAACTCCCATTGCGAGCCATCCTTGTTGCTCTTGAACTTATATGCTGATTGTGGTGTATCTGGGTCAATAAGAGCAAAGTGTCCTCCCATCTCAGGCACTTGTCCTGATGCATTGATGCCTCCTAAATTATAACCACCCAGCTTAGTTGGAGGTCTGGTAAGGAAATGCGATAACAACGGATAACCGGCACTGTGGAGTGGTATTAAGGTGGAGGCCTGCTGGTAAGTGGTGGTTGCGAACTCACAAAAGAGTAAGGAGTGCTGTCCCAAGAAATACTAAAAACCCAAGATTAGCGACGCCTCGGGCGGTAAAAATGGTCCCGCCATTGTCGTTCTTGCGATCACGACGTGGATCAGGGTTGTGTAAGTAGTCTTGGATACCGAAGGATACTTCAATATTGTGGGATTACTAAAAGCCGGTACTCACCATCAGGTTCGGCATGGCCAGGCATTACGTCGGTCCCCCATGCATTAGGATTAGCAGAGAGCGAGTACTACAAACATGCGATTCGAGCCTTGAATAACATAATGCACCAGCAGTCATTACCTTGTCAGATATCGATGCACCCAATGCACTTGATGACTGCTGACTCTTCGAACCGCGTTGTATTTTTCGTTGACAACTCAGAGAGAAAGCTGCATCTTACCTTGAGCGAGGTGGTGCTTGCATTCGGGGCCGTTCGGAGCGGACTTAACAAGTTAGCTGTCGAACTCGAGTTCATATTTTGGATGTGAGCGGACGCAGATGTGTGGGATGCATGAGAATTGCTGGAGGAAATAGTTCTAAGAGGCGAGGATCGACCTCGCGCGGGGTTGGAAGAGTTCGGTCCAGCGAAGGGATAACTCGGCTTCTTAGTTGGCGGTCTCGACATAAACCACAAGATGAAAGCAAAAGATGGTGGGTAAGGAGAATAAAGAAACTACGTATTGGTGCTCGATATATAGGTAGTTAGTGGATGATTGTCCGTTTGCGCTGATGATCGCCTTGAACTTCACTACGTGAGGAATACGTTTATTGTGAAAACCGGGAAAAGCGTCACAGCGCGTTACAAGGCAATAATGCGCGTTACGAGCCAATGTTAATTAACGACTGCATATTCATACATGTCTATCTTGAACAAGCGGAAGTGTACACTTTTTTGGTGGAACCTACTAGATTCGAGATCCGTACGGGGAGGGCACTGTAGGAACGAGCTCTCTTCGTACGGTCTTGTCCGAGGTGTGTACAGGTGTATATATAGGAAAGTGATGTGGCAATGTAATGAAGGTGAAATACCCGACCGTCCGAATAAAGAGCGGCTGGTGAACGTACCTAGGTTACTTCAAAGTGGATGGCCAACATATATAAGTGGTTGAGATGGCGTGAGCTGGACGGGCTGAGTGGATAATACAACGACTAGAACATGTTCGTTCAGTAGGTAATAATTTGAACGGTGTTGATATCATCAGTCGTTGGCACAATGAATCTTACGAGCTTTACTGCTGGTATGAAGAACGTACGCTGTGGTGGCTCAAGTCATAGGAGAGGGAACCCTGTTACCTGATCATTACCGGCCAACGTACTCCCATGGGATACCATGCATGTTTACCGGTTAAGGAAACCGCTCACCTCAAGAGTCGAATAGGAGGAATTGGGAACTCTATTACAACTAAGGAGCAGGTGCATACACAAGCAAATATCATCGCTTCCCACAGCTCAGGAGCTGGAGTCCTACCCATCCGGAATTGCACATACGCGCACGGACATGTGGAGGTTCCGGAATTCATCCCATGACTTGCACCTCCAACACAGACAATACTCCTGAGCGAGAGCGACACAGTAAAAGCTCGCGGGGCCGCCAAAACTGACGCACCATCCGTGCTAATGCTAATGATTTTTTTTTTTCGATTTAATGAGTATTTAAGTCTATCTAATACATTCTAATTCTAATACATAAAGGATAACACTGGATGACCATGGCATTTTGATTGGCTCCTGATATTGGTTTACGTACAGTATTGTATAGTTGTGGACACCCAAAGTCATCCACTTTTCCCAGCACCTACTAATCTTTCCCAATCATTTCCAGATGTTGTAGAATGGCTAGTATAGGCATTT
>WNFI01239962.1_pt2 | contig 10987 bp, 11 predicted proteins | sample 5400471 | NCBI WGS metagenome assembly WNFI01 (sample SAMN13153348, study PRJNA577476) | soil metagenome | isolation source: 100 cm saprolite on Douglas fir-dominated hillslope | place: USA:California | collected 2013-09-17 | reverse complement strand
CTTGATCGCGGCGCAGATCTCGTCGGTTTCGACCAGCAGCATCTCATCGACCAGCCCGCGGCACAGGCGGAAGGTCTCGTCGCCGACCTCCTTCACCGCGACGCCGTCGGCAAACAGGCCCACCTGGTCGAGCCTGATTCTCTTCCTCGCCTTGAGCGACCTCGTCATCGCGTCTGCGTCGACGGGCTCTACGCCGATGATTTTTACCGAGGGGCGAACCCTTTTGACGTAAGCGGCGATTCCGGAGATCAGCCCGCCACCGCCGACCGGCACGAAGATCGCGTCGATCGGTTTCGCGTGCTGGCGCAGGATTTCCACGCCGATCGTCCCCTGGCCGGCGATCACCTGCGGATCGTTGTAGGGATGCACGAAGCTCAGGCCGCGCCGCCGCTTGAGGCGCATCGCGTGGGCATAAGCCTCGTCATAGGAATCACCGTGCAGCAGCACTTCGGCGCCGCGCGCCGCCACCGCGTTCACCTTGATCCGCGGCGTGGTCACCGGCATCACGATCACGGCGCGGCAGCCCAGGCGCTGCGCCGCGAGCGCCACGCCCTGCGCGTGGTTGCCCGCACTCGCGGCGATCACGCCTTTCGCGAGGCGCGCGCGCGGCAGGCCGGCCATCTTGTTGTAGGCGCCGCGCAGCTTGAAGGAGAACACCGGCTGCAGATCTTCCCGCTTCAACAACAACCAGTTATTGATTCTCTTGGAAAGAGCGGGCGCGAGCTCGAGCGGCGATTCGATCGCCACGTCGTAGACCCGCGCCTTCAGTATTCTTTCGAGATAATCGTCCTTCTTCATCGGCTGAATTTAGCATGGCTGATTTTCACGTGAATCTTCAAGCAGCCTGCAGCTTCGCCACCGCCACGGCGAGCCATTTCACGCCCTGCTTGCCGAAGTTGACCTGAACGCGCGCGTCGCCGCCCTGGCCTTCGGCGTCGACGATGACGCCGGCGCCGAACTTCGGATGCACCACGTTCTGCCCGATGCGAAAACCGCTGCCCGTGTCGCGGGGTTTCTTAAATGCCATTGCGTCCTCTTTTTTTGAGATCGACCATGTGAATTCCTTTTTCTTCGAAAAGCGCGGCGTCAGCCATTTGACCAGTTCTTCCGGGATCTCCTCGAGAAAGCGCGAGGGGATGTTGTAGCGCGTCTGGCCGTGCAGCATGCGGGTCTGGGCATGCGAAAGATACAGCCGGTTGCGGGCGCGGGTGATCGCGACGTAGGCGAGACGGCGCTCCTCTTCCAGGCCGTCGCGCTCGCCAACGCTCTGCTCGTGCGGGAACAGGCCTTCCTCAAGGCCGGTGAGGAACACCGCGTCGAACTCCAGGCCCTTGGCGGAATGCACGGTCATCAGCTGCAGCGCATCCTGGCCCTCGCCCGCCTGGTGCTCGCCGGCCTCGAGCGCAGCGTGGGTGAGCAAAGCGGTCAGCGGATCGACGGTCTCGCCCGACTCGGTCGCGCGCTCCTCGTCGGTGAACGCCGCGGCGGCGTTCACCAGCTCGCCCAGGTTCTCGACGCGGTCGGCACCCTCGCGCTCGGTCTTGTAGTGCTCGACGAGGCCGCTGCGCGCGACGACATGCTCGACGACCTCCGGCAGCGGAAGATTCGCCGTTTCGCTTTTCAGATCTTCAATCAATTTCCTGAACGCCAGGACCTTTGAACCTTGTTCGATGGAATTGAACAAGGAAAGACTTTTCTGCTTTGCAGCGTCCTGCAACTGCTCAATGGACCGGGCTCCAATGCCCCGCGGCGGAAAGTTCGCCACCCGCAGGAAGGCATTGTCGTCGTCCGGCGAGGCGACCAGGCGCAGATAGGCGAGCGCGTGCTTGATCTCGGCGCGCTCGAAGAACCGCAGCCCGCCGTACACGCGGTAGGGAATCCCTTGCGAGAAAAGCGCGTGCTCGACGACCCTCGACTGGGCGTTGGAGCGGTACAGGACGGCGACGCTGGAAAGCCGCATCCCCGCGCGCGCCAGCGCCTGCGCCTCCTCGACCAGCCAGCGCGCCTCGTCGTTGTCCGATTCGCCCTCGAAAACGCGCAGCGGCTCGCCCGCGCCCGCAGAAGTCCACAGGTTCTTGCCAAGGCGGTTGCGGTTGTTGGAGATCAGCGCATTGGCGGCATCGAGGATGTTGCCGTGCGAGCGGTAGTTCTGCTCCAGGCGGACGACCTTGGAGACCTTGAAGTCGCGCTCGAAGTCGGCCATGTTGCCGACGTTGGCGCCGCGGAAGGTATAGATCGACTGATCGTCGTCGCCCACCGCGAAGATGAACGAGGAGCGCCCTGCGATCAGCTTCAGCCACTTGTACTGAAGCCGGTTGGTATCCTGGAACTCGTCGACCAGGATGTGCCTGAAGCGCCGGGAGTAATGCTCGCGCAATATTTGATTGTTCTTCAATAATTCAAAAGACCTTAACAGCAATTCTGCGAAATCCACGACCCCTTCGCGCTGGCACTGCTCGTCGTAGGCGGCGTAGAGCTCGGCGTAGCGCCGCGTTATATCGTCGGCGACCGCGACATCCCCGGCGCGCACGCCTTCCTCCTTCTGGCCGCTGATGAAGTACTGCACCTCGCGCGCCGGAAAGCGGTCTTCGTCGACGCTCATGCCCTTGAGCAGCCGCTTGATCGCCGCGAGCTGGTCCTGCGAGTCCAGGATCTGGAAGGCCTGCGGCAATCCCGCGTCGCGGTGATGCGCGCGCAGCATCCGGTTGCAAAGGCCGTGGAAGGTACCCATCCACATGCCACGCGGGTTCACCGCCATCATGGCGCTCACGCGAGTCAGCATCTCCCGTGCCGCCTTGTTGGTGAAGGTCACCGCAAGCACGCCTGCAGGCGACACTCTTTCGCTCTTGACCAGCCAGGCGATGCGCGTCGTCAGGACGCGGGTCTTGCCGCTGCCCGCGCCGGCGAGGATCAGCGCGTGCTCGTCGGGCAGGGTGACCGCGGCGAGCTGCTCGGGATTGAGGTGTTCGAGGTGCAGCGACACGAAGGCGCAGATTTTACTGCGCCCTCATGCCTTTTCGATTTACTTACGAAGAGATTTTCGGGTCTGCCACGCCGTACTTGCCGCGCAGCTGCTCGGCGAGCGCGTTCGCCTCCGCTTTGGACGGCAGGCCGCGGATGCGCACGATGTAGGCGCGTTTCTCGCCTTGCCGCGTCGGGATGATTTCCGCGCCATAGCCCGCGGCGCGCACCTGGTCGTAGACGTCGAGGGCCGCGTTCTGGCTGTCGGAGGAGACGAGCACCAGCTTCCACTTGCCGGTGCGGCGCGCGGCGCCCTTGCCCTTCTCGATATCGGTCTCCTTCGCCCATTCGGCGAGCTGCGCCTCCTCGACGAAGCCGACCGGCTGGGTCGTGCCCTTCTCGCGCCGGTAGAACTGGCGCGGCTGGTCCATGGTCACCGGCGTCTCGTCGGGCGCGCCGACCTCGATCTTGCCTTCGATCAGGCAGACGATCTGGCGCCCGGGCGCCGACTTGCCCCACAGGTCGGTGCCGCGGATGCCGGCGGTGACCGTGGCGACGGTGATGTTCACATCGCGCCGGCGGTTTTTCACCGCGATATCGGTGGTGAAGCGGAAGGCGCCTTCCAGGACGCCGAGCGCCGCTTTGAAGAGGCTTTTCGAGGGCTCGAGCTCCTTCAGGTGCAGGCTGCCGTTCTCTCCGAGCCTGACCAGGCTCCCTTCGGAGAGCTTGACGAGCAGGCGCGATCCCGGCCCGGTCGAGAGCTTGTCGCCGGGCTTGAGCTGCATGCCGGGCAGGACCGGCATGCGCTTGGCGTCACGCTCCACCCAGGCGGGCATCTGCACGCCCTCGACGACCGCCGCGGGCTGCGCCCTGACCAGGGTCGGCGCGAGCAGCAGCGCCGCGAGAAACAGGTAGTTTGAAAGCGGTTTCATTTTCATCCTCCTTGTACGTACCCCGGAAGGATCGGATGCAGCGAAAGCTATAATCCGCGGCTCTCGGGACGGCGCGCCAAACAGGTCACATGCACGACTCTTACGATTCTCGCACGGTGGAGCGCGAGGCCCAGGAATACTGGGAGCGCAGGCACTCGTTCCGCGCCGAAGAGAGCCGTTCCAAGCCCAAGTTCTACTGCCTGTCCATGTTCCCCTACCCCTCGGGGAAGCTGCACATGGGGCATGTCAGGAACTACACCATCGGCGACGTTCTCACCCGTTACTACCGCATGCGCGGCCACAACGTGCTGCAGCCGATGGGCTGGGACGCGTTCGGCCTGCCCGCCGAGAACGCCGCGATGGCGAACAAGGTGCCGCCGGCGAAATGGACCTACGACGGATCCGGTCGACCAGACCGTGCTTGCCAACGAGCAGGTGATCGAAGGCCGCGGCTGGCGCACCGGCGCGGTGGTCGAGAAGCGCGAGATCCCGATGTATTTCCTGCGCATCACGGCGTACGCGGAAGAGCTGCTCGCGGCGCTCGACCAGCTGCCCGGCTGGCCCGGGCAGGTCAAGCTGATGCAGAAGAACTGGCTCGGCAAGTCCGACGGCGTGCGAATCGGTTTTCCGTACGAATTGGAGAACGAGAAGAAGGTCATGTGGGTGTTCACCACCCGCGCCGACACGCTGATGGGCGCGACGTTCTGCGCCGTCGCCGCCGAGCATCCCATCGCCGCTTTTGCTTCCAGGAAAAATCCCAAGCTCGCGGCTTTCGTCGAGGAGTGCAAGAAGGGTGCGGTGATGGAGGCCGAGCTCGCGCAGATCGAGAAGAAAGGCATGCCGACCGGGATCTTCGTCACCCATCCCATTTCCGGGGAAAAGCTTCCGGTCTGGGTGGGCAACTACGTGCTGATGGGCTACGGCGAGGGCGCGGTCATGGGTGTTCCCGCGCACGACGAGCGCGACTACGAGTTCGCCCTCAAATACGACCTGCCGATCAAGCAGGTGATCCGCCATCCGCTCGGCGACAAGGTGGAGCCGCCGTGGAAGCCCGAGTACGCGGAATACGGGATTTGCGTCAACTCAGGAAAGTACGACGGCCTCGACTATCAACACGCGGTGGACGCGATTGGCGCCGACCTGAAGAAGAAAAATCTGGGAGAAAAACAGATCCAATGGCGGCTGCGCGACTGGGGCGTATCGCGCCAGCGCTACTGGGGCACGCCGATCCCGATCGTGCACTGCCCAGGCTGCGGCGACGTGCCGGTGCCCGACGACCAGCTGCCGGTGAAGCTTCCCGAGGACCTGGTGCCCGACGGCACCGGCAACCCGCTCGCGAAGATGCCGCAGTTCTACGAAACCAAGTGCCCGAAGTGCGGCAAGCCCGCCAAGCGCGAGACCGACACCATGGACACTTTCGTCGACTCGTCCTGGTACTTCGCGCGCTTCTGCTGCCCGGGGCAGGACAAGGGAATGGTCGACGAGCGCGCGAAGCACTGGATGCCGGTCGACCAGTATATCGGCGGCATCGAGCACGCGATCCTGGTCCTACTACACCGATGCCGGCGGGCGGCGCGAGTGGATCAATCCCGCGGACGTGGACGTCGTTCGGGATTCCAAGGGGAAAATTGTCTCTGCAAAGACAAAAACCGGTGTGGAAGCCGTGTTCGACGGCGTCGGCACGATGTCGAAGTCGAAGAACAACGGCGTGGATCCGCAGGCGCTCATCGACAAGTACGGCGCCGACACCGCGCGCTTCTACACCATCTTCGCGTCGCCGCCGGTCAACACGCTCGAATGGAGCGACGAGAGCGTTGACGGCTCTTATCGTTTTCTCAAAAGGGTGTGGGAATTCGCATTCAAGTTTTCCAATGCGAAGCGTACCGAGGATGTCGACAAGCAGATTCGGTATCGGATTCATCTGGAACTCAGGAAGGCAAATGACGACATAGAGCGCCACAAGTTCAACACGGTCGCCTCGGCTTGCATGAAGATCCTCAATGCGCTGGAAGAGATTCCGGGCCGAAACGCAGTTACCGAGGAAGGTCTTTCAATCCTGCTGCGAGCGCTCTCGCCCATTGCGCCGCACATTGCGCACCATCTGTGGCGCGGGCTCAAGTTCGGCGAAGATGTTATGAATGCACCGTGGCCCGCGCCCGATGCCGCGGCGCTCGAGCAGGACGAGGTGGAGCTGGTGGTGCAGGTGAACGGCAAGCTGCGCGGCTCGATACGCGTGCCCAAGGCGGCGGACAAGGAAGCCATTCAAGTACTGGCGGTTGCGAACGCGAACGTGCAAAAATTCATTTCGGGGCAGACGATAAAGAAAGTCGTGGTGGTGCCCGGCCGGCTCGTGAACCTGGTCGTCTGATGAGATTTTTTTCGATATTGTTTTTTCTATCGCTTGCCGGCTGCGGCTTCCAGCTGCGCGGCACCGCCGATTTGCCTTTCGACACGCTGTACGTGCCCAACCCCACCGGCGGCATTGCGCTCGATCTGAAGCGCAATATCCGGGCGGGCACCCGGGCGAAGCTGGTCGACGACCCTAAGAAGGCGCAGGCGATCATGGAGTTCACCGAGGAGACGCGCAACAAGGAGATCCTTTCGCTCACCGGCACCGGGCGGGTCGCCAAGGAAGCGGAGGAGCAGCTGCTGTTCCGCGACATGCAGTCGGACATGGTGCAGCAGATCATGCGGCGCCTGGCCGCGGCGCAGAAGCCCAAGCCGCAGTAACGATGCAGATTCGCGCCGAGCAGCTCGAAGCGCATCTCGCCAAGACCCTAGCGCCGGTCTATCTCGTCCATGGCGACGAGCCGCTGCTCGCGCTGGAAGCCGCCGACGCGGTGCGCGCCACGGCGCGCAAGCGCGGCTTCACCGAGCGCGAGGTGTTCGAGCCCAGCCGCCACTTCGACTGGAGCGAGTTCGCGCACGCTGCAGGAAGCCTGTCGCTGTTCGGCGGCAAGAAGCTGATCGAGCTGCGCCTCGCCTCGGGCAAGCCGGCCGCGCCTGCGGTGAAGGCGCTGGTGGAGTACTGCGCCCGCCCTGCGGTCGACATGGTCCTGCTCGTCACCATGCCGCGCCCCGAGGGCTCCGGCTGGTGGAAGTCGGAGTGGTTCGCCGCGCTCGAGGGCGCCGGTGCGGTGGTCGAGATCCAGCCGGTGCCGCGCCCGCAGCTGCCGGTGTGGCTCGCCGGGCGCCTGGCGAAGCAGAAACAGAGCGCGCCGCGCGAAGTGCTCGAGTTCCTCGCCGACCGCGTCGAGGGCAATCTGCTGGCCGCCCACCAGGAGGTGCAGAAGCTCGCCCTGCTCGCCCCCGAGGGCGAACTCGCCATGGAAAGCGTGGACCAGGCGGTGGCGAGCGTCGCGCGCTACGATCCGCACGCCGCGGTCGAGGCGCTCCTGACGCGGGACACGCCGCGCTACGTGCGCGTCATCGAAGGCCTGCGCGGCGAAGGCGAGCAGCCGACCTTCGTGCTGTTCGTGCTGGCGTCCGCGCTGTTCGTCCTGCAGGGGGCGCAGCGCGGCGGCGCGCTCGATCCCCTGTTTCTCCAGCACCGGCTCTTCAACAAGCCGCTGCAACGCGTGGTGCAGGCGGCTTCGCGGCGCTACTCCGCCGCGGCGCTCTCGCAAGCGCTCGCGCACGCCGCCCTGATCGACCGCGCCATCAAGGGCGTGCATCCCGGCGATCCGTGGCAGGAGTTCATAAAGCTTGGGCTAAAATTGGCCCATGGATCAAAAGGTTGACGTCAAGACGGCGGTGCGCGAGCTGGGCGTTGCGGCGCGCGAAGCCGCGCGCCTGCTGGCGCGGGCCGATACCTCCGCCAAGAACGCCGCGCTCGCAGCGATCGCATCCGGAATCCGGTCCGACAGCAAGAAAATTCTTGAAGCGAACAAGGCCGATGTCGCCAAGGCGAAGAAGGATGGTTGCGACGCGGCGTTCGTCGACCGCCTCAGCCTGAGCGCGAAATCGGTCGAGCAGATGGCCGAAGGCGTCGAGCAGGTGGCGGCGCTCGAGGACCCGGTGGGAAAGATCTCCGAGCGCGTGAAGCGCCCGACCGGCATCGAGGTGGCGCGCATGCGCGTGCCGCTCGGGGTGGTCGGGATCATCTACGAGTCGCGGCCCAACGTGACGGCGGACGCCGCCGCGCTGTGCCTGAAGTCCGGCAACGCCTGCATCCTGCGCGGCGGCTCGGAAGCACTCAATTCCAACCGCGCCATCGCCGCCTGCGTGCGCGCCGCGCTGAAGAGCACGGACCTGCCCGAGGCGGCAGTGCAGCTGGTCGATACCACCGACCGCGCCGCGGTCGGCGCGCTCATCGCCATGCCGGAGTATGTCGACATCATCGTGCCGCGAGGCGGCAAGGAGCTGATCGAGCGCCTGGCGCGCGAATCGCGCATCCCGATGATCAAGCACCTCGACGGCGTCTGCCACGTCTACGTCGACGACAGCGCCGACCCGGACATGGCGGTGAGCATCGCCGACAACGCCAAGACCCAGCGCTACGGCACCTGCAATACCATGGAAACATTGCTGGTCGCCGAGCGCATTGCGCCGCGGGTTTTACCGAGAATTGCAAAGATCTTCCACGACAAGGGCGTGGAGATGCGGGGCGATGAGGCCGCGAAAAAGATTTCCCCGGAAATGAAGAAAGCCACGGAGAAGGACTACTACACCGAGTGGCTGGCGCCGGTCGTTTCCATCCGCGTGGTCAAGGGCCTGGACGAGGCGATCGCGCACATCGCCAAGTACGGCTCGCAGCACACCGACGCCATCGTCGCCGGCGACCGCGCGCGCGCCGAGCGCTTCCTGCGCGAGGTGGACTCGAGCTCGGTGATGTGGAACGCCTCGACGCGCTTCGCCGACGGTTACGAGTACGGCCTGGGGGCCGAGGTCGGCATCTCGACCGACAAGCTGCACGCGCGCGGCCCGGTCGGCCTGGAAGGCCTCACCACGCAGAAGTACGTCGTGCTGGGGCACGGAGAAATCCGCCAGTAGTGGCCACCGGCATCCTCGGCGGCACCTTCGATCCGGTTCACAACGCGCATCTGGCGATGGCGCGCGCCGCGCTGGAGGCCTTGTCGCTGAAAGAGATCCTTTTTATTCCTACCGGAGCTCCGCTCTACCGCACTCCTCCCGTCGCGTCGGCGGCGCACCGCCTGGCGATGCTGAAGCTTGCTCTCCAGGGCAACCCGCGTTATCGCATCGACGAGCGCGAGCTCGCGCCCGGCGCTTCCGGCTACACGGCCGATACCCTCAAAAGCCTGCGCTCCGAGATCGGATCCGCGGTTCCGCTTTACCTGCTTATGGGCGCCGACCAGTATGCCGCGCTTCCCACTTGGCATCGCCCTGACGAGGTGCGGAAGCTTTCGCGAATCGCCGTTTTCGCGCGGCCGGGCTTCAAAGCGAGCGGCAAGGACGCGGAAACCGTTCCGATGAAGCCGCTGCCGATCTCGGCGAGCGAGATCCGCGCGCGCGCGGCCCGCGGCGAAGACCTGAGGGGCCTGGTGCCGCCGGCGGTCGCGAGCTATATGAAGAAGCACAGGCTCTATACATGATGGATCTGCGCAAGAAGCAGCGCGCCGTGGTGGACGCGCTGGAGGACATCAAGGGATACGACATCGTCGTCTACAACACCGCCGCGTTGCCCTCGATGTTCGAGCGCGTTGTGATCGCGAGCGGCGACTCCACGCGGCAGGTGAAGGCGCTTGCCGACAACGTGCAGGAAAAGCTCGGGGAGCTCGGCGAGCGCGTCTACGGCGTCGAAGGCACGGCGAGCAGCGAGTGGGTCCTGGTCGATCTCGGCGACGTGGTGGTGCACATCATGCATCCCACTGTGCGCAGCTTCTACAACCTGGAGGAAATCTGGGGCGGCAAGAATATTAAATTGAAAAAGCCAGCCAAGAATAAAACTAGAAAGCCGAAAGTCCGTGGCAAGGCTCCACGTCGTCGCGGTAAGCGCTAGGCTGCCCGCCTGGGCGGAGGCAGCTTGCGCGGACTATTCGCGGCGCATGCCAAAGGGATACGAGGTATCGAGGATTGCGGTCAAGGACGACGCTCGACTGAAGAAATCTCTTTCAAGATTGAACCAGACCCGGATCGTGGCGCTGGACGAGCGCGGCAAGGACATGACCACAGCCCAGTTTTCCGCGCTTTTAAGGGAAGAAACGGTTTTTGTCGTGGGCGGCCCGGACGGCTTGAGCGCGGAAATCAGGCAAAACGCGAAACTCCTTCTGAGACTCTCGTCGCTCACGCTGCCGCACGCGCTCGCACAAGTGGTGCTGATCGAGCAGATTTACCGGGCGGCGACGCTCCTCGCGGGACATCCCTACCACAGGTCTTAATCTATACTCAGCCGCGATGGTCGCCCCGCTCGATCGCGGCATTTATCTCGCCTCGCGCAGCCCGCGCCGGCGCGAGCTGCTGACGCAGATCGGCGTGCGCTATCACCTGCTGCTGTTCCGCGAGCGGGCCGACTCCGGACTCGACGTGAGCGAAGAGCCGCTCGCCGGCGAAGCGCCCGACGCCTACGTCGAGCGCGTGGCGCGGGCGAAAGCCGAGGCCGGCTGGCGACGCATGCTGCAGCGGAACCTGCCGCACGCGCCGGTGCTCGCCGCCGACACCACGGTCGCGCTCGAGGGCCTAATTTTCGGCAAGCCCGCCGATCGCAAGGAGGCGGCCGCAATGCTCGCCGCCCTCTCGGGCCGCAGCCACGAGGTGCTTACCGCGATCGCGGTGCAGACCGACGACCGGCTGGAAAGCGCGCTGTCGCGCTCCGAAGTGAGGTTGAAGGACCTGGCGGCGCAGGAGATCGCCGAGTACGTGGCCACCGGCGAAGCCGACGACAAGGCCGGCGCCTACGCGATCCAGGGGCACGCAGCGCGCTTCGTCGCCGAGTTGCGCGGCAGCTACTCGGGCGTGATGGGGCTGCCGCTGTACGAGACCGCGCAGATGCTGGAGCGCCTGGCGAGGCCGCGCGAGCGGAAATTCTCGTGAGCGAAGACATCCTCATCAACGTCACCCCGCAGGAGACGCGCGTCGCCATCACCGGCGCGGGCGTGGTGCAGGAGCTGCTGATCGAGCGCGCGGCGAGCCGCGGC
>WNFI01190311.1_pt1 | contig 10988 bp, 10 predicted proteins | sample 5400471 | NCBI WGS metagenome assembly WNFI01 (sample SAMN13153348, study PRJNA577476) | soil metagenome | isolation source: 100 cm saprolite on Douglas fir-dominated hillslope | place: USA:California | collected 2013-09-17 | reverse complement strand
CAGCGTCCTCAGGCCCCCGACTGTCGTACACGGTGACCGTGAACGGCCAGACGCGAGCGGTTTCGGCCACTACCGGGGCGCCACTCCTGTTCACCGTCACCCCTGGCGAGAGACTCGCGATGACTGTCAAGGTGACTGTGCCGGGGCCGCAAGCGTTGACGGCCCTGTGGCTGGGCATCACCAACGGCACGCTCGCACCGCGGCCGGGCGGGCCAGCGGAAATGAAACCGATCCTGGCGGCCAGCACCCGCGTGCCGCTGCGGCCCGGCGCGCATCAGTTCGCGCTGCACTGGACCGTGCCCGCCGCGCTTAGGCCCGGGACCAGCCGGCAGCTTTCCGTGGAGTGGGCCTGGTCAGGGCGGGAACCAGGGGAAGCTGAGACAGAAATCGCCGACTTCGCGGTGCCGCTGCCATCCGCTGCCACGTCCACCGCCGCGGTGGCGCGCCGACTGCGCGCTACGGCCCTGCATGATGTGGCGATCTGCGGCGGCGCTAGGCCTGCCTGGATCCACGCGGTGCGAACGACCTTCAGCAAGGCCATTGCCATCCCCGATGTGGCGCAAGGCATCAACATGACGGACGATGCCACCGATGGCGTGTACCTGGTGCTGATGAAGGGTGACTTCATACTCCATAACGGTGGCACTGTCCCGTCCGGCCTTTGTGCCCACGCGGCTGGGCACTACTTTCTGGCCGTCTTCGACGCCGCCACGTTCGTGACCCTCGCAGAAGGCCTGGGCGACCGTCCGTTCGTCCCGGTGCCTCTGGCGACCCTCGGACCAGTGTTGAACCTGACGTAGAGCAGTTCGAGCCTTCAGTCAGGCAAGTTGATCTTGCTACCTACAAAATCGGCTCTCACCCGCGCGGCCCGCGGAACGTGTCCTGCCATCTGACGGGGACATCCGCCTGACCCGCTGGCAGTTGACCTGGCCGATAGCAAGTGTCTATCATTATGATATCAGTTTTACTTGCCACGTGAGGCGGAGTAATGAGCGGCACTGAGTTCCCTAAGACGGCCTGCCCGAAGAGAGACGGCCCGGCTATCTCTGTCGACAATCTGGGCAAGCGCTTCGGTGACCGGGTTGCGTTCGAGGACGTCTGCCTTGAGATCGGTTACGGCGAGGTCTTCGGTCTCCTCGGGCCGAACGGCGCGGGGAAGACGACGACCGTGCGGACACTCGGCACCCTCATCGCACCAACCTCGGGGTCGGCAACAATCGCCGGAATCCCCCTCTGCGCAGAGAACGGGGTGGAGATCCGGCAGCGCATCTCGATCATGCCCGAGTCACCTGGGCTGTACCTCCGGCTGAGCGTCATCGAGAACCTCCAGTGCTTCGCCGAGTTGTACCAGGCACCTAACCCCAAAGATCGAATTAACCAGGCTATGCGGGCCGTCGGCCTGGCGGACCGGGCCGGTGATGTTTGCGGCAGCCTGTCCAAAGGCCTGCGTCAGCGGGTCGCCCTAGCCAGGACACTGCTCAGCGACCCCGAGGTGCTCTTCCTCGACGAGCCGACCTCCGGCCTGGATCCGGTCGCCGCACGCGACGTCCACCAACTGATCGACGAACTCCGCCGCAGCGGCGTCACCATCGTCCTCACCACGCACCGCCTCGAGGAGGCCGAGCGCCTCTGCGACCGGGTCGCTATCCTGAACACCACGTTGCGCACGGTTGGCCGCCCCGACGAACTCCGGGACAAGCTGTTCGCCAGGACGCTCGCGGTCAGGACTCTGGTACCGCTGCCAGACCCTGGCCGGATCTTCGGTGGCCTTTCGGCTGTCGGGGGCTGGCACCCCGACGGCCCCGGCAGCTACGTCCTCGCCGTGTCCGATCCGGCCGTGGCCGCCCCAGCCGCTACCCGTGCTCTGGTGGCCGTCGGCGCAGATGTGTTGTCCATCGGCGAGTCTCGCCACTCACTCGAGGACGTCTACCTCGAGCTCATCGGCCACGACAAGGAGGCGAGCTTCAGATGAGCATCAGCACCGGGCGCGTCGGTGCCATCTTCCAGAAGGAACTCCGCGATTACCGGCGCAACCGCTCCCTCATCGGGGGAATGGCGATTTTCCCGGTCCTGTTTTGCGTGCAACCGTTGATCCAGGTGTTCGCCCTGCCGCCCTCTGCGGCCGGGTCACTCAGTCACGAGCACGTCCTGCTCTACCTGCTGGGCATCCCGGCCATTGTGCCGGCCTTCGTCGCCGCCTACTCTGTGGTCGGCGAGCGCCAGCAGGGCACGCTCGAGGCTGTGCTCACCACGCCGATCCGCCGCGAGGAGTTGCTGCTGGGCAAGGCCCTGGCCGCCCTCCTCCCGTCGATTGCGGTCGCCTACGCGGTCTACGGTCTTTTCATCGCCTGCGTCGAGCTGTTCGCCCGTCCTGCCGTGGCGTCGGCGCTCATCCAAGGTCCCGGCCTGCTCGCCCAGGTTGCGTTCACGCCACTCCTCGCGGGCTGGTCGATCTGGATTGCCATGGCCATTTCCACCCGATCCAACGACGTCCGCACAGCCCAGCAATTCGGCGCGCTCGCCAGCCTCCCGTCGATCGGGGTGACAACCCTCATCGCGCTCAACGCTATCCGCCCGACGCTCGGACTCGCCCTCGCGGGCGCCGCTGCGCTCCTGCTGCTGAACAGACTCGGCTGGCGGATTAGCTCAGCGACATTCGACCGCGAGCGCCTCATCATCGGGACGAGGTAGCCTAACCTCGTCACAGGCTCATCCGGCATCACTGGCCGGTCACGGGGATTTGCTCATGCACCGCTCGGACCTGCGCTTCGGCGATGTCGGGCGACTCGGTAGCGTCCGCGTGCGCAAGCGAGTGGGAGCGATGATCTCCCGCTAGCCCGCCGAGGGCACCGGCGCCTTGGCCTTGACCGCCGTCCGGTAGCGGTCGATGACTAGCCCTGCGAGAGCCGGGTGCTCACCCAGCGGGGCGGTCACCCAGTCGGCGCAGCTGACGGTGAGCTGGTCCTGAAACCTTCCGGGCGCGAGCAGGTAACTGGCGACCGCAACCGGCAGCCCGGTCCGGTCGCGCAGTTCGGCCACAGCCTCGGCCACAGTAGGCCGGGCCGCGGTGGCGAACGCCGCCAGCACTGGCGCGCCGCGCAACCCGGCCAGCAGTTCCGCCTGCTTCTGAACATCGCCGGCGGCCGACGGATCCGACGATCCGGCCGCGGCCAGGACCACCGGGATGCCCTCCGGGACTCCGGCTTCGCCGAGGCGGGCGGTGAGCGCGGTCAGCAGCAGCTCGTCGGGCCCGAGCGGGTCAGCCACCCGCGCCCCGGCGGAGCTTGCCGCGCCGGCAATGTCGGCTTTTAGGTGATACCCAGTTGACAGCAGCAGCGGCACGACGACCGCGCCTGCCCCGGTCGAGCAGAGTTCCTCGGGCAGCGAGGGTGCCGCGTGGCCGAGGAATGCGACCCGGACGTCCAGCACCGGCGCGAGCCTGCGCACCTGCCGGGCGAGCGCGCGGACAACGTCGGCGGCGGCGGGATCGCGGCTGCCATGAGCGACCGCGAGCAAGGCTGGCTGGCTCATGCGGTCGCCGCCAGCAACTCGCGCAACCGGACAACCTCGCCCACGACCACTACCGCGGGCGGACTCACCCCGGCCGTCTCGGCATCTGCGCCGACCTCGCGCAAGGTCGAGGTCAGCACCTTCTGATCTGGGGTGGTGCCGTTGCTGACGATCGCCACCGGCGTGGCCGCGTCCCGGCCGTGCTTCATCAATTCGGCAGCTACCAGGTCCAGGTGGGCGACCGCCATCATCAGCACCAGGGTGCCCGGCCCGCGCGCCAGCGACTCCCAGTCCACGGTGGCACCGGGATGGGACGGATCCAGGTGCGCGGACACGACGGCGAAGTCCTGGGTAATACCCCGATGAGTAACCGGGATGCCAGCGTATGCGGGTACGGCGACGGCGCTCGTCACCCCGGGTACGACGGTGAAGGGTACCCCAGCCCGGACGCAGGCAACCGCCTCCTCGCCGCCCCGCCCGAACACGAACGGATCGCCGCCCTTGAGGCGCACCACCCGCTGCCCGGCCAGCGCCCTGGACACGATCAGGTCGTTGATCTGCGCCTGGATGAGGTTGTGCGCGTGCGGTTGCTTACCGGCATCGATAATCTCGACATCCGGGTCGAGCTCGGCCAGCAGCTCGCGCGGCGCCAGCTTGTCGGTGACCACGACATCGGCCTCGGCCAGTAGCCGCCGCCCCAGCACTGTGATCAAACCCGGGTCGCCCGGCCCACCGCCGACTAGCGCGACGTGACCGGTGCCGCGGGCGCGCCGCTGAGGTCGTACCGGCAAGCTCCCGTCCGCTAGCGCCAGCGCGATAGCGGACCGCAGCCGCTGCGCACGGCGCGGGTCGCGGCCGGCGGTCACTGCGACCTGAACATCGCCGTGCCTGGTCACCGCCGGCGTCTGGGCAGCTGAGACCGCCCCGTCGTCCGCGCGTACGCACCAGATCCTGCTATGTTCTGCGTCGGCGGCTACCCGATCGTTCACCTCCGGATCATCGGTCGCGGCATGCGCCAGCCACGCGGCCGACAGATCGCCGTCGCGGTAGCCGCGTCGCAGCACCGTCACCGGCAGCGCCGCGAGCTCCGGGCACACCTGCGGCGCGATGACGACCACGTTGGCCCCGGACTCGAGCAGGCTGACGGTGCGCCGCAGCGCGACCCGGCCGCCGCCCGACCGGATCACCGCCACGAACTTAAGGCTGAACCCCCGCGCGCAGGCCCGGCACTCCCACTCGCCGGGGTCAGCGCCAGATGGCCGCAGGTTCTCCTCGCCGCAGTAGGGGCAGTAAAACGGCACCTGCCGTTCCCCGGTCATGACAGCAGCTCCGCGTCGGCGCGCCTGACCCAGCTGGCAAACTGCTCACCAGATGCGCGGTCTGCCTGGTAATTGCGCAGCAGCCGCTCCACGTAGTCGGGCAGCGCGTCGGCTGTCACCTTGAGCCCGCGCAGCTTGCGCCCGAAACCGGGGTCGGTGCCAAGAGACCCGCCTAGATGCACCTGGAAGCCCTCCTGGCCGTCGACGATCGAGCCCTTCAGCCCGATGTCGGCCAGCTGGAACCGGGCGCAGGAGTTCGGGCAGCCGTTCACGTTGATAGTGATCGGCGTGTCGAACCCCGGCAGCCGCCGGTCAAGCTCGGTGTACAGGTCGCGGGCGCGGCCCTTGGTCTCGACGATCGCCAGCTTGCAGAACTCGATGCCGGTGCAAGCCATGGTGCCGCGCCGGAAAACGCTCGGAGTTGCCGTCAGGTCGACCGATTCGAGCTCGGCCAGGAGTTCAGGCACAGCCCGTTCTGGCACATCAAGCACGAGCAGCTTCTGCTCGATTGTGGTCCGGACCCGGCCTGAGCCGTAGGCTTCGGCCAGATCGGCCACTTGCCAGAGCTGCGTGCCTGAGGTGCGGCCGGTGTGCGGGGCCACGCCGACGTAGTACAGGCCGTCGCGCTGGCGGTGCACGCCGATGTGGTCGCGCGAGCCCGGCGCGGGTGCAGGCGGCGGCGGGCCGTCGGCGTCCGTCACCCTCTCGGCGGGCACGAATGCGCCGAGACGCTGGGCCAGCATCGGGTTGGTGGAAAGGCCACCGCCGACCCACAGGTCAAAGCCCGGTCGGCCGTCAGGTCCGCGTACGCCGACGAACGAGACGTCGTTGACCTCGTGCGCTGTGCACTGGTTCGCGCAGCCGGAGATGGCGGTCTTGAACTTGCGCGGCAAGTTGGTGAAATCGGGGCTGTTAGTCGCGACATCCTCGGTGGCCCGCAGCGCCGCGCTCGCGTCCAGCACCTCGGCCGCATCGAGGCCGGCCACCGGGCAGCCAAGGATGTTGCGCGGGACGTCCCCGCAGGCCTGCTGGCTGGACAGGCCGACCTCCTCCAGCCGGGCCCAGATGGCCGGGATGTCCTCAATCGAGAGCCAGTGAAACTGCACGTTCTGCCGGTCGGTGATATCGGCAAGGTCGCGGCCATACTCCTTAGCGACACCGGCCACTGCGCGAACCTGATCGGCTGTTAGCTGCCCGCCAGGGATCCGGACCCGCATCATGAAGTACGGATCCTCAATCTCGGCGTCCTCGAGCGCCCCTGTGCGCCCGCCGCTTATGCCCGGTTTGCGCTGAGTGTACAGGCCCCACCAGCGGAACCGGCCCCTCAGGTCGCTCGGGTCGATCGAATCGAAACCAAGCTGGGAGTAGCGGTTCAGGATGCGGTCGCGGACGTTCAGGCCGTCATCGTCCTTCTTGAATCTCTCCGCAGGATTGAGCGGCTCATGGTGGCCGAGGGCCCATTGGCCCTGGCCGCGAAGCGGCTGCGATGACATGGCATGGTCCTTCTACTGGCGTGCTGGCTGCGGTGGCGGGCGAGCACCGGGAAGCTCGCGGTGCCCTGAGCGCTGGCGGTACTAGGCCCCAGATGAGGATCAGCTAGCGTCCGGCTCGCGGACGGGCTGAATAACGCAGTACCTGGGTCAGCAGGAAGGACGACAGATGGCGCTGGATACGCGCAGAAGATCAATGTGACGGCGGCAAACCAGGCGCAAGTCCGCGTAACGCCCGGATATCAGCCCCAGGTCGCGCCTGGCGGTCGGGCAGGTCACAGCGGCCTCCACGGGTTCGGTGCGCGCTGCGGCGCAGCGACGGCTCGGGTCGGGCAAGCTAACGGCGCCACGCTGCGCAGACTGCACTGCCTCCAAGCTAACATCCCTAACCGGCCGCAGGGCAAACTGATTCCCCCTGTCCACCCAATCTTCGCTGGTCTGGGCGGCCTTGGGCCCGCCTGGTCGTCGCCGCGCGGCCCGGCCGGCTGCTGCTCCGGCTGCCGGCCGAGCGCCAGTAGCGAGCTCATCAGGGCCGTCCGGATAGCTGGCGCCCGTTCCCCGTCGACCGGAGCGGCCTTCGCCGGACGCTCTCGGGCCGACTGCTAGGACTTCGGCTAGAGCGAACGCGCGCGGTCCCGGACTGTCGGTGGCTGGTGACACGATCCGGACATGACTGAGCTCAGCTGGCAGCAGTTCGAATCAGCCAGGCCCGACCTCGCCGATGCGGGCCGGGCCTTGCTCTACCAGTTCGGCGTCGGCCTGGCATTCTTGTCGACAGTGCGGCCGGACGGCGGCCCGCGCCTGCACCCGGTGTCTCCAGTCCTGGTCGGCGGACGGCTGGTCGCGCACGTCATACCGTCCCCCAAACGCGCCGACCTGCACCGCGATCCGCGGTATGCGCTGCACTCATTTCCGACGGATGGTAACGAGGACGCCTTCTATCTCACCGGACTCGCTGGGCCAGTTCGCGACGAGGAACTCGTTACCTCCGCAACGGCGCAGTTCTTGTCTGAGCGCGGAATCGCTGGCGAGCCGGATGGCTTCTCGGACGGCGAGTTCTTCGAGTTTCGCATCGGCCAATGCCTGCTGACCAGGACAAACGGTAACGGGGACTGGAATCCGCGGCACGAGACCTGGGCGGCCGGCGGTTAGCTGTCGTTGCTGGGGCTTCATGGCGATAAGCCCGGCTGGTCATTAGCGCGTCATTCCGGGTTAACGGCGAGCCGGGACCCTTGGCACATGACGTCTAACACAGGCGAGCACTCATCGCTCGGCAGCAGTCATGTGGGCGCCGACCATTCTGATGCCTGGCCGTCGCGTCGCCAGGTGCTGGCGGGCGCCGGGGGCGTCGGCCTGCTCGCCGCCGCACCCGTGGTCCACGACCGGCCGAAGAAAGCGTCCGCAGGCTCTGCCTCAGCCGCCGACGGAACGCCGGAGCAGATCCACCTGACCTGGGGTGCCGACCCGGCCCGGAGCATGGTCGCATCCTGGGCATCACTTGGCCCGGCTACTCGCCCGCGGGTGCTGCTCAGCGGACCGCGCGGCTCGGTCGTGCGGCTGCCTGCTGTCCAGCGGACCTACACTGACGGGCTCAACGGCGAGACGGTGTGGACGTATCACGTCGAGATGCACCGGCTTGAGCCGAACGAGACCTACAGCTACACGGTCACGGCCGACAACGACAGCGCCGCCGAGCCTTTCACCGCGTTCGATGATCTGGCGACGCCGAACACCGCGTGGGTGCTGTCCTACGGCCAGAGCGCGTATGCCGCGGCGGCCGTTGAGTCCTTCAGCCCGCTGTTCCACTTGCTGAACGGTGACCTCTGCTATGCCGACTTGAACCCGACGGTGCAGCCAGAGGTCTGGCGCGACTTCGGCAACAACAATCAGGCGTCGGCAGCGAATCGTGCATGGATGCCGTGCCCGGGCAACCACGAGATCGAGTTCGACAACGGTCCGCAGGGCCTCACCTCGTACCTGACTCGCTATACGCTGCCGGACAACGGCATGCCCGAATTCCGAGGGCGCTGGTACTCGTTCCGCGTCGGGTCGGTCTTGTTCGTTTCGCTCGCCGCGGACGAAGTCGTGTACCAGGATGCTGGCCCGCTCGTTTCCGGGCCGAGTTCGCTGGTGCCGCCAGCCTCCACCGGCAATCCGCCGATCCCGCCGGGCACCTCGTTCTACGTCCGGGGCTATTCGGGCGGGGCCCAGACCAGATGGCTGGAGCGGACACTGCGGGAGGCGCGTGAGGACCGGTCAATCGACTGGATTGTCGCGCAGATGCACCAGATTGCCTGCTCGTCGTCGGCCACTGGCAATGGCTCGGACCTTGGCATCCGGCAAGAGTGGCTGCCGCTCTTCGACCGCTACCAGGTCGACCTGGTTCTGAATGGCCATGATCACGACTATGAGCGGTCGTTTCCGTGCCGCGGCTTTGACCGCATGGTCGGCACAGAGGCCGCGACCGGTACCCCGGTAGACACGATGCGGCCGCACCCGGTGACCACCACGGACGCGGGTGTATTCGACACCAGCCTCGGCACCGTGCATCTAGTCCTTGGCTCCGGCGGGACCAGCGCCCCCTTGGATATCTACGGCATCGACAGCGCCGACGGCCTGACGCAGGCCAAGGTGTTCAGGATGCCGAACCGGCCGGCTGCGACCGGGACACCCAACGTGTACGCGCGTGCGGCAGCTAACGCGCGTGAAGATGCCATCTGGTCGGCGCGCCGGGACACCCTTTCTGGATACGGGATCGCCGTGTTCGATGTCGATCCTGGCAACGAGAGGGATGGCCAGACCAGCATCACCGTGCGGTACTTCCACGCGCTTGGCGCGGACCCGGTCAATCCGGCCACTGGCGCGAAAGGCGCGCCGACGCCGAACTACACCGAGTTCGAGTCATTCACCCTGGTCCGGCCGCGCGCCGACCGCGAGCACAAGAAGCACTAGCAAGGTCGCCCGATGGTAATGCCTCCGACGGGCAGAGCTTGCGTTATCCGGCTACGTGCTGCACGCTCTGCAAAACTGCGATTGCGCCAAAGCCAATCACGGCGATCGTGGCGGCAGCCACGAGGACGATGACCAACTTCAGCAGCGACCGCCAGAACGCCACAATCGCGATCGCGGCAAGCATCACCAGGATCCGTACCGCATCCGCATTCTGAGCCGCAGCCTGCATCTTCAAACACCTCCCTCCGGCTGATGCCGGTAGGAGGGCCAAGCCTCGGCGCCTGCTCACCAACTCCGCCGGCACCTTGCATTCGCCGATGGGGCGGGTAGCATGATCTCCATCGCTTGGCCCGTCCTGCTGTGGACTCGGACCGGTGACTGGCACGGTCGATGACCTCAACATCGGCCGTGCTTTTGTTTCGCTTAGTGCCATTTACCACCTCAACGCCACCATTGAGGTGCTGGCTCTATCGCCCCCTTCCCCGCGTCCCCGGCCTGGCTTGGAACTTTCAGGCCCGCACTATTACGGTCTCATGGCGTTTGTCATTTGCCAATGGCGTTGACCATTGGAACTGGCCAACGGTGCGGTACCGCTACGTGGCTGGTGATGTGCGCTGCGGCGTACAGCTGACGGCGAACGTGTGGCCAATTGGCGGCTCGGTCAAGTTTGACCAGTTCAATGCCCAGGTTCTCGGATGATCTGGCCAGCGGCGCGGCCGTTCGATGCTTGAATAAGTGGCGCGGCGCGAACTTTTACCGAGTCACGTGTGGCGGACGCTACGTCAGTCGACACTCCGGTGCTAACATGCTGAGCCGTGGCAAATGCCAGGGGCGATAGTCATGTGCCGTCCTGTTCCGCTACCAAGATCAGCCGCCTGGAGACCGGGACCCGCCGGGCCAGCCCACGCGACGTGCGGGATTTGTGCCGGATCTACGGCGTGACGGAGCAGGCGGAAGCCGACGGCCTGATGGAGCTGGCTCGCCAGTCTCACGAGTCTGGCTGGTGGACCAAGTACGACGAACCTGTTCTCTCGCCGCTTCTGGGCCTTGAGCAAGAAGCAGCGTCGATCACGTTGTTCCACATGTATTACGTCCCCGCCTTGCTGCAGACCACCGACTACGCACGCGCGATTGTCCGCGGCATCGAGCGAAAGATAGAGCCCGATGCTCTGGAACAAAGGGTCGAGGCCAGGATGCGCCGGCAGCAGCTGCTGGAGCGGGAAACCCCGCCGCGCTACCGTGCACTCATTGACGAGGCCGTCTTGTACCGGCAGGTCGGAGGGCCGTCGGTCATGCGAGCGCAACTTGAGAAAATCCTGGAGACGGCCGCACGCGGGAAGGCGACCGTCCAGGTCATACCGTTCGAAGCAGGCGCGCACGCCAGCGCGGACAGCAACTTCAGCCTCCTCGAGTTCAGGGAGGATCTCCACCAGGGCCCAGTCGTCTTCGTCGAGGGTCTGTACTCAAATCGGTACCTGGAGCGCCCTGCAGAAGTCGACCGTTACCGAGAGGCCGTCGAGTACCTGCGCGACGCCGCGCTGAGCATCCAGGACTCCGCAAACTTGATCACCAAGATCCGGAGCACCCATTACGCCTGACGGCATGCAGACGTTTACGCCTGACCTCTACCCGCGGCGCCTTCCTTAGGTCTTGTTGACGATGAACGCTTGAGTGTGGGAGGAGCCGTCCCCGTACTGCCCGCCAGCGCTGCACTTGC
>WNFI01425518.1_pt1 | contig 10989 bp, 11 predicted proteins | sample 5400471 | NCBI WGS metagenome assembly WNFI01 (sample SAMN13153348, study PRJNA577476) | soil metagenome | isolation source: 100 cm saprolite on Douglas fir-dominated hillslope | place: USA:California | collected 2013-09-17 | reverse complement strand
CTACGCGGGAATGACGGAAATCCTGACGCGGACGGTTGCCCTGATCGCGGACCAGTTCGTGGCGACCAAGGAAGAGATCATCTCCACCCAGGACGAGGAACTCGCGCTCGAAACCGCGGTGCGGGAGCAAGCCGAGCAGGACTACCGGATGCTGTTCGACAGTCACCCTCAGCCGCTGCTGGTGTACGAGCCGGAGACGATGCGGATACTTGAGGTCAACGACGCCGCGACGGCTCTCTACGGCTATCGGGCAGACGAGCTTTGCGAGCTGACCATTCCTGACATCCACCCGTTCGAACCTCCCAAGACCCTGGTCAAGCGGGCGGGACAACTGGGCGTCGCGCTACATGCCGGTCCATGGCGTCATCGCAAGAAGGACGGGACCGTCTTCGACGTCGGCAGTTCGTCGCACGAGGTCGTCTTCAATGGCCGACCGGCGCGGGTGGTCATGATCGAGGACCTGAGTGAGAAAGCGAGGCTGGAGCGCGAGCTTGAAGACGCCGCCAGGCAGTCGTCGCTGCTCTTGGAGTCGGTGGGGGAGGGGATCTACGGCGTCGACCTCGAGGGGCGTTGCCTGTTCGTCAATCGGGCGGCACTCGAGACGCTGGGATTCGAATCCGGGGAGCTGATCGACCGGGACCTGCACGCCTTGATCCATCACCACCACGAGGACGGAACGGTGTACGAGGAAGAGGACTGCCCGGACGCGATCGCGACCCGGGCCGGCCGGCCTGCCCGTCTGGACGACGAGGTTCTCTGGCGAAAGGAAGGCACTGCGGTCCCGGTCGAGTACGGGGCCAACCCGATCGTGGTTGAGGGCACCATCCAGGGGGCGATAGTAACTTTCAGCGACATCAGCCGGAGACGGGCCATCGAGCAGGAGCTCCGCGCCAGTGAGGCCAGCTTCAGGCAAATGTTTGCCAACCACCCGCGTCCGATGTGGGTCTACGACCTGGAGACGCTGGGCTTCCTGGAGGTCAACGATGCCGCCGTGGCCGGGTATGGCTACTCCCGGGAAGAGTTCAAGACCATGAACCTCGCCGATATAAGGCCGCGCGAGGACTTGCATCTGCTGATGGAGAACGTGGCCAAGGACAACCACGACCCAATCGAGGACTCGGGACCGTGGCGTCACAAGAGGAAGGATGGCACCTTCATCGATGTCCGGATCGCTTCTCATAGAGTCACTTTCGCGGGCCGAGACTCCCGCATCGTGATCGCCGAAGACGTCACCGAGAGGGAGAGGCTGGAGCGGCAGCTCCGCTTGAGCCAGCGCATGGAGAGCCTGGGCCAGCTCGCCGGAGGGGTGGCTCACGACTTCAACAACCTCCTCGGCGTGATCATCAACTACGCCGCTTTCGCGGAGGAGCAGCTTGCCGCCGGCGCGGCCGAAGACCCCGCCCGCTGGCAGCAGGCGAAAGATGATGTCGCCCAGATCGACCAAGCCGCCGACCGTGCCCGGCGCCTGGTCCAGCAGTTGCTGGCGTTTGCCCGCCAGGAGGTCGCGCGACCCGAGGTGCTGGACATCAACGATGTGGTTACCGGCCTGGAGCCTCTGCTGCGCCGAACGCTTGGCGAGCACATCGACCTGCAAACCGCGCTGGCCGCCGACCTCTGGCTGGTCAAGGCGGACGCCGGTCAGCTGGAACAGGTGCTCGTGAACCTGGCTGTGAACGCACGCGACGCAATGCCCGGCGGAGGAACCCTCCGGATCGACTCTGAGAACGTGGATGTCGATGAGGCATATGCCGGCTCGCGGCCTGGGATCGAGCCGGGGCGAGCGGTACGGCTGCGGGTGAGCGACACCGGAACCGGCATGGACGCAGACGTAGCCCAGCAAGCCTTCGACCCCTTCTTCACCACCAAGCCCAAGGGCTCGGGGACGGGCCTGGGACTGGCCACAGTGTACGGAATCGTCACCCAGGCCGGGGGGCAGGTCCAGATCTACTCGGAGCCGGGACACGGCACCACTATCAGCGCGCTGTTGCCCGCCACCGAGGAGGCGATCAGCGGCCGGGCGCCCGCTCCGTCCGCGCGCGACTTGGGCGGACAGGAAACAATCCTTGTCGTCGAGGACGAGGACGCGTTGCGGGAGGTCGCCAGGCGCCTGCTGGAACGAAACGGCTACACGGTGCTGACCGCTGCCCTCGGCTCTGAGGCCTTGGAGCTGGTGGATGACCTCCGTGACGAGATCAATCTCATCGTCACCGATGTGATCATGCCGGAGATGCTCGGCAGGGAGGTGGCCACCCGCGCTCGATCGCTGAGTCCTGGAATTCGCGTGCTTTTCGTCTCGGGTTATGCGCGCTCGGTGCTTGGCAGCCAGGGCACCATTGACGAGGACGTGGCGCTGTTGGAGAAGCCGTTCGCCGAGGCGCAGCTGCTGGCCAAGGTCCGCGAGGTCCTGGACTCGCCGCCCTGACGGCGCATCATGGGGAGATGTCCGTTCGGCATGATGTCGCGCCGCGGGAGCTGCGAAACGGCTGGATCCAGGTCGCCTTCCTGGCAATCGCCGCGATCTTCGTCCTGTGGCTCGCGAGCGGTGATCCCAGCGCTCGCTTGAAGGCCGCCCTTTCCCGGCCCAAGTCAGCCACGATCGTCGCGCCGGCGGCGCCTCTGGCGGTGCCCTCATGTTCCGCCCAGCAACTCGCGCTCAGTCTGTTCTTCACTGGTTGCGCCGACTCGTTGGGCCACGACACCGATCTGTGTGACGCCTCGAAACCCGGCTTCTTCCAGGGCCTCGCATATCTTCGCGACCGGAGCCATGCGTACCTTCTCTATGTCGAGGTCGACGGTGGATATCACGGCCCCGACACCTATGCCCTCGCGCCCTGGCCTCGCTCCGGTTTGGGCGCGGGCGACGGCGTCGCCAAAGTCGCCTTGCGTGAAACCGGCTCGGGGGCACTGTGGCGCTCGACGGGAGGCTGGCTGAGGGTCGACCCGGGCGCGAGGTCAGGCGCCGTGCGCGCCGGGCTGGTCTATGACGGGGCCGAGGCCAGCGTGCTCGGACTTAAAACCATCGGAGCCTGGAGCTGCGGTTGACTTGTCGGCGTCGCCGGCTGCTCAGAGTATGTAACAGCTTGCATAAACGTTGATATCACCCGTACCACCTTTTAGGGTTGAACCAGAGGCCCTTCGGAACGATTTGGGCCGAAGGAGGCAGTCGAAATGGGCAGCACTGAGATGAGGGGCACCGTTGTAGGAGCCTTTCCCGACCAAGGCGACGCCGGGCGAGCGGTGGGAGCTCTGGAGCAGGCCGGGTTCACCCAGGAACACATAGGCCTCCTGCGCAAGGGCGAAAAGGACGGCGTCCACCAGGTGCGCAACCACAGTAAGGGCGCTACGGCAGGTGTAACCGCGGGCCTGGTTGAGGGCGGCGTCCTGGGGGCCGCCGCCGCATTCGCGATCCCTGGTGTGGGACCGGTGATCGGAGCCGGGATCCTGGGCGGCATCATCCTGGGGGCAATCGCCGGCGGCGCCACGGGTGGCATCGTGGGAGTGCCCCCCGAGATCGACCCGGAGGTCACCTCGCGCCGGGTCCCGGAGACCGCCGGAGCCGGCATCCGAGACAGGTAGCCCTTAGCCTCCAACGCAGAAAGGGGCCGGCCCCAAAGGGTCGGCCCCTATTTCTTGTCAGCGCGGCAATCGCATGACTCTTAGAGGAGGTGGGTGAGCCAGTTCCTTAGCAACCTGGGCCCCCACGGCGCCCGATAGGCGGGCAACAGCCGCTCCATCCGGGCGTGGCCTTCGGCGACCAGCGACTCGACGGTGTGGCCGTCTGGGTCAATGGGCTCTCCGATGAAGACCAGGATCTTCTTGCGCAGCCACAGGTCCTGGGTTCCGGAGAGCGCCACCGGCAGCACCTGGACGTTGTTTTGGATCGCGAAATGGGCGAATCCCTTCTTGAAAGCATCTACCTTGCCTTCCTCAGCACCGTAGTGCCCCTCGGGGTACAACGCCACCACACCGCCGCGCTCCAAGCACCTGTCCACGTGGTGGTACAGGGCGGGCCCGCTGCCGTCGCGATTGTTTACCGGGATGTAGCCGCCAACCATACGAACAAAAGCCCACTGGACTTTGCGCGTTTGAAGGATCGTCGGATCGCCAAGGAAATGGATCCGGGGCTCTGGAGGAAATGAAGCCGTCAGAGCAAAGGAGTCAAGCCAGTTGAGGTGGTTCGCGATCAGGACGTAGGCCCTGTGCTTGGGCGTGTTCCGGCGGCCCTTGACCTGGAAGATGAACAGCACATGGAACACCGGGAGGAGGAGGATCCGGATCAGTCGATATGCCGGCGTCGCCTTGCGCTGCACTGGGAGAAGGTCAGCGGGCGGCGCAGCCACCGGCTCGATCGGCTCAACCGAATCGTTGGTCTCCATCAATGACCCAACCTGATAGGACGTGGCCCGGACGGCCGAAGGCGGGTCTCGCGCACCTTCATGATCGCCAGGCTACCCAGCAGGAAGAAGACCACGTACAGCCCGAAGGTCACGGGGTATCCGCCGGGCTGACCCAGGAGCTGCCCGCGGTTGAAGATGTCGAGCAGGGGGCCGCCCAGGAACCCCGCGATCACGCCTGAACTGGCGGTGGCTATGTTCGAGAAGCCGAGGAAGCGCCCGCTCTCCTGGACCGGGATGACGTCGACCATGTATGCCCAGTCGACGGCCAGGAAGATGCCGACGGCGATCCCGATCAGCACTCCGAAATAGAGTGCCTGGCTCAGGGCTTGGGGTACGCCAAGCAGGCTCGCAGCCGGCGCGGTCATGAATCCGGGCAGGAACAGATGGGTGGAAAAAATCAGCCCCAGCGTGCCGATGGCGCCGAGTATCCCCGAGGCCACGATGAATGGCCGCCGTCCGAGACGGTGCGACAGCTCGGCGGCGGGAAAGGTGGCCACCAGCGCGACCAGGAGGATGACCCCCTGCAGGTCCCGCGACGCCAGGCTCGCCAGCCCCTCGAGGTGCGTCCCGGGCCCGGGGTAGAAGACATCCTTGAAGTAGAAGACCGCGAACTTCTGCAGGCCATTGGCTGAGACCAGGATCAGAAGTCGGGAGGCCATCAGCCACATGAAATCCTTGTGCTTCCTCGGACTGATGGCAAAGGTCCCCACGGTGACCTCCTTCAAGTTGAACCTCGTCCCCTCGGCGGGCTTCACCCTGTCGGGAAACACCAGCACGGTGACCAACATCGCGCCGATCAAGAAGACAGCCATGGAGGTCAGGGCGAGGTCGGGCCGGCGCATGCCCATGAAGGTGCCGACAACCACCACGCCGAGCAGGATCCCGAAGAGGTTCCCGCTGCCGACGAAGGCACTGGCGCGGCTCCGCTCATCCTCCGGGACGACGTCGGGGAGCGGGACGGCGCATCCCCATGAACGTGCCGACGACCACCACGCCAAGCAGGATCCCAAACAGGTTGCCGCTGCCGACGAAGGCGCTGGCGCGGCTCCGCTCATCCTCTGGCACGACGTCGGGGAGCAGGCCCTGGTAGGGCGCCTGGGCGGCGTTCTCTGAGACCTGGAGCAGGAAGTAGAGCAGGAACAGCCACAGGAAGGCTCCGGAAAAGGCCCACGCCAGGGAGCCGCTCCCGCCGCCGGCGCCGCTGCCGAACGGGGACGGTCGGCTGATCAGCAGAAGGAACAGGGCAGAGAAGATGGTGGCGACGAAGATGTAGGGCTTGCGCCGACCGAAGCGCGATCGGGTCCGGTCCGAGACGGCGCCCATCACCGGTTGCCAGAAGACCGCGATCAGGGTGCCCACCCCTTCGAGGATGGCTACGGCCGTGCCCTGGTGCGCCTGTCCCACGCCGGGGAGGTCGCGCAGCGCCGATGCTCGTGGGGACACCCTCACCGCCTCGAGCGCTTCTGTCGCCCTCGTTCATGTCCGACATCAAAACACCAAGTCGACTCCCGCGGGTGAGCCCGGTGGGGCCTGACCGGAACCTGGTCAGGAATTGGAGACTTGTCCTACGCGGGACCAAATCGCTAGATTGCGATTGGTGCCGATGGCGCGGGGGACATGGGCCGGGCGGGGCTCTGGCGGTGCGTTTCACCGTTGCAGAGTTTGCATGGCCTCTTTTCGGATTGGGAGATAAGGAGGTTCACGATGCGAACGGGTTGTGGGGCGTTCAAGTCGATGATCGGGGCGGCCAGCCTGGCGCTGGCGCTGGTCATGCTGCCGGTTGGTGGTGTAGCGAACTCGGCGATGGCCGGGTCAAGAACCCAGGCCGGCGGCGGCATGCACGCGCGGCACGGCGAGGGAGCCGTCCTTCGAGTCGCCAAAGGCAGTGGTGGGTCTACGTCGAAGACCAACCAGTCGAACAACTGGTCGGGCTATAACCAGGGGCTCCTGGAAAAGGGCCACGCCTTCAACGCCATAACCGGCGACTGGGTGGTACCCAAGGCAAGTCCGCACAAGTCGGGAGAGCAAGAGTTCTCTGCAACCTGGGTAGGGATTGGTGGCGGTTGTATCGACGCAGGGTGCGTGGTAACCGACAGCACTCTGATCCAGGCGGGCACCGAACAAGACATCGTCGCCACATGCAACGGCCTTCTCGGCACGGGGAGCAAGTGCACTTACAAGCCGCAGTACTCGGCCTGGTTCGAGTTGATCCCTGCTCCCTCGTTGACGGTCAACCTGCCCGTAACCGCGGGCAACCGCATCCATGTCGACATCCACGAATTGGTTCCCAACAGCGAACTTTGGAGCATTACGATCCTCAACCGCTCCACCGGCCAATCCTTCCAGCAAACGGTTCCCTACACCTCCTCGCACGCCACCGCCGAGTGGATCGAGGAGACGCCGGTCGTCTGCTGTCCGGCGCAGGTGGGGCCGCTCCCCAACCTCGGCAAGGTCACTTTCGACCCCGGCACGGCCAACGGGGGGAATCCACAGCTGGTGAGTTCCGAGGAGATCCAGCTTGTCGACTTCAGCGGCAAGATCCTGGCCACGCCATCGGCGCCGGATTCGGATCGCGACGGGTTCAACGATTGCACCTATGCCACGAGCTGTTTGCCGCCCCCGAGCTGATGGGCGGGCAGGGGAGCCTCTGACCTAGGCGGCGTGAGGCCAGCGCGGGGCGCCGAGCTCCCGGGATATTCCTCTTGCCGCCTCTATGACAGCCGCGGTCATGCCCTTGGCGGGTCCTCGCGGCATGATCCGTTCGGTGTCCCCGGCGACGCCGATGGCCCCTGCGATAGCGCCCGCGCTGTCGAAGATCGGGGCAGCCAGGCTGGACTCGCCCAGTACCGACTCGTCTCGTTCGGTGGCAACCCCGTGGTCCCGGACCGCGGTCAGCTCCCGCCGCAGGACGGCGGCGGTGTGGGTGTGCTTGGTCAGCCTTGGTAGCGCCTCCGAGGTCAGGTCGTCCAGCGTCTGGGGGGGCATGAAGGCCAGCATTGCCTTGCCCAGGGCGGTGGCGTGCAGGGGCAGCTGCTGGCCCACCTCGGGGATCTGCATGGTTGCGGCTGGACGGAAGACGTGGTGGATCACAACCACGCTGGGCCCGTGCTCCACGCCGACGCGTACCGCCTCGTCCACCCGGGCGGCCAGCCGGTCGGCATGGGCCACCGACCGCGACCGGAGCTCGTTGAGGTCGAGGTAGCTGTAGCCGAGCTGCAGCAGACCGGCCCCGAGCTGGTATTTCGGCGCGATCGATGCTCTGGATGGAGTTCTTGCGCTGATTCGGCATTGCTGAATTCATGTCGAGCATGTAGACTGCACCATTATGTACCAGAGCTCGACGGTCAGGTACTGAACGTGGTCGGGATTGTACTGGTGTCGCACAGCGCGGACCTCGCCAGGGGCCTGGCCGATCTCGCGGGACAGGTCGCGGGCACGCCGGTATTTCCTGCCGGCGGCGGCCCCGACGGCACTCTCGGCACCAGCGCGGACGTGGTCCAGGATGCCATCGATGCGGCCGAGGGGGGAGACGGTGTCGTTATCCTGGCCGACATCGGCAGCGCCATCCTCACGGTCAAGGCCGTGCTCTCGGCCCAGCCCAACGGTCACGTGCGCCTCGCCGATGCTCCCCTGGTAGAGGGCGCCGTGGCCGCCGCGGTTGCCGCTTCGGCAGGCCTCTCGCTGGACCAGGTCATCGAGTCGGCGGAGGGGGCCCGGAATGCCAACAAGCTCTGAGCTCAAGCTGCGGCTGCCCTCAACGGTGGCGCTGCACGCACGCCCGGCGGGCGGGTTTGTGAAAGTGGCGATGTCGTACCGAGCGGCAATTCGGGTGATCGCCGGAGCGCGGGAGGCCAACGCCAAGAGCATCCTCGAGGTGATGGCACTGGGGGCTGAGGGCGGTTCTGAAATAACGGTGCGAGCCGAGGGCGACGACGCCGAAGCGGCTTTGGGGGCGATCCAGGAGTGGTCAGCCGGCCTCGAGCAGGCGTCCTAGCGGCCGGCTGATCTCTTCAACCTCGACCGCGCTGGAGGCCCTCAGCGCGGTTCGCGCCACCGACTGGATGGTGGCGAAGTCCAGCTTTCGAATCATTCGGCGCGTGTAGCCGATTCGCGAAACGCCAACGCTCAGCAGGTCCACGCCCAGCCCCAGCAGCAGCGGCGCTGCCACCGGGTCGGATGCCGATTCGCCGCAGACTCCAACCTGGATTTTCGCGCCATGTCCGGCGCGAACGGTGCTGTCCACCAGACGGAGGACGGCGGGATGGTAGGCGGGCGCGGCGCCGGGAGTGCCACGGTCGACTCCCAACTGAAGCTGAGATAGGTCATTTGTTCCAATACAGAGGAAGGCAGAGTCGGCCGCCAGCTCTTCCGCCATCGTCGCGGCTGCCGGCACCTCGACCATAGCCCCGATCTCGACCGCCGGTCGCCCCGCCTCAAGCCCGATCGGTGCGAGGCAGTCGTCAAGCAAGGCTCGCACCCTCCTCAGCTGGCCGGCCTCGGTGACCATGGGGACGAGGATCTTGAGGTCGACGGCGGCCGAGAGCTCGGCCAGGGCGCCGAGCTGCGCCCGCAGCGCATCTTCGGCCCCCAGCAGCAGCTCGACGCCGCGCCCGGCGACTCCCTTGAGAAACGGTGGCGTCTTGTCACCCCCGAAGTCGAGCAAGCGCACGGTGAAGACCTCATCGCCCAACGGAGCGGCGGCGCGCCGGAGTTGGTCGAGGTGCTGATCGCGTGTCGGCCATGCCGTCGCGTCAAGAAAGGCCAGCTCGGTCCGGAACAGACCGATGCCGGCGGCGCCAAGCCGAAGCGATTCCTCGACCTCCGGCCGGGAGGCGGAATTGGCGCGCAGGACGACAGCGTGACCGTCGGCCATGACCGTCGGATCGTCCCGCTCGTCATGGGCTGCCTGCTCTGAGAGGGAGCGTTGGTCGGACGCAACCCGAGCGCGTTCCAATTCGTCCTGCGTCGGATCGACGAGAACGGCGCCGCCATCGGCGTCGATGACCACCTGGTCGCCCTCGCCCAGCGCGAGGAGCTGCGCGCCAACCCCGATCACCATTGGCAGCCCCAGTGAACGGGCCACGATGGCGGCATGAGCCGTGACACCGCCCCCTGCCAGGGCAACCGCGGCCACCGAGCCGTCAAGCTCGGCGACATCGGCCGAGCGCCGCGAGGGCGGCCGCCAGATGCTCCGTCGCCTCAAGGATCGCGGTCTCGACGGTGGCTCCGTGCTCGAGAATCCTGGTGGCCACTTCCTCGAGCAGCGTGGGGTCATGGGCGATCAGCGCCCCTGTGGCGAGGATCTCCGCGTCGTCGGCGCGGCCGTCGGCGCGCACCTGCGCCGCCAGCGCGTCGACCTCGGCGGCGGCGGCAGCCAGCGACGCGCGCGCCCGATCGAGCTCGGCGGCGCGGTCCGGCACCGCCACCAGGCGGCCGTCCGCCGCCGGCCGGCGGTGCTGGAGATGGACTCGTCCTAGCCCCACGCCGGGCGAGGCGGGAATGCCGCGCAGGATGCGCGCGGACATCAGCCCTGTTCCGAGAGTGTCCGCTCCAGGGCTCGCAGGATCAGCGCAGCCGAGGTGGCGCCCGGGTCCTGGTGGCCGATTGACCGCTCGCCAAGGTACGAGGCCCGGCCTTTCTTGGCCTGCATGGGCACCGTCGCGCGCATGCCTTCCTCGGCCGCGGCGGCCGCTTTACCGACAGCGATGACGGCGGTGGAGCCGCCGGCCATGGCGGCCTTATAGGCGCGCAGGCGGCCTTATAGGCGCGCACTGCGGGAGCCAGCGCGTCGACCATGGTCTTCTCGCCTTCGGCCGCCGCACCAAGCTCTACCACGCCATCCAGAGCCGCCTGGAGAGCGTCTCCAAGCCCGGCGGCGTTGAAGGTCTGTTCCTCGCCGAGGGCCCGGCCCGCACGTCGCATCGCGGTTCCCCAGAGAGGGCCGCTGGCGCCGCCGACGGACGAGACCAACGTCTTGCCGGCGGCGACCAGAAGTTTGCCCGGTGGTACATCGCTTTCAGTCGCCAGCGCCCCAACCACGGCCTCAAAGCCGCGCGTCATGTTGGAGCCGTGATCGCCGTCACCGATCGCGGCGTCCAGCTGGATCAGGTAGTCCCGGTTGGCACTCACCTCCGCGGCGATCGCGGTCATCCAACTGGTGATCGTGGCGGCATCCATGGTGCTGGCGCTGATCACTGTATCTCAGCGCCCCCAGCGCAGCGCCGGGGTCTGGACCGGCGCGTCCCACAGCGCGGTCAGATCGTCGTCCAACTCGAGCACGGTTATCGAGGCGCCGGCCATCTCGAGCGAGGTGATGTAGGTCCCGACGAGGTTGCGGGTCGGGGTCAGGCCCGCCTTGCGCAGCCGCTGCTCGACCTCGCTGTAAAGGAGGTATAGCTCGATCTGCGGCGTGCCGCCCATGCCGTTGACGAAGGCGAGCACGTTGGACCCGCTGGCGGCGTTCAGGTCGGAGACCACGGCTTCGACCATCACCTCGGCGATCTCGGCGGCACTCACGATCGGCCCGCGACGGCGGCCTGGCTCACCATGGATGCCGATGCCGAACTCCATCTCACCCTCGGGCAGGTCGAAC
>WNFI01175327.1_pt1 | contig 10989 bp, 11 predicted proteins | sample 5400471 | NCBI WGS metagenome assembly WNFI01 (sample SAMN13153348, study PRJNA577476) | soil metagenome | isolation source: 100 cm saprolite on Douglas fir-dominated hillslope | place: USA:California | collected 2013-09-17 | reverse complement strand
ATCGACCGACACCTGGTTTGCACGTAGCAATTGGCCATTCGCTGCGCCCCAAGGAGATGGCCCATGCTCACCCAGTCGCTCAGCACCACAACCGTCAACAAGACTTCCGCTGCAGGCCCCGCCCCCGATCAGTTCGGAGCGATTACCGGGCATGCCGGCTTGGTGGCAACCGAATTCAGCTACCGGAAGGATGAGGAAATCTACGGCGAGGACGAGCCTGTGGAATATGTCTACCAGGTGATTTCCGGCGCGGTTCGAAGCTACAAGCTGTTGTCGGACGGGCGGCGCCAGATCGGCGCGTTCCACTTGCCGGGTGATGTATTCGGACTTGAATCGGGAGCGACGCACCGACTGGCGGCCGAAGCGATCATCGACACGACCGTGCGCCTGGTGAAGCGACGCAGCCTCGAACACGCCGCCGGCAGCGATGTCAACGTGGCGCGCCGGCTCTGGGCGATCACCGCCGGTGAACTTCGCCATGCCGAGGACCATATGCTGCTGCTCGGACGCAAGACCGCGATGGAGCGCGTCGCAACTTTCCTCATGGAGATGGATCGCAGGCTCACGGTCGCGGGAATGATGGCGTTGCCGATGTGCCGTCGCGATATCGGCGACTATCTCGGCCTGACCCTCGAAACGGTTTCGCGCGCGCTTTCGCAGCTCCACGCCCAGGGGGTCCTGGGATTTTCCGGCGCCCGCCAGATTCAGCTCCGCAACCGCAACCGGCTGCGTAATATGGAATCCTGCGAGTAGCCGCGCTCCCTATCCAGCGCTTCGCCGCGTTTCCGGCATGAACAGGACGATCGTGAAGAAGCCGACCACCGCGATGCCTGAGAGCCCGGCGAACGCCACGCTGCTTCCGAACTTGTCGCTGGCATAGCCGGCGAGCACGGTGGAGAGTGAAGCCCCGATGCCCGTTGCGGTGCCGACAACACCCTGGGCAAGGCTGAAGTGTCCGCTGCCAAATGCTACATCTGCCACGATGAGGGGCACCATCACGGCAAAAACCGCCGCGGTGACACCGTCGAACAGCTGCACGGCCACCAGCGCATAGGGATCGCTGACCGTTGCAAACAACAACCCGCGGATCGCCAATGCGCCGAATCCGATCAGCAGCAAGGGCCGCCTCCCCCATGCCTGCGCCGTGGCGCCAACCGACGGTGACATCAGCGCGACGATCGCCTGCGGCACGATAATGCACGCGGCGATCAGAACCGGCGCCCATTGGCTCGATCGCGTCGTCACAACGCCGGCCATCAGCGGCAACATGGCGGCGTTGGCCAGTTGCAGAAGCAGGATGCTGCCGGCGAAGATCAACAGGGTACGCCGGCGCACCAGCCCCAGCATGCTCGTCGATCGGCCATCGGATGCCTCGTGCGGCACGGCGCCGTGCGCCCGCACAATGTCGATTTCGGCCTCGCGAATGCGGGACAGCGCGAGCAATGTCGGAACAGCCAGGACGAACGAGCACGCAACTCGCCGCCGCATGCAACGTCGCGGCCGACACCACAATTGGGAAGATCGGCCAGGCCGCATAGCCGAGCGCGCTGCAGCCGATGGCAGCGATCGCAAAGCCTGCGACCAGCCGCTCCGAACGCGCCGCATCGACGATCGCCCCGCCCGGCATCTGCCCGATCAGCCCGATCACCCCGCCGATCCACAGCACCAGGCCGATTTGAGCCTGCGTCCATTTTTCCGTCGTCAGATAAACCGCGATGAAAGGCCCGAAGCCGGTTTGTACGTCGGCGAGAAAAAAGATGAACCAATCGAGCCCACGCAGGCTGCCCCGCGAGGGCCCCGGCCCCGGCGCGACGGACACGCGATCCTCCGGCACCGCCATCGCCGGCACAACTTCGTCATCGCTGATCGACCGCCGGCGATGACCGTCGTCAACCTGATCAACCGATAGGAACGAACGTGCGGCCAGTGTGCCTCTCCGCTTCTCCAGATGATCGTTTGAGCGAGATTTGCTCTAGTGATCGAATTGCAGCGGCTGCAAACTGCCGGCCGCCCCCAGCACCACGATCGGCGTATCTTCCTTGTATTCAGGCGCCGCCATCACCTGTTCCTTGGTCAGTTCGAGCGATATCCTGTCGCCCTTGTTGGCGATCTGCCCGAAATGCAGCGCATTCCAGTCGACCACGATCTTTCGGCTACCGACACCGAGAAAGCCGCCGAAATCGATCACGGCGGCACGCACCGTTCCGGAGAGGTCGACGATCACATCGACAATACGTCCCATATCTTCGTCGGTCGGGCTGCGAACATCGCGTCCGAGCACACCATGCGCTTCCCTCGGCGCGATGATGGTAACAGACGGCGGCGGCGCGGGCTCCTTTGCCGCAGGGGACGGCGTCGGCTGCGGCTCGCTTTCCGCGTGCGACGCGACACCAGCGACGACGATCAGGGAAAGTGCGAAGATGATGAACCAGCGTCTTCCGCGCATGCGGCCTCCTTACCGGACGTGCCGGTGTTAGTGCGCCAGTACAATCGATACTTGAATCCTGCCGCGCCTGCGCAAGACCTCGAGCGACACGTCATCGCCATGACGGGTGATGCGAAGATCGACCGTCGAGGGTCCGAGCTGCAGTTGACGCAAGGTGACTTCGTTAAGGAATACGGGCAAATGCGGATTGCGCAGCCGGATTTCGCTGCGTGCCGCGTCGAACTCCAGCCCCAGTGCCGCCTCCAGCAAGGTGAACGGCGTCGCGCTGGCCCAAGCCTGCGGCGCGCAGGCTACGGGATAGAGCGTCGGTCCGCGATGCTTCTCGCGCCGGAAGCCGCAAAATAGTTCAGGCAAACGCCGCAAGTCCATATAGGCCGCGGCATCGAATAGGCCCCTGAACACCTGTTCGACCGAATGCTTCAAGCCATAGCGCGCAAAACCGAGCGTAATCAGCGCATTATCGTGTGGCCAGATCGAGCCGTCGTGATAGGACATCGGATTGTAGCGCGCCTCGCCGAGCGCCACGGTGCGGATGCCCCAGCCGGTGAAGAAATGCGGCCGCATGAGATCGGCAGCGACCCTGCGGGCACGATCCTCGCGCACGATGCCGCTGAACAGAAGATGCCCGGCGTTCGAGGAACGCACCCTGCACGGCTGCTTGTCGCCGTCGAGCGCAAGCGCGTAGGTCCCGAGATCTTCGCACCAGAAGGCTTCCTCGAAACGCTCGGCGAGCCGCTGCGCCTCGGCTTCGAGCTCTTGCGCCTGCTTGCGTTTCCCAAGCCGAAGCGCGCAGCGCGCCGCCAGCCGCTTGCCGGCGAACACGTAGCCTTGCACTTCCGAGAGCGCGATATAGCCCTCGGCCAATCGGCCATCGGCATGGAAGATCGCGTCGTAGGAATCCTTCCAGCCCTGATTGGCGAGCCCCTGCTCCGAGGCCCGCTGATATTCAACAAAACCATCCTTGTCTGGATCGCCGGCGCCGTCGATCCAGTCGAGCGCCGCTTCGATCGCCGGCCACAATTACGCAAGCGTCTCCTCGTCGCCGGTCCGTTCGACGTATAAGCCCGCCAGCAGCACAAATAACGGCGTCGCATCAACGCTGCCATAGTATTGCGCGAACGGCACCTCCCGCAACGCCGCCATCTCGCCGCCGCGCATTTCGTGCAGGATTTTCCCGGGCTGCGCATCGGCGAGTGGATCCACCGACTTGGCTTGATAGAAGGCAAGCCGCTTCAGCACGCCGCGCGCAATACGCGGATCGATCCACAGCATCTGCAGGGCGGTGATGATGCCGTCGCGGCCGAATGTGGTCGAATACCAGGGAATGCCCGCATAGGGGTATCGTCCCTGCGGCGTTTCCGTCATCAGGATGTTGAGGTCGGCCATCGACCGGCAGAGCACCTCGTTGAAGATATTGTTAGAGGTTTCGATGCTGGTCGTACCGGCAGCGGAACGCCGCATCTCGCGGCGATGCGCCAGCAGGCCCGGGAAGAAACGCGCTGGCTTCTCCTCGGAAGGCTTATTGCAAGAGGCCGTCACGAACAGCGAACTGACCTCGTGCGGCGCCAGATCGAGATGGTAGGTTGCGGCATTAACGGTCAACCGGGTCGGCCGCGGGTCGAAATGCAGCACGGTGGTCCGTGACAGGCCGTCAAGCCCCTTATATTCAAGGGTCACATCGGCCGGACTGCGCAGTTTACCGGTGCCTATGCCCCTGCGCGGACGCTTCTCGCCGCGCACTTCGAACAGATCTGCGAAATCGCTATCGAACAGCAGCGTCAGGTCGAAGCTGGCCCGCCGGTCGCCGTGATTTTGCAAACCGATTCGCTGATACGCCGTCCCACGCCACAAAAAGATCGTGCGCACGATATGCAGCATATCCTTCTGCAGCACGATGCGACCCTGATGATAGATGTCGGGGTTGGTGAGATCGACGGTCAACGACGAATTGTCATCACGAAGATTGGAGCCGAGCAGCAGCGGCTGCAGCTCGTCGAGCACCAGTTCCAATCTGGCGAGATAGCGGGTGTCCGCATTGAACAGCCCATCGGGTCCGCCGGCAGACGCACCGATGTCGCCGTGGCTGTCGAGCACGATGAAAGTATCGTCGTGCTTGAGCGAGCGCCGGGGACGTGCTGCGGGGCCGGTCATCGGGATGTAGAACGGCTGTTCCTCAACCAGTTCGACCGTTTGTGACGTCGCGACGATCTGCGTAACGGCTTCGGCTGACATGTTGACCTCGAGCGGTTTCCACGCGCGCCCTTTTTGGCGCAACCAAATCTGGACGCTGACGACGCTACCTGATTTTACGCGGCGAATTTAGCGAGCCGGCTCATTTCCTGCGTCACGAGCTCGCGATATGGCCCCTGCCCCTGCATCAGCCGATCCGGCGGACCGTCTTCGATGATCTTGCCGGCTTTCAGCACCACCACCCGGTCGAAATTGCGCAACGTCGCAAGACGATGGGCGATGGCAATCACCGTCCGCCCACGCATCAGCCGGGCCAGCGCCTCCCGGATCGCTTCCTCGGACTCGCTGTCGAGCGCAGCGGTCGCTTCATCGAGCAGCAGGATCGGCGCGTCCTTCAGGAAGGCCCGCGCGATCGCGATCCGCTGCCGCTGGCCGCCCGACAATTTCACACCGCGATCGCCGACCATCGTATCGAGCCCCTCCGGCAACACCTCTACGAAATCGCAGCGCGCTGCAATCGCCGCGCGCAGCACCTCGTCGTCGGTGGCGTTCGGCCGCCCGTAACGGATGTTTTCCCGGATCGTGCGATGGAAGAGCGAGATGTCCTGCGGAACGACCGAAATCGCCTGCCGCAGGCTTTGCTGTGTGACCCTCGCGATATCTTGTCCATCAACGGTAATATCGCCCTGCTGCACGTCGTAGAACCGCTGCAGCAGCGTGAACAGGCTCGACTTGCCTCCGCCGGACTGGCCGACCAAGCCGACGCGCTGCCCCGGCTGCAGTCGCAGCGTGAACTTCTCGAATACCTGCAAACCGCCCGGATATTGAAAGGAGATGTTGTTGAAAGCAATAGCCGCGCCGCTTTTGACCAGCGGTTCAGCCTCGGGATGATCGCGCAATTCGTGCGGCAACAAGAGCGTGGCGATCGCCTCGGTCATCCGCGCGACATGTTGGGTGACGTCGACCAGCGCCACCGCAAGGTCGCGCGTGGCATTAAGAATAGAGAGACCGAGCGTGCAGACCAGCACGACATCGCCGGTGGTGGCGCCGCCTTGCTGCCAAAGCGAGATGACCCAGGCCAACAATGCTATGATCAGCGTGACCGTGATCGCCGCATGGGTCAGCCGTAATTTTTCGAGGTAACGCAGGCTGCGACCGCGCGCGGTGACCTCCCTATTCACGGTTGCGTCGAAGCGGTCGTGCTCATGGCTGAGGCCACAAAAAGCCCTCACCAAGGGCATATTGTTGATGACATCGATCATCTCGCCATCGACAGCGGCGGCCTTGTCGGCGAAATCGTCATGTAAGGGTTTGCCGGCCGCCGCCAAACGAAACATTGCTATCACCATGCCGCCCGCGATCACGAATTCCCGGAAGGCGCTCGGAGAAATAGCTTGGCGCATGACCGGTGAGATGGCGAAACATGTCGCGCCTGAGGTCGCCGGTCACTCCCACAAATGTGAAGCTCGCGATCCAACTCGCAATTCGCCACAAGAAATTGTCCGCGGCGATGAGCGACATGAGCATGACGAATGCCAGCCATACGTTATCCGCGTGCGTCGGTCCCCCCGTCAAACTGTCGACCAGATACTTCACGCCATATTGAGTGCCCACTGAGCAGGCAACTGCTGCAACAACAGCAGTCAAGATGACCAAATGTGAGAGCCGCCGCTGGCGCAGATAGCGCAAAACGAAATGAAAAGGCCTGTGCGCATATCCTGATAGTTGGTCCATGTGGTGAAAAACCCCTCAGAGAAGCAGAAACCCTCACGTACGACGTCCGTGCAGGTGAACAAACGATGCGTCCGCCCGGTTCCCGTCGCATCGCATTGCTTCGCAACAATTTCAGCAACATCCCAAGCCACAAGACTTTGCAGGGAGGTGTTGGCATCAGCATGGCCGTTATCGAAGAAGTAACCTTTGTGGCAAGGAACTTCGCAAATGCGAGAGCGTTCCATGTTGGGCATGCCGGTGCCGACTCGAGCTGGGGGTATTTTCCATGATCGAAAAAGGAGATTGAGATGCGCATCGCGCAGGTGGCACCGTTAACGGAGGCCGTTCCACCCAAGCTTTATGGCGGCACCGAACGGGTGGTACACTGGCTGACCGAAGAATTGGTGGCTTTAGGACAGGATGTGACGCTATTCGCCAGCGGGGATTCGCAGACGTCCGCGAAACTCGATGCGACTTGGCCAAGGGCATTGCGTCTCGACGGCGCGGTCCGCGATCCCAACGCGCTTCACATGGTGATGCTGGAGCGCGTGCGGCGGAAATGTGACGATGAAGAGTTCGACTTTATCCATTTCCATCTCGACTACTTTCCGTTCTCCCTATTTTACCGTCAGCCGACGCCATTCGTGACCACGCTGCACGGCCGGCTCGATCTGCCCGAGCACCAGCCGGTGTTCTCGACCTTTTCCGACGTGCCGGTAATCTCGATTTCCAACGCGCAGCGACGACCGGTCCCGCAGGCCAAATGGGTGCAGACCATCTATCACGGACTGCCGGAAAACCTGCTGACGCCCAAACCCTCGAAACACGACTATCTCGCGGTGCTGGGCCGGATCGCGCCCGAAAAAGGCGTCGACCGCGCCATCAAGATCGCGATGCGATGCGGTATCCCGCTCAAGATCGCGGCCAAGGTCGACCGCGCCGATCAGGACTATTACGACCAGCTGATTTCTCCGCTGATCACGGGTAATCCGCTGGTCGAATTTATCGGCGAGATCGGCGACCATGAGAAATCCGATTTTCTCAGCGGCGCGATGGGCCTGCTCCTGCCGATCGACTGGCCGGAGCCGTTCGGCCTGGTGATGATCGAGGCCCTCGCATGCGGCACGCCCGTGGTCGCCTATAATAGAGGCTCGGTTCCGGAAGTCGTCGACGATGGCTTGACCGGCTTCATTGTCGAAGACGAAATCAGCGCTGTCGGCGCGGTCAAGCGCCTCTCGCAGTTGAGCAGACCCGCGATCCGCAAGCATTTCGAGAAGCGCTTTACCGCGCGCCGGATGGCACTCGACTACCTCGCGGCCTACCGAAGGCTGACGGAAGCCCAGGAGCCGCTGATCAAGCTGGTCAGCAGCGCCGAATAGCTCCTCGTTCAGCCGGCTTTGCCGAAGCGTCGTTCATAGGCCTTGATATAGGCCTCCGGCGACGGCTTGAGATGGCGCCGGGTGAGCGCGATCAGTTCATCCCGGCGCGAGCCGCGCAACGCCTTGATCATGTCGACGTGATCGCGGCGTGCGCGGTCGAGTGACTTCGGGAACGCATTGGCATATGAGCGGATGCCGTAGACCTTCTGTGCCAGCAGATCGATGGTTTCGATCAGGCAGGCGTTGCCGCAAAGGCCGAACAGGACCTGATGAAAACGCAGGTTACTGTAGAAGACTGTGAGCAGGTCGCCGCTGTTGATTGCCGCGGCGTGCTGGCGCTGCAATTCCTCCAATCTGCTGATATCGCCCGGCGCGACCGGAAACGGAATGATGCGGACCGCCATCACCTCCAGTTCTTCGCGCACCGCATAGATCTCCAGCACTTCCGACGGCGTCAATCCGCGCACCATCGCTCCGCGATTGGGAATGCGCTCGACAAGCCCTTTTTTTTCCAATTCGAACAGCGCCGACCGCACATCGCCGCGATGAGTGTCGAACAGATCACAGAGATCCTGCTCGACCAGCCGTTCTCGCGGATGACGCCGCCCGAGCACGATGTCTTCCTCGATGCTTCGCGCGATGACGAGCGCCGCGGCCGGCTCGCGCACGGTCGGGGACAGTATCTCGCTCCGACCGGCCGCATTCACCGCCAGCGGCCTGACCGCAGAAGATTTTGCTCGTGGTATCCTGGCCTGCTTGAGCGGTTTTCCGGCCATGTCGTCCCCGATCGGCAAAACGCCGCCTCACCGGCACAACCCGGAGGGCCAAGCAAAATCTTCGATTGTGATGATAATATTGCAAACTATATTGTAAACAATATTTGGCCGAGCTACGGTCCATCCCAATAACAAGCGGCGGAGCGACAGAGAACATCTGTGCCGGATCGCATCAGGAGGAAACGGCATGACCAACGATCGCCAGAAATCCGTCCTCAATTCCGCCCGAGACAATCAGGCGCCGTCGAAGCGGCCGAGCCGCCGCAAATTCCTTAAAACGGCCGCCGGCACGATCGCGTTCGGCGCGGTGCCCTTGCGCGGCTGGGCCGCCGATCCCGTCAATATCGGCGCGCTCTATCCGACCACCGGCAGCATGGCGCAGATCGGCGTCGGCTGCGTCTCCGCCGCCAAGCTCGCGGTCGACATGGTGAATGAGTCCGGCGGCATCAAGTCGCTTGGCGGCGCCAAGCTCAATCTGATCATCTCCGACGTGCAGAGCGACACCACCGTAACCCGCACCGAGACGGACCGGCTGATCACCGGCAACAAGCTGTCGGCGATCCATGGCTGCTACGCCAGCGCGTTGACCCTGATCGCCAGCGAAGTCGCCGAACGCGCGAAGGTGCCGCTGATTACCGGATCGAGCTCGGATCAGCTCAACAAGGGGCGAACCTATACTTTCACGCCGTTCTCGCGCGCTTCGCAGTTTGCGAAGGCGCAGTTGCAGATGGCCAAACTCGTCAGCGACCAGCCGAAGGTCGCCGTGATCTTCGAGAATACCGCATTCGGAACCTCGACCTCGAATGGTCTGAAGGAGCTGGCGCCGGGCGAAGGCGTCGAGATCGTGATGTTCGAGCCTTACTCGGCCGGTTTTACCGATGCGAGCCCGTTGATCAACAAGGTCAAGGCGTCCGGCGCCAACACGCTGTTCTCCCTCTCCTACCTGAACGACCTGATCCTGATCGCACGAACCGTCAAGCAGGTCGGCCTCAACATCGCGATCAATGGCGGCTCGGGCGGCTTTGTGATGCCGGATTTCTACAAGAATGTCGGGAAGATCGCCGAAGGGCTGCAGGGCGTCGCGCATTGGAACCACGATATCAACGACGACGCGCAGAAGGTGAACGCCGAATTCAAGAAGCGGACCGGCGAATTCGCCTTCGAATACGCCGGCGGCCTGGTCGCCCAGACCTTCATGCTGGCCGACGCTCTCGAGCGCGCCGCCTCCGCCGATCCCCAGAAGGTGCGCGAGGCCCTATCAACGCTCGACGTATCGTCGGGCTTTGCGGCAATGGCGCCTGGCGGCAAGGTGAAATTCGGCCCGGACGGCAAAAACATCTATGGCCGACCGGTCGGCGTGCAGTGGCAGAACAGCGATCTCGTCAGCGTCTTCCCCAAGGAAGACGCCCGCGCGCCGCTGCTGAAGACCTGAGCCGCGGTAGCACCACATGCTGGAAACACTGGCCCAGGCCGTCATCAACGGCCTGCTCATCGGGGGCATCTATGCGCTCGTCAGTATCGGCGTGACGCTGATCTTCGGTGTCGTCAAGATCGTCAATTTCGCTCAGGGCGAATTCGTGATGATCGGGATGTACATCTCGTTCTATCTGGCGACCCAGTTCGGCATCGACCCGATCCTGTCACTGCTGATCTCGATGCCGGTGCTGTTCGTGGCCGGCGTCCTGATCCAGCACTTCCTGATCCGCCGCGTGTTGGGACCGAACGACATGCCGCAGATATTCCTGACGTTCGCGCTGTCGCTGTTGTTGCTCAATCTCGCGCTGATGCTGTTCACGGCGAACTATCGCACCGTCCACACCTCCTATTCGGACGAAGCCTTCCATCTCGGCGGGCTCTATATTCCCGTGGCGAAGCTGATCGCTTTCGTCGTGGCGATGGGCCTGAGCGGCGCGCTCTGGCTGTTCCTGCACGCCACCGATCTCGGCAAGGCGATGCGCGCCGCTTCACAGAATCGCGACGTCGCAACATTGATGGGCATCAACCCCAACCGCGTCTTCGCCGTCGCGTTCGGCGCGGCGCTAGCGCTCGCGGGCGCCGCGGGCTCGCTCCTGATGCCGTTCTATTCGGCCTACCCATTCGTGGGCCAGGTCTTCGTACTGATGGCCTTCGTCGCCGTGGTGCTGGGCACGCTCGGCAACGTGATCGGCGCGCTGGTCGCAAGTCTGATGATGGGGGTGGCGGAATCGCTCGGCATTCAGTTCGTCGGCGCGGATTCCGGATTGATCGTGGTGTTCGCGATGCTGCTGTTGACGCTTGCATTCAAGCCGAACGGACTCGGCGGCGGGAGGGTTCGGTAGTGGCGAGCACGAGCAAATGGAAGCTGCCGGCGCTGGCCGTGCTCGTCGTCGTGCTACTGGCACTGCCGCAGGTGGTGAGAAGCTCGTTCGCGCTCGACATCTTCATTCGGATCCTGCTGTTCTCCTTCATCGGCGTTGCCTGGAACCTGATGGGCGGCTACGCCAAG
>WNFI01688285.1_pt1 | contig 10991 bp, 1 predicted proteins | sample 5400471 | NCBI WGS metagenome assembly WNFI01 (sample SAMN13153348, study PRJNA577476) | soil metagenome | isolation source: 100 cm saprolite on Douglas fir-dominated hillslope | place: USA:California | collected 2013-09-17 | reverse complement strand
TACCTGTCCCTCCAGAAGCCCCCCGCCGATCCGCGCCGCCCCGCGCCCAAGGTGCCGCCGGAGGACACCGTCGCGCTGATCGCCACCCGCCCCGTAGCGGAGCCCAAGGCTCCGGCGCCGCCGGAGGCCGCGGGAAAGCGGGTGCGCCTGGTCCCCACCGTGCCGGCGACGCAGCGCAAGGACGACCCTCGCATGGTCCCACTGCTGCCGCTGCTGCCGCTGAACACGGCATCCGAGCGGCTGTACCCGATGGGCAAGGACGGGGGGGTGCCGGACCTGAAAGCCCCCGACGTCAGCGGCGAAGGCAACCCGGTGCTGGACATCGTCCAGGACCTGCTGGCCGGGGATGGTCCAGCGCTGCTCGAGCAGCACTGGACCGTCGAGGGCGGGGACGGGACCCCCATCAGGCAGGTGCCCGCGCGGCTGGAGAACGTGCTCAACCTGCAGTCCATGGTGATGATGATGGACACGCTGCTCAGCGTGGGCATCGTGCTGCATCTCACCCGGGACGTGCCCGGCGGCCAGATGCGATACCAGATCGTCCTGCGGGCCCGCCGCGATCCCCACAACGAGGGGTATGTCTACCTGGAGGGCGTCGAGGGCAACAACGTCCGCTACTACGTCCGCCTCGATATCAAGAACAACACCTGGACCAAGGTCCAAAGCGGTGGCTTTGGCACAGCCGCGTCACAGCTCGGCGAGCCTACCGCCACCCACAACCCCACGTCCGGGCCATCGCAGGTGAGTGGCGGCAACGCCACGGCCGCCGGGTTCCAGTCCGGGGATGGCCACCCCGAATTTGTGGCCATCCAGGCCACCGAAATGGGCGGCTACCACCAGACGATGGGTGCCCAGCGGGACACGTTCTTCGTCGCGGGCCTGTCCGACCGCTTTGGCGGGACCGTGGAGCTCAAGGCGGAGCTGATCAAGACCTTTCAGCCCTCGACACTGGTCAACAGCGGCACCTTCAACGTGGCGCACTATGGCTCCGCGTGGTGGCAGGACACCGCCAACCAGCGCAAGGACGTGCCCACCAGGAAGGTCATGCTCAAGGAGCGGGTCCTGATCCCGCACGCCACGATCAACCACGAGAGCCCCATGCCCGATGTTGCGCCGGGCAGCGCGGCGGTCGAGGAACTGGGACCCAACGACAACCCGGTTGCGGTGGACATCACCGCCGCGGACATCCTCGACCGCCGGATCGTCAACATGGGGTACGACCACGAGAAAGTCGCGGTGGTGCTGGTCGAGATTCTGGCGAAGCTGGCCGGCAACGAGGTGCCGCTCAGCGGGGACGAAAGCCATGCCGTGGCCCGGCTGGTCGAGGCTGGCACCCGCAGCCAGGACGCGATGCGCTACTACCTCTCCCATCCGGTGTTCACCCGCTATCTGGACAAACAACTCGGCGAAGGCATGGAAATGCCGGGCGTGGCCCGGCCGGGCGGCCCATTGACCGACACCCACGGCAAGCCCAGGGTGCGGGTCCGGCTGCTGGAGAAGCCGCACATCATGGGGTACCAGGCCGCGTGGGTGGAGGCGGTCCAGTACGCATTCGAGGAAGACGAACAGCACATGGGCCGCACCGGCGGGTGGGCGGCCGGCGCGACCGGCGGGGCCACGTTCAACACCGGGACCGCAAACCCCAACTCCGCCGACTTCGCCATCGACATCTCGTTCGGCGGCCGCGAGCAGCGGTGGGGCAATGCCATCCAGCAGAACATGACGAAGGAGGACGCGCTCAACCGCTCCCTCTCGTGGCTGCAGGCGATGTTCGACGTGGAAGTCGAGGTGGTCCTGACCGCGGAAAACGAAGGCGACTGGATCAAGTACAGAAAGCTGGGGAAATGGCTGGGCGGCGGCAAGGTCGCCGTGAAGTACCTGCTGCGCAAAGCGGTCCAGCTTGAGCTCGCCCCGGAGGCCAGCATCCACCTTGGCCTCTACCATCCCAGCGGCATTCCGGTCGGCTCGGGCACCTTCTTCCCCCCGCCGCCCGAGCGCCGGCCCGTCAGCATCGAAGGCCGCCCCGCCAGCATCGAGGACATGGTGCGGGCCGCGTACTCCCTGCCCTTCCTGGAGGGCGCGTTCGGCGTGCAGGTCGACTGGGACGGCGATCACTTCCTGAACGGCGACCAGCGACTCGACGCCGCCACGCTCGCCGCCGCGATCAAAACCCGGCTCAGCGAGCTGGGGGACCCGCCCTCCCCGGACCTCTCGCCGGAGGAACGGCCAGCGCCGGCGCCGACCAAGCTGGCAAACCCCGACGACCCCATCGTGCTGATCTCGCCCAACGCCGCCGAAGTCGCGCCGGGCCGCTCGGTCTCCGCGGCCCAGGAGGTGGCCGACGCCCTCGACCGGCCGGTGCTCGCCACCAAGTCCGGCTACATCATCACCCAGACCGGCGCCGCGCTCGCGGTGCACAAGCCGGGTCCGGACGCCACCCGCTTCGGAGAAGGCTGGCAGCCGGGGAACTGGGTGCTGATCTACCCCCGCGCCAGCAACCGGGCGCCGTATGTGCTGCCGTACAGCAACCTGGCCGACGCGATCACCGCGGGGCGCGACGAGACCAGGCTGGGGTGGAAAGTGAAGGTCGGCCCCCGTCCTGACCACATTTCCCAGCCCCGCCACGACGTTCACTTCCCTGCCGGGACCCCGGAGGATGTGCTCGCCAAGTGGCGGGCGGATAAGATCGCGGCCCGCGAGCTGGCGACCGAGACGCGCGACCTGCTGCGGCACACCGGCGGTGACGAGGCCGCGCTCGACCGGGCCGACCACGCCGTGCATGCCGTCCACGCGCCGCCGGCCGCGCTGCCCGGCTCGCGGCCGGACAGAGCGCAAGTATGGCAGGACCTGGACCAGTTCCGGCGCGCGGCAGGTGAACTCGGCAGCGCCGTGGCGGACGTGCTCACCGGCGCGTTCGATCAATGGCGGACGCTGATCGAACGGTCCCTGGAACTTCCAGAGCTGGTCCGCCAGGTGCTGCCGCGCGGGCAGGAGCTCGACCCTGACCTGGCCGCCGCGCTGGCCCGGCTGGACGCGGCCGTGAGCGCGATCCCCAGACCGCCCGCGGCGCTCCCGGCGACCGCGACGCAGGTGTCCGACGTCACCTCCGCGTTCGCGCGCGTCTCCGCCGGGGAGCTGCAGCACGACGTCTCCACCGCGCTGACAGAGGTGCTCACTATCGCGATCGGGCAATGGGACGCGCGGGTGGCTGCCGCCGTCCGCGCGGCCGATGGGGTGGAGCATCTGGTGCCCCACATGGGCTGGCAGCCGGATCGGGAGCGCCTGCGCGAACAGCTCACTGCGGCCAGGGCCGCTCTTACTCCTGCCCCGGTCCTGCCCGCGCTGCCGCTCCTGGGGGGCGCCGGGGATCCGGGCGTCAGACAGGCGGTGGAAGCGCTCGGGAAGGTGGCCGCCCTGGAGGACGCCGCCAGCGCCGTGTTCACCGCTGCCACGGCGATGTTCACCACTGCCGCGGGGAGGGACCCGCTGCAGCTACGGGTGGCTGCCGCGCCGGACCTGTTCAGGGCGGCGAACGCGATGCTGCCCCACACCATCGAGCCTGGCCTCGGCTCCCGGCTGCAGGCGGCGACCCAGCAGCTGATGGGTTACTGGGCCGGCTGGTGGCAGACGAGCGGGAGCACAACCGAGCCGGCCGACGCGGCCCGGCAGTGGCTGGCGGGCGACCGTGCACAGTTCACGGCCGAGCAGGTCGATGAGGCTCGGCAGTGGCTGACGAACGGGCCGGACCTGGCCACGACCGATCATGAAGAGGCCGCGCGGTGGCTGGCCTGGGGGACAGCTAACCTCCAGCGCGCGATCAGGGAATTCGAACACGTCGTCGCCGACGTGGCCGCCAACGCGACCGAGGCGTCGGAGCGGCTGCAGCGCCTGGTCAGGCAGGCGAATGAGGTGCTGCCGGATACCGGCGCGCAGCGGCGTGCCCTGGGCCTCACGCTCTTCAAGGCTGGCGGTACCCCCGCCAACGAGCGGTTCAGGGCTCCGCGCTGGCCTCAGCTGCGGCGCCGCCCGGTGTTCGCGGCCGCGGCGGCCGCGGCGCGGATCCAGGCCGCCGCGCTCGGGCACCTGCGCCTCGATGACGCCGCGAGAAGCCAGGCCGAGGCGGAGATCAAGGAGTGGCAGACCCAGCTGACGGAGATCCAGAACACCGCGGCCGAATTTGCCGCGATCGATGCCCAGAGTCTCGAAGACGCCGTCAGAAGCGTATTCCAGGCAGCGATCCCAGAGTGGCAGACGCGGCTGGCTGACGTCTCGCGCCTGCTGGGCAGGCTGGAGACGCTGCCAGAAACGGGCAGGCAGCGGCATCTGCTCCAGTGGGACGTCTGGGACAGGCACGACAAAATCAAGACGGTCCATCTGGACTCAGCCGGGCTGGCGGAGCAGACGCGCACCACGCCGGGTATGGACGAGGTAGCGCGGTGGCTCGACAAGGTGCCTTATGAATACCGGACGGCCGAGGGCGCCCTCAAGGACACGATCGCCGTCCTGGTCGATGAGCCGCTGCGACCGGTTGCGGCCGCCGCCCGCATGGCCGGGCAGCTGCGCATTCTGCTGCCGCATGTGCCTGTGGCGTGGCTGAAGCGCCGCTTGGAGGCGCAACTGGAAGCCATGGAGCCCTTCCAGCCCGCTCCGGGCCCGGTCGCGCAGCAGCCGCTGGCGGCGATCGACGAGGCGCTGTCGCAGGGCCTGGTGTGGCTGAGAGGACTCAGCGGCGTCGGCTCGGACTTCGCGCTCAACGTGGCTCTTGCGCTCCGCAGAGCGTGGGAACCGCACGTGACAACGGTGCGAGACCTGGCCGGGCAGGCGCGGCAACTGCAGCAATCCGCCGCCCAGCTGGCTGACCCGGCTGCCCCGGCTGACCCGGAACTGCAGGCCGCGGGCGAGAAGCTGACACAGGCGTTGCAGAACCTGCCCGCGCAGCTGCCGGAGCTGTCCTTGCGGCCACTGCCAGCAGAGATGGAAGCGGCACAGGAGGCGCTGGAGAGGGTGGCGGCCGTGGAGGGGGCCGCCGGCACGGTGATCGGCCGGGTGAACCTCATCCTGGCAGAGCGCGCAACGGCGGTCCTGGAGATGGCCGCGGCCGCGGCGGCGGCGGGATCGCGGCACCGCACGGGAGAGCAGCGGAGTCAGCTGGCCACACTGCAGCGGGCCGAGCAGACTGTCCGCAACCCGGCCAGGACGCAGCAGCGGGAACAGCCGCTGGCGGCGATGCTCGGCGAGGCCCGGCAACGGCTGGCCGGGATGGGCGAGCTGCGGAACGCCACCGAGACCGTGTTCAGGGCTGCCGCCATCGGGACCAACCGCCTGTGGCTGCAGGTGGAAGGCGCCGAGCGGCTGGCCAGTGACGCGCCGATGCTGCTGCGTTTCACCCGCCTGCGGCAGAGTCAGCTCACTCAGCTCACCCGGCGGCTGGGCAACGCGACCGGTCGGCTACAGGAGTACCGGCCCGCCTGGTGGGCGGGCAGGACGGTTCCGGCGACGGTGGCGGAAGCCGAGGCGGCCGTTCCGGCCACGGTGCCGGAAGCCGAGGCGGCCGCCAGAGCACTGAGCCAAAGCCTGCAGGGCAATCTGTCGGCTGCGGCCGGGGCAGTCGAAAGCAGCGTGGCCGCCATGCTCGACGCCGTCGACGCCGGAGCATGGCAGCAAACGGCCGAGCGGCTGCTGACGGCGGCCGCACAGGCGGAGGACCTGCTACCGCTTACCGGCGGGCAGCGGACTGATCTGGAAACAGCGCTGCAGGCGGCCCGCGCACGGGTGGGCAACGCCGCCGGCGGAAGGGTCGCAGAGCAGCTGCGGCGCTGGTCGAGCTTTGTGCCGGACCAGGACAGGATGCGGGAAATCCGGGCCGTCATCGATTCGATGGCCTCGGTCCCCGAGCTTGAGGACGCCATCCGCCAGGTGGTCCGCGCGGCGAGCGGCACCCTGCTGAGCCTGGCCCCGCACGCGCGGACGCTGCTGTCGCTCACGCTCATCCCGCCAGGCCCGCTGGGCCCGCTGGCCCGGCTGAGCAACGAGCTGACCAGGGCCGAGCGGAACATGCAGGCTCCCCTGGACCGGCGGCGACCGGAGGCAGCACAGGCGGTGAGCCGGGCAAACGGCCTGCGGCGAGCTATCGGAGAGGTGCTCACCGAGGCCGCCGTGGATCTGCGTGGCTGGGCTGATGGCGTTCAGGATGTGCTCGGGGAGATAGGGGCACAGTCGCCGCTTTCCGGCAGCCAGCCCGCCGACCTGGAGGCGTTCGTCCAGGCTCTGAGCACGCCGGACGTAGCGGCCCCGGACCCGGGCGTGGTGGGCCGGGGGGTGACCGCGGCGGCCACCCTGGACGCCGCCGTGCGTGATGAGCTTGACCCGGACACCTGGCGGCAGCGCGCGCAGGACAACATCGACTGGGCACAGGCCGTTCTCCAGGCTGCTCCCGGCGCCACGGCCGGGCCGGGCATCGAGGCAGACATCGAGGCGGTGCGGACCGCCGCAGCGGGGCTGCCGGCGAGCATGCTTCTCTTCCCCGTGGTGCGTCAGGAAGAGGTGAACGCACTCCGCGAGGTGGCGGCCGCGGTGACCAGCCTCAAGGGCGCCGCCACGCAGGTCCTCACCACGGCCACTGCCGCGATCGACGTCCCGCGTCCGCGGGAGGAGGCCGCCGCCGGGCCGGTGGCCGCCACGGCCCCGACCGAGCCCGAAGCCCTGCGGCAGGACGTGGATGCCGCTGAGATCCTGGCTAGGGCCGCGAGGGCGCTGCTGGAACACACCGGCGATCAGCAGGCCGACTGGCGGGAACGTCTGCGCCAGGCGCGCCGGCAGTTGCGGCAGCACCGGCCCGGCTCGTGGCCCGCGGCCGGGACGGAGCTGCCCGCGGGGCCGCAGGCGGTCGCGCAGGTGTCAGCCGAACAGGCTGCCGGCCTCCAGGCAGCGGCGCAGGACATCGCCAACGTGGTAGCCCAGATGCAAGCCGCGGCGGCCGGGGTACTGGACACGTGGGCTGGTTTGGTTGTGGCAAGGGCCGAGGAGGCGAGGGACCTGCTGCCGCATACCGGCGCACAGCAGGACCGGCTGACCGCGGCGCTCGAGGACGCCGAGGCGGGCGCGCGCGCTCTCCAGGGGCAGGCGGCACACCCCGCCACGCTGGCGGGGGTGGAGGCGGCTGAGCTGGCCCTCAGCCGGGTGGCCGCCGCGCAGGCCGGCGTCCAGCAGGTGATCGCCGAAGCTACCGAGGGGCTGCAGGAGCGGCTGGACAGCGCCCGCACGCGGGGCAGGCCGGCGAAGAGGCTGCTGACGCAGGTCCGCGAGCTAGCCGCTGCTGGCCTCAGAAATGACCGGCCAACGCTGCAGGATGACCTGGGCAGAGTCCCGCTGCCGGACGGGCCGGCCGAACTGTGGTCGCTGCGGGACATGGCTGCCTTGCTGGAAATGGTGACCCGTAACGAGGCGGCCACCAGGCAAGTGCTCAGCCTGGCCGTTGAGTACCTGGAAACGGTGCGGCAACGCAACCGCGAGGCGATGGAACGTGCTGGCGCGGCCGTGTCCCTGCTGGTGCACGACGGGCCGGGGCAGGCTCGGCTGACCGCCCGCCTGAATGCGGCAGGCCGCAAACCGTATGAGGTGATCACGGAACCGGATGCGGACGGGTATGCCTGGCCGTCGGCGCCCCAGCCGGGCAGCAGGGTCACGGTGGCGCAGCTGGAGGAGGCCCGGCGGGCGGTGACAGAACGGGCGCCCGCCCTCACGGCCGCCGCCGCCGGGCTGGATAAGGGGGCTGCCTGAGGACCTGAGAAACGAGCTCCCGGGCGACCTGATAAGAGCAGTCCTCGAGCATCGCAGAGCCTGGGCACAGGCAAGGGCAAGAGAAGGCGTCTTTTTCCCACCGCGGGGTTTCCATTTGATACCACCCACGATGGATGACGTCGCAGCCGCCGCTGCCGCGCTGAGGGACGCGGCCGACGCCACCGAGCGGCTGAGGACCGCGCTCAGGGCAACCGCGTGGTGGCGGGCCGGCGCTCTGCTGGGCCCCGATCACGGGCTCAGCCGCGAGCAGGCGACCACCCTGATGGCCATGGCCGACAGGCTCGTCCCGGCCGCCTATTCGAGGCTTCCGGATGCGGAGCGCTTCTTCCGGCTGGCGAGCGAGATCGGCTTGGCTAAACGGGCCTCCGACGTGCTGAACCGGGACCGGGTGAGGGCACAGCTGTTCGCGTTCCTCCGCCTGGCCATCCAGATATGGCCGGATGCTGGGGCCAGGCCGGCGCCTGCCGTACCGGGTGCGCCTGCCGTAGCAGACGGGCCGTCCCTGGCCGAGCTGGCTAACCTGAGCGAGCTGGCTGACCTCGTCCACGCCAGGACCGGCCGGCCCGATGTCACCCTGGACGACCTGAGGAACGAGTACCGGGAGGTCCACGGACTCGATGCTAACCACCCGGTGAGCCTGTCCGATCTGCGGCGGCTCATCGGGCAGGTCGGGCTGATCAAGACGGTCGAGCCAGGCCTGGTCAACCACGCCAGCCTGCTGAGGCTGGCAAAGTCCGAACGCCAGGTGCAGCAGGCGCGGGACTACCTGGCCGCCGTAGTGAACCTGACCGAGCGGGAGCGGCGGGATCTGATCTGGAATCTGCTGAATGGCCTGGCCACTGACGACGCTCTCGGCGCGGTGCTGGACCTGCTCAATGGCAGCTCCCCCGATGAGCTGGGACGGCTGTTCGGGGAGCGCGGGCGGCTCGGGGGCCGCAGGCTGGCGGAGCGGCTGCTTTCGGCGATTCCCGCACGCCGCCGGGAACTACGTGAGAGGCTGACCGATTTCTTCAGGGTGCGGTTCGGTGTGCTGCGGCCCGGGCGGATGACGACGGGAACGCTCCTGAGCAATAAGGACCCGGAGCGCAGGCCGATTCTGGCCCCAGTTCCGCTGGCCGATCGGCCCTTCAGCCCGAAGTTGCTCGACCCGTCCCTGCCCGCCGACGCGGGCTACTTGACCCCCGAGCAGTTCGAGGTGGCGGTCAGGGCAGCCGATGCGCGTGGCTGGCGCAGGCCCGGCATGGGCTTCCCGAACCATGAGGCAGTCATCCGGTCCCTTGGCCTGCCGGCCGACGAGCAGGACAGGGCGAGGGATTGGCTGGAAGAGCTAGCTGGGGCAGCTGAGCGGGATGAGGATATCCGCGGTCACTTCAGCGGTGATCCGTGGCTGGGCCTGGACCTGCGTGATCCGCGGCTGGGCCTGGCGCAGCCCGGGGAGGAGCGCGTGATCTGGCAGGCGCTGCGCGGCATCGCTCCCTCGCAGGCGCTGGACCTGCTCGACGACATCACCGACCCCAACCTGAAGGTGCTGGTCGCAAAAGGCCTCAGGGACCAGCTGGCGAGAGTGTTCCCGCCCGGTCACCGGCTGCACGAGCGGGCGGCCGGGTTCCTTGCCCGGCGGCTCCCAGGCGGTCAGGTGATGGAGCCGACCGTGCCCGAGCGGCCGTTCGGCCCCCTGCTGATCGCCCCGGAGGAGCTTGGTGATATCAGCGTCCGCGACCCCCTGACGCGCGATGTGCTCACGCGGGTGGGCCCGGTGATCGGCTCCCGCACGCGCGCCGAAATCGCCCGTGTGCTGCCCCGGTTCGAGCGCGTGCAGCAGGCGCGGTTTGACTGGTGGTGGAACGAGGTTGCCGAGCCGGCTCGCGCCGTACACCGTGTACAGGAATATCTAAACGGCAGCCTGACTGTCATCGGCAACGACGATGACCTGGGGCCGCAGCTCATCGGTCCGTTGGCTCGTCACCTAGACCACACCGCGTGGCGGGTGCTGGACCTTGTTCGCGGACGGTCAGCTAAGGCAGCGGCTTGAGCAGGCGATTCCCGACCAGAGGCCGCACACCGAGCTGCGCACCCGCCTGGATCGGTTCTTCGCCGAGCGGTTCGATGACCAGAACCAGGTAAGGGTAGTCCATCCCGCGCTGCGGTTTAGACCAGCCATGATCAGCCACCCGCTGGCAGACGTCAGTATTCGCGATGCGCTGACACCGTCGCAGGCCCTGGCGGTGAACATGGAAGCGGCCAGGCGCTCGGATGCGGAGATCCTCGGCCACCTTGGCCTGCCTCCGGTAGAAGAGGCGCGGGCCAGCCGTTGGCTGGGCGACGTCCGGGATGCCATGGTGGATTGGCTGCTGCGCTACCTCGCCGGCATCCCGGGCTATTCCATGACTGCCGCGGATATGTGGGCGGTGGTCAGGTTGCTGCTGAACGGCCCGGTCACCGACCGGGCACTCACAACCGTGCTGACGCTGCTGGGACGGATCGACGACGAGCAGCTGGCCGGGCTGTTCGCGGACGACGCGGTGCTGCACAGCCTGTTCGACGACCACCAGGAGCTTACGTATTCGCATGCGCACAACGTTCAGCAGCTAGCCACTCTGGCCGGCCAGGGGCTGCGGGAATTGCTTGAGCGGGCGATTCTCCCCACGCATGAACTGAGATCCCGTCTGGATGAGTTCTTCGGCGAGCGGTTCGATAATAACCAGGTAAAGGAAGTCTACCCCGCGCAGCCATTCAACCTCGGCCTGTTCCACCCGGATCTGGGCGACTCCGTGGTGGACGACTTCTACTCTGCCGACTTGCCGCCGGATATGGTCAGATATATCAGCTTCCTGATCGCATCCGAGTACCAGACCACCCCGGGCTACATCTCCGCCGTCATCGGCAACCTTGTCCAGCGGTCCCCGCTGCAGCAGATGCAGATCATGTCGTGGCTGACCCGTCTCCGCAGGGATGTGCACGAGAATCTCGCCAGGGACAACCCAAGACCAGAGCTGCTGCCCCCATTGCGGGCGCTGGACGAGATGATCTTCGAGCTGTATGCCAAGGCCACCCAGCGGATTCGGAACGACAGCGAGCTGGGCAGGCTCACGGTGACCCCGCTCGGCAGTGAGGCAGAGCAACTGCAGGAGGTGCTCATCCCGGCCGGCGTCAGGGCGGCGCGCAAGGCCGCCCGGCAGAAGGGCTTCACG
>WNFI01350238.1_pt1 | contig 10991 bp, 11 predicted proteins | sample 5400471 | NCBI WGS metagenome assembly WNFI01 (sample SAMN13153348, study PRJNA577476) | soil metagenome | isolation source: 100 cm saprolite on Douglas fir-dominated hillslope | place: USA:California | collected 2013-09-17 | reverse complement strand
GCCTAGAGAATGAACTCCCGTCCGAAGGGATACATGATCATGCAGATTCGCATCAGAGTGTTTCTCCTTTGCGTCGCGATTGCGATGAGCGGAGCGATCTCCCTATCGGGTGAACAACAGGCACGGTTATTGCTTCAAGACCAAATTGTGGGCGTTCGCCTCCGGCGTTTCCCACATTCCCACAGCTCCGGCTACGGGATTGTTAGAAACCAACCGCGAGGAACCTGTCGTATGATCCCGTGTGCGGAAACTGGGGGCAGGTCACGGCGTCATGTTGCCACTCTTGTTGAGGTGCCACATGCGAGTCGGTCGAAGGACTTGAGAGACTCCAAGTAGTGACTGAGCGTTCTGCTGCACTCATGCTCTGCCATAGGTTTGTCCGTACGACTCCGGGAGACACGGCGTTGACGCGTATCGGCGCCAGTTCCATTGCCAGGGCTGGTTGTTTATGATCATAAAGCCATTAGTACCGAACTAGAGTTGGGCTATGGAGCAAACCTGACCATACACCGACGCAATGAGTCGGTCGTAACCTCGTCTGCGTCAAATCGCGCAGGTCTCGATGAGGCCACTAGGCATTTCGGTGCTTGCGCCGAGCGTTGATGATCTCGACTGCCGGAACAAAATCTCCAATCGAGGCAAGTTGCTTGCCCCGTCGCAGCCAAGGGTCGTCGTTCGTGAACCTAAAACGGCTGTGACCCAGAATATTGGGGACTACGAATAAGTCCTTAATGCTGTCATTCCCAGTGCTGAGCCGAACGATCAGAGCAATACATTTCCGCTCGCGAGGGACGGAGTTAAGAATCCAGCGAAATTCTCCATCGTCTTCCGTGCAGCGACAGACGTAAAGGGACACCAACAAGCCCATGACTCGAAGCCTTGGGCGCCAGTGCCCATCAGGTTGAACTATGGCGATACGCTTTGGATCTCTGGCGATGATTTGCCTCACAGTTTGATCCCGTAAAGCGCGTCCCGTTCGTCTTACTCGAGTCCTCCCCAGCCTTGACCCGAGGTAGCCGATCCGCTCGAAGGCTTCCGAAAGACTTCCGAATCGACGCTGAAAGGTCCCGATTGACGGAAGGTAGGACGAATCGTTGAGCAGACTCTCCGAAACGGAACCCCGTTCTTCGAGTAGACGCCGCAGGCCACACAGCAGTACCGTGTCCGCCTTGTAAATGGTCTGGCTTGCAAAGAGTGCTTGGGCCTTGTCAAAGGTGTCTTCATCGACGATCGGCTCCCATGCGCCCTTCGTTATTGTCCAGAATTTACGTGCATTGGGAACTCGGCGTGTTTGTAGCCGCTGCGTGTTTCGTCCAAAGACGTTACAGCCACAATACTTGGGATTCTTGAGAAGACGATTAATCGCTGCGGAGTACCAATCTGTCCTCTTCGCCCCGGTATATGCAACGCCATTCCTCTGCAGCTGAGCAGCGATGGCAGCGGGCCATTTCCGCTCTTCCGTAAACAACCGAAAGATCTCTCGCACGCAACCTACTTCATGATCCGGTCCTGGTACGAGGACAACACGGTCAGATTGAAGCGACTTCCTTTCACCGTTCGCAAGGATGCATCTGGGCTCCCGGCTAGCTGAGATCAGCATTCTGCGAAGACCATAACCAGGCGTGCCACCTGTCCTGAACCCGGCCTGTGAGATCCGTTTGGTGCCCTCGTAGACCTTGAGGGACAGTTCTCGGCTGTATTCGCCAGCCATGACCCTTTTTAGTACCTTCATCATCGCATTCGGCAGCGAATTGTCGTTCGAGAACTGCTCGGCGCAGTAGTGAACCTGGATTCCAGCTGCTCGACAGAGAAATTCATAGTGCGCAGCCTCATCGGCATCCTGGAATCGACCCCAGCGACTTACGTCATAGACAAGGATGACCTTGTACTTAGCCGCCCCGCTGACAACGTCGTTGAGCAGTTGTCGGAGGCCGTTGCGCCTCGCGACCACAACCCCGCTTTTTCCTGCATCGCTGTATGTGTGAGTTACGGCAAAACCTTCCCTCTCCCCATAGGCGCGAATAGCAGCACTTTGATTCTGTAGAGAATACTGCTGGTGCTCGGTTGACATCCTGAGGTATTGAGCGGCGGGAATAGGCGATCCGGCACCAGTCATCCGATCCTCTTTCAGGGAGCGCGGCGGGTGAAGAGCAAATGTGAGGATGATGCTATCATGGGTCGCTCATCCTCTCTGACTGCAAAACACCGGAGAAATTATGCCCACCGCGTGCGCGCGAGTTCCAGTTGCGCAGTATCTACGTGTCTCCACAGACCATCAGCGCTATTCACTGGACAACCAGAGCGACTTTATTGAGCGGTATGCAACCGCCCAAGGTTTTTCGATCATTCAAACGTACTCTGATCGGGCTAAGAGCGGACTGCTATTGAGAAATCGGGCGGGTCTGAGGCAGTTGCTGCACGACGTGATGGAGGGCGGGGCTGTCTACAGGGCAGTCCTGGTTTACGACATCAGCCGTTGGGGACGTTTCCAGGATGTTGATGAGGCGGGTCACTACGAGTTTCTTTGCAAACATTCCGGGATTCCCGTGCACTATTGCTCAGAAACCTTCGCCAATGATGGAACAGCAGCCAGCATCATCATGAAGGCTCTCAAGAGAACAATGGCTGCTGAATACAGCCGCGAACTGGGACTCAAATCCTTTGCCGGACAGAAACGGATCGCTGAACTTGGATTTCGAGCCGGCGGAGCAGCAGGATACGGCTTGCGACGACTGCTCCTGTCACCAGATGGACGGCCCAAGCAGCAGCTCAGAAGAGGTGAACGAAAGAGCCTCGCAACAGATCGGGTGATTCTTGTTCCTGGCCCTGATAATGAAATCGCGTGCGTGCGGCAGATCTATCAAATGCTGATCGTTAGTGGGATGACTTTCGTTGCGATTGCAGCTGATCTGAATCGGAGGGGTGTGCAATGTCCTAATTCGATAAGCTGGACCCACCATAGAGTGCGCGAAATACTCACTAATCGTAAGTACAACGGAGCCATTGTGTATGGGCGTACTTCCAAGAAGCTCCGAACCACAGAGCTGAAGGTGCCTTCCTGTCAGTGGATCGTAACTCCGCATGCCTTCGAGCCCGTAATCGACGATGCAACCTTTGTTGCGGCCAAACAGGCTCTAGCCGGTCGCACCCGCAACAAGTCCAATGACCAACTTCTGGAGGAACTCAGGTCCATCCTCCGCGCCAAGGGAAAGCTGACCGCAGAACTGATTCGGGGTACCAAGGGTGCGACTCCGGCGGGTGGGTATCGCCTCCGCTTCGGCAGCCTGAGTCGCGCTTACGAACTCGTTGGCTACCAGATGGAAAATTCTCGCAATATTGAGACACGGTGCCGAATCCAACAAGTTCAGTTGAGCTTGATGCAGGAATTGCAGGATCTTTTTCCCAAGAGAGTGCGAATTGAAAGCCGAGGGGGGCGTTACCGGAAGTGGCTGCGCCTCAAGGGGGGTACGAAGATCGCAGTTCGTGTTTGTCTGTGCTTTGAGACCGCCTCCGGACAGTTGCGCTGGAGAGTCAAATCGGACAGGCGTCAAAACCAGTCGCTCGTCCTTATAAGCCTCATGAACACGAAAAACGACGCCTATCGGGAGTTATATCTATTTCCTGCTCTCTCTCTGCCTTCGACAGCGAGCGTCTCGATTGATTCCAGCCTATTCAAAATGGGGCATCGGATTCCAAACGCCAGTCTATTCTTGGAAGTCTTGAGTGGGATAAGACAACAGCGGAATGATGGGGCAAGAAAGGTTAAGCTCACTAGGACCCTTCTGAGACGGTGAGGTCAGACAAGCATGTCCCGCGCTGGGGCGCCCTGCGAGTTGGCGGCGCTAGCGAGAGAAGAGAGGGCGCAGGCGAGGGATCGTGAGAATGAGGAAAGATACGGGCTGAAAGCAGGTTTAGAGCCGAATCGAGTCTCTCTTCCAAGAGGACACCGATTCACCGATTCATTCTGGAGGCTTTGGCCAGAGCGATGCGTCCACGACTAGTGTTTTGAGAGGTGGCGCGACGTGTCGTGGAACAGATGAGGTCGTCCAGTTCCACAATTGCACCCCGAATTGCACGCTCGTCGTTCTCCGAGTTCTCGGAGTCCATACAGACCCGGGCAAGTTCGTATTCTAGCCCGGCATGATGCCGCCTTGCATCATTGAGGAAGGAATTTAGCCCCGCCTGGTCCACGAATCTCATACCGCGTTGAGTATCATGCTGGTGGCACGATTTTGGCTGTGAGCGTCGTCACACGAGTTTGTGACGAAAATATCTTTGATGCCTACCCCCGGTTTCTCGATACCCTCCCCCGCTGAGTCCGCTAGCCTAAACGCCACTCAATTCGCTGATCAGCGCATCGGCCAACTTATTGGCGGGAACCGAGTATTCGCCATTCCCGATCGCTTGCTGCAGCGCTTGGACCTTGGCCTCGCGAATCTCTGGCTGCGCCAGAACCTTGGTCTTTAGGGACTGCACCTGATCGAAGGAGAAGTGGGCCTGGTCGAGACCTGCCCTGCTGCTCGCCCCGGTCCCCCCAGCCTCGGTTTGCCCCACTCGGCCCGTCTTGCTGTTATCCGGTGGTTCCAGTCCAAACCTCGGAAAATCGACTTTCATAGAGTCCTCCAATCCCTATATCGGCACATTCTTAGAAACTCTTTAATCTCGGGGCAGTTCATCCGCGTGTACGCACCGGGCGTCGATCTAGGATTGCGGAGTCTGTAAGATCTAGAGCGCCCTGAGGGGCGGTACGGCAGGCGTATAAACCCCGCGTCAGTGCACACCAGTCATGTTTTACACGTGCCATTGTGAAGACATTTTCCAGCCGCTTTCCTCATTTTTGTCAGGTGAGACGTACACATAGCCTATTCCCGGAACCGTCTGGATGCGTCTCCGAGCCTCCGCTCCAAGCTTGGCGCGCAACTTATTTATGTGCGAATTGAAGTTGTGTGTATCGAAACGTTTTCCAGACACCGATCGCCGCAACCGATCTCGGGAAACCACTTGCCCTGCGTTCAGGGCCAACATATTAAAAATTGCTGAGCCAACAGGCCCAAGGGCTATTTCCTTCTTGCCGAGCGTTATCATGTAGGTATCCACGCCTATTAGGATGTCGTCCACGGTTCTGTAGAGTTCGTTGTTCTGAGCCCGAGAGGCGACCTCCCTCGCAACATCGCAAAAGTCATCCAACTTCCCGAGCTTGCGTCCGGCGGACAGCCAGGTTTGACTCTGTCGAAGCACTCTGTACTTCGGGGTGTCCGCAAGCGAGGAAAATACGTAGAAATTCACCAACTTAGAAGACGACTGATCCAGAGTGCAAATCAGAGCAGGGAAATCTTTCTCCAGAGCACGCACACGCAAAAGCCAACCGGGTTCCCCCGCGCTTGTGTTGTCGACCACCCGGCAGAGGTAAATAGAAACCCTGAGGCTTCCGTCTATTTCCACTACTTGCCGAAACTGTTGTCCTGGGAGGCTGACAAATCTTACGCGGTCGGAAAAGAGTTGTTTCAGTCTATTGTACAAATCACTCCTCAAGAACCTTATCCGCCTCTGCGTGTGGATCAACTTGACCGTTGCGGGCGGCGGCACGAACCCCGCTAATTCATAAGCCTTCATGACTGAGCCGAACCGCTGGTAGTACGCATTGCTGAACGTAAACCTTCTTTCTAGGATTCGCTTTGTCAATCTTCCTTCACGAGCCAATACCCTCTTCATTCCTTCGATGAAGTACGCATCGGACCTTTCATGGTGTGACGCTCTTCTTTTGATGAGCGTTTGAACACGATCAAATACTACCCGCTTTACAATCGAGACAAATGCGTCAGGATTCGTAGTCCAAAGATGGGGTTCGACTACTCGGCTACGCGAGCCCAACTCTTGTGTCGTCTTCCCGTATGTATTGCACCCAGCGTATTTCTCGTTCGTCAGGATGCGGTAGACATTTGCAGGATCCCAAGGTTGTGCATGCAAGAAGTACATGTGGCGAAGATTTAGCTCTTTCGCGATCTCCGTCGGAGTCCTTCCTGAATTCCCAAGTCCAAAGATTGTGCGGACGCAGGCGACCTCTTTCTTCGGGCCGGGCACCAGGATTGTTCGATCAGTCTGAATCGCCTTTCGCTCGCCGTCTTCTAGAACCACTCTCCTCCGACCATCTGCAGACACCATCATGCGTCGCAACCCATAGCCCGCCTTTCCCACAACATGAAATCCGAGGAGTGCGATACGGCGCTGCCCAGCGGACACCTTTATGCCCAATTCACGACTAAATTCAGCCGCCATCGTTCTCTTCATGGCCTTCATCATCGAACTGGGCAGTGATCCATCATTATCGAATTGTTCTGCGCAGTAGCGCACCGGTATACCCGCACTTTTGCAAAGAAACTCATAGGCCGCTGCTTCATCAACATCTTGAAAGCGTCCCCAGCGACTCACGTCGTAAACAAGAATCGCCTTGTACCGAGCTTGGCCACTGGTGACGTCATGAAGCAGTCGTCGGAGCTCCTTTCGATGCTTGATCGCGAGGCCACTCTTCCCAGCGTCTGCGTAGGTTAATACCACGGCATATCCATGGCTTCGTGCGTATGTCTGGATCGCAGCCTCTTGATTGGCGATGGAATACTGCTGGTGTTCAGTGGACATGCGCACATACTGCGCTGCGGGAACGAGTGGCTTGGCTTCCATGAGACCTCCAAGACGAAAAGCAAAGACCGTCAATCCGCATGCGGACGGGCAGCCCAATTATGGCAGTGTGCAGGGACGAGAGGTGGACTATTTCTGGGGAGGGTGAGTCGCACGCACAAGCGGGAGTGTCAGCGAATTTCCTGACGCTAGGAAACCGAAGCTCATGTTCCAAATCTGCCAGAACGTGCGTGGTGGTTGGTCCATGGCATCCTCCTGCTGGTGACTTCTCCTACCGATCGCACAGTGTGACCGGGGATCGAAGCCGTGCGCTTAACTCGCCGCTCAATGCACCCGGGCGATATCGCCATTTCCAGTTTCCGATGACCGTGCCGCGGAGATTCATGCGTGCCATGCTGCCCAGGCCCACCACATCCTGCAGCGGGACAGTCGCGACGTCAGCGACCGATGCCTCCACCGCCCGGATCATGACCCAGTTGATCTCGGAATCGTCATCGAAGTGGAGATAGGCGCGAGCGAAGTCGTGTTCTTTGCGGACATCTTCGGGAGTGCGTGTGCTGTCGCCTTTGCCCGAACTCGACCACCAGCCGACCGTAGTGTCATTGTCGTGCCCGCCGGTGCAGGCGACCAGATCGCGGCTGTAATTATGCGGGCGGAACGATGGACCCTGCGGATGGTTGCCGAACGTGAATTGCAAAAGACTCATGCCCGGCAGACCGAATTGCGGCCGCAGTTTTTCCACCAGCGAAGCACCCGAAGTCTCTGGCCGAATCTTACGGCAATAGTGCTGGACACTTCCCAATTGTGGGGTGTAGGCTTCTGCCGACCTATCGGCAGTTGCCGACATCATTCGCAGGGGGCCGATTGTGAAGAAAGTATTCGTGTTCGTAGTTCTACTGGTGTTGCCCATGCTCCCGCCATCAACTCAGGCAAAAGAGCATAGACTGACAGGAGATGAGGCAAAGATTCTCGCAGCAGAACTTCTAGCAATCCGCACAGTTTGCGTTATGCATCCGGAGATGGCGGACGGTACTCAGCTTTGTCGATCCCGACTAAATTTATCATGCTCGTGATTCGTCGAGCTGCGGTCACTGATTGAGAACACTGCCGCCTATCTTTGGGGGAGCGTCGCAACAACTCGTCTTCAGCTTATCCCAATTTTTGTTTTGGAGGTCTCATGGAGGCAAAGCCCCCAGTTCCCGCAGCGCAGTATGTACGCATGTCCACAGAGGACCAGCAGTATTCCATAGCCAATCAGGAGGCTACGATTCAGACATACGCGGAGAGCCATGGCTATGTCGTCGTATCGACCTATGCCGACGCCGGGAAGAGTGGTGTCGCGATCAAACATCGAAAGGAACTCCGTCGGCTCCTTCATGATGTCACGAGTGGCCGATCTCAATACAAGGCGATTCTTGTCTACGACGTGAGCCGCTGGGGGCGCTTTCAGGATGTTGATGAAGCTGCCCATTATGAGTTTCTTTGTAAGAGCGCTGGTATACCCGTACGCTACTGCGCGGAACAATTCGATAATGATGGATCACTGCCCAGTTCGATGATGAAAGCCCTGAAGAGAACGATGGCCGCTGAATATAGCCGTGAATTGGGAATTAAAGTGTCCGCGGGGCAGCGACGCCTCTCGCTCCTAGGATTCCGGGTTGTAGGAACCCCCGGATACGGGTTGCGACGCATGATCGTGTCTCCAGATGGGTGTAGGAGGCTTATCTTGAAAGACGGCGAGCGGAAGGCTATTAAGACGGATCGAACTATCCTTGTGCCAGGTCCCAAGAGAGAAGTGGACTGCATCCGCACAATCTTCGGGCTTGCTGACCTACGAAAGACTCCGAAGGAGATCGCGAGAGAATTAAATGCTCGACACATTCGCTACTCAAAGGGACGCCCATGGGATCACAGGTTTGTTTATCGAATATTGAAGAACGAGAAATACACTGGGTGTAATACATATGGGAAGACGACGCGAAAACTCTGTTCGCGCAGCCGAGGGGTGGAACGTCATCTTTGGATCACCAATCCCGATGCATTCGACTCGATTGTAAGCCGGGAAACGTTTGATCGCGTTCAGAAGCTCATTGAAAGGAGAGCAACGCGGCCGAAAAGATCCGATGCATGCTTAATCCAAGGAATGAGAAGGGTCCTTGCCCGCGAAGGAAAAATCACCCAAACACTCTTAAAGGGAAGGGGGATATTCGATCACAGAACCTATTACCAGCGGTTCGGTTCAGTCATGAGAGCTTATGAATTGGCCGGGTATCTCCCGCCACCTAGAACGATAAAGTTCATTAATTCGCAGAGGCAGGTAAGGCATTTGCGGAATGACTTATACGCTCGACTCAAACAACTCTTTTCCAGCCATGTGAGATTCATCAACTTACCAGGGGAGAAGTTCCGGGAAGTCGTCGAAATAGACGGTTGCCTCAGGATTGCTGTTTATCTATGCCGAGCAGCCGACAGCACAAACGCCGGAGAACCTGGTTGGCTCCTGCGGGTGCGCTCTCTGGAAAGATACTTGCCGGCCCTGATCTGCACGATGGACCAATCGTTTTCGAAATTGTTGAATTTCTACGTACTTCCCCCAATTGGGGACAGTTTCCAGAAATACAAAGTGTTTCGGGAGAATCAACCTTGGTTGTCTGCCGGACGAAAACTGCGGAGGTTGGATGATTTTTGCGACCTTGCAAGAGAAATTGCATCCCACTTTGAAGACAGGGAACGCTATACTGCCGTGGACGACCTCCTTATGGCCGCCGACACCTCGACGATCATACTTGGCAAGACAGAAATCACGCTGGGACCCGTTGTTTGGAGGATGTTTAATATGTTGGCGCTAAACTCGGGGCATGTGGTTTCCAAGGATCGGCTGTCCGAAAAACTCCTCGATCCCACAAGCCTCAGTGTGTACATACACATTTTGCGCGTCAAGCTGGGTTCGCAGGCTAGGAAACGTATCCAGAGCGTGCCGGGAGTGGGTTACATGTATGTCTCACCCGACAACATCCCGAATAGCGGCTCGGAAGTTACTTCACAGTGACACTATTTGGAAGGCGGGCGGAGCGGGGTGCGGTCCAAGGAACACCAGCCTAGCCCTCAGAGTCCGTTGACATGAACACACTCTTGGGCGTGATTCTCTTCGGATCATCCTTAGCTTCGTAGAACAATTCGCCGTGGTTGAACCCGAAAGCAGGCATAAACGTGCGCGAGTAGTTTTGTATACGGGTGTCCATCCTTCACTGCTTGATTGACGTAATGGCTGCCCAAAGAAGTGGCGGTACAGCAATAGCGATACCGTTAGACCTCCAAAGAGCACAAAGCTGGCGTGCGTCGGCAGGAGTTCCGCCAGCACAGGACGAACGAAGAGCCCAACCTGCTTGGGCTCTTCTCCAATCCATGAGCCGGCTGCAGCCCGATAAATTCGGCGAGGCTGGGCAAGACTTCATGAAGGGAGAGGAGTGGTTGCGATGGGACGTGTAGCATTTGCGATGCTCTTGCTGTCATTGGAGACTTTCGGACAGGCTTCCCTTCCCAATGAGGGAAAGGCCAGCCTGGTGGGCGCAGGCGGCGGCAGTCCGGCGGGAATCACTTACGCGACGACGGCGCAGAACTGGACTCAGACAATCTCGAGCAAGTTAACGGGCGGGACGCAAGCGAACGTGACTCTGGCTCCTTGTCCGACGGGAATCGATACGACAAGTGGAGCCGGCTATCAGGTTCTTATCTCAGGGGCCGGGAACAGCGAAGCAGTCAACGTAGTCTCTGGAAGGTGCTCTTCGGGAGCGCCGTCCGGGACGATTGCGTTTACTCCTCGCTATTCGTACCCGGCCGGAACGACGATCGGTTCGGCTTCTTCGGGACTTCAGGAGACGCTGAACGCGGCCTGCGGAATCGACGCGACCTCGTGGAAGAACAGCCAGTGCAATGTCACGATTCCGGCGAACGGTCCAGGGGCGCCGCATTCCATCAACACTTATCGCGTTCCTGGAACGATTTATCTGCACTCGAACCAATCGGTGCTCAGCGGCTATGGAGTTTCCCTGGACTGCATCGGACGCGGCGCTTGCTTGCAGGTTGGCGATCTCAAGAATTCCAACCACTTCACGAACAACACCGTCGCCGGGCTGAGCTTTCGCACACCGGTGAGTCTTGTGGGCAACGCGGCATTTGCTGGAGTCGCGATCACACAAACGCAAAGGACTTCCCAGGTTGCGACCATTACGACGGCCAGCACGCACGGCTTTCGGGTCGGAGATATGGTGACGATCCTGTTTACCGACAGCAGCAGCTACTGGGGCGATGCGATAATCACGGCGGTGCCGAGCACAACAACGTTCCAGTATGCG
>WNFI01709149.1_pt2 | contig 10992 bp, 6 predicted proteins | sample 5400471 | NCBI WGS metagenome assembly WNFI01 (sample SAMN13153348, study PRJNA577476) | soil metagenome | isolation source: 100 cm saprolite on Douglas fir-dominated hillslope | place: USA:California | collected 2013-09-17 | reverse complement strand
CCTCTTCCATCGCGCCGTGGATAGCGCGGGCGGCTTCTTCCGGCGAGATATTGCGGGCCGCTTCGAGTGGCGGCGTCAGGCGAGCCAAAAGACGAAGGGTGGCTTCCAGATCATCGATTACCGGGATCTCGATGGGCGCTTCCAGGGCTTCGCGCGGCGAGTGGCCACCGTAGGCGACCAGCGCTGCGATCAGGCTGGCAAGCACGGTATCGACCTTGCGTTCCGCCTCCGTGTTTATGGCGATGCCTTCCACGCGATGCTCCCTGAGCTCTGAGGGCCACCAGGCCAGCGCCTGCTGCTTTGTAGGTTGCCCTGATTTTAACAATGGCGCTTTGGCAAGTTGGGCCAGCGTGTCCAGTTCGCCTACATGGAATTTAGGAGCGAAAACGAGGTTGTAGACGCCGGCGCGCTGAAGATCCTTGGTGAGGGCGTAGAGATCGCCGCGCGCGTCGGGGAGCGGCGCTTCGCTGAGTTTCGGCGCGACAAGTCCGCTGCGCTCGACACGAATTTCGAGGCCGTTCAAATTGGCAATGATGGAGCGCAGGGATTCGTAAGCGCCATCAAGGCTCTGCAGAAGGCGGGGATGCTGACGGTCGTAGATACGTGCGGAACGCAGCAGCAGATGAAGCGCCCGTAGACAGCGAATGAGCTCCGGGACCAGAGGCTCAGCGTGCGAGGGGATGGGGAAAGCTTCGACCGTGGCAACCCTTTCTTGAGGTTGCGGAGCGAGCTTGGGGCGTGGGTCACGCCTTTGCTGTTCGACCGGAAGTACAGCGCGTAGGACCAAAGCTCTCCTTACGGTTCTGCTGGTTTTTTTCACTGTATCGCGACAAATCTGTTATCCGCCAGCGCGGAAAGGAACAGGGTAACCCTACCTATGACCAGCACGCTCGCGCCCGCGGGATAGAGGAGCGAAGAGCTTTGTTTCCAAGGGGATAGGGTAATAGTACTAGGACTGTCGACCAGTAGAGCGTTACAAAATGTAACCAAACAGGTAGCGCGGCATGGCTCTGAGCAGCTGAAATTCCCTACTTGCTCAGCGATTCAGTGATGGGGACGGTGCCACCCTCGGTGGCGGACACGATGCGCTTGGCAGGCCGATAACCACTGAGCTTGAGCGTCACGGCATGCGTTCCGGCTGGGATCTCGACGCGAGCGGGTGTAAATCTGCCGGTGGAATTTCCGTCTACAAAGATCTCGGCGCCGGCCGGGTCGCTATCTACTTGCGCCCAGGCGATGTGGTTGTGGGAGCGCTCGTTGAGCTTGGTGTTGAGTTGGGTTTGGACGTTTTCCTTCACTTGCACGCTGCCAACATAGGGATCGTAGCCTTGCAGGCGCAGCACAAGATTGTACTGGCCAGCAGCGAGAGGCAGAGTCACCGGCGTTTGGCCGGACTGCTTCGCGCCGTTGATGAATACGTCGGCCCCGGGGGGATCGCTGGTGATGTACAAACCTTTCGCTAAGGATTCGAGAGAGAGTTTTTGGTCTGCGACGCCGCCTTCTCTTACTTGCAAGGCGGTCTGCACTGGCTGGTAGCCATCCTTCTTTACTTCCAGGCTGTAACGCTCCGGCGTGAGATTGTTGAAGCTGCACGGCGTCAGGCACTGGCTGACCACGCGGCCACTCGGCCCATGAAGCATGGCCGTGGCGCCGATGACGTCGGTTACGACATGAATGGCGCCGAATCCTGGGCCGGGAACCGGATGGCCCCCCGCGTTCGACGTTGCGTTCGCGCTTGCACCTGCCGGTGCAGGCTCGGGCGCATCGTCATACTCAATGTGGTCAATCAGGTGGACGCTCGGAGGCCCGTCACGCAAGAACTTGAGTAGCGCTCCGTGCTCTGCCGGCCGCAGCTTGCCGGATAGCGTCAGCGTGTTGCCAACGCCTTGCACCTTGGCTCGAGTGCCCAGCCCTCGTTCGGAGAGCGCCTCTTCGATTCGGCCCTTGTATTCCGCCGCTTTTGCGGTCAGAACGGATTCGGGCTTCTTGGCCGGGGCTTTCTCGACGCGCGCGGACTTGACGTCCAGCACCGGAGGAGTGACTGGCGCGACGGCATCCTTCGAGTTTGCCTCAGGCGCAGCGTCTGCATTATCCGCGGACGATTCAGGGCCAGCGTTGCTTGCGCCATCGTTCTGCGAGGCAGCTGGATCGGTTGCGGGAGGCGGTGAGACAGCCTCGCTTGCAGATGCGGCGCCAGTACGATGCTGCTCGCGAACGTCCTCATAGATGGGGCGAAGTTTGTTGGCGCAATAGCCAATGACGCCGAGCAGCAGAAGCGCGACGAAGACGGTGGCGAACACGTTTTTCTTGGGCTTGGGCTCTTGAACAGGCGCCAGGGTTCCGGTGCGGCGAAGAGCGGGCGTTTGGCCCGGATGCGCGGCACGCGCGGACAACGAGCGGGAGATCGCGGCAGTGTCATCGTTGTGGACGCCACGGAGCCCTGCAGGGGTCATGGCCATGGTGGCATTTACGTCCGGGTTCATGGCCATCGTGGATTGAGGCGTTCCGGGCGTTGCGCTCAGCGCGCGATAGTTGCGCAGATCTTCGAGCATTTCGCGGCAGCTTTGGTAACGCGTATCGGGATCTTTGGCCAAAGCGCGCATCACCACGGCACTAATTCCGGGGTGAATCGAAGCGTCCACTTGCTTCGGCGGAACAGGCTCCTCGTTCACGATTTTGTAGATTACGGTGGTGATGTTTTGACCGGGAAAAGGCTTTTCGCCGGTGACCATCTCGTAGAGCATGACGCCTAGGGAGAAGATGTCGCTGCGGCCATCGACGGCGCGGCCTTTGACCTGCTCGGGCGACATGTAACTGGGCGTGCCCATGACGTGCGCGGTTTGTTGCACGGTGCCGAATTGCAGGATTTTGGCGGTGCCGAAGTCGGTGACCTTGACGGTGTCGTCGCCGGTGAGCATCAGGTTCGCAGGCTTGATGTCGCGATGCACCACGTTGCGCTCATGGGCAAACTGGAGCGCGCTGCAGGCTTGTTCCATGATGCGCAGAACGCGTGGCAAGGGAAAGGACTGGCCGTCGTCGAGCAGCGCCTGCAAGCTGCGGCCTTCCACGAGTTCCATGATGATGTAGTAGAGGCCGTCTTCTTCGCCGGCATCGAAAACCACGACGATGTTGGGGTGGGTCAAAAGACCCGCGGCACGTGCTTCCGTCTGAAAGCGCGCCAGAAGCTCCGGGCGAGTCAGGCCGGTGCCTTCGGCGCTGAGTTTGATCGTTTTGACGGCGACGGTACGGCCGATGACAGGGTCGGTAGCCTTGTAGACCACACCCATGGCCCCGCGGCCGAGTTCGCCGACAATTTCGTAACGTCCGGCCTTCACAAGCGTCGTCATCGGCACTTCAGACATGAAGGAAACGCCCTTTTCCTGACCTTTTATGCGCAGCGCTGCAACGACCCCCCAGAGGCACGGCCGCGCACACAGATACGCCTACTTTGACAGTACGCGGCAAATTTTCGGTTGGTCAACGTGACCGGGGTACTAGTGTTTCGCACTCGCCACCAGTGGCTGTAAGGGAGGCAGGGAGAACCATTCACGGATTGCTCGACCTCGCACATTCTGACGGACACTTTCATCCTTCCTCTCACCAGCGAATCTTCTCGAACAAATTCGCTTACACTTGCGCGAAGCCACCATCCACAAACAATTCCGTTCCTGTGACGTAACTTGCGTCGTCGGAGGCGAGAAAGACGAGAGCCTTGGCGATCTCATCCGGTGTGCCGAACCTGCCGAGTGGAGTGACGCTGGAAAGCATCTTCTTGCTTTGCTCGCCCGTTCCTGAAGAAGCCAGAAGGCCATTCAGTCCGGGCGTGTCAATGGAGCCTGGGCTCACTGCGTTCACGCGAATGCGGCGATCCTTCAAGTCGGTTGCCCACGTCCGCGCAAACGAACGAATGGCGGCTTTGGTGGCGCTATAAACACTATTCATTGGCAACCCTTTGCTGGCGACGACGGACGCATTCAGGATGATCGAGGCGCCATCGGGCAGAAGGGGAAGCGCCTTCTGCACAGTGAAAAGGAGGCCTTTCACATTGATATCGAAGGTCCAGTCATAGAGCTCCTCGGTGATCGTGCCGAAGGCGGCAAACTTCGCGACGCCAGCATTCGCGAAAACAATATCGAGCTTGCCCTTTTCCCGCTTAATTTGTGCAAAGAGACGATCAAGGTCGCCAAGATTCGACACGTCCCCTTGTATGCCAGTTACATTTCTTCCGATCTGCTTTACCGCCGCAGCCAACTCCGTCTCGCGACGCCCTGTGATGAAGACATACGCGCCTTCGTTCACAAAACCTTTAGCCGTCGCCAGACCGATGCCGCTATTGCCGCCGGTGATGAGTGCAATTTTTCCTTCCAACTTTCCCATGGATTTCTCCTCTTCTCCTTAAAATCACTGCTTATCAGCTTCATGAATTGGTATGACCAAAAACCATTTATCGGCCTGATCGGGGCCGGGCAAATGTATGATGTATGTGCCATTCCACCCGCCGCGGGTGAAACCCTGGAGATCCTCTGGATGAGGAGTTAGCACCATAAGGTGGGGTCCCACGTGAAACTCCGCACCGGACGCGCCCGGAACCCACTGACCCATATACATGTATGAAATGCCAAGTCTATCGATGTGCTGCGGCCGTCCCGCAAGGCCATCTTTCAGCCACTGAAAGAAAACTCTGTCGAAACAACCCGGATCGTCATGCTTGGAGCCGGGTGGCGGACCCGGCAGGCAGGTCCATTCACTAGTACCCTTACGGACAACTCGAAATTCGCCGCCCTTGCTGGCGGGATAATCCACGATAGTCGCGCCGTCGGTTATGAAGTTTGGTGCGGCCCTCAGTGCGTCCGCAATTTTCTCAGCGTCCGTTGTTGGCAGGGTTTCAGCAGAGCTCTGAGCGCACGCTGTGAGCGCAGCGAAAAGACAAAATACAATTAGCTTCATTTCGGACCTCCAGAAGAATTCTTTACGGCGCAGGCTGGTGGACGTTGTGTTTCCAAGTGTTTCTGGTTTTGATGCTGTCTACTTACTGCAACCATCTTGTTCAGCCTTTCCAGAGACTTGGATGCACATTGAGACCGTTCGGTCTCATAATGTTCTTGCTGGCGACTCTGTTGCTGTTAATCCTCGAAGACTGTTCCAGCTACGGAAGCCAAAAAGATGCCAGGACGTATGCGACCGAACGGTCTCATCCGCATCCAAGTATTGGCAAGACTATGACAAAGGACCAGAGCTTCGTCTCCGCCGATCACATAAGCGACCTGGAAACGACGACAGTCCCAAGATCATTGAAGAGACCCGGCAGTACATCCGCGATTTCGACCGCCTAGCCGGGACGACGACGACCGCGCGCGAGCTCTACGACAAGATGCTCGAGCTCTATCCGGATCGACTCAATCCGGGGGGAGCGCTCTGGCTTTCGGCGCACACCGTCAAACCGTGATTGAGCGGAATGAAGAACCGCACATCGCTTGCTGAAGGATAGAACAGCTATCATGAGTGCAATGAGAGCAGAAGGATTCAGCGTGAGCGATAGTAAAGTGCGCCTAGCTTTACTGTGGGCTTGCGCTCATCTGGAGCGGGATGTTGACCTCACGCACTGGCTTGTCCATGCCGCCTGGCTGCGAAGGAGATTCGAGTCCGTCGGTGAGCAAATAAGACTGCAGAGAAAGTGAGCTCGTGGCGAAACCCTCCAGTGCAGTGATGTAGGAGACTTCCAGCTGCATCAGGGTTCTCTGGGAGATGAGGACTTGCGGGTACGCCGCGGCCATCTCTTGGTATTTCTTGGTGTACATCTCGTACGCCTTCTGCGCCCTCGGTATCATCTGATTTTTGTAACGGTCGACCGCGGTTTGCGAGAACGTGTAGTTCTGGACGACGCTGGCCGCGCGTTCGCGGAGAAGGAGCTTCACGCGCTCCACTTCGCGCTTCGCCCTCTCTGCATCAGCCTTCGCGGTGGCAATGTTTCCCTGGTTCCGATCAAAGATGGGAATTCTTACCCCCGCGCTGGCAAAGGCCTGTAGTCCGACGGCTCTTCCGCCAGGCCCGGACAACAACTCGCCATTCTGCTGCATGCCGGCGCGGAGTTGCAGGTCGGGAATCGGTTCCCGATTCGCGCGAGCCAAGGCTGCTTCGGCCCGTTTGACGCCGAGTTCGGCGATTCTTACGGCGGGACTCTCGTCGACGATTTTCTCCACCAGTTCGCCCGCGTTCACGGGCGGGGTATCCTCGAGTTTTCCTTCGAGCTTCATCAAGGGAAGGCGCGGACTCCCCACCACGGCGGCCAGCGCTTTCCAAACGCGCTGCTGGTTCTGTTCGGCCATGGTGACCGCTAGTTGTGCTTGCTCCGCTTCCACTTCCGATGCGAGCACGTCGGGAGCGTCTGCCTGGCCGACATTCGCGAGCTGATGGGAGGTCTCGACGCCATCGTCCGCGAGCTTGCTGAGGTTTTGCCGCAACTCCAGCGTCTGCTGGGCAGCCAACGCTTGGATGTAGGACATCCGCACGTTTGTGACGACGCGCAGTTTCTGTTCCTCGGCTTCTGTTTCCGCCTGTTTGAGCTCCTGGTCAAAAATCTTTCGATTCAAGCCCAGCTTTCCGCCCAGCACGATGTCCTGCTGAATGAAAAACCCTTCCTCGCCCCCGTGAAACGACCCGCCTCGGATCTGTTCGCCCTGGTAGCCGGCGGTTGGGTTTGGGTAGAGTCCCGACTGTTTCTTCCTGCCTTCCGCCGCTTGGATGTTGGCGGCCGATTGCGCGAACGTCGGATTGTTCTGTAAGGCTATCTGTTGCAGTTCTTCAAGGGTGATGGTCTTCTGCTCGGAAGCTGGAGTTTGCGCTCGACTCGGCAGGGCCACCAGGAACAAAGCCCAGGAAAAGCAGAGCAGGAATCGAGTTATAAGACGGAGTGGTGACACTGGTTTAACCGTCACTTCCATAAACTTCGCCGGCGTCGTCAGCTTATTCATCTTTGTGCTCCATTCCCGGCATGTCCATCTTGATTGGCTTCTTGCCTTCCTGCTTTTTTCGCAGCTCCATGATTTGGTCGTACTTGTCTTGAGGTAGCACGCGTACGAACGTCATCATTCCGGCCATGAAACCGCTCCAGCCGGGACGCAGCCCGAAGTTCTCCGGTTTGTCGACCATCTGATCCATCGCCATCATGGGTCCTTCCATGAAGGCATCCTGCGGAAAGCCCGGCACGGAATTCGCATCTTTGCTCACATCGGGCTTGCCCATCATTCCCATGCCGCGCTCCATGTCGAGGCCCGCGGGCATTCCATTTCGGCGTGACATCGGGCCGACCATCGACGACATTTGGTTCATCATGTGGTGAGGAAGATGGCAGTGCAGCATCCAGTCGCCGGGATTGTTGGCGACAAACTCGACGTCGCGTGATTGCGCCACACCCACGAGCACCGTGTTTCCCGGGCCCCAGGTCGATTCAGGTTGGCGGCCTCCTTCTGTTCCCGTGACTACAAACTGGTGGCCGTGGAGGTGGATTGGGTGGTGGTCCATGCCGAGGTTGATCAGGCGAATCCGCACGCGTTCACCGTGCCGCACAATCAAGGGAGTCGTGGCAGGTCCCGCTTTGCCGTTAAACGTGAGCCAGTTGAACTCCATGTTCATGGAGTTGGGAATGGTGATATTGGGCAAGATGGCGTACTCCTGGAGAATGATCACGAAGTCTTTGTCGACACGCGGTTTGTAGGCTTCCTTTGGGTGCATCACGAACGCACCGATCATTCCCATCATTTCTTGCATGGCCATGTGGGAGTGGTAGAAGTACGTTCCTTCCTGGTGGAGCGTGAACTCGTAGACGAATCTGCCGCCGGGTGCGATCGGGTCTTGGCTGGATCCCGGTGCGCCATCCATCTCGACGGGAACCTCGAAGCCGTGCCAGTGCATCGAGGTCGCTTCGGGGAGGTGGTTGTCCACGATGATGCGGACGCGATCGCCCCTGGTGACCTGAATAGTTGGCCCCGGAGCGCTGCCGTTGTATCCCCAAAGATCGACGATTCGGCCCGGGACAATTTCCTGTCTTACCGGCTCGGCGATGAGATGGAATTCCTTGACGTCGCCATCCATGCGGAACGGAAGGTTGGGGACATCCGGCGTCTCGGCGAGCACAGAGGAATAATGGTCATGCGCGGTTTCCTTCTTCGCTTTTATCTTCATGCTGGGCATGTCTCCCGGCATTTGCATCTCTTGAGCGGACAGCACTTTCGCGGAAGCGAAAATTCCCGCTCCCGCGAGGACATTCTGCAAAAAGCCACGTCTGCTACTCATCTTTTTTCCTTTCACGGTTGAATGACGGAATTCGAAAATGGAATTGGTTGTGACAGGCAACGGATTCAGACGGACGTACACACGGGTCCGTCCTCAAACAAGCTGGCTGACTGGCTGGAGATTTTGCTAAATACGGAGGGAGACTGAGGCAGGATTGGAACTTCTAATTGCATGAGAAGCGCAAAGGACCAAAGATCGCTCGCCATCAATGGTTAACGACAGGCCCTCGGCAGACGTACCGGCGACATCGAACTGAGCGACTTTGCTCGGTGCATCAAGAGAAAAGGAACCTTCCTTGAGCGCCTCAATTTGAACCAAGTTGGCGCAATCGGCCTTCCGGCTCAAGCTGTTCGCCGACTCGGGCGGACACTCGTTGCAATTGGCAGTGTGATGATGAGAGTGAAAATGATGGCTGACGCTTGCGGGGCCTGGCTGCGACTCCATGTGGTGATGAGGCGCAGAGGACATGCAATAAGCGGCGCACATCGAGGCAAGATCGGAATTGGCCCCCGACAGCGTCAGTACAAGAACCGCGATCAGCAGCTTAAATCCCATCAATTTCAGCATACACACAAGATAGTTCTGGTACAAGAATGTGTACTCGTCCAACGTCTGGCGGGCGTTCAGGCTCAGTGATAGGTCTGGTCCTTCGCAACCACGACTTTGCCGGCGAACGAGCGGTAGACGTAGGTGAAATATCCGGCCGTGAGCAGCGTGGCAATCGTCCACCACACCGCGCCAACCTTCAGGCCGTAATCTCCCGCTTTGGCGCTGGCAACGGTGAGCGAGTAAATTGGATTGCGCGCCGGGAGAACCAGTGGATACAAGCCGAAGACGACGCTGCTCAGCATGCCTGTCAAGTACGCGCAAGAGGCGAAGAATGCTTTTCGCTCGTCCCGCTTCACCAGCTCGAAGCGCACGCCCGCAATTCCCGCGACGGCCAGCAGCGGGAAAATGAATCCCCACCGCCAAGTGAGGAAGTTCTCTTTCACTTGCGGCTGAATTTTGAAGGTGATCGCGGTCACCACCGCGGTCAAAATAAGTACGCCCCACCATGTGTTAGCGGCGAGCTTCGCGCAGCGCTGGTTCACCGCGCCGGTGGTTTTCATTTGCACCCACAGGGCCCCATGCATCGCCAGGGCGAGCAGCGACAGCACGCTGACCAGAATCGTGTACCAGTCGAGAATTCCCGTCTGTTCCCCAAGCCGAAAGTCCGTCCACAGCGGCTCGAAGAAATACCCGCTCGCGTCCAGCGGAACACCGCGCACGACGTTGGCCAGAGCGGCGCCAAAGAAAATAGCTAGAAGCAAGCTCGAGGCGCAAAACAGGAAGTCCCAGAACGGGTCCCACACCTTGCTGATGACCTCATTGCGAAAGGCGATCGAGATCCCACGCAAAATCAGCAGCCACAACACAATCATCAGCGGCAAATAGAATCCGCTGAAACTGCTGGCGTAGAGAGATGGGAAAGCGAAATAGAGTGTGCCGCCGGCTGCGACCAGCCACACCTCGTTGCCGTCCCAGACAGGTCCGATGCTTGCCAGAACTTGGACGCGCTCTTCGTCTGTCTTCGCTACCAAAAGATGGATTGCGCCCGCGCCGAGATCGAAACCGTCGAGGATCTCGCGGTACACAAGAAACAGCCAGAGGATGCCCAGCACGGTATACAGGCCCATGAAGCCGATGAGCGTAAACCACGCATTGCCCGCGCCAACCTGGGGGGAAGCCCCGTGAGCCGTGCGCATAATCCCGTATATGAGCCAAGGTTGACGCCCAAGCTCGGCGGTCATCCATCCCGCGGTATTGGCGATGTACGGCAGCGGAACGCAAATCATGAGCGCCCAGAGCATGCCGCGAGAGTGGTAGAGCTTCTCGCGCCACAACATCAACGCAGCCAAGACCATCACGGCAATGAAGATTGTGCCGAGTCCGACCATAACGTGATAGCTGTAATACAGCAGAGGGATGGTATCCGGCCACTGGTCCTGCGGGAATGCATCAAGGCCGCGGACATTTGCGGCCCATTGTTTGTACGTGAGAAAACTCAGCATGCTCGGAATTTCAACTGGATTGTCGAGCCGGCGTTTTTGGACGTCAGGCTGGCCGATGATGACGAGCGGCGCGCCACTTTCCGTTACAAAGAGACCTTCCATGGCTGCGAGTGTGACTGGCTGGTGTTCCGCGATTAACTTTCCTTGCTCATCGCCGGTTGGGAAGAGCTGCAGGACCGCGGCCACTACGCCCACCAACACGCCTGCTTTCACAAAGGTCCTTCCGTAAAACTCGTGCCGCTTGGTGAGCAAATAGAATGCGCCGACCGCAGCCATCACGAAGCAGCCGGTCTGTACGGCGCCCAGCATCGTGTGCGCGTATTGCCAGAGCACCCATTTGTTGACCAGGAGCGACCAAAAGCTGGCGAGTTCAATTTGCCCGTGGGAGTCGACGCGATGGCCGGTCGGATATTGCATCCAAGCGTTGGTCGCGACAATGAAGTAGCCGGAAAGCCAGGAGCCCAACCAAATGAGAAACCCCGACCACCAGTGGCCCATGCGTCCCAGTCTCTTTTCGCCAAAAAGAAACAGGCCCAGAAAACTGGATTCGAGAAAGAAAGAAAACATCCCCTCCATGGCGAGCGTCTGCCCAATGACTCCGCCGGCGGCCTTGGAAAAGGCGGCCCAATTGGTGCCGAATTGAAATTCC
>WNFI01324400.1_pt1 | contig 10992 bp, 9 predicted proteins | sample 5400471 | NCBI WGS metagenome assembly WNFI01 (sample SAMN13153348, study PRJNA577476) | soil metagenome | isolation source: 100 cm saprolite on Douglas fir-dominated hillslope | place: USA:California | collected 2013-09-17 | reverse complement strand
ACTTCTGCCTCTATCCTAAGTATGCTTGCTGCTAAAGATCGGTGCGCATTGTATATCTGGTGTATAATCAAGAGACCATTTCGGGAAGAAGAGGTGTTACCCGAAAAGCTCCTCTTTTGATGCACGAGCTAGCACAGCGCTACAACGGATACAAGTGCTACAACTGATACAAATGAAACAAACCTCATTGGCAATGCACTAAGGAGGCAATGCATGTCTTATCCCCCTACTCGATATCAACTTATTACAGAGGTCAAAATTCGCCGCGAGTCTTTTGGGGGCATTCTCTATAAGTATGGCTGTGCTGATAGAGGTTCCCTCTCGTTTATTAATTCACCTCAATTGATCGAATTGCTGATCGACGGCCAACAGCGGCATAATGGAGATGTTAGCGCTGCGATTGAGAGCAGTCGTTACTCTGAAGCAAGCAAACAAAAGTTATATATTGCCCTTGATGACCTTGTGCAAAGAGGATATATCCACATACAGTAATAGACAACCAGCAGCCCCATATATTCATGAGAGGAGATTTACCGATGGCGGAATTGGTGCGTTTTATGGAAAGACCCGGCCGGTCACCTGGTCAGAAAGTTGGGGCAGTGCACCCAATGGCCCTGGCAGCAATGCAGCAGACGGGAGAGATGGTTCCGCAAAAGAATGGACGCGGTTCCCAACGCTTCCTGCAAGGTGGGCTTTCAGCGCCGCTTACCGTCACCTGGGAGATTACGGCTGCATGCAACATCGCCTGTGTCCATTGTCTCTCATCATCGGGACGGCGGCGTCCCCGTGAATTGAAAACGGAACAAGCGCTGGCGCTGGTCGATGAACTGGCAGATATGCAGGTCTTCCAGATTCACTTTGGTGGCGGCGAACCTTTTATCTATCCTGGTATCTGGCAGGTGCTTGAACGCTGTACCATACGTGGACTTGTGATGTGTATCAGCACCAATGGAACATTGATTACAGCAGAACGGGCCCGTCGTCTCAAGCAGTTTGATCCGCTCTATTTTCAGGTAAGCCTGGATGGGGGCACGCCACAGACGAACGATAGCATACGAGGAAAAGGTGTCTTCAATCGTGCACTGCGCGGACTGGAGTTTCTAGCGGCAGAGAATCATAGCCTGACGGTGAACAGTGTATTGACGCGCTTTAGCTTCCATGAACTGGATCAACTCTACGAGATCGCCGCGAGCTTCAATGCCAGGCTGCGAGTGACTCGCCTGCGCCCTTCGGGACGCGGACAAGATGTATGGGCTGATTTACATCCAACGAAAGAGCAATACAGTGAGTTTACAAACTGGTTGATGGCACACCCGGACGTGTTGACGGCAGATTCCTTCTTCCACCTCAACGCTTTTGGCACTAAGTTAGCGGGTCTCGATATGTGTGGAGCGGCAACGGCCACGTGTTGTATTTGTCCAGAGGGTGAGGTCTATCCATGTGCCTTCTTCCAGGCTCCAGAATTTGAGGCGGGCAATTTGCATGTACACAGCTTCAAGGAGATCTGGCAGAACTCCACTCTCTTTGACTTCTATCGAAAGATGGGTGGAGGAGCCTGTTCCGGTTGTGGACAATACAATGTCTGCCATGGAGGCTGCCCGGCTACCAAGTGGTTTGTGCATCAGAAGCTGAGCATTAAAGATCCTGAGTGTGTCTTGCAAAGAGATTAGGTAAACGATGCGAGATGATATACTAAGCATAAGCAAAGGAGCACGCTCATGCAAGAGCATTCTCACCCTACTGGGCAAACACATATGTTGGATGAAATTCAAGAGCAGCCAGAGGCACTGCGTCGCGCTCTGAGCGGCGCGGTTGATCCTGCACGCCAGGTCGCCCAGGAGGCTCAGCAGCGTGATGTGGATGTGGTGATACTTGCAGCCAGGGGAACATCCGATCATGCCGCCATCTATGCCCAGTATCTCTTCCAATACCTGAACGGCATTCCCGTCGCTCTTGCTACGCCCTCGCTTTATACGCTCTACAGCTCATCCCTGCGGCTGGGCAGGGCACTGGTTATAGGCATCTCGCAATCCGGCGAATCCACCGATATCGTTGAAGTCGTTGGCCGGGCGCGTGAGATGGGCGCTCTTACGGTGGGCATCACGAATCAGGAGGGATCGCAATTGGCGATAACCGCCCAGCATAGCTTACTATGCCATGCGGGCATTGAGCGTAGTGTGGCCGCCACCAAGACCTATACCACTACCTGCGCCGTTCTTGCTATGCTGTCTGCGTCCATGCCTGGTGGTGAATTACTGCGTGACAATATTGAGCAACTTCCAGAGCTTGCCGCTGCGGCTCTCAAGAGTGAGGAGACTGTCAAGCGCGTGGCCGAGCGCTATGTTCATGCTCATGACTGCGTGGTGCTGGGGCGTGTCTTCCAATACAGCACTGCGCGCGAAATGGCCTTGAAGCTTGAAGAAACTTGCTATGTTGTCGCGACTCCCTTCTCAACAGCCGACTTCAAGCATGGACCTGCCGCAATTATCGAGCGTGGCTTACCGGTCATCATCTTTGCTCCCCCCGGTCGAACCTCCACCGATTCGCTCGATTTGCTTCACTGGCTGCGTGAACAGAACGCGGATTGCCTGGTTATTTCGGAAGATGTACGCTTGCTGGAACAGGCCACGAGATCCATTTTGCTAGAATTGCCAACTTTAACAAAAGGGAACGCTCGTGGTACAGGTGGAATTGAGGGTGAGAGTTACGCGGCGAAAGATGCGCAAATGAGCGTCGCTGAGCTGCTTGCTCCAATACCCTATATCATACCAGGGCAGCTCTTTGCCAACTACCTGGCTCTTTATAAAGGGCTTAATCCCGACCAGCCGCGAAGCCTGACTAAAATCACCCGTACACGCTGAATAACCTGCTTGGATTATTATCTACCGCATGGTTACTTTGCTACTTGGTTCATCGTTAACTCAAATGAGACGGAATAAACAAGTTTCGTGTAGTGTTTTTATGTAGTGCTAGAGAAAATAGAAGAATACAGTCCTCATGCAAGCCTCAACTTAACACTCGTGACTTCTGTGGCAAATGAGTTTCCATCTTTTCCTCTTTTGCCTTATTCGTTTTTCCCTTAATCAGTGAAACAGCATGTCAGGGCGTCCGGTTTGAGGCTACATGTACTAGAACTATCTCCTACAAAGAGTTTAATATATGAGTAAAATGCAAGATGCATCTCAACTTGACGAGTTTCATGAGAGCGAATTGGTGACATGGCACCATCGCAATGGGATACATGCTGTTCCCGTACCAGCTGTCGTAGTTCGCCGAGAGCCAGATTGCGTTATCATTAGATGTCGTATCGAGGATAAGATCGAAGAATTACGCGTAGACCCTGAAGAACTGGCTGCTCGCTAACTGCTATAAACTGAAGCAATAGTCGGTTAATGTGGGCCTGATTCTATTACCCTGTTAGTGCATACATTCACGCGCAAACAGACGGATTGATTCCAACTGGGTAGCGTCAACAAACCTGACAATGATTTCTTGAATCCCTGCCTCTTCATATTCCGCCAGGCGTTTACGAATCATTGTGGGAGTGCCAATCAGTTGAGTCTGGCGTAGTTCCTCGAGATTGTTAAGCTGAGTTGGCGTCAGTTTTGCGAGAGCAGCTTCTTCTGTTTCGGCGATAGCGCAATCATCGATGAGGAGCGTGCGCCGGATACTCTCGTAATCGCGTCCCAGTTCTTCACAGTGATGCTTGAGAACGGCTAACTTATGCTTAATGGTCGCGATATCTCCGCCAATATTGCAGGCGTCCCCGTATTGTGCGACCAGCCTGAGAGTAACCTTTTCTCCTCCACCTCCAATGAGCAAGGGAATATGTGGTTTTTGTACCCCTTTGGGCTGGTTTATTGCCCCTTTGACCTGGTAGTAGGTTCCTTCGAAAGTAGCTTCATCCTGCGTCCACATGGCCAGGATGACCTGGATAGCCTCACCAAGACGGCGTAAGCGTTCGCGCGTATCGGGATAGGGGTAGCCATAGGCTAGATATTCATGCTCATACCAGCCTGCTCCGATACCTAGATTGAGCCGACCGTGGCTGAGCACATCGACGGTGCTGGCCATTTTCGCCAGGAGTGCAGGGTTACGATAACCGTTGCACGTGACTATCTGACCAATGCGGACTCGTTTCGTATCGCGTGCCAGGGCGGCAGTGCTGATCCAGCATTCAAAGGTGACTTCTTGAGTGGGAATAGGAATGGTGTGGAAATGATCGTAGAGCCAGATAGAGTGAAAGCCCTGGGCCTCGGCCTCTCGTGCAACACGTGTCATGGCTTCATAAGCCTCAACTGGGTCCGGAATGTCCACCAAATCCATACGCCATCCCTGGGGAACAACTATGCCATAATCCATTGCCATGTGCAAAGCTCCTTACCGCATTTGAGAAAAAAAAAGATTACTCAGCAGTATATAAGAAAGGCATACTCATCTGCAAGCTGCTCAGGAAATAGCAGCCATCTATCTTTTATTAATATCTGTCCATTATTAATTGTTTAGGTCGTAAGATCCTTCAGCGATCCCCTGTATGCGCTACGCGAGTAGAGTGAACTGCGAGAAGAAAAACCCTCTATGCCTCCGAAGTTGCTAACTGGTTTTTCTGCCTGGCTGCCATATTGCCTCTGAATTCTGGCATCTTTTCCCCTATTCCGCCAATATAGACCCAAAACGCGGGAATTTGCTCAGAGCTTTCAAGGAGATAGATGCCTTTGCACCGGCAATCCACCTCCAGTAGAGCCCTTTCTAGTAACAAAAGGGGATACGTGTTTTGAAAGAGTTCAATGAGGTCTGGTGCGGTCCAACCCTCCGCCCCCAAACTTTGCGGCCCAAGCACCTCTTCGTTGATATTCACTATGTGACGAGGGCATCTACTCTCAAGAGCCAGCAGACAAAACTGGAGACTCTCGTGAAGCAGGATCGTTAGAGGTTGAGAAAGGAGTGAAGCACGAAGAAAGTCGAAGTAAATATCCTTCGACCCTTGTACCAACTTCTGCAAAGCCTCCTGCTGATCCTGGTTGTGCTGCTCCAACTCACGCATCAAGGCACGTGTGTTCTCCGTATGGCTCTCGAGTGCCTCTAACCACTCCTTCATCCAGTTCTGGTAGACGCGCTGGGCAAACTTCGTGTTGCTTTCTTTGTCGGCAACCACACTCTCTACAACCTCCTGGTTTGCGTCTGTTACGATTTTAAACAACTGCAATGTTGCTTCATTTATCTTTTCCTTTTCCATGATCCTGCTCTGGCCTTTCTCGTCGTCATGGCGATAGGTAATGATGGTCGCGTTTCTTTACATGGTAGAGGTGTAAATCCCACTTCATTAAAGTATATGTGTAACACAAAGCCAACATACACATTCTATCCACATCTCACACTTATCTGCAAGCACAAGAGCTACGGTACATCGTTTTCAAAGCGCCAATTTTCAGAACGGATGCTCATGTAGCCAGGTCAGAGAAGCATATCCTCCTTAAATGGATTACGTTGTAACTCGATATACAGCATACCCCTCGAAAATATAGCGCTTGTAATGTAAACTCGATACGAGCATCTGACGTTTCAGCACGTCCGCCTGCTTTGACCCAAGCGGAAATACATAGGTCGGGTGAAGATCCGCTCTTACAACGTAACGGTAGGGCAGGTAGCGATCGAATCCAGGTCTCAATTGATCATCGAGAACGCTACAGATGATTTGTTCCCGACTGTGGAAGGTAAGGCGATTGCATGTCCAGTATTCGGAATAGACGCGTGTTGCTCCTATATGGAGTAGCTTCTGAATAAGGGCGTCTTCTTGATGGTAAGCGGCTCGAGCTACTGGTACTTCTGTAAATGTTCTTACTGTCCCGATCAAAAATGTGCAGGCTATGAGGAGCAACAATCCTCCTCTCAAAAGAAGAAATCCTTTTAAATTGCTGCCGGGTGCAATCTTCTGTGAACTCAAGCCTTTCCATAAAGGCCACAAGATAGCAGGGGCTACAGCAAGCATACAGGTAAGGTAGCGGTAGGAGATTACAGGAGGCACAGCAGATACGGGGCTATCAGCATACAAAACCAGCGTCATTCCTGCGCCCCCTAACAGCATGAGCCGGCTACACTGGTTTATAAGAAACTGTTTCTCCTCGAAAGAATTCTTTTGGGTGAAGAAATAATACCTGTATTTCAAAACAGCGCGGATTGCAAGGAAAGTAGCAATGATCCATAAAATGAGATAGCCGGCCCCCCATACCCCATGAAAAAGGATACACGGAAGCGTTGATGGTGTTAGTGGCGCATATAGTGGAAAAGCTTCGAGAGGGCAACTTGGATTTGCTCCAGTAGCACTTGGAAGAGCAATCATCATGGTACCAACAAGGTGGTGCAGCCACGTCAGGTGTTGTGCGACCATTTCCTTTGCCCCTGCCTGGTGGATTGAAAAAAGGACGCTCAAGGAGTTTTGATCCAGGGGAGCGGTGATATTGTAAAAAATCAATGGAAATGCTCCTGTGATTATCCCCAGCAGAAAGCTGAGACCTGCCCTTGTCAACAGTTCTCGGCTGCAGAAAAGCACGAGGAGCAGTACTGCCGTAGCAACGAAAGGTAGGATCAAGAGATCCACCCACAGTGCAAGTCCCATAATGATCCCCAGGAAACCATAGATAATAATGCGCTTACGTTTCACACCTGGTGCCCCTTCCTGGCTTAGAGAGTGTGAAGGGAGTGTAAGCCAGGTGGCGAGCAGAGGGATCAAAGCTGCAAACAGTTCAATTTCTGGATATTCTCCAACAGCTTTGATTTGAAGCGAAATAACCTCGCCTGAGCCTAGGCTCAGCAGGGCCACAATGGCGAGTGCAAACTTCTCGCTATAGAGGAGACGAATCAGATAGAACATGCAAACCAGAAATGCCGCGAATAGTGGTAGAAGCCCAAGCCGTAGTGTGAAGAGCGATGCACCGAACATGCGGAAAAGAGGAGCAGCAATATAGCCCTCGAGCGGACCCATATAGGGCAGGCCATAGAAAAAAGTGGGGTGGTCTCCCTGGTAGGCAATATGGAAAGCTACAAGACCCATATTTGCTTCATCACTATTGGTTACGGGCCAGTTGAAATAAATGAGGAAAAAACGTGCCAATGTAGCTATTGCTACGAGCACGAACATCCATCGCTCATATGGACTCATGTGGATTCGTCTCAAATACATGTGCGTCTGTCTCTTCCTGAGTCGTTTAAAAATGGAAGAGGTAGCCGACCAGAGCCAGAAACTGGACGTAAGGATGTTCATTTTGCGGATGCGTTGATTTCTCGTCGTCCGTAGAACTCGTTAATGCTCATGAACGGACTAATCCAATCATCCGTAGTAGTCCGTCTAGCTTCATTCGACCGGTTGGCGTCTATCCAAATGGCCTCAGAAGCGATTTCACCAGCGTCAAATGAAGCTAGACGGGCTAGTAGGGGCCGATTATGTAGATGAACGAAATACTCCGGACAGCCGTAGGGCCCGATTTATCGCGGCCACCGCCGATTTATCGGCCAGTGGCGGCATGTTCCGCTATCCGGAGTATTTTGTTCATCTGCATTATCGATCAGATATAGTTCTGGTAGCGCACTTACCTCTAAGACTATTTATAACGCTTGAAGTGTGGAGTTGATAACGCTTGAAATGTAGGTTTGCCAGCAGGAGGAGGAGATGATAACATAGAAAATGCTCTCAACCTGTCGCATTACTCCCGATTGTCTCCAATCCCCTTTGTGAGACGTATATAGACGTATATGTAGGCATGGTATATTAGACGTGTATACCCCCGTTTACTGAGGTTGATTATAAGGAGGACCACTATGACAAACACAGGCGAAAATGCTAAGCCACGCCTTGGCTTCATTGGCTTAGGCCATATGGGGAGGCATATGGTCCAGCGGCTGATCGATGCTGGCTATCAAATGACCGTTTATGATCGTACCAGGGAGATTGCACAAGAAGTTGCCCAGAAGGGAGCTAAAGTCGCTGCGACTCCGAGAGAGCTGGCTGCCAGTTGCGATGTTATTCTGTCCAGTGTGACCAACGATGCTGCTCTGGAGGAAGTGATGTATGGTCCTGACGGCGTCTTAGCAGGTACGAAACCAGGGAATATTCTTATCGAAATGAGTACCGTCTCACCGAATACTTCTCGTCGCCTCTTCAAGGAGGCCAAGAATCGAGGCATCTCAATGATTGATGCGTCGGTCTCGGGAAGTGTACCCCAGGTCGAACAAGGAAGCCTGGTGATCTTTGTAGGAGGCGAGGAGGAAGTTTATCAGAGGTGTAAGCCTATTCTGAACGTACTGGGTCACGAGATTTTCTATATTGGGCCGAGCGGTATGGGAAATACCATGAAGCTCGTCGTGAATACGCTGCTCGGCCTCGGCTTACAGGCTCTGGCTGAGGCTATTGCCCTTGGGGAAAAAGCCGGCATAGATAGAGGGCTACTCCTCGACGTGCTCGGCAAGGCTGTCGTCGTCTCACCTAGCCAAAAGTCGAAACTTGAAAACGTGCGTCGCGATGAGTACCCGGTGAACTTTGCTTTGTCACTGATGTTCAAGGACCTTGGGCTGGTTCTCAATGAAGCGTCCGAGCTATCAGTGCCAATGCCATCTACAGCAGCAGCCCAGCAAATGTATGCTGCTGCGCATGTGAAAGAAGGGGATCAAGATTTCAGCGTCGTGGTCAGGTTCATGCAAGAACTCGCTGGTATATATTCACGCAAGCTCTAAATGAGAGTCAGGAAGGTCGACAAGAACCTTCCTGACTGCCCATGTGATCAAGGGAAGATGCCTTGTTTATAGTCGTTCAGGATCTCATTTGCCGCACGGTTTCCCTCTTCCGCTCCGCCTTCCATGAAGCCCTGGAAATTGGTCGAACAGTGTTCGCCAGCGAAATGGATCTTCCCCTGGCGTGCCTTCTCGTAGCCACTGAAGAGCGTGTATTGTCCGACGCGCCAGCACGAATAGCTGCCGTCCAGGTTCGGATCACCGGTTGGGTAGCTCAAGGTCGCCGTTCCAGTGTAGTGAGGAGTGGCTCCTGGCCAAACCTCTTCGAGCTGCTTGATGAAAGCGTTGGCGTATTGCTGCACCAGCGGATCAGAACTGGTCGAGTACGGCTGGCTAGGCTTGTATGAAGCGCCGATATTCCCGCCCGTATAATCGACAATGATCCCCGTAGTGCCAGGCTGCCCACGAGTGACGTCCCAGCAGTTCTGGAAACCGACGTCGGTGTAGATATTTCCGGTGCTGATTCCCGGCCAGGCTCCGGTCCCGTTCCAAAAGCGCTTGTCGAACTGCACCTGCAGCTTGGAGTTGGTACCATAGCCGAGTTGAGTAATGGCCGTCTGCTTGAGGCTATCGAATCCTGCCTTGCTGTAATCTAACTTGCGGAGGACGCTGAAAGGGATGGTCAGAATGACCCGGTCAAAGGTTGCCTGTTGCGTTCCACTGGGAGTGGAGAACGTCACGGTCGAGCTGCCGTCACTGTTGCGGGCAATGGCGGTCATGGCCCAGTTTAGATTGATGGAGCCCGAGGGAAGACTATTCGCAATGGCTTGTGGCAACTGCTGGTTCCCACCGGTGATATGGTAGCGCTCGTCAGAGCTACCGAAAATGCGGAAGTTGCCCGGCTGAGGCTGGAAGCCGAGCAGGTAGACCAGGTTGAGGGAACTCTGATCGGTCGTCTCGCGACCATACTCGATGTTGTAGGCGACGTCGAGTAACTGTCCCATATTGGAACTGTGGCCACCGGTGACGTACTTTTCAATCCAGTCGTAGACGCTAGTGTGATCGAGCTGGTAGCCCGCGGCGTTGAAGCTATTGTAGAGCGTTGGGAAAGGAGCGTCATGTAACTGGCCTTGCAGGACGCTGTGTACCTGCTGAAAGTCGCCATTGGCGGTAGCTTGCAGGTAATACTTCCCGAAGAAGAAGAAGGTGTCCTGTGAACTGTTCGGTTGGGCGCTCAACAGGTCTACCGTATTGAGCCCAAACCGCTTGGCAAGTTGCAGAATCGTCTTGTGGCGAGTGTCGATCAACTCACCACACCACTCGCCCGTCTGTCCGTTGGCCCAGCTTGTGGTATCAGAATGCATACGGCCTCCCACGCGCGATGAGGCTTCGTAGATAGTCGATGCGTATCCAGCGTCCTGTAGAGTGAGCGCCGCATCGAGGCCGGATATACCGCCGCCGATAATGGCGATGCGCGGAGGGGTGGCTGCGTGGGCTATGAACGCTCGTCCGGCCAGTGTCCCAGTAAGCGCGAGGCCAGCCGCGAGTGCGCCTGCACCCTTGAGTAGATCGCGTCGGCTGATTTCGGCGCGCCGTAGGTCCCGAACTTCCTCGACAGGTATTCCCTTCGCAGAGGCTTCTGCATATTCACTGGCAAGGCGCTGCAGTGCGCGCATGAGTGGAGTTCGTGCCATCACCGTGTTCTCCTATCATAACTAAATTTTGTGGAGTTCATGCTCCCCGTGCTCGCTCCTTTTCTTTCGGATACCACCAAGAAATATCAGACAGTCCCAGTCTATCTGGCCTCGTTGCACTTCTCACTCAATATGAGAATGTCCGAATACCAAAGAGAACCCTCTCCCGGGGGATAAGCTTAGGAGGCAAGTTGAGAAAACCAAAATAAAAACGTACTGAATAGTACGGTAAGCTTCAATAGGAGTGCGCGCAATTGTTCAGCTTGTGGAAGTATAAATAATGTTTTGTAGCTTGTCAAGCGATAAAGCTAAAAAGTACCATGCTGCCATATCAGGCGGCGAGCAATTAGGGAATATTATATCAGGCAGTAGGATGTATGATTCATAGGGAAGCCATCACATCTGGCTTCCCTTTTGTCCTGGCTGTTGATCTTCCTCTAAATGGACTCTACAAAAAGAGTGTTAGCTCACCTTTATTATGGTACGGCCCCTGCTTCCTCCTTTGAGAATGGTGGCTAGTGCCTGGGGTAGTTCCTCTAGCGGAACCTCGTGTGCAACGGTATTGAGCAGATGA